>Ga0265295_1001311_pt1 | contig 44132 bp, 36 predicted proteins | sample Munlansysbiofilm_FD_192503 | JGI IMG/M metagenome (GOLD analysis project Ga0265295, IMG submission 192503) | Leachate microbial communities from a municipal landfill in Southern Ontario, Canada - Methane capture system biofilm | ecosystem: Engineered > Solid waste > Landfill > Unclassified ...
CATGGGCTGCGCCCAAAAGTTCTTCCGGGTTGGTGCCCGTTCCTTCTTCAAAACGCGAACTAAAACTAAACTGTCCTGTGTAATCAGCAAAGTGCATTTCACCTTTGCCACTTTTTAAATCTCCTTGCCAAATTGCAGTTGCTTTTCTGTCTGCCATGTCAACTCCTTTTTCGTTAAATATTTATAGTTTAATGATAACAAAGTGGCCCTTCGTTTCAAAATTATTGTAAGGGAAGTATGCAATCGTTTGCATTGAAAATCCGGGTGACGGGAAGCAAAGACCCATCTTGCTCCTGGCACCAAGCTTGCACCATAACGACTGAAAGCAATGTCATCATTGAATAGATATTATGAAAAATCAAAACGAAACCTCAAAATCAACACCGCCCAAACAAAAGCATCGGGCTATTAAGATTTGGATTCCAAGCCTGGGACTCCTGCTTGTGGCACTTTTTCTTATCTTTTGGGATAACCAAAGCATAAGCCAAAAAGAGCCTCTGATTCCGACCCCGATTGCCAAAGATCTCAACCCTTTGGAAGCCTTGCTCTATTCTCAACTGCCCGAGCTGGTTACCTCAGCCGGACACAGTGGCTGGATTCTCGATGAGCTCGAATTCAACGCTGATAACACCCAGGCATTGCTGTGGATGGCTGAAAGTGATTTAGAGGATGACGAAGTTGTCGCCCGTGAACCCGATATCGTCCTTGCTCTTTGGCAAGCCGAAAGCCAAAGCTGGCAACTTCATCAACCAAGCGACGAAGATTTTGCCCAAATCTTCTTGAATTCCGATTTTATGGACAGTGAGTTTGCCCAGCGAATCTTCCCCGATGCCGATCCAAAAGCTGGGCCCTCCGGGCCAACTTATGGCGGATATAAATTGCCCTGGCGTGCCGGTCAGACCAAACGGATCACCTGGAGTGTTGCCCATTCTTCCTGTACGCCTCAGTCTTATTGCACTTATGCCTACGACTTCGCCGACGGAACAATGTTTGACGTGGTAGCCGCTAAGGGTGGCTACGTTTATCATTGGAAAGACAGTTGCGCTAACGGAAATCCAAAATGTACCAACAGCTTCACCCTTGAAGACAGAACGACCACGCCCTGGACCTATCAAATTTACCTGCATTTGGCACAAAACAGCATCCCTGCAGAATTGAAGCAAGAAGGCGTTTACGTCCAGCAAGGACAATTCATCGGCAGGGCTGACGATACCGGCGTCTCAACCGGACATCACCTCCATTTTATGGTTGTCGAACAAAGCACATTGGATAAATGCAGCTTTTATTGTTTTGGTAAAGCAGTTGATGTAACCTTCACGGACGTCAAAATTAACTTTGACCCGAAAACACAAGGCGGACGACCGCGTTTGGAGTCTGAGGCGCGTTGGTATGGCGGGCAAGGCCAGCGGGAATATACCAGCAGCAATGCACTTGCGGGCGCAAGCCTTCCGGCACCCACTCCTTTACCGGAGACAACTGCTGTGCCACCGGCTGAATTACCAAACAAATATTATCTCCCCCTAATGTTTCAAACTTCGAGATAATATAAGAAAAAGCGATTTCAGCACAGCGGCACTAAAGCCTTTATAATAAGGGCAGGAATTTTTATGGCAGAAAACACAGAACTAACCACTCGCGAAACCGAAATCCTCGCCCTGATAGCGGAAGGCAAGAGCAATAAAGAAATTGCCGCCGAACTGGTTATCAGTATCAATACTGTTAAAGTCCACGTTTCGAATATTTTCCAGAAGATTGAAGTCTCCTCCCGAACCGAAGCGACTTTATATGCCATTGAACAGGGAATTGTGCAATCACCACTCGCAAAAGATTATATGGTTGAACACATAACTCCTCAGCAGGAGGGCATTGTTCCTCAGCTTGTAAATTCGAAGAAAAAAACAATATGGATAGCTTTATTGGTGGTTGCCACATTAGTTGTTGGACTCTATTTAGTGATTAACAAACCTAATCAACCATCAATTCCAAACCCGTTGCTTGATAGCCTTAACCAAAGTCGCTGGTTAGAAATGCCAGGCATGTTAACACCTCGTAGTGATTTTGCAGTAACTACTTTTGATAATGCGATTTATGTAATAGGTGGTCATGGGAGCGAAGGGGTAGTAGGTAAAGTTGAAAGGTTTAATTTAAACACAAATCAATGGGAGCTATTACAAGAAAAACCTGTTCCTGTTGAAAAAGCTTCAGCTGTAGTTTATGGTGGAAAAATCTATGTACTAGGTGGACAACTGCTGGATGGTACCCCCACTAATATATTGGAGGTTTATAACCCTCGAACCAACTCTTGGTCAAGCCAAAACCCAATACCTACGCCGATATATGATTATGCAATTGCAACATACGAGGGAAATATTTTTGTGTTTGGTGGAGTCAGCCATAAATCAGAACAGGATTCAGTCTATCGTTACAGTCCAGAATCTGACACATGGAAAGAGTTGAATCCAATGCCCTCTCCTCGAACAGGAGCAACCGCAATAACTCTCGACCAAAGCATATTCATCGTTGGGGGTATTTGTGACAAAATAGATTGCAAGGCAATTGATGTTTACCACCCTAATCAAGAAGTTGTAGATGAAAACCCTTGGACTCAACAGATAACCTTAGACTCAAACATTCAATTTATTGGAGCAGAAGAAGTTTCAGGCAGTCTTTTTCTATTCGGCTTTTTGGATTCCGGAGAACTTCAGGTTAAAAATTATACCCAGCAGAACAATTCTTGGCACACCTATGCTGAAGATAGTACAATCGCTTTGTCGAATCATGCTCAGAGCACAAGTTTAAACGGTGAGGTTTACTTCATTGGTGGTTTAGAGCCAGATGGCACCCCAACAAACAAGGTTGTGCGTTACCAAGCCGTCTTCACAATAGTTTTACCTAAGATCGCATATTAGGAGATAGTAATAAAAATGGTTACGAACAAACCAAAACGCGTCGCAATTCTAGGAGCCGGGATTTCTGGGTTATCTACTGCTTATTATTTAAAGAAAAACGGTTTTGACGTAAAAGTTTTTGAAAAAGAAGCCTACTATGGTGGTTTAGCCCGAAGTTTTGAATGGAACGGCTTTATGTGTGACTTTGCCGCGCATCGCTTTTTCACTAACGATGAGGAGATAATAAAATCAGTTTTTAAACTCAATCCTATGTTACGCCACATTCGGAAAAGCAAGCTTTACCTCAAAGGTCATTGGGTGAATGATCCAATCAATCCAGTGGAGCTGTTTCCTTTATTACCAATAAAAGAAAAAATTGCATTAATTAGAGAGCTTAGCAAGTCAACGGGTTCACCGAACGATGCCACGAGTTTTGAAGATTTTATATTAGCCCGATATGGCAAAACCATGCTGGAAAATTTTTTTCGGCCTTCTACCGAGAAACTTTTCCGTATACCAGCAAATGAAATCTCAGTATTATGGGCTCAAAGAAAAGCCCGTTTGGTTAATCCTTTTAAAAGAGTAGATGGCAAATCCAGAAAATATTTTGCTTCTTTTTACTATCCTCTCGAGGGAGGCTATGGCTCAATTTGCGATTCTTATTACGACAGTATACAAGATAACGTGATGTTATCAGCTGAGGTGACTGGAATAATAAAGCAAGATGAGCAATCTACAATTATCCAATACCAACACAATGGAAATGCAGAAACATTTGAAGCCGATATGGCAATATCTACTTTGCCATTAACAATTACAGGCAAATTGCTTGGAATGAAGATTCCTCTTAACTTTCAAAAAGTCGATGCTGTTTATTTGTTAATTAACAAGCCAGAGGTCGGCCCCTATCATTGGGTTTACTTCATTGATAGCGACATTTCTATCAACCGAATGGTTGAATTTAAACATATGAGCCGTTACAATACCCCGTCTGGAACTTCCGTCATATGTGCAGAAGTAACTTCAGAGGAGAAGGATCCTGTCAGAAAAGTTGTAGCAGATTTAGTCCGAGCTGGTTACATTGAGGAAAAAGATGTCTTAGACAGTCTTGTAATACGAGAGAATTACGCTTACCCAGTTTACAAAGTCGGTTACGAGACTATCGTGGATGAGGCAATTACTGAGATTCGAAACAATTTTGGCATAAATGTTCTCGGCAGGGGAGCAGAATTTCTTCATAGAGAACTAGATGACATCATCGACGCTTCGAAAAACTTGGTAAAGGAAATTGTCAAGGAAGAGAAAGGATATCAAGCAGAAATGGTAGTTGAAGACCCAAGCCCAGAATCCGTTGCAATTGTAGTATTAAACTACAATAATTATGCAGATACTCTCGAATGTCTCGGTTCACTTGAAAAGCTGAATAATGGACCTTACAAAACCTATTTAGTAGACAACGGTTCAACAGACGACACCGTAGCCCTGGTTGCAGAAAAATTCCCTCAGGTAGAGATTTTGGCTCTTGGCGAGAACTTTGGCGTTCCCGTTGGTTTTAACAAGGGTATCATCAAAGCATTGCAAGATGGATATGGTTATGTGTTTATTATGAACAATGACACGGTGACTGACCCTGCTATGATCGAGGAACTGCTCAAAATTGCAGAACAAGATTATGATACTGCTATTGTCATGCCGAAAGTTTGCTATTATCCTCCAAAACCCGGGCCACTTACGCGTGATGATGTTTGGGCAGATGGAGGTTATTTCCGAAAATTCCCACCAACTATTCTTTTAAAAGATAGACGGAAAAATATCGATTTTGACAAACCACGAAAGATCGAATATGCACCAACCTGTGGATTATTGATTCATAGGCGAGCTTTTGAGAACATTGGGCTCTTCGATGAAGGGTATTTCTTCTTCAATGAAGATTGGGATTATTCAGAGCGTCTCCGGGATGCAGGATTAAATATCTGGGTAGCGCCAGATGCCCTTTTATGGCATAAAGTCTCTAAAACAACTGGAAAGGATATGAGCTTTTTTTGGAGGCAAATGGGCGAGAGCACAGAACGTTTCTTGAAACGCCATTATTCTTTCTGGCCCCATTTGGTGTTGCAAAGCACATTAATCATCAGGGATTTCGTTTTCAAACCAAAAAACATTAAGTATCTGAAGTCCTATTGGACTGGACTGAAAGCTGGAAAAAACAAATCTCTGGAATCTTTTCCAGACCTTTCTGTTTTAGACCATGAGAATCAAGATAATGATTTCTAATATAGAATCTGATAAATTGGAAAGCCCTTGCAATGTCTGTGGCTCCAATGAATTTGAAGTTCTATTTCAGGGTGGAGACCTGATGTTAGAAATCGATGGTGATTTCCGCTGGGTTCGCTGCTCCACTTGTGGCACTTTAAGACAAAACCCAATGCCCAGTTGGGAGGAACTCGAGAAGAGCTATCCCCCTGACTATGGTTCTTACACAACCCTTCTCCCAAGAAATGCTTCTCTCTTTCAAAGAATCACCAAGCGTCTGGGGCAATGGAAACGGGTTAACTTCGTCCAAAAATATTGCTCCAGTGGTTCCTGGCTTGATATTGGTTCCGGTAGTGGACAGATACTTCAAGAAGCTTTGTTTAGAAACCAATGGCAGCTATTTGGATTGGAGCCTAATCAATTTGCGGCGAAATATTCCAGCGATTTTTTAGAGTTACCAATTCAAAATTGCACCATTGAAGAATTCTTATATTCTGACAAGAAATTCGACTTAATAACCATGTGGGACGTGCTCGAACATATTTCCACGCCAACTGAAACCATCAAGATGGTTTCAAACATGTTAAATGACGATGGAATCTTCATTTTTCAATTTCCAAACCTTGCTTCTTTTGACAGACAAGTTTTTGGAAAATACTGGAATGGGTACGATCTTCCTAGACATCTCTACTTATTTCCTGAAGAGGTTATTAAGAACATCCTTCAAAAGAATGGTTTTCAGATTATCGAAAAAAAATGCATAGCGGGTACTTATGAGTCCTATTTACTTAGTTTAAAATTCTTTAATCGGTCTCGAAATTCTCCGGTTATCCGATTTGTGACGGAGAATAAACCATTTAAATTTTTTCTTAAACTGATTACATTTCCCCTGATCTTCCTGGCTGATAGACTAAACGCAGGAACCCATATAACCTATTCAGCTAAAAAGGTGGGTTGCGGTGACTAAAAACAAATTTCTTTCTCTGATTGAGAAATTAAAGAATTTTGCAAAGAGGAAGGAAACGTTAAGAATCCTAACCGTTCTTTCACTTTTATACACGCTTCTACTTCTGTTTTTGAGCAGGAAGGAAATTTCACTTATTGATTGGGATAAATCCTTGCCTGTTTTTTTTCAAGTTTTTTTGCTTTATTTCTCATCTCACCTAATTCAAAATTTGGCATTTTCAATTCTTCTAGAGCGAAACCTTAACAACTTTATTGAGAACTCGCAAATTTATTTTGAAACAATTTTAATGAAACGCATGCCTGGTGGGTTTTGGCATTGGATTGGTAGATCTCAATTTGTTCATAATTCTGATAGGATTGACCGCAATATTGGTTCTGCTAATTTTTTTGAATTTGTTTTATTGTTATTGAGTGGGATTAGTTTATATATTGGTTCTCACAATGTCATAGGCGGATTGTTGTTTTGTATAATTTCTATTTTTTTGTCACAGTTTTCAGATTGGATTTTTCCAAAATTCGGAAAGCTTAATATTTTTCAAACGATTGTTGTATGGGGCCTTTTTTGTATAGCATGGCTATCAGGTGCATTAAAATTCCAATTACTAGTTAATCTTATCTCTCCTAATGCTATAACTTTTTCCAATTCATTGCCAATTTGGACTTTAGCTACCACTGTCTCAATGATCACGAGTTTTTTTCCGAATATGGGTTTATTTAGAGATTTTACAATCACATCACTAATGCGAGAAACAATAAACCTTGAAAAAATTATGCTTATTAATGCAGAAATGAGAGTTTTATTTCTCTCATTTGATTTGCTTTCTGCATTAATAGTAATTCTGCTGATTAATTTGTTTAAGAAAAAGACCAAATCTGGTTAATCATCTTATGGCCAATTTGCATAAACTTCTCCTATATCAATCACATCACCTGCTTTGATGTTTAATTTGATAAGTTCTCTGTTTTCATTTAACAGGGTGGTCTGCCCAATTGGAGTAACAAGCATTAATGCATACTCACCAGGAGTGATTCCACTGATGGCAAATCTCCCATCACGGTTACTAACCGTTTGAGGGGATGAGTTTTGCTGAATGGTAAAAACATATCCACCATCAGGTTCAATTGGAACAATATTTGCGATGTAAATTTGAACACCGTCAATGCTTATTGTTTTATCTGTAATGCTTAACAGCTTCCCATAGACCGCGCCTGATTCTACGCTAGAAATTGGTTTTTCAAATTCTATTTCTTCCAGACGGGTTGGTTCTTGTGTTATTTCATTCATTTCTGTAGACTGATCAATGGGATAAGGAGAATTATCAGGATTAATGCCAGTTTTAGAATAATCAGGTATTGGATAGGCAACCAAGGGCTCAATTTGGTTCATATCCACACTGTCCTCAATACTTGGCTGAGGATTACAAGAAACGATTAACACAAGGATAAATAGAAAGAGTGAGAGTCTAATTTTCATTTTTTTTGTGTGTAATTAGGCATCACCTCATAAAGAGGTGATGCCTTTATTCTAAGGGTTATATGGTTAATAACTGGCACTTGTCTTACTGATTGAAAGCAGTATAGGCCAAAAGAGCATCCATGTTTTGAGTGGCATAAGGAGCATCTTCAAAGTTACTTTGGACAACACAAGCAATAGGTTCGCCACTTGATGTAATCGTTGCGCTACCAAGGAACTTGTCTGGCAATCTAGTGTCAGCCGGTAGATACAATGCCCAAATGCCACCAGCCGGGATTGGGTCTGATTGCAATGAACCCGAAATACCAGAATAGACAAGTTCCATTGTCGTAGGTGCTTCACCTATGTTTTGGCAGGTCAAGTTGGAACTTGCATTATAGTAACGTTTCATAGTAACAGGGGCATACACCGTATTGGAAGCAACTTCTTGAGCTATTCCTTCATAAGTTGCCGCACGATTATAGGTGTTTGACTGGTTTACAACAACAGCGATATCCTCATTAGACGTAATGGTCGCACCAAATAGCCCTTCTTTACCTGAGGGTAAGCCGGCAATAGAGGGAATAAATATTGACACATTGGAATTTGAAGGAATGGTGTATTCATCTGTCTTGCCTGTGCTATATGCAACAGAAACATCAGCATCATTTTCACTTACATTCTGGATAGAAATAGAAGCGTTCCAACCATAATAATTGTTCACGACAACAGGAGCGTTGAATTTCTTTGCACCCTCTGAGAAAGCGTTGAAGGAATACAACTGAGGTGCGATATTACCATCACCATAGTAATTTGAGATTACAACTATGTTAGAAGCAGCCGTGACTTTGGCTGAATAAGCTTTGTTTTTGAGTAGGGCCGAAACACCTTTTAGTCCCCAATTAACACTGGCATTTGAGGGAACATCGTCTTTTATATCGGTGTACACTGGAACTGAACTTCCAGGGGCGAAAACTTCGAGCTTAATATCTTGTGGAGCACCGCTAACATTTTGGGCATAAACTTCTGAATAATTATCGTAATAGTTGTTATATACGCCTGGAACAAACCATGATGGAGCACCTTCGGCTGCACCAGAATAAGCCCCATAAGAATCTGGATCACTAAATTGCGCGATTGCGGCAATCTTCTGAGATGAAGACACAACTACAGAATACTCGCCTGAGGCTAAAGCTGATTGTGAAGGGACATAAACGGAGAGAACATCTCCCGCAACAATCGAGTGATCAGTAGAAAAGGCTACCTGTCCTGCTTTATCAATATATTGGATGCTTACAGAAGCTTCATCACCGCTAGTATTATGTAAGTTGATGGAAGTAGCGAAAGGACCGCCTGGAATGGTGGTGTTCGCGAAAGCAGGGGTAAAGGAAACTGCTGCAATCACAAGAACAAGAATAAGGCTAAAAAATTTTTTCATCGTGAGACTCCTTTTGAATTAGATTATCTGAATTCTAAATTCTTTTACTTATAACGCAATAATGCTTTGGGTTTATTTTTGTTTCTAAGAGGTAATATCTAAGAAAAAACCTAATTTTCAAATAATACTTAAGATTTACTGTTGAGCAATCCTTCTAATTTCGCCCTTAACGTTCTTGCTAAGGATGCCCAGTCATAGGATTTAGCTCTTAAACTTGCTGCATTGCTCATTTGTTGTCGTAATTTTGCATTCGTTAACAGGCTTAACAAGCCTTGTGCCATGCTCTTTTCATTTGCGGGTTCTGTAAGAAGTGCTGCTGAAAGTTCTCCTGCCAGAATTTTGCGATCGCCGACATCTGAGGTAACAACCGGAACACCCATTTGCCAACTTTCAAACAATTTTAGCGGGCACCTGCCTCTGTCAGCCATTGTATCGTTCGCAGGATCCACGCTTACATCTGCTAATTTATAATACAAATTCATCTTATCCGGATTAACCCTTCCGGTGAAAACCACTCGATTGCTTATTCCTAACTCGCCAGCAAGCGTTTGTAATTTCTCGAAATCGCCTCCGCTGCCTACAATCAACAGCTTAAAATTACCACCACTTTCAACAACTTCCGCAAAACTTCGAACCAATAAATCCACCGGATGATTCGCTAAATTCAAACTACCAAAATAGCCCACAACCTTAAATCCATTCAAGCCCAGTTCCTCACGCAAACGAGCCACTTCCTCTGCACTTGGTTCAAAAAAACGTTCGCGATCCACACCGTTTGGCAAATATAGGATTTTCTCTTTCGGAACACCACTGCTTGATAATCTGTCAAGCATAAAATAGGTATTCGTTGTCACTAAATCAGCTTTTTTGGGTAGCATTTGTTCAAAATAGGCAAGAACCCTTTTTTGCCAATTGCCTTGAGTTTTATTTGACTCTGCTTCGAAATCATCACAATCGACGACTAAAGGAATCGATTTTTTCTTAGCCAATCTCAAGGCAGCCAAGCTATTCATTGGATGTGGTTTTCCGACAAAAATTAAATCCGGTTGTTCGTTAATAGCTTCGGAATAAAGTTTTTTCAAGGCTTGCCAGCTAACTTTAAGCAATTGTAGCGGTGAAAAATAGTGAGTTTTATTGCCTGTTTTCCGCACATGCATTTGGGCAACGTAATGAATAACAACGCCCTCTTGAACAACAATCTTTTCTTCCACTTCCGCAAAATTTGAGTGAAGGGCTAATATTGTGACCTGAAAATCTTCCCTAACAAGATATTTTGCTAATGGAAAATATCTTCCTAAGCCAGAAGGGCTGTCAAGATCCTGGGTTAATAACATTAAGATATGGGGTTTTGATCTTTTATCCATAATTAATTTTACTCAGATGTTCCAGTTAGTGTCCTAATAATTCCATTCCAGGAAGACCCTGTAGAAACCGTTCCGGTTACTACTTTATCAAAGCCCATTATGCTCTTATTAAGTAGTCCGACCAATTCTGATGCATTTCCGCTTTCAAACACGCTTAAACCTGACGTATAGTTCAAAATTAAAGGGTCGGTAATTACATCGCTGACAATAATTGGCAAGTTATATGCCATCGCAAGTTTTATGGAACCGCTTTGGCTGCCATCGAGGTAAGGGGCAACAAAAAAATCTGCCACTTCAAAATACATCCCCGCCTCAGTATCTGGAATGTAATCAGCGCGAATAGTTACCATGTCACTAATCCCCAAATCAGCAATTTGTTTTTCGTATTCAGATTTATCGTCCCAAAATTCGCCTGCCACAACCAAATGCAACTCAATCTTATCCTTTTCCAGCAAGCCAAAGGCATCCAACAAAACTTTCAAACCTTTGTATGGGCGGACAAAACCAAAAAACAATGCGATTTTTTTGTCTTCCGGTAAATCCAACTTTTCCCGAAGCTCCGGTTTACTTAATCCACTCTTAGGAAATTGCGCATAAATTGGGTGGGTTGTTGTCTCTATCGTGGAAAGTGGATTCACTACTGTTTTAAGCCGGTTCGTTTCTTTTTCCGCCATGGTTATGAAATTTCTTGCGTCTTTCAAAGCGAATTTTGTTAGCTGTTTATCCAGCCAGCCTTCTTCGTGTGGCAAGGCATTGTGAACCAAGACCTTCACCGGAATATTTAATTTCCTCAACTTTTTCACCAGCCAGGCTGTTGCAGGCGACCAAAAAATTGTCCACCAAGGATAAACCACCAAATCAGGAGAGAAGCTCTTAATTTCTTTCAAGGTTTTAGCCCAATCAAAAGGGTTCAAGGGACTAAAAATAAACTTTGCACCTTTGAGTACTGTTTTCTGGCTGTAGTCTTTATCACTTTTACCCGGGTAAAGCAATTTTGGATATTGCTTTCTGTAAGATATGGGCGAAACATCATGCCCTGCCTTTCCAAGCTCTACAGCCAGTACCTGGGTGAAATGCGAAATCCCACCGCGATAAGGAGGAAGTGGACCGATTAAGACAGTTTTCATTTACTCTGCCGGCTCCATTTTCAGATACGGTGCGTGTTCAGGATTTAAATTTAAAAACATGGTGCCGGTTGTCGTTTTCCTTTTTGTAAAGTAAGGAAAGCAATAACCGGTTAACGACAACAATGCCCAACCGGGGAGAAGGGTTATAGCTAAGGTTGTTAGGATAATTTTAATTTCTGTCCAAGGCATTTATTCTTTTTAACCTCCTCGGTAAGGATCGGGTGTTAGCGTCGGAGGAATTGGCTCCTCTGTTTCTATCGGTTCGCGCGTTGGTTCGGGCCGGACGGGTTCCGGTGTTGGCTCAACTATTGGCGGTGTCTCTGTCACAACCGGTTCGTCGGGCACTTCCAATTCTTCCGAATTATCCTGCTCGTCCTCCGGCAATTCTTCTTCAGCCGGTTCAATAAACCAAATTTGAACGCTATCATTATCATACAACTTCCGCAATCTGTCACATGTTTGCAGTTCTGCAGGTTGCAAACCGCTTGTTCCCCGGCGAATATAAAGATAGTTCAAATTCGCTTCTTCGACGAGTTCCCAAAATTGTTCGTCACAAGTAGAAAGCGTGCTTGCACTTTGCGCCCAGTCTGTCCAGAGTTGCGCTACGCTCTCATCCAAGCCATAAGGATAGAAAGTGGTCGGTGCCAGGCTCCAGCGTCCTGCCGTTGGCAAAAGCCAGCCTCCGCCGTCTGTCCCGCGAAACAAGCCATAGCCCCAGCTGACCGTGTTGACATAAAACCGGCTGTCTTCCGGCGTATGGCTCTTCACCCAATCCAGGGCAGAGACGTCTGCTTTCGTCACCAAAACCGTGTTTTTGTTAACCGCTTCACGGTTGCTCCAGGCTCCCCAGGCAGTAAAAGCGAGCAAAAGTGCTACAGAAATCGAAGTGAAAACCGATTTCCATTTTATGCGCCCAATGATGAAATCATAAATCCAAACAAGCAATGCCGCACTAAAAATTGAAAGGACGACAAAAAGCACCAATCCGTAATAATCGCTTCTGAAACTGAAAATCATAATTCCAACCGGCACGGTAAAAAGCGCTACCGAAAACGACCAAATTCCAAATTTTAGCCAATCGCTCTTGAACATCGCCCAAATCAAGCCTAAGAATGCCATTATCAACAAGCTGTATGCCATATCCGGGCCCAGAATATTCTTCAAATATTCGAGTTGACTTGGAATTATCGCTAACTGTCCATCGGGGATGTGTATATCGGTGCTGATAAAATTTGCCGAATAGCGCAAGACCCGAATATACCAACGCGAGCTTGCCAACAAAGCAATTAAAGAGGGCAGCGAGATGATGAGCAAATGTCCCCAATCCGCTTTTTTTGATTTTATGCTCCCAATCAGCCATTCGAGACCGTACAAAACAAAGTAAATCGCCAGTAAAAAGGCACTCAAGTAGTGACTAAGCAAAGTCCCGGCAACCATCAGGAGCATGCCGAGCCCTTTCCACCAGTTCACCGTATCGCGCTTCAAAGTTTCTGCCTCAGCCATTGCAACCGGCATAATCAGGCTGCCAATCAAAAGCGTATAACGCCCCCAACTCAGGTAATAGCCCGGCATTTTAGTCACAAAAGTTGCCAAGAATCCGGCGATTAGAGCAATCCGCCAGTCTTTGCCGATTGCTTTCGCCAGGGCATAAATCGAAAGGCCAACACAAGCGCTCATAACTTGCCCGAGCAAAAGCGTGCTTGTCTCAACGCTCAATCCGCTCAAAACCGAAAAGAGCGCCGTCACCGCATGGAAAGAAAAATGATAATAGAAAGGACCTGGCAAATATGGTTCAAGCGTACTGGGCAAGCCGCCGTTTTCGATGATTTTACGAATGATCAAAACGTGATGTTGCGAATCGGTCCAATTCGGAAAAACCAAATCTCTTGCTTGCCAAAGCCGCCAAATGACAAAAAGAGCCAAAGCCAGAATTGCATAAAGCCAGCTTTTATTAAAAGCCTTTTTCCAATTCTGAAGCAAGCCAACCAAAACCAAACCGATCAACACGCTCAGAATACCGCCAATCCAATAGGCGTTAAAAGTAAGCCGGAAGGTATAGAACACCAGAGCTGACAGCGAAATAAAACCCATGCTAACCGCAAAAATGCGAGCCAGCGCTTCTCCGCCATCCAATTTGTGGTTGCCCAACCAAAGCCACCAAGCTAAACCCGGCAAACAAAGCGCAGCCAATGCCAGTGCTATTTGCACAGTCTAACCCCTTCCTTATCCGGAACTTCAGCCAGCATTTCGGCAACGGTCTTGCCCAAAAGAGGGTGTACAAAATCGGGGGATATCTCGTTGAGCGGGATCAAAACAAAAGCCCGTTCGGCTATTCGAGGATGTGGAATTTGCAATTTCTTCGTGTTTCGTACCAAATTGTCATAAAAAAGGATATCGATGTCAATCAAACGCGGTCCATAGCGAAAATTTTCAACGCGGCCGATTTCAACCTCAGTTTTTTTCAAGAAGTTAAGCAGCGGCAGAGGTTTAAGCTCGCTTTCAACCTGAATCACCTGATTTAGAAAATCGGCTTGCTCGGTATAACCCCAGGCAGCGGTTTCGTAGAGGGAGGATTGATTGAGCAGCCTCATTTTTCGGCTTAATATTGCAACAGCGATTGCAAGATTTGCTTTGCGGTCGCCCATGTTGCTTCCCAAGCCAAGGAAAACGATGCTCATTTTACCTCGTTCTTAACAATATCGATTAGATCTGCAAGCGTACCAAAGCTGGCCAAAGCGATATCAACAGTTTCCATTATTTCCTCACCGGTTTATTATAGCAACGATTGCAAAAGCCGGGGAAAACATCGAGCAGGAAGCGGGGAACGGGCAATAAAAAATTCTGGACGGACAAGACAACTTTCTCCGCCATTCTTTTGTTTAACTGGCGCATTCCCCGGTTTTTCCAGACTTATTTTTTTTGACTCTCTCTAAGCCTCAATTCAGAAAAAAGCTCTAAATCACCTTTTCCGTTTTACCCGCCAGGTTGCGCAGATATTCCAACTGTCCGCTGTGATAAGACAGATGAAAAGATGAGAACAGCAGGCTTCCGCCATTGGTTTGTCCATGGCTGGCTTCTTCAGCGAAGAATTCTTCACTTTGCTCATCCAGCGCATGAATTGCTATCTTGCTTATCGTCGCAAAATCTTCTTTGATTTTTTCAAGACTTGGTAAACCTTCCTCGTCTCCCAAGACCGGCTCGCTACCGCTGGCAAAGCGCTCGTAAGTCGAGGCGACTGCCGGAGCAGGACCACCAAGTTCAATTACCACTTCGCACAAACTGTTCACCATATGTCCCAAAACCCAGAGCATACAATTTCCACCGGGTTGAGGTTGAATCAGTAAATCTTCCTGGCTTAAATCTTTTGTTTGCATATCCAGGATTCTTTCCCAAGTATTAAATAAATCCTTAAAATCTTCTTTGCTAATCACAAGAGACTCCTTCTCGTCAAAATATATCTTTGTGCTGCCAATTCTTAGGGTTGGACCCTAAGGTTCAACCGAAATTGTACTTCATTCAGCTCTTGTGTTATTATTTTCGTATAAATTTCACGGGGAGCCGCAAGGCTGAGAGGGACGATGACGTCCGACCCGCACACCTGATCCGGATAATGCCGGCGGAGGGATGCAAAGTACCATTTAAGCAACCCTCCCCAGCGGAGGGTTTATTTTATGAAAAATGTTAAACGTGCGATTCTCTTTGCTAATGGCGAAATAGCAAAAGATACCGCACTCGAAATCACTCCAAACGACCACCTCATCGCCGTTGATGGTGGATTGCGTCATTTGAACCAGCTCAAACTCACCCCCAATTTGCTGATTGGCGATCTCGATTCCGTCGAGCCCTCAGCTTTGCAAAAAGCGGAAGCGGCTGGGGTCGAAATTTTGCGCTACCCGGTTGAAAAAGACGAGTCCGACCTTGAGTTGGCGGCACTTGAAGCCCTCCGGCGTGGTTTTAGCGAGATTCTGATTACCGGCACATCCGGCGGCAGAATCGACCACATCCTCGCTTGCCTCGCCATCCTCGCTATGCCCGATTTGCAAAAGGTGAACGCTAAAATTGCAGACGGCAAAAGCACAGTCTACTATATTAAAGACAACTTTGAACTTGACACCGAAGTTGGCGATCTGATTTCTTTGCAAGCCTGGGGTGAGGGCGTTCAAGGGCTCAGCACAAGGGGCCTCAAATGGGAGCTCAGAAATGCCAACCTCCATCCCTGGGGTGCCCTTGGTTTGAGCAATCTCGCCATCCAAAACCAAATAGTTGTCTCATTGAAGTCCGGACAACTTTACTTGATCCACACTAAAACTAAATCTCTATCTACGAAGGAGCATTATGTTTAAAAAAGTTTTCCCCATCTTATTTGTTCTGATTTTTGGTTTGTCTGCCTGCCAGCCTGCCACTCAAAATCAAGGATCGTCTGAAAATCCTCGCGAACTGACCATTATGACCCACGACAGCTTCAGCATTAGCGCTGAGCTCGTCAGCAAATATGAAGCTGACCATCAGGTTAAGCTGACCTTTATTCAAGGCGGCGATGCCGGTTCTGCGCTCAATCGTCTCGTCCTCACTTCGGGAGAAAACAATATGCCCGAAGCGGATGTTTTCTATGGCTTGGACAACACTTTTCTTTCCCGTGGTTTAGAACAAGATCTCTTTGAACCCTACCAAGCGGAAAATTCAGACGCAATCCCCGAAAATTTCAAGCTTGATCCCGAAAATCGCGTCACCCCAATCGACTTTGGCGATGTTTGTATCAATTATGACAAAGCCTGGTTTGCTGACAACAATCTTGAATTACCCACATCGCTCAAAGACCTTGCCAACCCGATGTATCGCAACCTCTTGGTGGTTGAAAATCCTGCCACCAGCTCTCCCGGTTTATCCTTTTTGATGGCAACGATTGCTGAATTTGGCGAAAATGGCTACCTGGATTTTTGGCAATCGCTCAATGACAATGGGCTGACAGTTGTCTCCGACTGGGAAACCGCTTACTACACAAACTTCTCCGGCTCTTCCGGCAAAGGTCCCCAGCCGATGGTCGTCTCTTATGCATCCAGTCCGGCTGCGGAATTAATCTATGCCGAAACCGAATTAAGCGAATCGCCAACAGGCTCCCTGGTCGCTCCCGGCATGTGCTGGCGTCAAATTGAATTTGCCGGCATTCTCAAAAACACAGCCAACCGCGATTTGGCTGAAGACTTCATCGACTTCCTGCTCAGTCGCGATTTTCAGGAAGATATGCCGATGCAAATGTTCGTTTATCCGGTGTTGCCCGAAGCTACCTTGCCCGAAGGCTTTGTGCGTGCCAGTCAAATCCCTGAAAGCGTTGCCACACTCGATTCAGCCTTAATCGCTGAACGCCGCGACCTTTGGGTGAACGACTGGACGAATTTAATCTTGAAATAACCAAGCCTGTCATGAATTTGAAGCGCTCGAAATCTCTTGTTTGGTTGCTATGGCTGATTCCACTGGCATTTTTGCTGGTCTTTTTCTACCAGCCGCTCCTGGCAATCTTCAGGCAAGTTTTTTCTGAGCGCTTCAGCCAAGGCTGGCAATTTATTAGCTGGCCGCAAATCACCAAACCGCTTGGCTTCACCCTTTGGCAAGCCCTTCTTTCAACCTTTTTCACGCTCCTGATTGGCCTTCCGGCCGCCTATCTTTTTGCCCGTTTTGACTTCCCCGGCAGAAAAACGCTGCGCAGCATCAGCCTTTTGCCATTTATTTTGCCAACGGTTGTGGTTGCAACTGCCTTCAACAGTTTGATTGGTCCGAAAGGCTGGCTAAATTTGATTCTGATGAATCTCTTCAATTTAAACAACCCGCCGGTCAATTTGCTCAATTCAATACCGGCGATTGTCCTCGCTCATGTTTTCTTCAACACTTCTATTGTTATTCGCATGGTTGGCAATAGCCTCAGCCGCCTCAACCCCCATTATGATGAAGCCGCCCGCGTTTTGAATGCTTCTCCCTGGCAAGCATTTCGGGAAGTATCCTTACCGCTCCTGCTTCCTTCGATATTGGGTGCCAGCCTTTTGGTCTTTCTCTTCGATTTCACCAGCTTTGGTGTGGTTTTAATGCTTGGCGGTCCTCAATTTGCAACGCTTGAAGTCGAAATATACAATCAGGCAATGAACCGCTTCAACCTGCCCATGGCCGGTTTGCTTTCGGTCGTCCAATTAGCCTTCACACTTTTAATCACAACCATTCAAAATCGCCTCAACAAGCCCCGTTTTGGAAAAGCCGCCCTCAGCAGTGAAACGAAAACGCTCAAAAAACCAAAAACAAAATGGCAAAGATTTTTTGTTGTTTTCATGGTCATCATTTTAATCATCCTTTTCGTATCCCCCATTTTGAGTTTGGTCAGCCGCTCTTTGGTTACTTTTGAAGCAGCCAGAGGGGAGCGCGGCAACGTTGAAACCGGTTTCACACTCCGCTATTACACAGAACTGTTCAAAAACACGAGTGGCTCTATTTTTTACGCCAACCCTTTGGCTGCAATCCGTAATTCGCTGGTCTATTCTCTTTTAACCATGCTGATTGCGACAACGCTGGGTCTCCTAACCGCCTACGCGCTATACAATTCCAATAAAGCGAATCGTTGGCTGGAACCGCTTTTCATGCTTCCATTGGGAGCCAGTCCGGTGATTCTCGGCTTGGGCTTTCTGATTAGCTTCAATCAGCCACCCTGGACAAGCGGACCCTACCCGATTTTGATTCCGATTGCTCATTCGCTGATTGCCCTGCCCTTTGTTGTGCGCACGATTTTGCCCGCCTTGCAAAGCATCCCAAATTCTCTGCGCGAAGCAGCCAGCGTAATGAGTGCCAAACCTTTTCGGGTCTTTCTGGAAGTCGATTTACCCATTTTGCTCCGTGCAATCATTGTCAGTCTCGCTTTTTCTTTCACGATTTCTTTGGGAGAATTTGGCGCATCCAGCTTTTTGGCAAACGCCCGAACGCCAACCATTCCGGTCACGATCTTCCGTTACCTATCCCATCCTGGTGCCCTCAATTATGGACAAGCTTTGGCGATGTCCACCCTTCTCTTAATCACCAGCGCTCTTGGCAGTCTCCTTATTGAAAAAATCCGCCTTCCCGGCGAGGAGTTGTTCTGATGTTAATAGTTGAAAATATTCACAAAGATTATGACGACAAACCCTTATTGAAGGGGATTAGTTTTCAGGTGAAGGAAGGCGAATTAGTCTGCCTCTTGGGCTCCTCCGGCAGCGGTAAAAGCACTATGCTGCGCATCATTGCCGGGTTCGAAGTCCCTGAAAGTGGTCAGATCTCCTGGAATGGTGAAGACATCACAAATAAGCCCACTCATGAGCGCGGCTTTGGTTTCATGTTTCAAGATTATGCCCTCTTCCCTCATCGAACCGTTGCCCAAAATATTGCTTTCGGCTTGCGGATGGCTGGAAAACCAAAAGCTGAAATCGATGCTCTTGTTCAAAAATCACTGGCTGACATTCATATGCAAAGCTTTGCCAATCGGCAGGTTACCGAACTCTCCGGTGGAGAACAACAACGCGTCGCTTTAGCCCGTGCGCTTGCTCCGGACCCGCATTTGCTCATGCTGGATGAACCGCTCGGTGCTCTCGACCACAATTTGCGCACAGAATTGCTCAAAGAACTTCGCCGCAGGTTGCATGAAAGCCGAAAACCGGTCATTTACGTTACCCACGATCAGGAAGAAGCCTTCGTTTTGGCGGATCGCCTGCTCTTGTTGCATGACGGTTTGGTGGTTCAGAAAGCTGCTCCTGAGATTGTCTTTCGTCAACCGGCAAATGCCTGGGTTGCTTCATTTTTGGGTTTGGGCAATCTGATTCCAGCCCAATCTCTGCCGGATGGACGGCTTAAAAGCGAAATTGGAGAGATAACTTTCGCAGAGCCGCTGCCGTTCCGTCCCGGCCAAGAACTCGTCCTGCTCTTGCGCCCGGAAGATGCCATTCTCAATCAAAGCGAGGAAAAGAATCTGATTCAATTGGAAGCTATCGTTCAAGATGCTGTCTTTATCGGTGAGGCATACCGGCTCGAAGTCAGCGCCGGGGGGACAAATCTGCTCGTCCAATCCACCCGGGCGGTTAGGATTGGTGAAAAGCTAAATATTGCTTGGCCAGAAAGTAAAGTCCAATGCCTTTCAATGTAGAGCAAAATTTTTAACACCTTAGGTACTTATTTTTAGCACCCTAAAAACCACCTTTACGACGGTTATTTGATCATAAGATCGTAGGGCTAGATTGAAAGGGCTTTTAATTTTGAGATTGGTTTAACTTGCGCCCTTTCAATACCACTCACTTCGTTCGGGTAGGATGTCAGCCAGTAGGCCTCGCTTTTACGAGGTTCGGGTTCACACTTATGACGGAGGGTTGAAGGTGCACAAAATTTCCGTACCATGATGTTTCCGGCACCTTCAACCGCGCCCTACATTTGATTCAAGCGATATTTTTTGAGATGCTTCGAGGTTGTTAATGGGATTTAGAACCCAAATCCGATTTTAGCACCCTGAAAGTAATTTTCTTCATCGTTGAGAATCGGCTTTTTTGGCAAAAACGGGAAACTCGGGAGAATTTTTAAACTCAAACAGCCAGGCAAAAACCCTGCCCGGCTGTTTTTACTTAAAAAACTAAACGTTTAGAAAAATCTCAGCATGCTGAAAACAGGACTCAGCAAGGATGACCACTCAATTTGATAATCGCCGCTGGCAACCATCATCGTCACAACGATGACGCCGCAGCAAATACAGAGACACAAAAGCAGGATGACAATCAAAGCAATAATCCAGCCGGTATTCTTCTTTTCTTCCACCGGAGGCGGTGCACTGATATTCGGGTCAACTGCCGGAGCAGACTGGAAGCCCTCGCTCTTTGGCGTCACATCAATATAAGGTTCACTCTCATCTAGCACAGGGTCATAAACAAATGGCTGCGACTGAATGGGATCCGGCTCGCTGTGGAAAACAACTTCCGGTATCACTTCGCTTTCAATAACCGGCTCAACAATTTCCGTTTCCTGAGCACTTTCTTCCGGTTCTGTACTTTCTTCCGGAATAATTGGTTCTTCCGGACTTATTGGTTGTTCCGGTATATCATTCCATGCCTCATTGCTGGGGATGTTATCATTATTTTGATCGTTCATGAATTTCTTCCTTTCTGCTCTCAGCTACATATCCAAAAATATTTTAAGCTGCTATCTATCCTATCATTAAATAATTGCATAAAAACGCAATTTTGCTGCAATTTCTGGATCAGTTTATTGGCTTAAGAATGAAAAGATCCCAAAAATCGCACCCCCAGTCAACCCCACAGCAACCGCAACTAACAGGCAAACCATCAAAAGAGATACACCCAAGCCAACCCAGCCAAGAATAACGCCGGCACTTGCCAAACGCTCGCCTTCTATCTGACCGTTGCCGTCACTAATCTCATTCTTTGCCACATAACCGGTAATCAAGGCGATGACTGCGCCAAAGAAAAAGAAGCCGAGATAATTAGCAATTCCCGAAATCAAACTAACTACCGCCCACACCGAAGTGCGTTTTGGCTCGTTGTCAATTATTACTCTATCTTCACTCATTTCTTCCTCCATAATTATTCAATACTTTCTTCACGTTTTTTCTTTCGGCGCGAAAAGATCGCCGAGATTAGCCAAATCATCATAAAAACAAAGACAACCATCAACAAAGGCAGCGCAACCGACAAAACTGAAACGATTGTCGCAATAATGTCTTCCAAACCGCTCATAACCGGCACCCCAAGCCCGGCCGTCGTCACTTCGACCGTCGGCCTGGCAACAAGAGACTTCGCCGCATGAACCGAGCCCGCCACCAGCAAACCGCAAGCCATAGAAAGCACCGGATGAATATCGGTTATCGCTTTAGCACTGCTTGCAAACAAAATCGCGCCTGCAACCGGCCGAATAAAAGTTTGAATCGCGTCATTTACCTGGTCCACTGCCGGCACCTTATCCGCCACAAATTCAACCAGCCCCAAAACCGCTAGCAAGCCAATCATCCACCAGCTTTCCAAAGCCGCCCAGCGTCCGTCCAATTGGATTAGATTCGTAAAACGTGCCAGAAGCGAAACAACCAATAGCGGAATGTAGGCATTCAAACCAGCCGAAGCCGACAAACCAAAGGCGCCCAGCACGCCCCCAATTATTTCTGTCATAAACAACTCCTTCTTCGGAGCTCAAATCTCCGACAACTTAATTATAGCAATGTTTCAGATACATACAGTAGATTATCACAGGTGGTTGCTGTTTCAAATTTGACTAGACTGAAAAGAAGGTATTGATTGAGAGGCTGTCATTGAGACGACTTATGAGTAATTGTACCCAAGAAAAGGAAGCTACGTTTCCTTGAAATGCAGGGATTGTGTAAGTTGTGGTTCCGCACTTGTTTACTGTCAAGGCAAATTCAATATGAAACAAGGCATTGATTTATAATTTAAACAAAAGGGTTTTCTGGAGGTAAATATGAATCGTTTGAACAAGTTTGTATCGATTTTATTAATTTGCATAATCTTTTTAACCGCCTGTGATTCTGCATATGACAAGCTTGTTACCCAACCGCTGAATGATTTGGTTTCTACAGCAATCCCGGAAGATTTCAAGACTGACGAAAAAAACAAACCATCCGATTCACTCCTGCCAGTTACAAGAAGTTCATCTCCAGGTCGTACCGGAATTGCCTTTAGCGAGGAAGGCTATCCGGACACAAATACAGCCATGCAAGGGATTGCCTCAACCGGTGTCAGCTTTATCCGTTTAGAACTTCCAATAGAAAAAATCCAGGAAACAACAAGCCATCATGAGTTTTGGGATAATGGCTATAACGAAAAAGTTGTGGCAGCACGGAAAAACAATTTGCATATCATCGGTTTATTGACTTATGGTCCGGATGAGAAATTTTATGAAGTTGGTGATGATTCAGCGTTTTTTGAATTATGGCGAAAATATGTTCAAGCGGTAGTAGATCAGCTCGGAGATAGCATTGACCATTGGGAAATTGGCAACGAGCAAAATTGTTTGTTTTTCTGGAACAAGGTTCGCAAACAGGATAAAAGCGTTCGGGTGGATATTTACGCCGAAATGTTGAATATTGCCTACAAAATCATAAAAAAGCACAATATCAATGACGTAGTAATTGTCGGCGGATTGATTGCTGATACCGATTTCGCAGGAGGTTACCCACCTTCTGCATTTATGAAAGCTTTGGCACAGACAAGCGCTGCCGAGAGTTATGATGCGGTTGCGATTCATCCCTATTGGGGGGATTACTTACCGGAAAGCCCAAAAGAAATGAGGACGGCGGATAATCTAAAGAGAGTAAATTTGGCAAACTATATGGATGATTTTATTAAGGACGTTCAGTATTATGCCAATCGCGATGTGAAAATTTATGTTACGGAAATGGGCATGGACAAAGCCTGGCTCACAAAATTAAATAAAAAAATGCGTATAGACGATGAGTGGCTGGAAGTTGCCCTTATGGCGAGGAGTTTTGCGACTTTGCTTTCTTTTCCCGAAGTTCAAGCGGTGATTTGGTTTGTTTATGCTCCGGTTGAAGGGGGAGAGACCTTTGTGATGAGCGATTATGCTAAAGAGCATATGAAAAGAATCAGCCAAACGCTCGATCAGGCTGAGCCACTTGGTTTTTATACGATAAAGGATGAATCAGGGGACCATGTAAAAGGTGCCTGGGAATATCGCTACAGATTGCCAAATGGGAAAATAGTAACCTGGTTTTGGGATCAGGCTGAGACCTATGAAGAAAGCCCGGCATATCTCAAGGGGGCAAAGAATGGAAGCGTTGGTCACTTTTTTGTTGACGAGAAAATTGAGGGCATAGGTGCACCGGTTGATAAGGAAAACCCCTTCCCCTTTGGCTCACTTCCCGGCATTTTGATTGGGGATATCAGTGATGAGATGGTGATTACGGTTGCATCTTCAGCCAAAAGCTCCGAGTTTGCCCCATATCCTTATGTAAAATATCCTGACAACATTTGGATATACTATCCTGATACAGGTGAAAACAGAGAGTTTGCAGTGCGTGGCGAGGGTCATTACGCCACACTCAGTGAACCAAGGCTTTCACCAGATGGTTCAATGATTGCCTATAGCGATAGTGCTACAAACTCTATCGTGATAAGAGCTATTTCTGGTGAAATTATCAATACGATAGTTTACCGAACAAATAACACGGATGTTGTGGGCGATCTTGTCGGTTGGGACAACCAAAACCAGCTGTATTACACCAAAGGGGCAAATAACAGAGTCTATAAATATAATGTCAACAACGATTCTTCAGAATTATTCCTTGAATTGCCTTTGGCTCCAATGAAAGATTCTTTCGCACCTCTATGGGTTTTCTGGATTTCAGGCTCTGCAGACTACATTGGTGCACGTTATGCGACAGCCTATGAGCAAGAATTTCTAATTAATACAAAGACTAATCAAGTTATTGAAACAATGGATGATGTTAATGTGTCGGGAGGATTTTCAATGACAGAAGATGATCAACTCCTTGCAGTCCCTCTGACTTATGGCTTCCAGTATACAAGTTTTGAAATTGTCAATTTAAGAACAGGGGAAATTTACCCTCCTCCACTGCTTAATGATGGATACTCTGCTAAAATCCCTATGCTTTCGCCAAAAGGAAATTATGTTTCATATTTGGTTTATCCTTCCGGGGCTTCTCCTGAAGAAATGTATAAAAGTTCATTCGTTCGGATTGATAAACTTTCAGGAGACAGCTGGGAACATTGGACAGACCTCGGTCAAATAGAAGTTTTAGCATGGTCTTCTGATGAAAGCGAAATCTTTACAGGACGCCATAGTAATGGGTATTTAACAGATTTTGAGGTAATAAAAATACGGTAAAACCGACCGGGTAAGCTTGCAGTGGTGTTAAGAAAACACCATAATTGAAATAATTCTCCATGGGCACAAATTTAGCTGCCAGGATTGCACTGCTGGCATCGTCCACAAAGACCAACAGAAAAGCTTTGTCTGCCCGTGCCTCTAACCAGGCATGAACTGAATCGTCAATCTGTATCAGCTCCCCACGATGCATTCTGCCTGGTCGTTCATAATGAGGAACCTTTTTCTTTTTGTGCTTTGGCTTCCAAATCCCTTCAGCTTTCATCTGTTTTGCGATTGCTGGGAACTCCTCGCTTTTTGAAAACCAAACCTTCAACTTATTCTTACCGATAACGATTCAAGATGCGACTGAATTGCCGTTCTGTTATTCCACGCTTATGGCTTGCTTCTTTTTGGGTCTTATTGTGATCTAATATACCCGTTCAACCTCTGTCTTGCGGGCTAATTCTTTACTGTTCCTTTTTATCGTCCATTTCATAGCTCATAATGATAATTAGGACATTTCTAATTTGCTGCTTTAGGACATTATCGTGTTGCTCTGACATTTCGCACTTGTTCACTGCTCTTAACCTGTTAATCAGGTATAATCAAACGTATTAAGGGTGGTCTGGTCTCACTTAACAAAATGTGTAAACACAGGTTGTAGAAAAGGGTCGAGGTAATAGGAAATGAAAAAGGTATTGAGAAATTCATTATTACTGTATCTTTTGTTTAGCCTTTTTGGTTGCAATTTCGCGGCAAAACAGACAATACCAACTGAGAGCACAGGAAATATCAATTCGGAAACTGATATGAATATCCAAATTCAGGGAAATCTGACCACAGAACAGATGGCGGCCCTAACCGATTCTTTCGCTGACAGCGAAGATACCATCCATGTCTATACTTCTCAAGGACTAATAAAATCATTAATTACAAGTTCCGGAAAAAGATATGCTGGTGATGTAGAACAAATAATAGAAACTTTCATGAATGAAAATTCAATTCTTTTTGGAATCGAAAACTTCCGTGAACAATTTGAACTTGTCAGCCTAATAGATTCAAAGGCATCATATAAAATTGTGTCCTACGCGCAGTATGTAGAAGGAATTCCCGTTCATAACTCTAATTTACGATTTGCAATCAGTGAGAGCATTGTAAGCTCAGTAAACGGAAACTATTTACCTTCCAGGAAGGCTGAACTAAAATTAACTCCTGAGTTAAACGCTCAACAGATCCAATCAATTTTAGTAGCAGAAGGTTTTCAGTTAGATTCCGAAAGTAAGTCTGAGTTGATAATTATTAGTCCCGGCATTACTGGCAATTCAGGTGCTGAATTTTTAGCCTGGAAAACAAAAATTACAAATGAAGATTTTACTGGAAACGCCATCATAAGAGATTCAGATGGCTTGATATATGACCTTGAATCAGATATTCGCTGGTTTACCTATGAAGTTCGAGATTTACAAGACTCCACATTATTCTGGTCACAATTAGAAAATCGAGGCTTTGCCCAAATCTTTTTATTATTAACTGATTCAAGAACATCCGAATCGATTATTGATGAATCAACGGATGCGAAAGTGCAAGGATTAATTTCTAATATTGAAAGCACCTTCGCTAAATATGAGGAGTTCTTTACACTAACAGAATTCTCCAAGCGCCACAACCACATCATTGTTGCTATAAATCTCGGTTTGGTGGATGGTGAGGTTGCTTACCATTCTCCATTTACATATTCAAGCTTTGGAACGATTATTTATCCCTCCGCATTCGATCCATCTGCCAGTCACATTTTTTCACATGAATTTCAACATAACGTAACAAGTGAATACGTTAAACTGACACATTCCATTGAGACAGCAGAAGCTGCATCGATAGATGAGGGAATATCTGATTTTTTCTCTGCTTTTATTGATGGAACGGGGAAAAAATGGCGTGTTGAATTTAATGGCCAAATACACAGGGATATGGCAAATCCGTCAAACAGCAACACCCCTGACCATATATCTGATTTTGTAACAACAACAGCAAAATGGTGGGGAAGAAAAGAATCCATTAACGAACATAACAATAGTACGATATTCTCTCATGCAATGTACCTTTTATCAGAAGGTGGCACAAAATACGGGGTTACGGTTCAGCCTCTCGGGATTGAACGAACGGCTCTGGTGCTTTTCGATGCCTTAGCTTTGATGAACGATAACGCAGATTTCATTCAGACAAGAAATGCGATGATTCAGGCTTGTTATTTCGATGCATACCAAGGGGAGTTGGAAAAAGACTCCTGTCTTCAGATTTTGAATGCTTTTGCAGCTGTGGGTGTTGGGAACCCTGCAGTGGTAAGAGAAACACCTGCTCCTTCCCAAACCCACACTCAAGTTCCACAAGGGGATAATAGCAAACCCAAAGAACAAAGCTTTGAAACTTTCCTCATTGATGGTGTTTGGGGCATGCCTGTGGGATTATTAAAGATTCCTTATGAGACCGACGTTTGGGAAGTAAAAAAATCTGAGATTCCAAATTTTTCAGACAGCTTAGAATCAAAAAAGAATCCTGGTTGTATGATAATTGAGGGGGGAATGGCAGAAGGTGGCAACGAACGCTATTTTGAAACTGATTCAAAGGTGATTGCGGGTATCCACTTTAGACTTGCAAATGAATACCATATCCTTGGAAAGCAAAGCGGCCAATATATTGAATGGGAAAATTATGAATTACGAATAATTGCGGGTGATAATCCGGAAGCCTGTCTTCAGGATGCTTGGTATATTCTTGAGTTGGCAGCGGAAAACAATTTCGGAATAGAAGACTCGATATTTACTGAAACTGCCTCGACCAATGTGGGAAGGGGAGTCTATTTTAGTTACGATCCTAATCTTTGGTCTGTTACAGACAAAGAAGATTGGAACTATTTGTCGCTAAATGGTGATGACAATTGCACTATTCTTTACTACACCGGACATGGAATGGGAGATGATTTCTATAATGACTATTCTGAAGAAAAGATTGGTCAAACCCTCTTCAAGGTAGATCATTGGAAGTGGAAATCAAATGACGAGAGTGTTTTATATGGCTGTAGTTGGAATAACTGGAAGCTTTTTATGTCTGTTGAAACCCTTGAACCAGGAGGGCTTACGGAAAACTGTATGAAACAGGTAGATGAAGTGATGAGATTATCGGAAGCAAAGGGTTTCAGACCCTAAGCAATTAAAAGAAGAGGATAAATGAAAACGATTTTGAAAACAAGTTTGATTGTAGTTATTTTCAGCCTGGCTGTTGTTGCTTGTCAAACAAGCCATAGTCCAACACTCACTCAACCGACTCTAAAACCGGCAACTGACCTTCCTGTAGAACAGCCAAAAGAGCAAGATAAACCACTCGATACTGCCGTGACTGAACCAACGGCGAAACCTCCGGAGCTTCCGGCCGTTGAAGAGAGTAAAACTGAGATCGATACAGTTGAATGCGACCCTGGCTTTTATCTCAGTTTTGACCCGGATGTTTGGCAAAAAGTAGAAGGAAGTCCCGGACAATGTCTTAAGCTGAAGGGGGAAGATACTTGCATCGTGCACCATCAATGGGGACACGGAATGGATCCCGAACAGTTTGATGTGATTTCTGCTGATCAGAAAATTGGCAATACAAGCTTTAAAATCTCTCGCTATTGGAGACGTTCTAATGGCGAAAACATATTATATAACTATGTTTGGGATAATTGGAATCACAATGTTTCAGCTGAGAACTCAAAAGTTCTGGAACTTTCCGACAATTGCCTCGACCAATTTGATGAACTGATGAGATTATCGGAAGCAAAGGGTTTCAAGCCATAAACAAATAAAGAAGAGGAGAAAAATGAAAAATCTTAAAGTCAATATCATTTTGGTGCTAAGTTTACTCTCTATTGTTTTGTTAGCCGCTTGCTCAACAGAAAAAGCTTCTGACCAAGGAGCAAAGCAAAATAATCAAGGAGATACCTTTGCCAATTCAAGCGATCCTGTAGATTCTGTTGTTAACGATAAGAAGGAGTGGACTTTCGCAGATCATGCTACTAAAACCTTGCTGGTTTGGCATCAGGTTGGTTTTGAACAAGTCCTTGACGAGCAAGAATTTTCATGGAAAAAAGCTTCTGACCCTTTATATTATATGAACATTAATAATTATGACAGGGAGTTTGTTGAACTTGTTGGAACCGTTCCCGGTTATAGGCATTCTGTACCTGTAAACGAAAACACAATACTGTTCTACCTAACGAAGTACCACACAGAAAGCGGACGCCCTGCATTAGCCCTATGGGATACAGAAGAAAATCGCTTTATTGATAGATTGGAGCTACCACCAGAATATACTGATATTTATTGGGTAAACCATGGCTGTATTTATAGTTATCCGGGTTCTGAGTTTGTGCTTTATGGAAACTTAGAAGATGACGAACCGAGATTGTTTGTTCGAACCTCAAATCTTGAGATTGTTGGTACGCAAACTTCTAAAGCGCAATCAATATATTATTCACTTGATGGAAGTCGGCTAATTATCGATGGCAAACGGACAGCAGGTAATGACACCACAGAGATTTGGGACATGACTTCTGACCCTCCAAAATTGTTAAAAATTGTGGAGGATATCAATGTCGCTTATTCCCCGGATTTGAAGAGATTTGCAACTTTTAACAATAACGGGTTGGTGGTGAAAGACGCAATAAGTGATGAAATTATTGCATCTCTTTCACTAAATGGGTTTGAGACAGGACCTCCTGTTTATTCTCCAGATGGTAAAACAATATTCATAGTCTTCATGGATTATGGACTGGTTGAAAATGAATCACATGAATATAAAGTGTATGCCTTAGATGCTAACAATCTTCAAATCATTGAAACATATGAATTTATTGGGGCTAATGGACATCCACAATTCTATTATTCAAAACCGAGTGAGAAACGAGCGAAAGAGCTTTTAGATTCACATTAATCGTGGTGATGTCCGCAGCCACCCTCACCGTGGTCGTGTTGATGATGACCACAGCCACCTTCGCCATGCTCGTGATGGTGATCATGCCCCTCGCCGTGATGGTCGCAATTGGCTTCGCCTTGCTCGGGCAATTGTCCGCTGAGGAGGGAGAGAACCTGGTCTTTTACCTCACCGGAAGCACCGGCGTAAATCTGGATGCCGGCAGCGCGGAAACTATTGACCGCTCCACCGCCAATGCCGCCACAAATCAGGCAGTCAACGCCCTGATCGGCTAAGAATCCGACTAAAGCGCCGTGCCCTTGTGCAGGGGCGGCAACAAATTGCTCGGAGATGATTTTTCCATCTTCAGCAAAAACAATATAAAATTCGGGTGTACGACCGAAATGGGGGAAAACCTGCTTGTCTTGACAAGTAACTGCAATTTTCATTTTTAGATTCCTTTGGTTTGCAAAAATTTTGCTAAGATTTATCTTTGGGGCGGCCTGAATTTGCAAGGACAGCCCTTCAACAATTGCCCGGGCAACTTTGCTGCGGGCGGAGGCCAATAACATTTGGACGCTTTGACGGGAAATCCCCATCGATTCTGCCGCTGCACTTTGCTCAACGCCGAGGTAATCGACCAGGCGCAAGGCTTCCCACTCTTCCAAAAGCAAGTGGATAGCCGACTGACCGGGGTTTGTATCGGCTGTTGAGGGAAAGAAAGCTCGTGCAATTGGTGCGGAGCGAATCGTTTTTGGTGCGGGTGTCCTTGGCATTTTAATCCTTTATTGTTGGCTTATGCCAATAATAATACGAGAATAGAATTTATGCAAGGGCAAATCAGGAAACTGCATCCCCTTCCACAAGCTGTAGATAGAAGCACTTTGAAAGTGTAAAATTGATAGATACAAAAAAACAATTCCTGGCAAGCAGAATGGATAAAAATGACAGACAATAAAAAAACAGACGAAATCGTCCTCGCCGGAGGTTGCTTTTGGGGGATGGAAGAGCTCTTCCGTCAACAAGAGGGCATTTTAGATACCGAGGTTGGTTACACCGGCGGAGAGAACGAACATCCAACCTATCAGAACCATCCCGGGCATGCCGAAGCGATAAAAGTTGTCTTTGACCCTGAAAAAACCGACCTGCCGCATTTGTTGGATTTCTTTTTCCGCATGCATGATCCGACCCAATTCAACCGCCAGGGGATGGACATCGGCACTTCTTACCGTTCAGCAATTTTCTATCGCGACGAAGAGCAAAAGCGCATCGCCGAAGCCTTCATAAAGCTGGTTGACGAAAGCAAAGCCTGGAAACAACCAGTTTTGACCAGTTTGGAACAGTTGACCACCTTCTGGCTTGCTGAGGATTATCACCAGGATTATCTCCAAAAACTGCCGAATGGGTATACTTGTCATTATCTGCGGTCAATGCCCAGTTTTTTGAAAGATTAGCCATGACTAAAAAGCCAAACGAGGTTGATATGCAAGAAGAGGACTACAGCGCCCATCCCTGGAAGCGCTTTTTGAGCTATCTGAAGTGGTATGGGATCATTTTGCTAACAATAACCATAGGTTTGGCTGGTTTTGCTTACATAAAAGGGGGCGTACCGGCTATGCTGAATGCACTTAACTGGGCGCTCTTAATCGCGGTTTTGAGCTTACCAATGTTGGGTTTGCTAATCAGCGCAAACACCTGGAGCGGTTATGCCAATCGCTGGGGTCAGGAAAAATATAAAGAAATGCTTGAAGGAAAGCCAGAGGAGAGGAAATTTGACGACTAAATCGGAAACAATAGCACCAAAGAAAAGAGGTGCGAGAGTTTGGTTGGTATATCTGATGCTCTCGCTTTTTGGTTATACCCTCAATGTGGCCGGTCCGGCAGTGGCTTATTTGCGCGATGAGTTGAACCTGAATTTCACTCAAAGCGGAATGCACACCTCAGCCCTGGCGTTGGGGATGATTCTGATGGGTTTGGTTGGCAGCGCGCTTCTCAAGCGCATGTCGGAATGGAAAGCGCTTGGCTTGAGCGGTTTAGGCATGGGACTGGGCGGTTTGCTTCTGGTAATTGGCAAAAGCCCCATTCTCACCTTGTTCGGGCTTTTTATCATGGGTGCGGTTGGTTCGCTCGCTATCTCTACTAATCCGGCAATTCTGGCGGACGAAATGGGCGAAAGAAGTCCGCTTGGCGTTTCTGAAGCGAATACGCTTTCGGCAATCATCAGCACGCTGGCACCGATTGCGGTCGGCTTTTTTGGCGCAAGGGCAATCACTTGGCGTCCAGCGGTTTATCTCCCGGGCATTTTGGCAAGCATTCTGGGCTTAATTATGCTGATATCACCCAAATTCTCCTGGAAAAAGAAGCCGGAAACCACAGAGCAAAAAGCCAATTTAACCCAGGTGCCAGGCAAATTTTGGCTTGTTTTTACGATGTTGGTTCTCTCGGTAGCGGTCGAGTTTTGCACGATCTATTGGGCGTCGGATTTTATGCAGGCAAACCTGAATATGCCAAAAGAAAGTGCCACACAGGTAGTTAGCCTATTCTTAGTGGGCATGGTCATCGGGCGAATTGTTGGTTCTCTTTTGCTGCATAAAATAGAGCGGAACAAGGTTTTGCTCAGCTCTTTTGCTCTTGGCATTTTGGGATTTGCGATTTTTTGGCTGAGTAGCGTTCAGAGTCTGTCTATTATCGGCTTGTTCATCGCCGGAATGGGCGTTGCCAATCTTTACGCCAGCATGATTACGCTGTGCTTTGAAGCAGCCGGAAAAGAACGTGCGGCAGCCGGAGCAGCGACAACGCTTGCCAGCGGTGTGGCTATTTTTGCTTTGCCTTTTGCGCTGGGTTCATTGGCAGATTTAATCAGCATTCGTTATGCCGTATTGCTAATCCCATTCTTGTTTTTAGTTTTGGCATTACTTTTTATCTTTAACATGCGTTCAGAGCAAAAGAAAGTTTGAGGTTGATGATGAAAGTGTTATTTGTCGGTGGAACCGGAACAATTAGTTACAGCTGTTCAAAACTCGCCATAGAGAGAGGTCGTCAGGTCAGCCTTTTGACCCGGGGAAAAACAAGCATCCGCGAACCTTTGCCCGAGGCAGAGCTGATTTATGCCGATATCCGGGATGCGGATTCAGTCAAAGCCGCTCTGGCTGACAAGCATTTTGACGTGGTGGCTGATTTCACTTCCTTCAACCCCAGCCAGAGCGAGAATGCGATTGAACTATTCAGAGATAAGACAGAGCAATACATTTTTATTTCTTCTGCCAGTGCCTACCAAACCCCAGCCGAAAAGCTGCCCATAACCGAAGAAACACCCTTGGATAATCCCTTTTGGCAGTATTCAAGAGATAAAGCCGCTTGCGAAGCTCGCTTGATGCGCGCATACCGGGAAGAGGGCTTCCCCGTCACAATTGTCCGTCCTTCCCACACCTATGACGAAGGCTATATTCCGATTACCGGACGCTGGACTGTGGTTGAGCGAATGCTCACAGGAAAACCGGTGATTGTCTATGGTGACGGCACCTCGCTTTGGACGCTGACCCATGCCACAGACTTTGCCAAAGGTTTTGTCGGTTTGTTTGGAAAGAACGAAGCGCTTGGTCAGGCATATCACATCACCTCGGATGAATGGCAGACCTGGAACCAGATTGTCGGGAAACTGTCAGCTGCTTTGGGAGTTGAGCCTAAGATTGTGCACGTCCCTTCGGATTTGATTGCAATGTATGACAAGGAATGGGGAGATGGCTTGCTCGGGGATAAATCGCATAGTTTTATTCTGGATAACAGCAAAATTAAAGCCCTTGTGCCGGACTTTGTTTGCACTGTGCCTTTTACAGAAGGAATCAAACGAAGCCTTGATTTCCATCGGCACCATCCAGCCCTGCAAATTGTTGACCCAAAGTTTAATCAGACGGTTGACCGAATTTTGGAACATTACGCCCGAGCGTGTCCGGACGGCATTGCCTAGCATGCAATAGACAGTATATAGCCACCATCTTAAGCAGACATCGGGTAAAATAGGCAAATCAGGAGCACGCATGAATATTTCAGAATTGTTTAACCATAAAAAAACTCTTTTTTCGCTGGAAATCTTCCCGCCTAAAAAGGATTCGCCCTATAACGCAATCTACAACTCCCTCTTAAAGTTGCGTGGAGTTCCGGCTGATTTCATCAGTGTTACTTATGGTGCCGGCGGTTCAAAGGCTCAGCAAGACAAGACGATCGAAATCGCCTCCCTTATTTTGCAAACCTATCATACCGAACCGGTAGCGCATCTGACCTGCGTCAACGCTAATCAGGAAGAAGTTTTGCACACCCTTGCCCTGTTAAAAGAAAGCAAGGTTGAAAACATCATGGTCTTACGCGGGGATATCACAGCTGAAACGCCGGAAAAGCGAGATTTTCAATATGCTTCCGATTTGGCGGCCTTCATAAAAGCAAATTATCCCGAATTTAACTTATTGGGGGCTTGCTACCCGGAAAAGCATTATCAGGCTGAAAGCCTCGAAAAAGACATCGAACATTTGAAAACCAAGGTTGACCATGGCGTCACGCATCTGATTAGCCAGCTCTTTTACGATAATGAAAAGTTTTACAGCTTCCGTGAAATGGCTGAGAAAACTGGGCTCAATGTGCCGATTGAAGCCGGCATTATGCCAATCACCAACGCCAAACAAATTGAGCGTACCGTTGGCTTGAGCGGTGCGACCGTCCCCAAAAAGTTAACTCGACTGGTTGAACGCTATGGAGATAATCCAAAGGCAATGTTTGATGCGGGAATCCATTATGCGATTGAACAGATTATGGATTTGATTGCCAATGACGTCCGTGGCATCCATCTCTACACCATGAACAATGTTGAAATCGCAACCCGAGTGAGCGATGCAATTGGGAACATTTTAGAAGCAGTAAATAATCCTTCTTAAGCAAAAGCAGAGGTCTAAGCGAAGCTGGCAGGGGGATTTGGCTACTCGAAATGCTCTAATGTGCTGCCTGCTGCGAGTTGGAATTGTTAACTTTTCGTCATAATCGCTACGAAAACAGGTATTCAAAAGTCAATTTTGGTATACTGCAAGTGTCAATTAGGCAAGTATTTTGCGCATTGACCGTCTGTAATATAACACCCCGTCTGATTGACATACTGCCAAATCAAATTATCGGGATAACGAGGCAGTAGATCTTATTTTTAGGAGGTTTGCCATGGCTGGCATCAATAAATTTACCCAAAAAGCTAAACGCGTCCTCAGCCTGGCCCAACAAGAGGCAGAAGATGAAGGAGCTCCAAAGATTGGCACTGAGCACATGCTCTTGGGGCTTAGTCTGGAAGGCGGAAGCGCCGCCAAATATGTTTTAGATGTTCTACACATTCAAACAGATCACATCCGACAGGTTTTGCAAAAAATGCGTGGCGAGCAAGAGCGAAGTGCAGAAAAACCGGCCGGTTTAGCAGATGACGTTAAACGCTTACTCGAACAATCAGTGAATGAAGAATTCGACGAAGCCAATCGGATGATTGGCACCGAGCATCTAATCATGGCGATGAGTCGTGATGAAAATAGTATGGCTATGCAGATTTTAGCCACGCTTGGCATCACAGCCGAGCAAATTCAGCGCCAAACCCGCCGCATTCTGGCAGAGTTTCAAGAAATGCAAGACGCAGCTGAAAAAGGTGATGCGCTTGACGATCTCGAGAAGAGCGATGTCATCAGTCGTCGTGGAGTTTCTCGCCGTAAAGAGAAAGACCAAGGCAAGACTCCTTTGGTTGACCAATTGGCAACCGACCTGACCGCCTTGGCAGAAGAAGGAAAACTTGACCCGGTTATTGGTCGAACAAAAGAAATTGAGCGGCTGATTCAAATTTTGGCGCGCCGTACCAAAAACAACCCGGCATTGATTGGCGAACCCGGTGTTGGCAAGACGGCTATCGTTGAAGGGCTGGCACAGCGCATCGTCGAAGGAGATGTGCCTGCTTTGCTTTTGGGCAAGCGCGTCATGCAACTGGATGTCGGCTCAATCGTAGCCGGAACGATGTATCGCGGACAGTTTGAAGAAAGATTAAAGCGCGTGATTGATGAGCTCAAAAGTTCGGGCGATATTGTTTTCATTGACGAATTGCATATGCTGGTTGGTGCCGGTTCTGCCGGTTCCTCAGTTGATGCCGCCAACATCCTCAAACCTGCCCTCTCGAGGGGTGAATTGCAGGTTGTCGGCGCAACCACAAGCAACGAATATCGCAAAAATATCGAAAGCGATGCGGCATTAGAGCGCCGTTTCCAATCGATTGTGGTCGATCAACCCAGTGTTGAAGAAACAATCGAAATTTTGCATGGCTTGCGCCCCAATTATGAGGAACATCATCGCCTGAATATCAGCGACGCTGCGCTTGAAGCTGCCGCTAAGCTGAGTTCGCGCTATGTTACCGAACGTTTCTTGCCCGATAAGGCAATTGACTTGGTGGACGAAGCGGCTTCCCGCGTCCGCATGTATAAGAGCGAATCTGCGACCGACAGCAAAGAGCTGATGATGGAATTGCGTCAAATTCGCAAAGAGTTGAAAGCAGCTCAAAGTGCCGGTGATCCTGATGATATCCAGGCGCTGATTAAGCGTCAGGAAACTTTGGAAGAAGACTTGCAAGGCTTTCAAACTGCCTGGGATCGTTCAGCGGCACCGACGGTTGACGAAAACGACATTGCCGACGTGATTTCGATGTGGACCGGTATTCCGCTCACCCAAATTGAGACGGTTGAGTCTGAACGCTTGCTGAATCTGGAAGCGGAATTGGGCAAGTCTATCATCGGGCAAGCTGAAGCGATTGTGGCGGTTTCGAAAGCGATCCGCCGGGCAAGAGCCGGTTTGAAAAACCCAAGGCGGCCGATTGGTTCCTTTATGTTCCTTGGACCCACCGGTGTCGGCAAAACTGAACTGACAAAATCCTTAGCGAGGCAAATGTTTGGCACGGAAGACGCCCTGATTCAAATTGACATGTCCGAATTTATGGAAAGGCACAGCATTAGCCGTTTGGTCGGTGCGCCTCCAGGTTATGTCGGTTATGACGAAGCCGGTCAGCTGACCGAGGCGATTCGCCGCAAACCTTATTCAATCGTTGTCTTTGACGAAATTGAAAAGGCACACCCCGAAGCACTCAATATGCTCCTCCAGATTATGGAAGAAGGGCATCTGACCGATGCCAAGGGGCTTAAGGTTGACTTCCGAAACGCAATCATCATCATGACCACCAACATCGGCGCAGATTTGATCCGCCGACAAGCTGGTTTGGGCTTTAGCCTGACCGTTGATGAGAGCAAAGAGGAAGAGCTTGATTATAAAGAAATGCAGAAAAAGCTGATGGATGCTCTGAAACGCAATTTCAGGCCCGAGTTTATCAATCGCCTGGATTCGGTGATTGTTTTCCGATCCTTGAATCGCAAGGACATTCGCCAGATTGTCGCTCTGGAAATTGACAAACTTACCGATCGGCTTGAAGAACAAGAAATTAAGCTTGTGCCAAGCGATGCAGCTTTGGATTATCTTTCCGAGTTGGGCTTTGACCCTGAGATGGGTGCCCGTCCGGTTCGGCGTGTGATTACCAATGAGATTGAAGAACGACTTTCTGACGAATTGCTCGCCAAACATTTCGAGAGTGGCGATACAATTAAAGTCGATCTTGAAGAAAGAATGAATGCAGACGGCGAGAGCGAAAAAATCATTGTTCTCAGCCGATTGGAAAGCCGGGAGGAAAAGGCAGAGCCTGAACTGATCGGCAGCTAAGCGAGGCTTAATGGCAAAAAGCTACACACGCTATGTTTGTCAGGTATGCGGGAAAACAAGTTCCCGTTCATTTGGACGTTGTCCCAGTTGTGACAGCTGGGACAGCATGATTGAAGAAATCGTCCAGGATTCACCCGTAAAATCTAAGAGCCCGGTCAAAGGGCTCTTAGGTTCTTCAAAAGTTCGCCCCTTGTCCGAAATAGATGGACAGGTGGAAGAACGCATTCCCTTGAAAATAGATGAGTTTGCCCGTGTTTTGGGCGGCGGAATTGTTCCGGGCTCGGTCGTCTTAATTGGCGGCGATCCGGGGATAGGGAAAAGCACGCTAACCTTGCAAATGGCGATGGAGCTGGCACAAGATAATTTGGTGCTCTATGTTTCCGGTGAAGAATCGGAGCGCCAAATCAAGATGCGGGCTGTGCGTCTGGCGACGGAAGAAAAACTGCCCAAAAATTTGCTTTTGGTTACCGAAACGAATTTGGGCGTCATCTTTGAACATATCGCCGAGGTGAAACCCTCCTTGGTGATTATCGACTCAATTCAAACGATTACTTTGCCGGAGATGGAATCGGCAGCAGGTTCAATTTCTCAGGTGAGGGAATCTGCCGCTAAGCTGCGCGAATTGGCTAAAACCACCGGCATAACCGTTTTTATGATTGGGCATGTTACCAAAGAAGGCACAATCGCCGGACCGAGAGTTTTGGAACATATCGTCGATACGGTTTTATACCTTGAGGGCGAACATTTTCAATCCTATCGCCTTTTGCGCTCGGTCAAAAACCGCTATGGCGCCACCAATGAAGTCGGCGTTTTTGAAATGCAGGAACGCGGCATGGTGGAAGTGCGCAACCCGAGCGAAGTTTTTCTGGCAGAGCGGATGATAAACGCCCCCGGTTCGGCAATTGCGGTAACAATGGAAGGCACGCGCCCGCTTTTGGTTGAAATACAGGGGCTGACCACCGCCACCAGCTATGGCAACCCGCGCCGAACGGCAAATGGAAACGATTTTAATCGTCTGCTGATTATCGCTGCGGTTTTGACCAGGCGGCTTGGACTTGGTCTGGGTAATCAGGATTTGATTACCAATGTCGTCAGCGGTTTGCGGATTGACGAACCGGCAGCCGATTTGGCGGTTGCCACGGCAATTGCCTCTTCTTATCGCGATCAGGCGGTTAGGGCTGATACGGTCTTGATTGGCGAAATTGGTTTATCCGGTGAATTGCGCATGGTCGGGCAGATGCAAACCCGTTTGCGCGAAGCGGCAAAGCTTGGCTTCAAACGCGCAGTCGTCCCAAAACGCCATCGTCAGGCTGAGCCCTGGCCCAAGGGGATTGAGGTCGTTGAAGCCCGCTCGTTGAGAGAGGCATTAAAAGAAGCCCTGCTGGAAAAAGAGGGCTAATAGCAAAAAACCACCTTGCGGTGGTTTTTTTTGGGTACCTGTAGTAATAAGACTGTAGCGCAAAGTGAGGTTGAAGAGTCTCAAAGTGATATTATCACATGCGCGAAATCATCCCCAACCTCACTTAAAATTGTAAATCGGATATGCAATATTACCAATACGATGTCAAAGGTTGGATCAATACCACCCACTTCGTTCGGGCAGGATGTCTGCCTGCGTTTTTGGGCTTTTCAAACCCCTAATTCCAGGAAGCGTCAATACCTTCTTCCGAATTTGATAAAACCTCCTCAAGCGGAATTCGACAGACGTAGCTTGTGATCTGGTCTGGGTTCTCGATATCTGTAAACGCCCAAATTAGAAAATTCTGGTCATCAATATAAGGACCGCTTACTTGAATTTCATCTCTTCCTTCCAACTGGATTGCATAGGAATCCCCATTATCCAAAGAACTCAGAAGAATCATGTTGTGTGATTGGTCAAGCCCTGTTGAAGCAGTGATGATATAAGCATTTGAAATAGAAAGTGTGGATGAAAATGGCTCGGGCAAATCCCTGATAGTTGAGCTTTCATTTATGATGTTGAAAATTGTCAAACTACCTGGATTAGCATTCCGATTATAGTTTTTCCAGACAAGGTATGGATATTCAACATAGGGAGAGCTTCCCATTTTGCTTTCCGGTAAATCTATCCACTTCCCGTTGGCTATGTCATACAAACTAATAAACTTGGCATCATCCGATTTTGGAACATTGTTTTCAATAGCCAAATACCCATTAGACACAGAAATATTTGAAAAATAGTAGGGCCCGCCCTCATTATTGAATAAAAGCTTTGACTCTTTTGTTTCCGGATTGATTTCAAAGACTTCGCTTGAGATGACTTTTGCTCCATCAAAATTTGAGACGGCTAAATAGAGCTTTCCGGAGTCTAAGGCAAGAGCATTGTATAGCGAAAAAGAACCATATCTTTCTTGATCTGCAATAATGATATTCGAGCCATCCTCAACATTCACAAGGTGCAAATGCCAATCACCAAAACCTTGAGGTGAATCGGTTTCAGAATAGGTGTACCACGGGTAATCAAATTCGATCAAACCGTCAATGTGCCCTTCGGGAGAGTCACTGACATGTAAGGGGCTAAGGCTCCCATCCGCAAGCTGCAAGCTTGAAATGTTTTGGCTTTCATTGACTGAAAGGACGTAGGCTCCATTGATGAGTTTAGGGCTAAAAACCCGTAAATTTGGAAGAGTCAGGCAGTTCTGGGAAACGAATTCCTCACTCATTTTGAAAGAAAAATTAGAAGCCAACTGAACCTCCGCTGGCTCTGTTAATTCGATTGCTTCGGTCGGATTGAACTCTTCAAGAGGTTCAGTAAGCCTAACAGGTGGAATAGTAGACTGAGCTTCCGGCACTGTGCTTTCGCAAGCCTGGACTGAAAAGAGCAGAATGGAAATGGCGAGGATAATCTGAAACTTGTTTCTCATTTTTAACTTCCTTCCAAAAAAACTATGTCTAAATGGTATTGATTTCGTTGAACTGGTTCAACTTTTCCTGATAAGCCTGGTTAACACTGTTTGGAAAAACAAAACCCGGTGGAGCTGAGCCATTAATTGGAGGCGATTGCTGTGCGGACACGGGTGTGAGCGTAAGGCAAAGGACTGAAATTAATATTGAAATACAAAATTTTTTTGTCATCTTATTCTCTGAGTAAAGATGATTAGTAAATGGGTCCTCTAACTTTCATTCTACGCCCGCAAAATGTGTTTGTCAAGCACCCCCCCCCATATAGCATTTATTATTATGAAATGAATTACATTAATCATGAGGATAATTGTGAATCTGCCTCCGAACCATTCCTTGCCAGGTTTTAATAATATCGATTGGAATAAACCATGAACTTAAAGAAAAAACAGCAGATGTTTAAGATCTGCTGTTTTCTTGTCCAAATTTTAGTTATTTAAGGCTTAGGCTTTGAGCATGGATTCGATGAACCAAATGCGCTTGCTATATTGGGCACATTCGTCTTCCATCAAAGCAACCAGTTCAAATTCGCCTTTTTCGTCAGCTTCATTGCGGATGTCGACGGCAAGTTTTTTCAAAGTTTTCTGGTCTTCGAGGGCGATTTTGATTGATTCTTCGATACCGTAATCTTTGCTGTCGAGTTCTTTGATTGTGGCAATCTCAAGATAATCTTTTAACGATGCTTTGGGGTAAATGCCAACCATTTTCTGGTATTCGGCGATTTCGTCCATGCTTTCGGTAGTTTCGTCATAAAGTTCTTCGAGGTATTCGTGAACCTGTTTGAAGGTTTTGCCAATCACATTCCAGTGCAGGTTGTGAAGTTTGATGTAGTTTACTGCTAAATTTGCTAAATAGATGTCTAACTTTTTACTCATAAGAAATTCCTTTCAAGTTCTTTTATTTCAATATCGTTATTATACCCATTTACTAGTCCGTTGCTCGCTTCTGTAAGACCTCTACTGTTAGCGTTTGATTAGAAGCTTTCAATTTTCAGGCGAAAAGCTGAGGTTTACGCGGTCTTTTGTCTCGATTTCGACGATTAAGCGGTGTTCATCATCACTGACGCTCATCTTTGCCAGATTGCCAGCTTCTGAAACCTTAAGCACTTGCCAGCTGGCTTCAATTAGCCAGGGATTTTGCATCCGAAAGTCGGCAAGCGTGCGCAAATGTTCTGCGATTTCCGGATGGGGAGGGTTTTCCCCAGGCATTTGTAAACGCGCTTCGTCAAAACCAGTTGATCCTTCCGCATGAATTGAAGCACGCTGGCTCAAGCCAAACTCAGTGCCATAATAGACTATCGGTGCTTGAGGAAGAAGATAGAGCAAACTCAAAGCCGCCTTCAAAGCTTCGGGGTCTTCTTCAGCAGTGAAGAAAAGGCGGTTCATGTCGTGATTATCGATAAATGCCGGACGGCTAAAACCGGAAGGCCAGGCAGTCTGGGCAGCCTGAAGGTAAGCTGCCAGGCGTGAGGCATTCCAATTTCGGGTTGCAAAACTCTCGCGCAATGCCTGACAAGTCAAAAAGTCGAGTGTGCCATGCATGCTGCCGGCAAGTTGGGTTTGTTCCTCTGCCGGAGCGACAACTTCGCCAAAGGTCCAGGCATTAGGATTGATCTCAAGGCAATCGCGTTGGAAATCGACCCAAAAATCCCGGCTGGGTCCGTTGGCATAATCAAGACGATAGCCGTCGATGCCCATTTTCAGCCATTTTTGAGCCGCATCAAGAAGATGTTGTCGGGCAGGCGCGCCAAAACGGAGGTTAAACACAGGCATTGTGGGGACGCCATAGAAGCATTCATAATTTCCGGGCCACTTTCTCCAGTTGAACCAGCCTTTTTGGGCTTCGTTTGCTGAGGCAAGTGCGGCTTGAAAAGCCGGGTGTTTATCAGAACAATGGTTAGCGACAAAATCGAGCAAAAGGTACATTCCCCTTTGATGCAAGGCTTCAATCAACTCTTCCAAATCTGCTTCTGTGCCAAATTTTGGATCAATTTGGGTGTAGTCGATAATGTCATAGCCGTGATGTGAAGCGCTAAGGAAGATGGGAGTCAGCCAAATGGTGTTAAATCCAAGTTCGCGAATGCTGTCGATTTTCTCAATCACGCCCCTGATGGTGCCGCCAAAAGGTTTGAGCAGGTTTTCACTTTGCATCCATTCCCTGCCAACGCCTGGGTTAAATCGATCGACAAAGATTTGGTAAATCCGCGCTTCCTTTGCCCAATCTGGGGTGCTGTTTTTGGGGTTTAACCAGCGGGCAAATTGTGTTGCCAGGGTTTGGGACTTTGCCTGATTGTCAGCAAAGAGCTTTGAGCCATCGGCAAGTTCGGCATAGACATAATAGCGAAGCAGGGAGCCTTGGGGAAGGCTGAGCCTGGCTTGCCAGGCATGCAACCAGGTCCAGCTGAGCGTATCCCAACTTTGGGAGGTCTTGCTGAAATCAATTAGTCGAGAGCTTGCCCAATCGTCGGTGCTGTAGAGCAAACGCATGGCTTTGACCGCCAGCTGCGAATTGTGGCTGGCTTCGATTGTTAATTTAACCGAATCAGCCTGGTAATTGCATTGAACCCGATCAAAATGATGGATACCTAAAATTCGATTGAGTTGGTAGCGGCTTCTAACATTTCGTTTTCCAAGCTCTCCAAAGATAGTGTCTGGGTATTTTGCTTTGTTTTTTCTGCTCATTATTCCTCCGGCTTAATGAAGTTTATCAGCAAATTTTGGCTAATGGTAGTAGCTATTCTCATTATGGAATTGCACTCATCAATAATAAGAATATTATTGGGACCACATCAGATCCTGATTATATTACATTGTTTATTATTAATATATTACAATGGTAGCGGCGGGTTCAAGATGCGAGCGGGCATCGTACCCGAACGAAGTGAGTGGTATTGAAATTGCTCAATTAGGAAAACCCGCCCTTGTTAAAAATCAGGGGATTAATTTGCTTTCAATGGTTATTCGCAGTTCTTCCACGAGGGGAGGTCTTGCTAAGTTACGGACTATTCAGTGCTCACGATTTGGACCTCCCCCTACCCGTATATATATTTCACGATTTTTTAATATTGAGAATTGCTGAGATGGCAGATTGCAATTGACAGCTAACACTTCTCTGTATACTGCTATAATTGCGCGGATGGAAAAGAAAACGGATTGGGTAAATAAATTTTCTGGCGAAGGCGTACTTTTTTTGACCGCGATAATTTGGGGCAGTGGCTTTGTGGCACAACGCAAGGCGATGGATGGCATGCAGCCCTTTGCTTTTGTCGCGCTGCGATTTCTGATGGGCGCACTTGTGATTTTGCCAATTTTGCTGATCCGGAAAAAGCAAAGTCAAAAAGAGCAAAGTGGAAAAGAACAGAAAAAAGACAGGGGCGGTCAGAATTTCTTTAAGGATAAAGTTTTACCTTGCTTATTAGCCGGTTTCTTTTTATTTGGCGGAACCAGCCTGCAACAATTGGGAATTGTGACAACAAGCGCAGCGAAATCCGGATTTCTAACCTCCTTATATTTGGTTTTGGTGCCAATTGCCGGACTCTTCTTTGGCAAAAAGCTAAACCGTTGGGTTTGGCTTGGCGTTGTGATGGCATTTGCGGGGATCTACTTCTTGTCCGTTGGCATAGACCTGAGCATCCAAACAGGCGATGTCTTGCTTTTATTAGGCTCGCTTTTTTGGGTTTTTCAGATTTTAACTTTGGATCATTACAGCACGAAAATGGACGGCTTAACCCTTGCTTTTGGTGAGTTTTTAACGACATCGGTTCTTGCTCTGATTGCCAGTCTCATCTTCGAAACAGGACCAATGATTAAGGATCCTTCAGCCTGGCTGCCCTTGCTCTATTCCGGCGTGGTTGTGGTTGGAATTGCTTTCACCTTGCAAGTGTTTGGTCAGAGCAAGGTGGACCCAACCCTGGCATCCCTGATTATGGGACTTGAAGCGGTATTTGCCTTGATTTCCGGAATGATTTTCCTTGGCGAACGCTTGACCGGGCGCGAATTTTTGGGCAGCGCCTTGTTGTTGGCTGCGGTGTTTTTAGTGCAATTAAAGGGGCAACAAAAGAAAGAGCAGACAGAATCAATCGATAAAACGAGCAAGTAACGAGAGAAACGTCTATACATAGCCATAAAAACCTTGACATTAGATAAACAT
>Ga0265295_1001313_pt1 | contig 44104 bp, 37 predicted proteins | sample Munlansysbiofilm_FD_192503 | JGI IMG/M metagenome (GOLD analysis project Ga0265295, IMG submission 192503) | Leachate microbial communities from a municipal landfill in Southern Ontario, Canada - Methane capture system biofilm | ecosystem: Engineered > Solid waste > Landfill > Unclassified ...
TGATTGATGCATATCCATGTAGCAATTGGTAATGTCGTTTGATTGAACCGCCCGGTACCGAACGGTATGCCGTTGGTGGTGTGGGAGGTTGGGGCCGTGAGGCCCCTGCCTACCCGATTAATCAATACATTATGTGCCTTGCTCTTGGCATAGACGCTCGATTGTTCTTGATCAAGACAAATATCCTTTCAACAACTGCTCGAATCCAATCTGTTCTTCTTCTCAAGGTTTCTCAGGGCTCAAGTCCAAGCTTTTCACAAAGGATGCAAAGTGTAGTATCATCTCGCTTTTCTGGCTAGTGAACAAAAGATGCTTGAGATCCATCTGCTTGCTACTGAGGTCAATTTCACCAAGGCGTAGTGATATGGCGTCTTTCAATTCCTTTTCATTGTGGATTCCATGTTTTATTGCAAGAATGGTGTAGTTCGGCTTGGTCTGAGCCAGGAGGAACATGACATCGTAGAAATCCCGACCCTTGCTGCGGTTCAACAAGGCAGAAAGCTTCATGGAGCAGAGGACATCATTGGGAGGAACTGGGACAGGAAAATAGAATCCGCAACTTTGTACGAAAGCAGGTACTGTCTTGTATAAGACCCCTTGATCCTGCATCTCTACCTTTATGAGAAATCTGGCATTTTTATATCCACTCAGATCTAGTGAGAATAGCAGTTGTGGAAAATAGATGCTTCGCCTAAAGGCTGTGAGTGCATCATGCTCGCGTTCTTTTGGCTCGACAGTGTATCCGAGATTCGTAAGATATCTGAGTACTCCATCAGTCATCGACAAGAACTCTTCCCTAGACATATTCTTACAATCAAAATCAAGATCTTCAGAAAATCTGTCGATATGCTTGATAAGTCTCAGGTTGGTCCCACCAATAAAAGAAAGCTTTGTGATAAAGGTGGTGTTTGAAAGATGCTCAAGAATCTGGCATTGGATATACTCCTTAAGCATAAGCTTTTGGTATTCCGTATTGTCTCTGATGCTTGGAGGAAAGAATTCCTTGATGCCTTGGATGTCGATCATAGATATACTCCTTTCAGAGATGCGACTCGCTTCTCCAAGACCTTTGATCCAAATCTATCTAGGTACTCTTCGAGTCGGGTCATATTCAATTCATCCTGCATGAAATCGATATCCAGACGAAGCTCCTGCATATCCTTTTCAGCATTGTACTGTGGATTCAGATACAGGAAGTCAAGTAGAGCTTTCTCAGGCGTTGCAAGCAATATGCTCCAATTTTTGGTAAGGGTGGATTTTTCACTGGTATACCCAAACATCAACTCTGGCTTGACAGATCGGTAGGTGAATTCCCCAAAAGGATTATGGAAGCTTGCAGTCTTTCTCGCCGTCACGCTGGTTATGTGTACAACTCCTTCAGGGATCATTCCATAGAAGGAGAGTGCAGACTGTAGGCTTACATAGGAAGGTGCGTATATCTTGTTGGCAAAATAGAAAGGGGCGTCCCCATTCCCCACAAAAGATGGGAACGTGTAATAGCCTTGGCGTAATCTGATCAGTTTGCCTTGTTTTTCCCACCGTCCGAAATTATTCCTGTCAAACTGTTCATGCCAAATCTTTACCTGATGAGTCGAAAAACAGCCAAGAGGAGAAAAGAAATCTCTGAAATCAAGATAGGAAATATTAGTTTTTGTTTCCATAACACATGTATTATACAACATTTCAGAAACAGAACAAGCTTTGACTTACTAAATCTAGAACAAACACATCAATGCAAAGTTGGTAGTCAGGTAATCTCATTAGACAAATGGAGAAGGGATCCTCCTCCAAATGTCTTACACTATTACACTACTCTTCCTACAGCGAGCAAATCTTCTCCCAGATCTTCTCATCTACAGGAATGCCATCTCGCATATTCTCTTCACGGAGGCTCTTTCTTTTCTCCCCAGGGAACCGAACAGGATTGTCGGGGTCCATTGCCTCTGATGCTTTCAGATCGGCCAAGGAAGCAGAGATTTTCTCTTCAATGGCATCCCTGTCTGGGAGGTTGGCTAAGCTGATAGCAATGAATACTTGCGAAACTTCCTTCTCCACTTCATTACCTATGGAGTGGGTTGTCCTTCCTCCTGACAGGGCCGCTGCGATAAGATCGAGGGCAAGGGCTAGGGAGGTTCCCTTCCAATAGCCCATGGGCATAGGGCGTTTGCTCTCCATGATGGCAGCGGCATCACGAGTGGGCTTGCCTTCGCTGTCGAATCCCCCATCAAAAGGAAGATCTTTTCCTTCCCTCTTATAGGTCTCCATCTTCCCGTAGCTGAACTGGGACATCGCCGCATCGACAAGGACCGGACCGTCCTTGCTGGGAATAGCCAGAACCAAGGGGTTGTTGCCAACCTTTGCATCCTTACCGCCCCAGGCGGGCATCAGAGGAAGGGTGTTGGTCCACAGGATGCCGATGCAATCCTCAGCGGCGGCCATCAGGCCATAGGTGCCCGGCCTCATCCAGTGGGAGTTGTTTGCTAGGGCGACACATGCTATGGTATTCTCTTTTGCCAACTCAATGGCTCGTCTCATACAAATATTGGCATTGAGGTTCCCTGGTCCCATCTTACCATCCCAACGCTCCAAAGCGCCAAACCTGCTTACTGCAGTAGCTCTGGCATGCACATCCACCACCTTGTCATCAATATTCTTCACATAGAAATAGAAGCGGTTAGCCCCATGGGTATAGACCCCTTCCAATGAGGTCTCTGCTATCATTGTCGCTGAGAGCTTTGCCGAAGGGCCGTCCATCCCCCGACTCAGCAAAACCTTTTCAAACTGTTGTACCATATCCTCATACTGAACTCTCATATAGCAATCTCCTTGTAGTAGTATCAATTTCTTGTCTCTTCTTAGTCTGCTTTTTCCAGTTGCCACCACTCTTCGTTTCCGCAGGAACGAAGAAAAGTGACACATCCCCTAACCGGCTTTTCATAGATCCTCTGTGCTGCCCGCATATAGAGGTTTATCTGATCTCTATGCCTTTCTGGCATCCTATGGCGGTCAGTCTTGAAGTCTATTATAAGGATTTCCTGTGGTGTTTTCACCAACAGGTCAATGGAACCCTCCACGACAACATCCCTCTCTTCATGCAGAACGGAGGAGAAGAACTTCACCTCACAGCGGGGGCCATTGCCCTTTACATCATTTCGGTAGATATCGCTTTGCAAGAAGTTGTTGCAAAGAAGGAGGGCATCAGAGGCCAGAGTCTTGCGCTGCTTCGCTGTAAGCAAGACAAACAAGCGCTTTGGCATAAGGGCAAACTCGTCTTCTATCTCTTCGCCCATGATCATGGCCACACACAGGCCATGCACAAAGGTTCCGAAGTCTGCAGTGACGGAAAAGGCATCCCTCTCTATCTCTGCAAGCACACCATCACTTTCGAAGAGGGGAAGCTGGGAACGAGAGGAGAACTCAAGGGTTTTCTCCTCGTCAGCATGCAAAGAGGTGACCGCATAGCGAAGGGGACGAAGGTCAGCCTCCTTCGCTGGCTTTCCATACCATCGGGCAGCCTGGACCATGTGCTTATTCTCATCGCTAGCTAAGGCATTATACATCGAATGCTCTGCTATATCCCCTATCTCATAGGAACTGAGCATACCATCTTGGAGCTCAGGATCGTTGATATCAATGCCAAGGGCATGACAACACATCAAAAGGTTGTTGCTGTCTGGCTTGTCCCCTGTGACATTACGATTGGCTTTGGTGAAGTATCCGCTTATCACCAGGTGGGTCTCTGCTCTAGTTAGGGCAACATACAAAAGCCGTTTCAACTCTGCCAGTTCAAACAGATTCTCATCTGCCTCGGCAAACAGTAGAGAGGCACTGGTAACCTCTTCAGCTTTCGTCTCAGAGACATAGTAGGAGCTGGACATGAAGGAGGGCAGCATCACGTGCCCGAAGGGCATGATGGTGCTGCCTCCCACCCTTCCTCCGCTTCCCGTGTTACCTAGGAATACAATGGGAAACTCCAAGCCCTTGGACTTGTGTACGGTCATTATCTGGACCCCTTCGCTCTTCTCCTTGAGGACATCAAGATCATCAAGACGTTCATTCTTGCCAAGGTTGTCACGGATAAAGTCCAGGAACTGGCTCAGACTCATCCCCTGCTCTTCTTTTACCTGAGCCAGACGGTAGAGGAAACTAAAATGCTCCAGATACATCTGATACTCCGGCTTTGATGCCAAGGAAAAATAATATCCACTTTCATACCACAGGAATTGCACTATCTCGCTGAGGGTACCGGTCTCCACCTTTTCACATAATTTGAGAAAGAAATCAGAACAACCCTGGTACCGGATACCATCTTCCCCACCTAAGGAGGGTCCCTCAGTGAATGGTTTGCCTTGAGGGAGACTGCTGTAATAGGTAAGGGCCGCATACACCCCCTCATCGGAGATGTTGCAGAAGGGGGAGCGCAAGGCACTCATATAGGCGAGCTTATCGCTAGGATAGAGGGTGAGCTGGAGCATGGCATACAGATCATTGGCCGGAGCCTCCAGCATAAGGGAGCGTGCCGCCTGCAGGGTATAGGGGATGGAGTACTTCCGAAATGCTTTCTCAAAGCTCAATTGATTGCCTGTTGAACGCATAAGAAGGGCCATATCACTAGGTGTTGGTCTTCTAGGACCATCAGGGGAGGGAATGAGATACTCATCGGTGGTAAGCATGTACACTATCAATTCGGCAACAGCCGCAGCTTCGGCATCGGCAGATGCTGCGTTCTCTTCCTCTTCGTCCCGTTCCTTGGGTTTCTCTGTTGGCACCTGTGGACCAGGGTCTTGCCCGTTGTTAGCTAGCGCTATATTTTTCTCTTCCTTCTTCTCCATCCTAAGAGGCTTGACCAACATTGTACAGGTCGGCTCAATGCCCTCTGTCGGCTTTCTGGAACCTAAGGAGGTGAAGTCAGCTTCGTAGGACTCTCCTGCATTCTTCATGATACGAGGGAACATCCTGTTGAACAATTCGATAAGCTCAGGCTCGCTGCGGTAGTTGGTATCCAAGCTGAGCGATACCCCTCCAACCTTTTCAAGCTCTTCGCTGAGGTGCTTGAAGACACGCACATCAGCACCCCGGAAACGGTAGATGGACTGCTTCTCGTCCCCTACAAAGAAGAGCTTGTCCTCCTTGAGGAAAGAAGGAAGTGGGATACCTTCACAGGTTTCCCCTTCCTTCTCAGCAAGCAGATAGAGCAGCTCTTTCTGCTGCTCGTTGTTGTCCTGGAACTCGTCGATCATGATATAGCGGAACTTATTCTTAAAGTATGATCGCAAAACATGGTTGTTCTTGAGAATCTCCACAGCAAGGGAAGAGACATCGGAGAAGGTCAGAATCCCTGTCTTACGCTTCTCGGTCTGGTATGCCTGCACATAGTCGCCTACAAACGAGACCACATGAGAGAGCTCTTCTTTGTGCAACAGCACAGAGAGAGCTACGCAGAGCTTGCTGCGGAGAAGGCGAAACTCCTCTGTTGTATCGCGCAGATATGCAAAGTCATCCCCCTTTCCATTCCCGGGCTTTCTAAAAATAGACTGTTTGCTCCCAAGCAGGGCAAACATCCCCTCTTCATCAAGGCCCTTGCCCATCTCCTCAAGCAAGGTTCGTGCAATGGTACGGACCAACAGCAGCGTCTTTGGAGCTTCACCAAAATGGGCATAGCGTTCCAGCAGATTGGTAAAGCTGGCAAGAAGGTCATAGTATTGTTCCTGTACCAGATCGATCAAGATATCAGAGAGGTTCCCATCGACCTTCTTGGGAAGATAGTAGTGATTGGAAACAAGGGGGACCAGCATGTTCTCCACCAGGTTGTCAGGGGTGTAAAGCTGTGAGAGGATCTTCGCCCCTTCGCTGAAGACGCGCTCCTCCATCAGGGCATTGGCACAGCGGATGGCACTTTTTGTATTCTGGTCATCGTCGATGGCAAAATCGCCGGCGATGCCATAGGAAGTACTGTCGCACCTCAAGATGGTCGAGCAGAAGCTGTCCAGCGTTGCGATGGTGGCATCGGGGAACTTCGCAAGCTGGTCTGCGATATAGGGATCGTCGTTGAAAGTGAGCAGTTGGCGGTGGATGCGCTCGCGCATCTCGCGCGCCGCCTTGCGGGTAAAGGTTAGGGTCAGTATCTGGTCACAGTCAGCCTTCTCTTCCAACACGAGTCTGAGGAAGCGATAGGAAAGGACTGTGGTCTTGCCAGACCCAGCCCCTGCGGATACAACGCAGTTGCGGTCGCAGAATACTGCCTCCAGCTGGTTCTCATCCAACTGCCTCTTGTTCTTTCTCATCACCTCTTCAAAGCTTATCATCTGGTTGCAAACCTCCTCCTGCAGATCGGGCGGTAGATGCACGCGGCGCAGCTCTCCTTGGAGGGAGTAGCCTCAAGGCGACCCCCTTCTATCTTTTGGGCGACTTTTTGGAGCATATCCTCCAGAGCTTCGTCACAAAATTGCATGAGATGGTCCTCAGGCCTATCCCAAATGGCATAGTACCGCCCATCCTTGATGCTGAAGTACGAAGCATTCACCACCTCGGCTTCCAATACCTCTCCTACCAGCTTCCTATACAGGGGGAGCTGGTAGGAAGGTATCGTCTCCTTGATCTTGGTAAAGGGTGCCTTGCCCTTCTTATAGTCGATGACTGCATAGAGCTTCCCTTCAGGAGGATCGAGACAGATGATGCGGTCAATCCTTCCCTCCAGGGAGAACAGGTCGTTGACGAAAGTGAGCTTCTTCTCAAAGAAAATCGAACGGGTATGCACAAAGAGAGATTCTTCCGCTTCCAGTATCCAGGTGCATCGCTGCCTGAACTCATAGATTATCCAGGCACGGGTTGGAGGGTTGGGCCCCTTCTCACCAAAATATTCGATGAGCTTTGTATCAAACAGATGCAGCAACAAGAGACGATACTCCTCCATCTTGTAAGAGGAGAAGAATTCAATCTCCCTAAAGAAGGCCTCATAGACAGCGTGGAGGAACGATCCTATAAGGCGATGGTCGACACTCAGCACCTGGTAATCAGCCTGGTCAACCTCGAACAGGTATTTGCATAGCCAGGCATAGGGACACCGGACAAAGAGGTCCAGTCCAGTCGGTGAAAGATGGATGCGCTTCTTTCCATCAACCTCATGTTTTAGAAGAGGCACCCAATCCAAGGGGATGGGCTTTCTGGCAAAGTCGATCCGCTTGGGAGAGAGGGAGGTGTGGATCGCCTTGGCGAACCACCACTGCTGCTTTTCGGTAGCTTGTGAAAGTGGCTCTTCGCCTCTCCATATCTTACCCTCCCCTATGAAAGGGTCATGAGCCTCCACAACCCCTTCCCGCTTCTCCACGATCAGATTCTGTTCCAAGAAGTATGTGGGGGGAAGTGCCTCACCCTCATAGCTGGAGGTGTGGTAGGAGAGATAGAGTTCACCCTCCCCCAACAGAGCCGCCTGCAAGGTGGCGACGGTGGTGTCCTCTTCACGACGGTCCTTAGTCTCCACCGTCTGGGGCAACAGGGTCAAGGGGCGGTCAAGACACCTCGATCCCACATGGTCAAGAGCGAGGATGAAATGGTAAGAAGTTTCCAAGGGAGCAGTCAGAGGCCATGGATAGACCTGGATCCCCCCCTCATGCATCTGGGGAACATAGAGCTTGGTATCGAGATACTCCAGGAAAAAACTGAAGACAGAGGGGTAGGAGCCTATGGCCACAGCTTCCATTGCACCCTTGATGCCTTCCATGGCATCGAGGCAGAAGGAGTAGACATCTTCTCCTTGTGTGCCGATCCACTGCGTCTCTAGAAAGTAGGTATCCTGGAAGTGGTTGAGCTTCTTTCTTAGCTCTTCAATGTTCTTAGAAGTACATAATCCTACAATACTTTCTTTAAAATCCCTGTACCAGGCTATCAAAGAGGTATTATGAAGTTGTTCTGTCCATTGGTCACTGCCCCAAAGGGAGCCTTGGACCACTGCCCTATCGACAGCTGTTGCAAGTAATTTCCGTTGGGTCTCAAGGTCACTCCAAGGAAAGCCAATGTCCAGCAGAAGGGCTTTCATGCTCTCCAAACTGAACCTCTCTTCATAGACCTCCTTGATGCGGGAGAAGAATCTTCCACTGGGATAGAGCAAAGGAGACTTGCCCTGCCTGATAACCAAGGGTATGTCGTACAGCCATGCTTCCCTCTCAAGGGCGGGGAGCATGGTAGCAGGAGATGCACATCCGATGAGGATGTCCCGGGTCGGGACCCCCTCATCGAGGAGGTGACGGATCCTTCGCAGTGTTGTGCGGATCTCCTGTACATGGTTGTTAAAGACTTCCAACTGGACAGAATTTTCAGGCGGTAAAGGCATCGGCTTACAGGTAATCCAAGAGGGAGAGCCCAAATTCTCGATGAGTCTATCGAGGCCTGGAACGAGGGAGGGAAAGAGAATGCAGTACTTCTTGGAACATACATCTTCATCAGCAAACTGCAGGGAAGGCTGTTCATACCCTGGTTCAAATATATTGTGAGAAGAGAGAAACTGTGTGTATTCCTGATAGAGAATCTTCACATCCTGTTGCATAGGCTCACTCATGAGGGCGAGTACCTCTTCATCCAAAGCCTGTCCGAGCTGTGGGAGCAACGATGCAAGATACTTGCTGAAACGAGTGTTGGCCTCAGGAAAATTCGGATTGATAAAGTAGGAGAGGCTATGGGCCTTCTCAAGCAGGGTTCTGGCAAACAGCTGCCTCATCAGAGTGTTGGAGGGTTCCTCGTCTATATGCTTGGGCAAGAACTGCGCCCTGAACACATCATAGGAGATCGCCTGCTCAGTCAGGATGGCTCGTTTGCTGCCATGCAAAGCGTAGTCCACCAGAAAGCTTCTTGCCGCCACCTCTGTGGGGAATACACAGATGTAGCCAGCCTCAAACGCAGTGTGTACGTAGGTTCGTTTCGTCTGTTCCATACATTGCAGTATACCACGAATGTGTGTACCATGACTCATGCTTATGCCAGAACAGGGTGAAAAATCCAAACCTACAAGATCAAAGCACTTCGAGCCCCTTGCAGGCGCCCTCTCTGTCCTGCTCAGTGTCTATATCTGGCTGAACCTCGGCCCTATCCTTGCCTATCAATTCACCAAGGTGAATATGGAGGATGAGGTCGTCAAGGCATATCTGGTTGCAAACATACCCTTCTTTGCCATGGCCTTCGGCCTCTATCTGTCCTTACGCTTTATAATGCGTACCAGCATCAAGCACATCGTTACAGACAAAAAGAAAATCGATTGGATTCTCATGGCTCAGAGTGCCATGGCCTACCTGGCGGTAGCCGCACTTTTCACCTTGGCCCATGCCCTTCTGCAACCCGAGCAGTTCCAATTCTATAGCGGTGATATGAATGACCTCCTGCATATGATCCCCCTGGTGCTGATCATCACCCCGATACAGACCACCAGCGAGGAGCTGCTGATGCGCGCCATCCCCTCACGGCTGTTTAGGAAGGGAAAGCTTGTCACAACAAACAAGAGCATCTTCTGGGTCAGCCTCTTCACAGCCTTGCTGTTCACCCTGCCACACCTCTCTAATCAGGAGATGCTGCACTCCAGCAACAAGGGGGCGGTCATCTTCTACTACGCTCTCTTTGGCTTTGGGGGGACCTTCATCAGCCTCAGGACAAAGGGCTTTGAGCCATCCCTGGGCATCCATGCAGCGAACAACCTCTATATCGCCCTTATATGCAACTACACCAACTCCTCCCTGCCTTCCAAGCCCTTGATTCTATCAACAGGGGCAGTGGGAACCTTCTGGGATGTGGTGCAGCTGGCATTGGGCCTTGGGGCTGTTGGATTGGTGTTGCACAGGATGGATGCATTCAAAAACAAGTAGCGGAACATGGACACCTGTCCGATGCTTTGTACGCCCTTACTTTCAAAAAGAAACCCGCCCTATAAACGGCTCTGTCACGGCAGCACCCGATTGGAAGATAGAAAAGCTCTTTATGGAAGCCTCGGGTGAGTGCGAAATCACATACCTCGTCATAGATCTCGAAACGGAAAAGACCCTGGATTCAGGGACCTTCACCGTAAAGGATGCTAAAGATTTCAGTTTCTCAATAGAGTCAATCCTCCATACTGGGGATAAGGCCAAGGTACAGATTGGAAATATGACCAAATATGAGGTATTGTCGAAAAACACTTTGGCTCTAGGGGCGTGTATGAATGACGTAGCAACACAATTACGATTATTTGAAAAAATGGATCTGCCGAACTGGGGGTTTGAAATAGGAATAGCCCCTGCCCGTTACGGTACCTTTGAGCCTATAGACTTCACCAAATACAGCACTCCTGATGAATTGGCAAGAATCCAAGATCTGAATGGACATGTATTCTTCCAATTCGAACTCATGGAATTAAGAGACATGGTTGGACCCCAAGTGGCAAAGGGCTATGCTTGCCCCTATGGCGAACACCTTGGAGAAGGATTCCAGGGAAGAGTCAAAACTGCCCAATTTGACATGAATATCTACAAAAAGTTGCGAGCATGAATGACAAGCAAGAAGACAAGGGATGCAGCAAAAGAGGTGTTCTTGCCAAAGGTCCACAAAGAAACGGTTCCCAGCAAGGTTGTCAGGGAGATCTCATCCTCACTGCTGTAATGTGTACATAGCAAACCAAGGATGCCCAGTTCCCTTTGTCAGGAACTGGGCATCCTTTGGCCTTGGTGCAATTTTCAGTGACCTGGGGTAGTGCAGGCAATGGGTGATCACTACCAAATATTCATACATATGCATATACTGTCGCTTGGAGGCAAAACAATGGGCTTTTTGCAAAACATGGGAATTGGTATATATTTCGTTATTTTCTTTGGTAAAATCCTTGAAGTAACGGTGTCTACTGTACGTATGGTACTTATTAATCGTGGTGAGCGGATAAAGGGCACTATTCTTGCTTTTTTCGATATTTTGTTATGGCTCGTCATTACAGGGACTGTTCTACAAGGGTTCCAGGACGATCCCATGCGGATGCTTGTCTTTGCCGTAGCCTTTGCAGTTGGCAACTACATGGGTTCGTGGGTTGAAGACAAGCTTGCCTTCGGCCTGAGTTCAATTCAAGTGGTTGTCCCAGAATCAGAAGAGAGCAAAAAGCTTGCCAGCGTCTTGCGCGATGAAGGGTTTGGTGTAACTGTCATCAAAGGCAGTGGCCGTAGTGGTGAACGCGATCTCTTGTTGTTGTTCCTCAAGCGAAAGCAAATTGCCCAGGCCAAAACCATCATAGATGACAATTATTCCGAAGCGGTTATCGTCGTGAACGATTCACGGGTCATCAGGGGTGGATATAGTTCCCTGAAAAAATAAAACAGCATCATCTCAGATTGCCATACCTGACCAAGCATGGCTGATGCAGGGCGTATGAAAGGTCTTCATAGTGCCTGTGCTGGTATGCCCGGCATTGTCATAAGAGTAATCAGGCTTCGGGGACCTTGTGTTTCCGAGGCTTGTTTTTTTTGGGAAATAGGGCTGTGGTGATTTTAGGCGCCAAGCTAAAAAGTAGAAGCCCGATCATTGCCGAAGACAGGATGAAGATCCCGCTGAGCACTCTGATGGTATCGACTGCCATGCTGGCGATAATCACGGAGAACTCACCCCGTTGGGTAAAGGACAACCCGGCCCTCAGAGATACTTTTTTTGACAGTCCGTAGAATCGGGCTCCGTAATAGCCTGTTATAATCTTGCCGGCAATGGACCAGAGCACCAGAACGATGAGCAGCGGTACCATGGGAATCCCATCCCCTAAGGTGATGGTGGTGCCGAAATAGAAAAAGAACAGGGGAAGAAACAGATCCCGTACCTGCAGCACCAAGTGTTCCAGCACCTGGGTGCGCTTCACTTCCGCTAGGATGATACCGGCTAGAAACGCGCCCAACACCTCAGAAAGGTTAAGCATCAGGGCAAGGCCACCGTAGGAAAGGGCAATGCCCACCACAAGGAGGATGAAAACGTCTTGGCTCTGGTGTCGGTCCACAAAACTGCCCAAACGGCTGAAAACAAGATGCCCGATCACTATCGCCCCGATGATAAGGCCGACGATCTTGACAACGATCAGGGCGAAGGCAAAGCCGGTTATAGCCGTACCAGCGGTCAGGCTTACCAGAACAGCCACCGCAATGGGAGCCACAAGGTCTTCAAAGATCAGAAGGCCGAGCAGAAACTCGGACTCCGGGTTGGCCATGCGCTTTGAAGTTTCCAGGATTTTGGCTGTGATGGATGAGGAAGTGCCATATACCACCCCACCTAAGAGAAAGGAGGTAATCCAGTCAAACCCGAAGAGCAGACAGATGCCCATGGTGACAAACAGGTTGAGAACCACATCCAGGGTGCCCGCCGGTGCCACCTTCTTAGCAATACCTGCCAGGCGACGTACGGGAAACTCCATGCCCAGCATGAAGAACAGCAGCACGATCCCCACTTCTCCGCCCAATTGTAGCAGGCGATTGCCGGAAAAATATCCGCCAAGACCAATGCCCAGCAAAATATAGAGCACCACTCCGGGAATGCGGATCTTCATGCCGATAAACCCCACGGCAAACAACATGATGAAAATGCCACCGGTAACGAGCAATATAGGGAGTTGCATATCGCCCATCAAGAGTCTCCGCCCATCAGTTCTCCCTTGGCCATGGCGTCAAAGCGCCTGATCTGTTCTCTTTTCCCAGCTGCCATAACAGTGTCCCCGGCTTTGAGTACCGTATCAATATCAGGGCTCACGATTATCTCATCGCCATGCATAACCGCTATGACAGAGGCACCTGTACGGGTACGAATTCGTGACTCGGCAATCTGCTTGTCCACAAATGGGGATGCAGGGGTGAGCTTGATCCATTCCATAACCAGCTGGTTTTGAAGGATCTTCATATCATCGTCATCAACGGGGTGGAATGCTACACCCAGCATCTGAGCCCCCATTTCTCGGGTTTCTTCAGGTGTCAGGGACAAGAAATAATCTGCCTCATCGTCGTCAGCATCCTCAAAAAAATAGAGGTCCCGTTTGCCGGAGTGATGTATAATGATTACAATCGTCTGATTTTCTGAAGTCTTAAAAGAAATTTTCTTGCCTACGCCCGGCAGGTCTGCCATTTTCACTTCCACCATGTTACCTCTTGTTCTATCTGCATTTGCATCGCTATCTCTAAGAATATCTGTATAAAATTGTACAGTAGTTGTACAACAATTGTAAACAACCGAACACCACAGTCAGGACAGGGTGAAAAATTCAAACCAACGAAAACAGTGCACTTCGAACCCCTTGCAGGGGCCCTCTCCATCCTGCTCAGTGTCTATATCTGGCTGAACCTCGGCCCTATCCTTGCCTATCAATTCACCAAGGTGAATATGGAGGATGAGGTCGTCAAGGCATACCTTGTTGCAAACATACCCTTTTTTGCAATGGCCTTCGGCCTCTATCTATCCTTGCGCTTCTTGATGCGCGCCATCCAATCACGGCTGTTTAGGAAGGGAAAGCTTGTCACAACAAACAAGAGCATCTTCTGGGTCAGCCTCTTCACAGCCTTGCTGTTCACCCTGCCACACCTCTCTAATCAGGAGATGCTGCACTTCAGCAACAAGGGGGCGGTCATCTTCTACTACGCTCTCTTTGGCTTCGGGGGGACCTTCTGGGATGTGGTGCAGCTGGCATTGGGCCTTGGGGCTGTTGGATTGGTCCTGAACAGGATGAAAACTTTCAAGAAATAGATGATGCACGTTTTTATCCTACAGTACAGTCCACTTTGCTATCGTATTTTTTTTGACACATAAACGAATATTGTAACTTTATTGTTTCCGTCATGAGAAACCTTGACTTATGAAAACACGTCCAATAACCTAGAAACATCACATTCAGAATTATTGCTCAATCATTCTATCCACCTTAATTGTGAGTGCGAACATAAGGAGTTGAAATGAGGAAATCAATCGCTAGTTTAAGTATTTTCATGATGGTGGCACTTGTACTGCTGAGTTCTTGTACGTCTACGTTCGAGCAGGCTGGAAATGCCTTAGCCCAGGGAGATTATACCACTGCCATAGCAAAATCCTTGGAATCCATAGAAAAAGGTAAGGACATCCCTGAAGCTGAAGCTGTGCTCAAGGATGCATGGCAGCGGGCAAACAGTGCATGGGAAGCACAAATTGCCACCTATGAGAAAGCCTCTTCGCCTGAGGAACTGTCCAAGGCCATTGCCGTATATACCAAGTTGATTAAACTCCACAAAATGGTAGGAGCTGCGGGAAGGAGCGACCTTAACCCTTCAGCCGATACAATTCAAGAGAGGGCCAACCAGACTAATCTGCTCATTGCAGATTTGTATGTTGATCAAGCATTAGCCACTCTAGAACTAGGCGGAAGGGAAAACGCTAAAAAAGCAGTGCTTCAATTTACGATAGCCAAGAAGATGGACCCTGAGTATTATGGCATTGATTATCTTATTGAAAAGGCCACAAAACAGGCTACTATCAAAGTATTTGTCTTTACCGGCCCTGATTCAAACTACTCCTTTAATACGATGATGATGGTCCCCGCGGTAGAAAAACTATTCGATGATTTGGATTTTGTTGAGGTAGTGGTACCCCCTCAGCACTATATTGCCTCAATAGGCGATGACCATGATGCAAAGAATTTTGCAAGGGGGCATGGCGCTGATCTCATGGTACATTTCGAGCTGGCCACTTCAATGAAACTTTCTGCTCATGAAGATATACGCCCTATCAGCAGCAAGGTGACAGAAGCTTCCGACTGGCAGGTTGGAAAATCATATATGCTCGCTTCTGGGACATGTGAGGTCAAGTATATAGTCGTTGATTTAGAAACTGAAAAAAACATAGCTGAAGGGTCATTTGTTGTAAAGGATTCTACAGATTTCGGATTTTCAGTCTCTTCAATCCGCGCTACGGGAAATAAAGAAAAAATACAATTCTCAGGGATGGACTCTGCGAGGGTCATGCTGATCAATCCTCTCACAGAAGGCGAGAAGCTGATATCCCTTGCCTATCAATTGAAGTCTTTTGAAAAAGTAAACATGCCGAACCATGGCTTTGAAACAGGAATAAGTACCGTCGGTAATCCTATATCTGGAGCACTGGACTTTTCAGTGTACAAAAGCCCAGCAGATCTAGCCAATTATAAAAATTTTAACGGGCATACCTTCTTCCTTTTCGATGCAATAAAGTATGTCTCATATACGTTTGATGATGGCAAGAAAGACGAACGTTACAGAGTCATCTACAATGGCGGAGGATTTAAAGAAGGAATAGATGGTCAGCTGGATGCGGCCAAAGTTGACAGGGAAACTTATGCTGCCTTGATGCAGTGGATGGAAAAGACAGCCGCCAATACCGATGAGGTCACCATTGGGACTTTCCTTGGGGGATTCTACACTGAAACGGTTCCAAGGAAGATTGTTGAGCAGATTTCACCTGTGCTGAAGTAGATTATCCATCGAGTAAAACGAAAGGAATGCCCAGTTTCCCCTTTGTTGGGAGCTGGGCATATTTTGGTTCGATTATAGAGAAACCATATAACCGTTACACCCTGTTCCTATCGAACATACTGTCAAAAATTAATAATATCCTATTTCACTGTTGGTTCCACTTGACAGTAGGGGAATTCAATGTATAATCAACGTAAGCGCTTACGTACTGAAAGGAAGTGATAAAGATGTCTGTTACTATTCAAGATGTGGCAACCAAAGCAGGAGTCTCAATCGCCACAGTATCACGAATAGTCAATAACCTGCCCGGGTATTCAGAGAATACACGCTTACGTGTCGAGAAAGTAATTGAAGAGCTTGGCTATTCCCCTAATGCCATGGCAAGAGGTCTCGTCAACAAAAAAACCGACGTGATCGGAGTATTGCTTCCCAGTGTTACCAGTCGTTTTTCCAATGAACTGTTACGAGGAATTGAGAGGATAGCACAAAACAAAGGCAAAAGTGTAATTGTATGTAATACAGATCGAAATGGTGCAAGGACTATGGAATACTTGAAAACCCTCAGAGAGCAGCGAGTGGATGGGATTCTCTACATAAGTGAATGGCTCACTGATGAGTATGGACAATTCCTTCACGATCTGGATATCCCGGTTGTCCTGGTCGCCACACATAGGGACTCCTTTCCTTTCTCGTACGTAAAAATTGATGACAAGGCCGCTGCAGAGAGCGCGACAAGATACTTGATCAATAAAGGACATACAAAAATTGGATTGATCACAGGATCTGCTGATGACCGAATTGCAGGTAAGCCAAGGATAGAAGGATACCAGAAAGCTCTTTTGGAATCGGGTGTCTCTGGAGATCCCACTCTAATAGCATATGGAGATTTCCATTACCTCAGCGGAATACAAGCAATGGAAAAGCTCTACAAGGCTCATCCTGACTTGACAGCAGTATTTGCAACAAGCGATGAAATGGCTTTGGGAGCGCTTACATGGATGCATAAAAATGGAATAAAGGCCCCCGATGAGATTTCTATCATTGGCTATGACGATACCCTTGATGCCCAGATAGCGTATCCTGCCTTGACCAGCATCCATCAGGGGATTGAGGAACTAGGTAAGGTTTCAATGAAATTGTTGTCTGACAACCAAAGGGGACAACAGATCATACTGCCCCACTCTATCACAGAGAGAGATTCTGTCAGGGACAGAAGGAAATAAGTTTTTTTGCCCTGTTACGTAAACGCTTACGTTACTAATAAAAAGTATTTTGGAGGATTAATGAAAAAAATAGAACAGGAAAAACTTCTTACAATGCATAAGGATAGCATAGACCTTTTACTCAAATACCAGCATCCAGCAGGAAGTTTCGTCGCTAGCCCCACCTTTAGCCAATATCAGTACTGTTGGTTGCGCGATAGCGCCTATATAGCTTATAGCCTCCTACTCGCAAATGAAATAGAGTCAGTTCGTCTGTATATTTCTTGGGCTGTACAGATTCTCGAGAATAATGACGAGAAGATCAAAAGATTATCAACATTGGTTTTGCAGAATGCACAATTGGAGGAACGCGACTTACTGGGAGCCCGCTTTTCCCTTGAAGGTGAAGACGACCCAACTGATTGGCCAAACTACCAACCAGACGGATACGGCTCCCTACTCTGGCTGATCACCCAGTACCTTGTAACTACACATGAACAAGCTATCCCCTCAGAATGGAAGAAAGCCATTTCCCTGATAATTCAATATATCGTCCTTGTCTGGAAATTACCATCCAGTGATTGCTGGGAGGAATTTCCTGACAAGCATCACGTATCGACCCTTGCCTGTCTTGCAGGGGGATTAGAATCCATCAGCCCCTTCTTGGAGCTTGATGAAAAGAAAAAGGCCCAGACAACAGGATCGGCTATCCGTACATATATTTTTGCTCATGCTGAAAAAGAAGGCTATTTCCCAAAGTTCATAGGAAGCCCATTAGTTGACTCCAGTCTTGTTTGGCTTTCCACCCCTTATCAAGTATTTGAATCAGGTCACCCTTACATGAAAAAGACAGTAGAGCTGATAGAAAGGAAATTGTTACATACAGGAGGTACACAGAGATATAAGGAGGATACGTATTATGGAGGAGGCCTTTGGTTGCCTCTTTCGGGGTTTTTGGGATGGCATTACCTTGAGACAGGTCGCCAAGAAGAAGCAGAACAGCTGCTTGACTGGATAGTCTCGCAATGCGACGAACAAGGTCTTTTACCGGAACAAGTTACGACTTTCACCAATGACCAGTCAATGATTGCGCCATGGGAAAAGCGTTGGGGAGCCATTGCTTGTCCGCTCCTATGGTCACATGCCATGTTTTTAATTCTACATTTCAAGATCATGCACTATAATTCACAAGGAGAGAAGAATTATGAAAAAGAAAACGTATCTAGGTAAGTTGTCGGTTCTCATTACATTGCTCGTTATTGTATTGCTTCCATTAGGTGCCCAAGGCGCCAAGGCAACACAAAACAAGATCAGCTACTTCTCAGGTAGGGTTGAAACAGTCGAATGGGATACCCAACAAGTTGCGAATTTCGAAAAACTCAATCCCACGATCAAAGTGGAGTATGAATTCCAGAAGGATGCATCAAATGTCATAAAGGTGAAACTTGCATCTGGTCAGGCACCTGACATAACCACAGTGGTTACCCAGGATTTTATTGACAGTGGGTTGTTCATGGACCTCTCGGACCAACCATTCTGGAATCGCATCCTTCCTTCGGTAAAGGACCTGTGCACCGATCTCAAGACAGGGAAACAATACAAGGTCGCAACGAACATCACCATGGGAGGCCTTTTCTACAACAAACAGATTTTCACGGAACTGGGACTCAAAGATGCCCAGAACTGGAAAGAATTTGTTACCAACCTTGAAGCTGTCAAAAAAGCATATCCCAACAAGACACCTCTGTTCCTAGGAGGAAAAGATTCGTGGACACTTGGTCATCTGATTGAATTCTGGGCTCATGGAGTTGCAAAGCAACAACTGGGAATTCCAGGATCGAGACAGGCATTCTTGGACAATGCAGTGCGGTGGGATGAGCCCAACGGCATTATGGAAAACTTTGCCAAGGCCCTGCTTGAACTGAGAGACAAGCATCTGATCAATGCCGATGCCATCACGGCAACATACGACAATCAGAAGGAAGCTTTTGCGAGTGGTGAAGCTGTCATGATCAACCAAGGCATGTGGGTCGTCGGAGATATCATCAAGCTGAACCCAAACATGGAAACCAATATCGGCTTCGGGCCCTTCCCCTCTGTGGTCGCAGGCCTCAAGCCCATGGTTCTCAGTTCTGAGGATTCTGTCTATGTTGTCTCTGCGACAACAAAGGATGCCGATGCGGTCCTCACGTTCTTGAATTACCTGTTCCAACCGGAAGTGCAGAAATCTTTCAGCGAAACTCGAGGAATCCCCTCGGCCTTTGTTGATGTCGATGCAAATTGGAGTCCGATCAAAGATGATGCGACCAGACTTGTAAACAGCTATGTGAACATCAACTTCTCTACAGAAGCACCTTCAGGTCTTTCTGTCGATGACACAGGAAGACTCATCCAGAAATTGCTGCATGGGGACTATGCTTCTCCTCTACAATTCGCACAAGAGTATCAAAAGATTTGGGACAGTGCATATGCTACCAGCAACTAGAAAGCATCGGTTTTTGCATCCCAATACCGGGTCTTGGCATCGCTATATGGCGGTGCCAGCCCTGGTGTTGTTCTCACTATTCTTTCTGTACCCCCTCTCAAGGGGGGTATGGACAAGTTTTACGGCTTGGGATGGGTTCTCCACTCCAAAGTTTATCGGCCTTGCCAATTACAAGGCGTTTTTCCAAGATAGCAGGGCATTGAGAGATATCCAGAATACGGTACTTTTCGCCCTAGGGAGTGCCCCGCTGCTGAATATAGCAGGACTACTTTTAGCACTCCTGTTGAACCGCACCTTCAAGGCTCGCGCTACCGTTCGTTCTCTTCTCTATTTGCCTGCGGTAATAAGCCCCATGATCATGGGATCCATATGGTATCTCCTACTCCAACCCAGGCGTGGACTTCTGGCAATCTTGCTGCAACAAATCGGCTATGAAGCTACATCGAACTGGATGTTGTCTGGCTCTAGCGCCATGCTTGTCATAGTCCTGGTCAATGTCTGGCAGTACGCAGGGATGACGATGATAATCTATCTTGCTGGCTTACAGGCAATACCCATAGAACATTTTGAAGCTGCCGAATTAGAGGGAGCTTCAAGGGGCAATATATTCAGATTCATTGTTTTGCCTCAGCTTACCCCCGCTTTGAAGATCAATGTGATCACCAATATAATTGGATCTCTAGCTGTATTTGACGCAATTCTTGCCCTCACTGATGGAGGGCCCGGCTATGATACGGAATCCCTGAGCATATACATTATGAGAATGAGCTATGGAAACAAAACGGGGTACTCCACAGCTGTGGCGCTAATCCTCTTTTTCATCATCTTGATCCCGGTCCTTTTCTCCCTGAAGTTTTTCAATGCAAAGGAGAAAACATGATGAAAAAACGCGACGCCCTCGACTACCCTCTCTACCCTGTTGTCCTGATCATCGCATTGTTAGCACTCATACCCTTCTTCTTTTTGCTCATCCTGGCCTTGAAAAGTCCTGAAGGAGGCCTTTCTTCTATCCGCCTGATTCCAGATTTCACCTGGTCGAACTTCCCAAGTGCCTGGAAAGCTGGAAGCCTTGGAAAGGCTATGGTTAATAGCACTATTATGACAGGAGGAGGGATTGTAGTACTGATATCCCTTTCCTCTATGGCAGGCTATACGATCGCACGCTTCCCCTCAGCGCTCAATAAAACCATATTCGCCATACTTCTTGCCTGTATGATGATCCCAGGCATCATCATTACGGTACCCCTCTATACCCTGCTTATCACATTACGGGGGATCAACACCTATTGGGCTATGATCTTTGTCATGGCCACAAACGCGCTACCCTTCTCGGTCTTTCTTTATTCCGCCTTTATACGCTCCATCCCCATATCCCTTGAAGAATCTGCAATCATTGACGGTTGTTCCTGGTTTGGCGCATTCTGGAAAATTACCATGCCCCTACTTGGTCCAGTTACTTCCTCTGTTGTAATATTGCAGGGGGTTGGCATGTGGAATAACTATGCACAGGCAGTATTTTTCTTGCAGGACAAGGCACACCGGAACATTCCCTTGGCGATATCCCTCTTCTTTCAACAGTACGGGGCTAACTGGCCACTCATGGCAGCGGCAGCCACACTGGGATTACTCCCTGCAGTTCTGATGTTCCTATTTTTCCAAAAGTTTTTTATCTCCGGCATCACAACAGGATCAATAAAAGGATGATTTTATGGGCAACAACCTACAACTTCGCTTCTGGCCACTCATACCCCGTTTAGCATCTGCAGACAGATCCATACCTTTTGCGATAGAAGTAACTGGAATTGGGTCTTCTCCTGATCGGTATTCATTTGCTCTACGCATTGATAGGCTCGGGCATGTTTTGATAACAGAACATTGGGAAAAATATCTCTCTACGTCCGAAGCCTCTGATGTAGTCCGGTTTGAATATACCATCAGCTTGTCTTCTCAGATAAATCCTGAAGGACAGCAAGCTGGGTTAGGCATATTTCTTTCAGTCACAGACTCGGAAGGAAATTCAGCTCAAAGCAAAACAGCAATCGATCTAGGAATCCATACCGTGCGGTATGGATTCCTGTGTAATTTTGCCAGTGAAGACCTGCCATCGAGGAAGGCGTGTGTTGATTTTCTCTTGCAACAACACTGCACGCATGTCCAGTTTTATGATTGGTCCTATAGACCTCACCAGTACCTGCCAGAGTCACATGTTACTGGCGAAGGCACCTACCATGACCTTATGAACAAACCGATAGACAGCAATGTGGTGAGAACTTCAATCAGAACTCTTCACGATGTCGGAATTCATGCAATTGCCTATGGAGCTGTGTATGCAGCCCCAAGGGAATATCTTGATAGCCACCCCGACCAGGCTCTGTATGATTCCAACCAAAATCCAATAGACCTTATCGACCGGTTTTTCATCATGAACGTAGCTGCAGGAAACCCTTGGAGAGAGCTTCTCCTTAAACAATATAGAGCAGCTATCGATACCCTCGGCTTCGATGGCATCCATATGGATACGTATGGGTACCCTAAGATTGCATTCGACTATGCAGGCAAGAGAGTGTACCTTGATAAGGAATTTGTATCCTTAATCGATGATTGGGCAAAGAACAAGAATCGAAACATCTTCAATAACGTGGGTGGCTGGCCATCGAGCCTCACAGCCACCTGCTCGCAAGAGGCTATCTACATAGAAGTATGGGATCCTCATACAGAGTACAGACACCTCAGGCAATTGGCTTTGGAACACCAAAGATTCAAGAAGCCTTTGATATTCGCCGCCTATGCTCTTTCCTACAAACCAGATGAAACGCCTGATTCTTCCCGTTCTTTAGCCTCTACCTGTCTTCTCATGGCTACCTCTTGTGCCCATGGGGCGACCTTACTGCTTTTTGGAGAAGACGGAGGCATCCTTACCCAACCCTATTATGTGGATCATACTGTCCTCAATCCCCATGACAGAAGGGTCCTCACCCAATACACCGATTTTTCTGTACAATATGGGGAGTTGCTCTATGGTACGTCTCTCATCGACATCACAGAGAGTTTTGCAACAGGAGAGAATCGGGAGTTTTCCTTTTTCATCAATGAAAAAGGGAGGAGAATACCAAATACGAGAATCTCTTGTGATGGACAACCCAATACCCTCTGGCCCATCGTGCATATGACCAAGACACGGATTGTCATCAATCTGCTCAATCTTCTTGGTCAGGATAATGCTCGGTGGGATGAAGGGAAAAACCCTCAAGAAAAAGAGAGATCTGTTACGATACAAATCCCCATCTACTCCCAGCAGATGAGATTGTTCACAGCCTCTCCTGAAATCGATGATGGGAGAGCCCATCCTTTGGAATGGCAAGAGGTAACAGGCATACGAGGACCATCTGCTGAAACGACCATTGTTTTACAGTCTTTTTGGACTTTGATATGGGCAGAGCTCTAGGAGGAGCAACCATAGAAAGGCACCTATGAAAAATTGATTGCACTGACTTTATGTTCATGTATTCCACCTCAGATACTGAAGAAACCAAATAGAGCATGCTTTAGTGGTGGAAAGAAGAAGTACTATTGATTTGTAACGAACAAAAGCAAAAAGGTCTGTTTGGCAAGCTCAAAAAAATCACTTTCCACTAGGTCATTTGGGGGATACATATCTAAAACATCCAATCTTATACTTACATGAATTCATTATGGCAATTGGTAATTACAGATTTCCACTGTATCCCAGGTTCTTTTACTCGGTCTTTAGGCCACAATGGGGTAAAGACTGTTCATTTTCTCGGAGTACCATGGGAAAGTCTGTTCTTCCTATCGTGAGAAGGTATGTAATGGAGATCTCTGCCAATAGATATTATTATAGATCTCTGCCAATAGATATTATTAAGTGGAATTTTATATATTTATGCAGTAACCTAAGGGTGAGACAGTTGAGACCTTATACTTTTGTTTTTACGCATTCCTTACATGGTCTGCAATATTATGGCTTAAAAAGGTGATGGCAGATGGGGAAGCAAAAAAAACACGTGACGAGCTTGAGGCTGAAACTACAAAATGGGTAACTGCATGGACAACTGGTACCAAAACCGTTAATACATTGATAAAAACAATTGGAGTAGGGTTTTGCTTCTATTGGGTATACAGGGGTATTGATTCCCTTGCTGGCAAGACAACTCTAACAAATATGCTGTTTGAGATGGCCACTGACTTGAAAATGAACCAATGGTTCGGTTATATTTTAGGTGGAACTGGCATTACCTATGGTCTTCAACAAAGACATTTGCGAAGGAAGAATATTAGCCGTATTGCACCTCGCAATGATGCACTTGAAAAAAGAGTTGATCCTAAAAAGATGTCAAGTGGATTAACACAATACGGAACAACAGAAGGAGGTTCAAATGGATTTTAGCATTGTCCTAACAATTCCCATGATTGTCATGTTTGGAATCCTTGTTACAAACCTGTTTCATGACCTTGTTTTGGATTGGTATCGGGAGTACCTATTCTCCCTACGAAGTGACTTGTTTGACAAAGTATCCGAACTAGATTCATCAATGTTTAATGCGGCTGCTTACAGAATTGTCGAAGCTAAAATTAATAGTGCCATACACTTCGCAGAAGTGATTAAACCTTCACTAATCTTCATAATTACAAACTATAGAAAAGAACTGAGAGGACAAATCCTCGAGTATCAAAAAGACTCCGAAAATGAGTTCAAGCGTGACTTAAAAAAAACTGGCTCTGGGGAACATTCAAAGATTTTTTTGGAAGTAGATACTAAGCTTGAGCAAAGTTTAGGGATGTACATTATATTCTCATCTTGGACGATGATATTCTTATTCCTCGGGTTGATGCTTGTCATGGGAGTGGAGTTCTGTGTTTCCTGGTTGGTTTCTCTCATATCCAAGACAGCCTCAGTACAATCCGACATGAGGCGCGAAGGAGTTGAAAGAAAATGGAGAAACGGACTTCGCCTCATTGAGGCCTCAGCAGGGAGTTATATTTCTCACATATAGCGTACATCTCTTCTCGCATCCGGAGGCATCACTCCTCCGGTTTTTTTCACCAGCGGCGAAGCTACTAATTTACTCTTGCATCATTCTCTTTATAGGAACAACAAGGTATTCATGTAGCTAAGTACCCTACTACCAGTTCACAACCTTGGCAGAGGAGATTTCCTTATCAAGTAGAGAAAGGTCATTCAGGAAGATGGTGACCCCCAAAAGGTCGGCACACCCACCACAGCTGATCTTCTTCTCGGTGAAGGTCCTGTCCAGCTTCTCAATAAGGGCCATGCCCTCGTCTGTGAAGGCCCCACCTTTCTCCAGGATATGGAGGGCACTCTGATGGACGTACCTTTGCGTCTTTTCGTCGTGGCGATAGAGTACATTGGTGTCGGTGACATTGGCCATGAGGGTGAGCAACACCTGTAGGCGAGCAAGATTAGGGTCACGGCCCTGCCGCAGGTATTCGCCGTACCAAGGCAGGCAGAGGGTACGCACTGAAGCGAAGCCATCCATCACCTCACCTCTGATCCCCCTGACTCCTTGCTTTGCATAGAGCTCTTCACCATGGGTCTTTGTTGTTTTGTTGAGTATCTGCTTGAATTCTTCTTCCAGGGTTTGCCTGGTCATCCCTATGGCTAGGGAGCAGAGCAGGTCACTGTCTGTAGATTCGTAGTGAGAGAGTGCATACGCTGAGGCAGCAGAGAGAACACCTACACTGAAGAGCATGCCCTTATGGGTGTTCACACCCTTGGTTACTGCGAACATCGCCTTTTCAGCTTCAAGACCTATCGTACGAATTTCGGCAAACAAGCGGGGTAAAGAGCCGCCCCATACGCTTCCCAGCTCTGCCATCCTTCCAAAATAAGGCTGTAAGGCATAGGCACTCGCTTCGAAGGTATGGCAGTCCATATCGGTATGCCCACCACTACCTAGCAGGTCTACCAAACCTGGCTTGGGTGTGGTCCCTACCTCTTCAAGCAGTGCCTTGGTAGCCAACAGCTCTATGTGCTTCATTTACTTCTCACATTATCTTGAGGAAGAGCATCAGCTCTTTCTCAGTTATTGCCAACAAATCCTCAAGGCTATGCCTTTCACTTCTGGCGCACTCCTTGGCAGGTCTTCTGCACAGCAGGCACCGGCGCGGTTCAAGACCTATATCGGTGCGTGTTATAGCCTTTCCATCCCTATCCTTGAGATCGAGGTCCAACCACCTTCCGATGGGGTAGACCTGCTCAAAGAAGGCGAGTCTACGCTTCAGGGCTTGGAGGTTGGTCCCTCCCAGTACGATAAAATATCGTTCTGGGCCGGTCTCTTTCTGTTGGTTGGATACTTCCTCCAGAACGCCCTGATTACGCTGTATGAAGGCCTCCATGGCCTTGTCAAAGCTGGCCTGTATCAGCTCACTGTTCTTGTGGGGACCTGGTATATTCATGGTGCAGGAGACAAGGGGTGCCTTGTACCTCTCTATCAGAGAGGTTTGCAAAGCATACCGATCATCCCTGCCCTTGAGTATCTGAACAAGTGTAGCCATAGCTTAATCCTCTGTCTCTTGATCATCCTTGACCTGGTAGATAAGGTCGATGACCGAGCCATCGCGATAGGTGACCACACCCACGACACGATCGGTGTAGGCGATGGGGGTACCCTGCCCCACAATCCTCCTGGCCTTGTCCCTAAGCTCCTCGATGGTGCACAGATCGATGCCGGCTCGCTCCATCATCTTCATCAGGTCGGATCGTATGGGGTTAACAGCAATGCCCTGGTCGGTGACCACGATGTCTATGGTCTTGCCCGGGGTGACGATGGTGTTTACCCGGTCTACAATCGTGGGAATGCGTCCTCGTGTCAGCGGACACGTTATGATGGCAACAGAGGCTCCTGCTGCGGTATCACAATGCCCACCGATGGCGCCCCTGATGACTCCATCGGAACCGGTCAGCACATTGACGTTGAAATCAACATCAAGCTCCAGTGCTGAAAGGACAACAAAATCCAATTGGTTCACAGCAGAGCCCTTGCTGTTGGGACTTGCATAGTAGGAAGCGGATATCTGCTGGTGGAAGCGGTTGTCCTTCAGCGAGCGTGCCGCTTCCAGGTCAAAGGACTGCACATCAAGGATCTTCTTGATGAGGCCCTCCTCGTGAAGCTGTACGATCTGCCCGGTTATACCTCCGAGTGCAAAACTTGCCTTGATCTTCTTCTTGAGCATCTTCTCCTTCATGAAGCGCACAGTTGCCAAACTGGCTCCACCTGAGCCCATCTGCAGGGAGAAGCCGTTGCGGAAGAAGTCAGTAGCCTCAATGACCTCGGCAACCTTCTGAGCTATCATCAGCTCCTTGGGGTTGGTTGTATACCGCGTAGCCCCGCTCATGATGCCGTTGGGATCGCCGATGGCATCAACCTCCACAATGTAGTCTACATCCGACTCGGGGATGCCAAAGGGCACATTGGGGAACGGTACGATGTTGTCAGTGAGGATGACCACCTTCCTTGCATGCTGGGCATCGAGCTTGGCGTATCCCATCGCACCACAGACGATACCCTTGTCATTGTCGCGGGAATACCCGTTCGCATTTCCCAAGGGGTCACAGGAGGGAGCTCCGATAAAAGCTATATCAATGGGAAGCTCTCCGGTCTCTATCACTGCGGCACGCCCTCCATGGGAACGGAAGACCACCGGAACCTCCATCAGGCCGTGGGAGATCTCCTCGGCAAGTTCGCCGCGAAGACCGCTGGTCTCTATCCTGCGCACCACACCATTTCTGATGTGATCTATCAGGGGCTTATGGATGTCGATCAGGGAGCTTGGGGCAAGGACCAGGGCCTTGATGCCCATCTGGGCTATCACTGCCATCACCTTGTTTACAACGAAATCCCCATTGCGGAAATGGTGATGGAAAGAGATCGTCATCCCATCCTTAAGCCCACACAACCTGATGGCGTCCTGTAAGGTCGGCACTATCTTGTTGTCACTGAGCTCACGTTCATGACAGGTCTTCAGTTCCTTGTAGACATGCTCTGTATCAAAGGGGGTCTGAGTCTTCAACTCATCCATATGGGCAAGTGCAGTAAGGTCAAAATTTGGCATCACAGCCCTCCTAGCTTATAATTTTGGCAGCTTTTGCCAGGCTGATAACACGCTCGGCCCTGAGCACAATAGGACGGTCGATCATTTTTCCATTGAGAGAAATAACCCCGGATCCTCGCCTGTTGGCTTCTGCTATGGCTTCCATCACTGCCTTTGCCTTCTGAATCTCCTTGAGCGTAGGCGTAAAGATATCTATGATCGGCTGTATCTGCCTAGGATTGATGACTGACTTGCCGTCAAAGCCTAGCTGCTTGATATGTTTCGCCTCTGCTATCAGCCCCTCTTCGTCGTTGACATCGGAAAAGACCGTATCTAGGGCGGAGATCCCTGCAGACCGGGCCGCTTGCAAGATCATGCTCCTGGCAAACAACAGCTCAATTCCTTCAGGGGATCGGTTGGTCTTCAGGTCGGTGACATAGTCCTCTGCTCCCAAAGCTATGCCGATCAGACGCTTGCTTGCCTTTGCAATGGCGGGAGCATTGAGTACCCCCTGGGCGCTCTCAATGGCTGCCATCATCTTGGTGGTGCCCACAGGCATTCCAATGGATATCTCAATTCTCTCGATCTGCTCTTCGCAAAAGATGATATCCTGGGCAGTCTCGGTCTTTGGAAGCCTGATGACATCGATACGGGCCCTGACCATCGCCTCAAGGTCATCTATGCCTATGGAGCTATCCAGTGCATTGACACGGACGACAAGCTCCTTGTCCCCATAGTCAATGGTGGTGAGGGCATGGAAGACCAGGCTTCTGGCAGCATCCTTTTCCGTATAGGAGACACTATCCTCAAGGTCAAACATGATGCAGTCACAATTGTAGATATACGCATCCTTGATCATACCGGGGTTGTTCCCCGGAACAAACATCATCGTCCTTCTGAGTTTTTCCTGCATGCTACACCTCCCACTTGTAGTCAGTGCTGAGGCAAGCACGATAGATCGCAGTCTTCACCCTTGCCTTGATGACACAGTCAAGGGCCCCCTGGTCAACGGCAGTGATGGATGCATCCATCACCCCAAGTTTATGCGCACACTCAAGGATGACCCCCCTGATCTGCTTGCCGAACTGCTTTGAGACTGAACTGCTCAGCTCTATGGTAATGCCTGCTTGTGTCGGCTTGCTAACCGTGACCATGATATCGCTCGATTCCATGGTTCCTGCCAAACCGGTTGTCACTATCTCCATGTGTCCTCTCCTTAGCCTAGGCCTGTGCCAGTCGTTGCGACTTCCAACTCTTGAATGTTCTCTGGAGCAGGGGCAGGAACAGTGACCCCACGATCAGGATAATCAGGATGATGCAGATGGGAGAGCTTGCGAAAATCTTCATATTGCCGTTGGAGATCTTGTACGCCCGCCTAAAGTACTGCTCCATATTGGTACCTACAATGACCGCCAGCACAAACGGGCTCATAGGAAAGCTTGCCTTGGACATGAAGTAGCCGAAGATACCAAATACCAGCAGGAGGTAGAAACTTGCAACTGACGATGCAATGGCGTACGTCCCTACAAAGGTGAGTCCCAACACGATGGGGTACAACACCCTCGGAGGAACTGCCAATATCCTCACCAACACACCTGCAAGGGGGATGTTGATGACCGCAAGGATGATGTTCCCGATGAACATGCTTGCTATGATCGCCCAGACTATGTTGCTCTGTTGCTGGAACAGGGCAGGACCGGGTTGCAGGCCGAGCATCAGCATGGCACCCATCATGACAGCCGTTGTCCCGGATCCTGGAACACCAAGGGCCAACATGGGGATCAGGGCCCCCACCGAAGCTGCATTGTTTGCAGACTCAGGAGCCGCCACACCCTCGATGGCACCATGGCCGAACTTTTCAGGATGTTTGGAAAACCTCTTCTCGTTGCTGTATGCCATCAAGGATGCGATGGTCGCCCCGGCACCTGGAAGAACCCCTACAAAGAAGCCAAGGGGAGTGCTGCGCAGAATAGGCCAGATGGAGAGTTTCCACTCCTCCTTGGTTATCCATATCTTGCCAAACTTGGTCTGGATCTTCTTGGTTCCGTCAGTGATGTTCCTGAAGCTCTTCAGCACTTCACCAAAGGCAAACACCGCTATGATGACGATGAGGAAATCGATGCCTCCCTGCAGCTCAAGGCTTCCGAAACTGAATCTATTGACCCCTGACTGGGGGTCGATGCCCACGGTGGATACCATCAGGCCGATGATCATGGATATGAAGCCCTTGAGCCTTTTGCCATCGGACATGGAAGCTGTTGCACTCAAGGCGAACACATAGAGCAAAAAGTACTCTGCTGATCCGAACTTGAGGGCGAATCGGGCGACAGGCAGGGCAAGCACTGCAATGAAGACCGTCGCAATCGAGCCTCCGATGAAGGATGCAATGGCTGACATGGCAAGGGCGGACTCCGCCTTGCCCTGCAAACTCATCGGATAGCCGTCGAAGGTTGCTGCAATGGCGGCACCATCGCCTGGGGTATTGATGAGGATCGATGCGCGCGAACCTCCGTACATGGCTCCATAGTAGACGCCGCACATCATGATCAGAGCCCCGATGGGGCCGAGGGAGAAGGTCAGTGGCAAGAGAATCGCCACTCCGGTAGCAGGGCCCAAGCCGGGAAGCATGCCCACTATGGTACCGAGCACCCCGCCGATGGTTACGAAAAGGATGTTCATAGGCTGCACCGCAACCCCAAAGCCTTGTAGCAATAATTGAAAACTGTTCATACGGTATTCCTTACATAAACCCAAGCGGGGACTTTGGGAGATACACACCCATCAAGGTGTTGAAGAGGATGAATGCGACAACAGAGAAGATCAGGGCGATCAGGAGGGTGCTCTTCCAGGTCTTTTTACCCCTAAAGATGCCTAGCTGGATACTCAAAAAAACAAACGTGGCAAACACATAGCCGATCCGATCAAACAGCAGTGCATAGAGAAGACCATTCAGCAGGGTGAACAGGATATTCTTCTGTTCATAGCCAAAGAATGGGGCTTGGGTCCCTTGGTCCTTTGCCTTGGAGAGCAGGCGAAGTTCCTGCACTACCAGGATGGCCCCCAGCACAAGGAGGCTGATGCCCAGGATGCCTGGGAAAATCTTTGGTTCGTACGCTACTCCGATCCTTGCATCCGGCAGGAGGAAGGTGGAAAAGGTGTACACAAAGCCAATCATAGTGACTACGACTGACATAATCATTGAAGCATTCATACGTTCCTCCAAAGGAAAACATGCCCTGACCATGCTCGGCCAGGGCACGATGCAAGGGTTCTAGATCATTCCGATCTCTTTCAGGATCACCTGGTAATCAGCTTCGGTCTTTACGAGGAACTTCTCGAAATCGGGTCCGTTCTGATAGACGTTGTCCCAGCCATACTTGGTAAGGGCAGCCTTCCATTCAGGGGTCTTCACCATCTCAGCGAGGGTCTTCTCCCAGTAGGCTACTGCGTAGTCGGGCATCTCGGGGGTACCGAACAGGCCACGCCAGTTCTGAAATGTCTCATTGATGCCGGATTCGATGCAGGTGGGGATCTCAGCAGCCTTGCCAGTCCCGATTCTGCGGTCTGCAGTCTGTGCAAGAACACGAAGGTCGCCACTGGTGACCAGGCCCATGACATCTGCGAGGCTGGTTGAGAACAGGTCGATATGCCCACCCATGACCTGGGTAGCTCCATCGCTGTCAAAGGCGATGTAATCGATCTTGTTGAGATTCTTCACCCCAGCAGCACGGGCAATGATCAAAAACTGCACATGGTCCATGGAACCCGCTGCCGAAGTACCACCAATCTTCACAGACTTGGGATCCTTCTTCAGGGCGTTCATGACATCCATGATGTTCTTGTAGGGGGAATCAGCCTTGACCACAAAGGCAGCATAGTCAGCGATCAGGCGTGCCAGAGGGGTGGTGTCGCGGAAACCGTATTTGGAAGTTCCGTTCAGATTGAAGAAGATGATGGGGGGGGAGTATACGGTAATGGTCTTCGTATCACCCTTCTTGGTCTGTAGCGTTCCAAGGTGTACGGCACCACCGGCACCAGGGGCGTTGCGCACAGGCATGGAGACATCAACGAGCTTGGTGTCGGCAAGAGTCTTTGCAACTGTTCGGATCGTCAGGTCCCAACCACCGCCAGCACCTGATGGGGCTACAAAATCAAAGTTCCCTTTTGGATACTCAACTTGCTTTTCACCTGACGCAGATTCGGTGCTACCACTGGCCATCAGAGCAAATGGGAGTGCCATAATGAGACACAGCAGAATAATAATACCTTTTTTCATAATTGTCCTCCTTGAAATACCGTGGCGATCACAACCGTCGCCCTATATTCAGTATAGGAGGCAATTCTTAAGGGATGATTAACGAGTTCTTAATTTTTGTTAAGGTTTAGGGAAGTTACTCTCCTGATGGAGGTGAACAGCTCAACGTTGGAGACAGGCTTGAGCAGATACTCATCGATGATGGTTGCCTGCACTGCCTCGACTATCTCCCTTCGCAAAAGTCCAGTCAGGAGGATGATGGAAATCTGGGGGTTAATCAGCTTTGCCTTCATGCTGAGGTCCAAGCCATGCATCCCTTTCATGAAGTCATCGGTTATGAGGACGGGAAAACGATTCTCCTTGAGCAGGGCCAATGCCTCAAAGGGATCTACCGTGGCAAAGACCTCAATGCCCTGCCGGCTCAGGCTTTTCTGCAGGACTTTCAATACAGCGAGGTTGTCGTCCACCAACAGGAGGGTAAGCCCCTCCATTCCAGCCAGGGGCCTGGAGGGTTTATGGACAACCCCCTCTTCCTGCTTGAGATTTTCGGCCAGCGGCAGGGTTATGGTAAAGCAGGATCCGATGCCGACCCTTGAGGTGACTGTCACAATCCCCCTATGGGAGGCGACTATGTTCTGCACTATGGACAGTCCCAGCCCTGTCCCCCCACTTTCACCCTTTGTGGTGAAGAAGGGCTCGAATATGGTCTCAGCAATATCTTTGGTCATCCCCATCCCATCGTCGGTGATCGAAATTTGCCCGAACAGCTCAAACTGAGGATCGAGGGCTTCCCAGTTGCTCTGGGAGAAGCTCTCTCCAATCTCCTCTTTGGAGACGCGCCTGTAGACCATCTCGATGGTGCCTTGCTTTCCCCCGATTGCCGCCATTGCATTCAGCACAAGGTTGAGGATAACTTGGTTCATCTGGGTTTCATTGCAATAGAAGCCACTTTTCTTATCAAGAACCCTTACCTCAAGGGTGCAGTTGGGCGAGAGTATGCCCCTGATCATCTTCTCAGCGCCCCTGATCAGGGCATGACCATCAATATAGTCAAAGACGGTCTCGGTGGTACGGCTGCCCAGGGCAAGGATTTGCTGGATGATGGATTTTGCCTTCTCCGAGGCAAGCAGGATCTCCTTGGCATCATCATAGTAGGGGTTTGCACTGTCCATGGTCTCAACCATTAGGGCGGAGTACCCCATTATGGGGGTGAGCAGATTGTTGAACTCGTGGGAGATGCCGCTGGTCATCGTCCCTATGTTCTGCAGCCTCTGCTGGTGGAAGATCAGCTTTTCATTCTCATGCAGGGTAAGCAGCGTCTTGTTCAACTGGTTGAGGTAGGTGTTGCGCCTTGCCATCTCATTTTTTTCTAGGTATGCAGAGATGAGCAGGACCAGGACAGCAAAGAGCGTGATGCAGATAAGCAACGTCAGGATGATCGCCTTGGTCATGCCTCCGGTCGCCTGCGCCTTGATCTCCTTGAAGTCGATGACAGCGCTTACGATAAAGAACCCGTCATCGATATGGATTGGTGCGTACGCCGCCACTTTTGTGACCTTCTTGGGTTGCTCATCGCCCCACCAGTAGGACTGGTAGACATCGACTCCCTCCTTGCCCTGCCTCTGGTTTGCAATCATAGCCTGAAGGCTGTCCAGCTCCAGTTCAAGATCAGGAAACAGTGCCTGTCGCTCAGTAGCTGCGTTGATCCCGATCTGCTCCCTGATATGGTACATGATGATGACCCCGTCACTGTTCTTCACCAGGGCGTACCCTTTCTCACCTAGCTTGACCGGGGCAATCATCCGCTCATACATCAGGTTCAGATCCAACATAGCTGTGATGGAGATGCCCTCCCTGTTCTTGACAGTTATGGAGAGATAGCTTTCATGAAAGTCCGATCCACCCAGCCAGAGCTCGAACTTGGCATAGGCATCCTCACTGACTGGACTCAAGAAACGGTATTCCTTATTTTTCAGGCTCCAGATGGGATGGGAGAGTGAATCATCATGGATGACCATGTTCTCAATTATCTGGGCGTTGTAGATGCTGTAGGAGAGCACCAGCCTGTCCAGTGGCCAGGCGATGCCCTCTTCAGTAAATGTGGTCAGCGCCTGCTCAAAGTCAGTCGACTCGGCAAAGAAGAACAGCCCCTGCTTTGTCTGGTTTATCTCCCCGGCCATCGCCTCGGCTATGTTCTTCACTATGGTCATCTGCTTGGCCTTGCTGTTCTCAAACATGACAAGTGAGTTGTGACGGAAGATATCGACCAACAGGATGACAATGGCCAGGACAATGCACAGGGCCACCACCATGAGGGGAAGCCACGTTCGCACATCTTTTTTTATGGTATCATTGAAAGACAGGGCCAAGGGTTTCTCCTATTGATGTTGTTACCTAGGAATATATCACGTATACTTGCAAGCAAACAGAACAAAGAGGGCACAAGTGATGCAGGACAAGGTACTCATTGTCGACGATGATACGTCGATTCGCAAGTTGATGTCAAAAGTAATCACCAGCAACGACCTCATCCCGATCGCTGTAACCAGCGGGGAGGAGGCTATCAAGCTTTTGAAGACCTCCTCCTTCCAGCTTGTCCTGCTCGACATCAACCTACCCGGGATGGATGGCTTTCAAGTCCTGAAGCAGATCAGATACCTCGGATTGTCAACGCCTGTGATCATCATCAGTGGAAGGACCGAGGACTATGACGCCCTCTACGGCCTGGATCTCGGGGCTGACAACTACATCTACAAGCCATTCAATCCGGTGGTGCTCGGTGCCAAGATAAAGGCCCTGATACGACGGAACAAACAAAGTCAAAACAGCCAGGACGAAGTGACCAAGGTCGGCCCTTTCTCACTGGACAACAAGACCATGCGCTTCTATAAGGACGATGAGGAGGTCTTTCTTTCAGCCAAGGAGCTCATCCTCATGAAGCTGTTTTTGGACCATCCCAACCAGGTATTCTCCAAAGAGGCTCTGTACGAGCAGATCTGGGGCGAGTCGGTCGTCGACGACAACGCAGTGATGGTCTACATCAACAAGCTGCGTAACAAGATCGAGCCATCACCGAAGACACCCATCTACATCCAGACCATCTGGGGAAAGGGCTATACCTTCTCCATCGCCAACTGAGCGGCTATCTCCTGTCCCTGATCAGACATGATGAAGGCGTAGGTTGTTGCAGGCACCAACTTTTCAAGTTTATCAAACTCTTTCAAAGCCATAAGAGAACGCACTCTTGATGCACTGATGGGCTGATCACCGGATTCCAGGCGCTTCACCTCAATAAAACGAACACCTTTCGCCTCCAGCATCTGTTGCATCTGACGGTTGTATGCCGCTGTTGTCTTACACAGTGGCTCGGTGCCCACAAATCGGCAGGTTATGCCAAGCACTGGAGCGATATAGTGCAAAAAAATTGCAATATCCAACTCGCTGTTAAGCTGGCCCGCACTCTGCTGATCCTTGAGGAAGTACGAAGGGAAGGTAGCGACTGAGACTAGGTAGTCACTTGCCTCATGCACCACAATATTGGGGATATCAACAACACCCTGACGAACAAGGGATAGTCTGACATCAGTGGGAAATGCACTCTTGTCGCTTGAGACGACAAAGACATGCAAGAGCGAGCACTGAGAAGCAGAGCTTTCCAAGAGGTATCGATGTCCTCGGGTAAAGGGGTTGCAATTCACCACTATGGTGCCGATCGTTCCGGATAGGGAGAGACCTCTCTCCTTCACTGCACTGTCAGTTGCATTTTTCAATGCAGAGACATACGATGTGATGCCATGCTTGCGGTTCTCCATCAGGAGGACGCGGGAAGTCTCCTCAATCGGATAAAAACCAAAGGGAGTGAACAGGGCTTTGTTCTGGGGTTTGGTAAAGACAAACAGGTTCCGAAGCCCTTTGCTGAAGGCCTGGGCAACCAAGGTGGTCAGGATCTGAGCTAGCAACCCCTCACCTTGGTGACCCTTCTCTACAGCAATGTATTTGAGCACATTGCCGTCAAGGGAGCCTGATCCTATAATCGTATAGTCATCATTGCGCAGGACAGTGGTGAATTCCGGAAGTCCTTCAAAAACGAGGCCTTGTTCCAAGAGAAAAGTCTTGACCTCTTCAAGAAGAGGTCCCTGCATCGGTTGCGCACTCTGTGTGATAATGTCCATGCTGAACTCCAGGATAGCGAACAGTTTTCTACTTCACCCTATGCCATAGATACCCAGCTGTCAATAAAACCATATCCATTTTTTATGAGGGGCTCTGAAAAACAATACAGCATTACGAACCAGTATTTACTTTAATTATATTCAATAAAAAAACTTAAAATCAATACAGTGTTTTTGATTACTGCATCTTCAGTTACAACTGAACTGTTTTTGGATTATCTAAATTTCACAAAGCAAAACTCTAATGACAACTTTATTATCTAGTAGAAACTGGTAGTAAATTTCTTTAATAATAAAGGAATGGTTGTACAGAAGATGGAAGATGAAAATTGCTTGCTATATACCTGTACATGTGGTAATCATGGTGATTGATAGGAGACTGAATCAATGAAAAACAAGAAAAAGCTTGTATCTTTTTTTATGGTCATCTTACTATGCACAACCCTTGGAGCATCCAATTCCCAGAAGATATTCCCTCTGGAAAGCCCAATCTACCGACATATAGCAAACCTCTATATCCTGCAGGGAAAGGCCTTGCCCTCAACAACAGGGCCCTATAGCCAGGATGAGCTGCAGAGGATGCTTGGCCGGCTCGATCAAAATGCCCTCACAACTCCAGCAGAACTGCAGTTGTACGAGCAGGTAACAAACCTTCTCTCAGAAAAACCCAAGCAGGTAGGTCAATTTGGCTATGATGTGGGTATGACCGTCAGCCTCGAGACATACGCCCACACAAACAAACATGATTTCACCAGCGAGAGTGACTGGTCATATAACTTCAATGATAGAAAACCCTTTGTTAATTTCACTTTCCAGACTTGGCCCACTGACCACTTCTACAGTTATTTTGAAATCTCAGCCATGAATAATTTCGGATATGCTACAGGAACTGGGTCAACTCCAAACGTACAGTCAAATCCACAGTATGGTGAATCCATCCTGACTACCAATATCCCCATGGTCCCACCAAATGTTCTTCACAATATCGACCTCAATTTCCCCTACCGCGCCTTTGCCTCAGCAGGAGGAAACAACTGGAACCTGCAGATAGGAAGGGATAAGATCAGCTGGGGAGCAGGAAAGAGTGGCAACCTCTCGGTAAGCAACAATATGCCCTTCCAACAGGTCGGTCGGTTCACCACCTACTTTGATTCCTTCAAGTACACCCTACTCTCCTCATTCTTTACACACCCACAAATACTCGATCCGACATTCATCGCGTCCAATGTGGGGGTCAACCACCAGGACATTCTCGGTGACGGTATCAAAATGTTTCTGGCACACCGTGTGGAACTCAGGTTCCTCAAGGACAAGGCAGGCTTTACCCTCACAGAATCGATGATGTACCAGAGCAGCACAGGCTCCATAGACATCCGCTTCCTCAACCCTGTAGGCTTCTACCATAACCAATACATACGAGGAAACTCCAACTCCATGCTTGTCCTTGAAGGTGATTACACACCACTGAGCGGATGGAATATCTATGGGCAACTAGGTATTGATGAGATAGCATTTGGAGAGGATGTTCCTCCCGCTACCCATGCCAAACCCTCTGCCTTCGCCTACCTTTTGGGCATCCAAAACAAAATGGGTATAGGCAAAGGCATCTTTGGCGTAGCTTTAGAGGGCGTATACACCGACCCATTCTTCTATCTTCGCGAAGAGTACAATGCAACCTCCCACCAGTTTGGAGTAGGATTTGATGGTATTATAAGGGTGCTTGCAAATGGCATGGCCAATCTCAGATATGTACAGGGCTATCCTTACGGTGGGGATGCTATAGTAGGAAACCTCTTGGTGGACTACGAGGTGCCTAGTTCATGGAAAGCTTCTCTCAATACGATGTTCATGGCACACGGAGTACTGGGAATAACCAGCTTATGGGAACTGTACGATGGGACAAACCAAGCTGTTCCTAGCACACCCTCTACGGAAAATCCCTTTGATTTTTCAGAGGCCGGACCTGTGGAGTACTCCCTACTCTTCAATCTTGTCGGTGAGGTCAACCTGACCCCAAAGCTGGCCCTCACATCTCACCTCTCCCTACCCTTTATATGGAACAAGGGCAATGTAGCTAAGGCGATGGTATCAGACTATCAGTTAAGCTTTGGAGTGCATTACAGCATCTGAGCCAATACATAGAAGAAAATCCCTCTGGCACTCTGCTGGAGGGATTTTTTATGTGTTCATAAGAATTTGGCTTACTCCTGCAAAGGCGTACAGATATACCATGCTGCACGGGTGTCGACATTGACCACCCTCACGTGAGAGAAGCAGGCCATCAGTTCAGTGATGCATCCTTTGATGAAACGAAAGTGATCACCTCCCTCGGCCCACGCAACGAAGGAGTCAAAGGAAAGAAATATTCTGGGTATGAGTAATTCGATATCTCCTATGGTGCTAGGAGCAACACTGATAAGCATGATGTAGTTGGATAGGGGAAGATCACCAAAGTGTGCCAATCCCATTCGAAAAATCTACGTTCCTGAAGGATATAAGAAGCACATCTTCATTCAGGAAGAAAAGATGGCTGTGGCATCGGTACTGCAAGAACCTTCCTACCTTACGATCAAGACAATCAGGAAACCTGTTACCTAGAACGTTATCGTAGTCCCTACGGTACACTGGAAATCTTGGACGAAAGAACCATAGCTGCTTGTTGCCTTGGTATAGGTAGAGCGCATAATCCAGTCAAGCTGGGCATAGACCTTTCCCCTGACAGAACTAAGGAGCCGCTGCAATTCGTAGTCCCCTTTGCATGAGGCAGTAATGGTAGTAGCGATGGTAGGACCGATGAAGAGCGTGGAACCATAATTTGCATAGCTACTACCACCGGTGGAGACATTCGTATACATATCCAACTCCCCATGCCATAGGGCTGTCAGGGAGAACCCCACCGAACCAATGGTGGGCATACGGTAGGAATTGTCCCAGGTGAAAACGAGGGAATCACCTCCATAGGGAAAACCGATGTAATCAAATTTCTGAGTATACCAGTGGGAAGGGCCACTAGCATCTAAGCCAGCATATCTCCTGGCCATCAGATAGTCGATGCCATCACGCCGATAGAGACATGGAAGAGTCATAGCCCCTTCCAATACTGTGGAATAGATACCGTTTTGCACTATGGCTGCATACTCTATACCAGCAAGAAACCCCCAGGCGGTTGATTCGTCATCATCCTCATTAGGGGCAATTGCTTGGTCGAGACAGAACTGTCCGTAGAGGTTGAGGCCTGGCAAGATGGTGTAGCTGGCCTCAAGATGCGCGATCGCATTGAATTTTCCTCGCTCATTAAGGTTGTGATAGATGAAGGCAGGGTTGAGAAACCGTAAGTCCAAGACATCTGCTTGGTACATTATATCTTCGCTGACCGCGAAGGTGAGCCTATGATAAGGGCGGAACTCGAGGCGATGGGCCATCATCATCCGAAAGAAACTATCAGAGCTATAGGAAGTATCAAAAAACATATTGACCGCTTCGTATTTGAAATATTGGGTATACACGGTAAAGCGGGCATACTCCTGGAAATCGACATGGTCGTCGAAGATAAAGTTTCCTATATGGGAATTTCCCCAGGACAACTTATCCCTGCCCATGGAAAAATTCCAATGGTCTCCACCTACAGAAATAATTGCCCTCTTAGGCGTTTGGAAATCAAGATCCCGGCTATACAGTATAAAATTGGTTGAAAAAGCATTGGCATACTGGGAAAGGATAGAATCACCGTCGACAATCACCAGGGAGGTATCGTCTGTCAGGGCTCCAACCTGGGCATGCCCACTATCTCCTAGGGTCTTGAGTACATCGTCATAACGGGCAACACCAAATCCGTACTGAAGATCACAGTAGGTATAGAAAAAATCAGAAACTGCCATATCAAGACGGAACCTAAACAGAGGTTTACGCTCGACAAACCCATAGTTCCAATCGACAAAGGAAGTAAAGCCTTCCGAAATATCAGTATTGGTATGGGTGTATAGCTCTCCTGTGAGATCAACGCTCCCCCCTATAGAAAAACCATCAGGGAAAGACCATTTGAGACTATCAGAGAGGTTTTTCTCGATTTCTTCGTACAGTTTCCTCGTGACCCCGGAAAGGTTTCTTTCTTTGGCAATGGACAGGATTGCTCGTGCCTCGCCCTTGGTCCAGGGACGGGAATCACTAGGAGTTCCTATACCTAGAACCAGATACAGGGTATCCATATCTGCATAGACCGAGGAAGAGAGAGGAAGTACTTCCTGTGCAGTTACAGCAAACATGGCACTAAGAGAAATACAAAGGAACACAAGAACCAGGAGTAAGCGTTTCATGATTACCTCTCAAAGGAGACAGTAGGAAAACCACCATCCAGTCCCTGCCCTAACAGGACAGAGACTGGTGGTAGTTGTTTCGCTTTAGATATGGTAGGTAACCCCAAGGGTCAGCTGGATGTCACTTTCTTTGACTCCCGATATATTCCCGTAGTTAGCTACATGAATATAATCGATCTGCCCGAAGGCTTTTAGATAAGAAGTGATTTCATACGAACCGCTCAAGCCGAGTATCAAGGTCTGGGAGACACTGTCCCGGGTAGTTTGTGCAGTTGCATCGTTATAGTTACCAGTCGGATGATTGGTTGTAGGAGTGGAGATTTCATGTGATACACCGGAGCTTCCACCAATGCGGCTCCACATGGTATAGATATCGAAGGTTCCATGGAGCATGAAAAAGCCGTTTGCCTCCAGGTTCCACTTACCATACTGCTTCACCCCACCATTGAGGTTGACCACCATAGCATCACCGCCATACTTGTACCCGAGGAACTCTGCATTGTAGCGAGTACCTACTTTATTGGTAAATTCCCGTATCGTACCGACGAAGTTCAGGCTATAGGCATCGCCGATGGCAGCTGAAGCATTCTCTTTGGTCTGATACCGCAAATAGAGGAACGGGTCAGTATAGGCAAACTCAAACGAGGCATGGCCCATCAGATTCCCTATTGGTTTGACCACCTTCACCCCGGCAAGGTAGCCGAAGGTAACGGGATAATTCACTTTGGTTGCACTGGGAACATCCTCTCCTGGGAGGGAGAACTCGTCCACTACAGCCTGGCCATAGATGTTTACGCCCTTAATTGGGGTATAATCCAATTCAATGCCAAGCAGGGAGTTGGAGTTGCTCCGGATATAATTGTCGTGGAAGATCATGGCAGGATTGAGGACTCTCAGATCAAGCAGGTTTTCCTCGCTCTGGTACATGATGCTTTCAGTGACGGCAAGGCCTACCTTGTCAGAGAACATACGCCACTCCAGGCGGTGGGCCATGAACATATTCAGGCCGCTGAGGGCAACCCCTTGGCCATCACCTGCTATGGCATCCCCTGCAGTCCCAACACCCCCGGCGACATCAAGATAGTTTTTAGGGTGAGGGAAAAATGAGGTTACGAAGGTATATTTGTATTTCTCTCCGAAGGCGGTAAATCGGGCCATGTTGTGGTACTTAAGATTGTCACCCATCATCAGGTTTCCTGACTCACCGGCTCCCCAGCTGAGACGGTCTCGGCCGAGTTGGAAAGTCCAGTGATCCCCACCCATGGCAACAAAGGCCCGATAGGGCATATTGAAGTCAAGGTCATCGAGGGTTGCGGGTGCCAAGACGATAATATTGGAGGCGAATCCTGTCGAACCAAAAGTATTTTCGAGTGTCTTGGTATTGCCGATGGAGAACTCAGAATAGCCGTAGAAAATATCGGACGGCCAGGTCTCCAAGCCTACAGAAATCAGGGGTTTCTGGCTGATATATCCACGGTTCCAGTTCTCCCTTCCAACAAAAACAGAGGTGTTCGTGTGAGTGTAGGTTTCGAGGGTTGCATCGAAATTCCACGACAGTCCCATGCCCTTATTCTGCATCTTTGGCTGGACGTCCAGCTGCTTGGCTATGTATTCATAGGTATCCTTTGTTGCTCCGACGAGGCTATCAGTATTTATCTTATCCAGCATCGCCAGCAATTCCGCTTCGCTATAAGGACCCGTAGTAGAAGGCAGGGACATTCCCTGATTCACATACAACGAGGCAATAGCCTCATAGATATCACTGTCCAGACTAAATATCTTCTGATTATTTGCATAGGGAGAGGCAAACATAACAGAACTGACTAACAAGACAACTAGGAATGCCAAGAAAAAACGTTTAACCTTCATCAAAACCTCCAAGACATGTTTTTCATATCTACATGGGTGTGAATTATACACATACCCATATGCACTATATCCTTTTTCTTGCCATTTCTCAAACAATTCTTACCTTATTGTTTTAAATCCGTTGTTGGCTGAAAAAGATGTATAGGAAGCACCCTTCAGGTATTCTCTCAATACAGCCTGTTTCTTTTTGCAACGATACCAGGACAGACGGGTAGTCAGTGACAACCACTACTAACCCATTAAGATCTCTTTTCTTCCAGAGGCGTGCAGATATACCAAGCTGCACGCACGTCTACATTGACCACACGCACTTCAGAGAAGCAGGCCTTCAGTTCGTTAACACACCCCTTCATCTCTTTCTCTGCCCCTTTGATGAAGCGGAAGTAGTCACCTCCCTCGGCCCACTCAACAAAGGAGGTCAGGGCTGAACGCCTCTGGTTGTAGTCATAAATGACGACATATTCCTTAGTTACCCTACCCATCTCCTTGTAGAGGCGTTTGCGCTCTTCAGGTGCAAGTCCATGGGCAACATAGGAGGCTATGGAAATATCGAATGCATTCTTTTCGAAGGGTAGCCCTTCAAGGACATTGGCTTGCATGAGGGTAATAGATTGGCCTTTGGTCTTTTCCCTGGCGATGGCGAGCATCTTCTCTGCCGGTTCGATGCCGGTCACCTCAAGTCCTATTTCTTTGAGAACCGAACAGAGAGCCCCTGTTCCACACCCGACATCCAGGATATTTGTGAAGCTTGAGAGATCGAGTTTAGGCTTTACTCGCTCTATCACCTCGGTGAACTTTCGTTTCTGTCTGTTGAAGAACAGGCCATAGATGGGGGCTATGGAGTTGAACAGAAGATGATGCGCTTTGTCCGCCTTTTTGGTGTTTTGTTTCATGGTCTCATCCTTTTTGTGCAAGGGCTTTCCCTTTGCACCTCCTCTTCCATGCTAAACCACCCTCCCTCCATAGTACAGTAAGGAAGGCCTTGAAATTACTTTAGGATAGGATACAGGAGAGCTCATGGGTGTGTTCTATCGTGAATAACAAAGGCCCAAATCCTGCAGACAGAACAGGAGGGCCATCGCAAGCGAAGGCCCTCCTGAACATAATCTAATCTGATCTAATTCTAATACAATCTAACTTTTTGCTACAACTTCTTGTTTCTCTCGTTGTCAGACACTAGAGTGTCCTTCTCTTAGAGAACGCGGAAAGCGTCACGACCAGCATACTTGGCGGTATCACCGAGGTAGTCCTCGATGCGCATCAGCTGGTTGTACTTGGACATACGGTCAGAACGGCTCATGGATCCGGTCTTGATCTGCCCGGTCTCCAGTGCGACTACGAGGTCAGCGATGAAGTTGTCCTCAGTCTCACCTGAGCGGTGGGAAACAATTGCGGTATAGCCATTGCGCTTTGCAAGGTCGATAGCCTCGAATGTCTCGGTAAGGGTACCGATCTGGTTGACTTTGATGAGAATGGAGTTTGCAACCTTCTTCTCAAGGCCCATCTTCAGGCGTTCGACGTTGGTTACAAAGAGGTCATCACCAACGAGCTGCACCCTGTCGCCAATGCGATCGGTGAGCATCTTCCAGCCTTCCCAGTCATCCTCGTCCATGCCATCTTCAATGGAGATGATGGGATACCGATTGCACCAGTCCTCCCACATGTCCACCATCTGAGAGCTTGTAAGCTTTTCGCCGGTGGTCCACTTGAGGGTATAGGTCTTGGTCTTGGAATCGTAGATCTCAGAGACTGCAGGGTCCAAGGCGATCATGAAGTCCCCATCGCGTCCGGTGGTATATCCAGCGTTCGTGATAGCTTCCATGATGACCTCAAGGGCCTCTTCGTTCGACTGGAGGTCGGGGGCGAACCCGCCTTCATCACCTACGTTGGTGTTATATTTTCTGCTTGTGAGTACTGCCTTCAGGTGATGGAATACTTCAGTGGTCCAGCGAAGTCCCTCGTGGAGGGAAGAGGCACCAATGGGCATTACCATAAACTCCTGGAAGTCAACCTTGTTGTCACTGTGGGCTCCGCCGTTGAGGATGTTGGCCATCGGTACAGGCAGGACACATGAGTGATAGGCACCAAGATACTTGTACAGGGGCAGGCCGAGGAAGTCGGCTGCTGCGCGGGCTACCGCCATGGAGACACCAAGGATGGCATTGGCACCAAGCTTTGCCTTGTTTGGAGTTCCGTCAAGCGCGATCATGGCACGGTCAATGGCTACCTGGTCAAGAGCATCCATACCTTCAAGCTCGGGAGCAATGAGATCGTTGACGTTGTCAACTGCTT
>Ga0265295_1001315_pt1 | contig 44050 bp, 39 predicted proteins | sample Munlansysbiofilm_FD_192503 | JGI IMG/M metagenome (GOLD analysis project Ga0265295, IMG submission 192503) | Leachate microbial communities from a municipal landfill in Southern Ontario, Canada - Methane capture system biofilm | ecosystem: Engineered > Solid waste > Landfill > Unclassified ...
TCATTCCTGGTGGACAACCGCTGCACGTTCCTTGTATGCGGGGCGAGAGGCGCCGGCAAGAGCTCGCTGCTGACAGCGCTCATGTTCGAATTCCCCGTCTCCCAGAGGATACTGACCATCGAGGACACCATGGAGCTCCCGGGCGATAAAATGAGAAGAATGGGTTACAAGGTGCAGTCGATGCTGATCAACGACAAGATCGAGGGCGACAGCCTTTCCCGCGCCGACGAAGCCCTGAGGGTGTCGCTCAGGATGGGCGAGTCCGCCATCGTGCTCGGAGAGGTCAGGGGAGAGGAGGCGAAGACCCTTTATCAGAGCATGAGGGCGGGACGTGCCGGAAGCTCGATCATGGGGACGATACACGGGGATTCCGCCAGGTCCGTCTACGAACGGGTGGTCCATGACATGGGGATCGCTCCGGAAGCATTCATGGCCACGGACTTGCTTTTGACACTGGGTTCGGTGAGGGACAGGAGATCGGGGGACCAGAGGAGGACCCTGGGCGAGATGGTGGCGACCGGCGGACGGCCGGGGGAGTTCGTCGACATATCCGACGCGGAAGGGCTTTTCTCTTCGCCCGTCATGAGAAGGATCTCCTCTTCCTGCGGGATGGATAGGAACGATATCCTGAACGAGATACGCTCCAGGTCCGGGATAAGAAAGATGCTGGCGGATGCCGGGGCCCGCGACGGAAGGTTCCTTGGCCCCGAATGGATAAACACTGCGAACGACCATGTGTCCAGGAACTCCGGCAAAAATCCGAGGATACTCATAAGCTCCTTCGAAGCAAAGGTCCGCAGGGCAGAGGGGGCTGGACAGGTTGAAGAATGAAAAGAAGGATTACAAACGGCTTATCGGCGAGGGTCCGACCGCAGTCGGCATGATGTCCGTCGTCATCGAATCCGGAGGGTCGCTGGATTCGGCGGTCAGGGAGGTGGCTTCCAAAGGTCCAGGGAACGCCGGGAAAGCGTTCTCCGCGATCGTGCATGACGCCGACGTCAGGGGAAGCCCTGACATAAGGTCCGGACTGAGGTCCCTGACGTCCGTTCTCCCGAAAGAGCTGGCGTTCTTCAGGCGTTCGGTCCACATGCTGATGGCAGCATCGGAGATGGCTTCGGGCCCCGAAAAAACAAGGATCCTGAAAGATGCCACCGACACATCCATAAACGGCCTGAGGGAGACGGGCGAGGCCTACGGCTCTTCTCTTTCGAACCCTTGCATGGCCATATTCGGCCTGGGCATCATGGTCCCCATGATCCTTATGTCGATACTCCCGATACTTCAGATGGGCGGGATGTTCAGCGAGTCGATGGGGTTGGGTCCGGTAGTCGTGACGACCCTGGTGATCGTACCGGCATGCGTCCTCTGCGTCACCCTTTCGATCAGAAAGAAGGACCCTTTTGCGACGGGGAGGGGAGACAGGGAATGGAGGTCCCTTTCACCGTTGATATCCTCCGTGCCGCTGGCACTTATCGGCTGGAATTTCACGGGGGACATCGTGCAGACCTTTGTTTTTTCGGCGGTCCCCGCATGCGCGCTGACCTTCGCCGTGCTTCACCCGTCTCAAAAAAGGGAGAGGGACCGCGCCGATAAAGAACGATTTCTGAAAGATTCGGTATTTGAACTGGGCAACCGCCTGATATCGGGCGAGAACTTCGAGAACGCGGCGGCGGGAGCCTTGGACACAAGGAAGGAGACCTCGCCCATCGCCGACCTGTTCAGAAAAGAGGCGGTCCTCTGCAGGGGGGACGTCCGTTCGGCGATAATGTCGGCCATTGGCGGAACATCCCGGGTGGCGTCAGACGCATACTGCGAGGTTTACGACGCATCGCGGAGGGACGTCGGGGAAGCAGGAAGGCTCGCCATATCCATCGGAAGGCAGATGCAGGACCAGGAGGCGGTGAACAAGGGCATATCGAACAAGCTGAAAAGCGTCTTTGACATGATGACCGCCACCGCGGCCGTGTTCGCGCCCATGGTCCTGGGGCTGTCGGTCGCGATGCTGAAGCCCCTTTCCGAGATATCGGATGCGGCGGACCTTACCGGGACGTCGGCGGTCATCGCAGTATACCTGGCGGAACTATGCGCTCTGATGGCCTTCCTGACCGCGGCGCACAAGGGAGGATGTGGCGTCAGCAACATGGTCTACAGGTTCTCCATGATGCTTCCCCTGTCGATGGCCGTCTTCTATGCGTGCATGTCGTTCTCCCTCTAAACCATTTAAGCATTTTTTATATCGAACGGCCATCCGGTGCCTATGAGGGCGGGCACTCCGGGAATTTTGATCGCGGCGTTTCTATTTACTGTCCTGGCACTTATCGCCGCCGTACCTATGGCATACCCCGCGGGGACTTTCGTGTCCCTTGACGGCACAACGGGCGTCATGGACCACGGCTGGAGCGCCGGACAGTTCATATATGCCTTGGGGGACATGTTCTGCCACCAGCAGACGGAAAGGAGCTTCATGGTCAACGGTTCTCAGACCGCGTTCTGCGCCAGGGACATCGGCCTTATCGCGGGATGCGCGTCAGGGCTCCTCCTCACATACGGTCATGCCGGTAAGCGTCCGTTCACCGAACGGAAGACCATGTACGCCGGATCCATACTGATATCCGTGATGGCGGCCGAATGGGCCGCAGGTGCAGTCCTCGGTTACGACTGGGACATGCTAAGGTTCGCCGCTGGCATCATCGGGGGGGCGGGCATCGCAATGGTGATACAGAACATCGCGTCGGAGCCGTGGAAGGGTGAGGGAGAGAGCTGAGGCTCAACGCGGGCCTGTCTGAATTCTCGATTTGAGGAGCACGTTTCAATACAGTGCGGCTAAGAACAGGTCTTATCGCTTCTCCCTCGCTGGAATATCGTCTTCGCAGTATTAATCACACTTGGTCCATCCGCAGGCCTTGCATACGTTGCATCCGCCCTGGAACTCGAGCTCGGAACCGCACTTCGGACAGGGGTTTATGACCTTCCTCGCCGACTCCGGAGGGATGTTCTCGATGCCGTTGACCTCTATCTGCATCTCCTTCCACATGTCCAAGAGGGCGTATCCTACCGCCATGGGGCAGCACGATCCCTTGCTGGTGTCATGCTTGGTGAACGTCCTAACAGTGTAAGAGGGACACGAGCCGCAGCTCTTGAGCTGGTCCACTATAGAGTAAACGTCGCATCCGCTCCTGGCGGCCAGGGATATCATCCTCGAGAGGCCTATCATGAAGTTGTTGCATCCGCCGGTGGAGCCTTTGTTGAGATAAGCTTCCACGAGTTCGCCGGTCTCCGGGTCGAAGAACGCAGTACAATGGAGGCTTCCGCAGCCGGTCATTAGCTTTCTCTTCTTGCCAACGACGTTGTCTCCGACCTCGAGTACGGAACCGCGCCTCTTCTTCTCGGCCTCCTCTTCCTCCATTTCCTTCTTTTTCTTTTCTTCCGTCTCTTTCGGGGTGAGTATGCTGTCGCGCTTGCATCCGTCCCTGAAGACCGTCACACCTTTGCAGCCCTTCTCCCAGGCGTATAGATACAGGCCTTCGATGTCGGATTCGGGGAAGTCCGTGTGAAGATTTACCGTAGAGCTTATCGAGGCGTCGATGTGCTTCTGCCAGGTGGCCTGCATTTCTATGCGTTGCCTGTAATCCAGAACCTGGGCGTTGGTGAAGTAGTCAGGCAGTTCGGAATCGTCCAGGTAGCCGCGCTCCTCCATGAACTCCTTGACCACAGGGGTATAGACCTTGTAGTATTCGTCCTTGTTCGAAAGAGAAACGGTCCTGCGCTCGTAATAGTTGGCGAATATGGGCTCTATCCCGCCGGATATCCCCAGCATGGTGGAGAGGGTGCCCGTAGGTGCTATGGTCAGCAGCTGCGAGTTCCTGATCCCGTACATGGCGACGAGGTCCCTGGTCTCCTGGGTAGTGTTCTCCATGAAGTACGGGGAGGACAGGACCTGCTCGATGACGCACTTGGGGAACATCCCGTCCTCCGAGGCCATCAGGGCCGATTCCCGGATCGCCGCATCGGCCATGATGAACGCAAGCCTGTCGCAGAACTCCACCGCCTCCTCGGACCCGTACCTGAGCCTGAGCCTTATGAGCATGTCAGCGAGGCCCATTATGCCCAGGCCGATCTGCCTCCAGTCCCTGACGGACTCCTTCTGCTCCTGGAGCGGGTGGAGCGGGAGGCCTTCGTCCAGGACTTCGTTGAGGCCGCGGACGCATATGCCGACCGCATCTCTGAACTCGTCCTCCATGAACAGCCCTTCTTTGACAAAGGCCGCAAGGTTTATGCTTCCCAGGAGGCAGCTCCCGCCCGCCGGAAGGGGCTCTTCGGCGCAGGGGTTGGTCCCGGCATACGAGTAGTCAGGGAACTCGCTCAGCAGGTTCCAGTCCGATATCCGGTCCCAGAACAAGCATCCCGGCTCTCCGTAGTCCCAGTTGGCGCTGCAGAGTTTCTTGAAGAACGCGTTGGCGTCTATCTCTTTGGCGACCGTCCCTCCGGTCTCCGGCCTCGTGAATTTTTGCACATAGCCGCTGTGGTCCCTGACCGCACGCATGAACTCGTCCGTCATACGTATCGACATGTTGGCCTTCGTTACGCGTTCGAGGTCTGTCTTCACGCCCATGAACTCCTCCATGTCCGGATGTTCGCAGGATATCGACAGCATGAGGGCCCCGCGGCGTCCGCGCTGCCCGATGAGGCCCGTGACCATTGAATAGAGGTCGGTGAAGGACACGGACCCGGAGGTCTCGGATGCCGTGTTGTTGATCTTCGCGCCCCTCGGCGCCAGTTTGGAAAGGTCTATGCCTGCGCCCCCGCCGTAGCTGAAGGTTCGGGCCAGCTTTCCCGCGGTCTCGAATATGGATTCGATGGAATCTTCCGGAGGGGTCAGGACGTAGCAGTTGGAATAGGTGACCTTGATGCCCGTCTTGTGCAGGCCGCGGTTGGCGAGGATCCTACCTCCGAAAAGGAATTTCTTCTCCGCAACCATCCTGCGGATATCCTTGTTGCCTTCGGAAATGCGATCGAGCCACATGTCGAAAGATTCTCCGCTGTGGCAGTATTTCTTCTGCCAGATGTCGATCCCCAGCTGATTATCCCTTCCGAGCCAATCCTCGATCTCCATGATACAGTTTCTCCGTCCGCGGTGATGCCCTATAGGTTAATATCGATTTGCTAGCACACCGTTTTGAACATAAATACGCAATAAATTGTAACCTTCCACAGGGAAAAACGGAAAGAAAGGATTTTAAATCTATGTTCCAGGTCCTTGTTCGGACGGATTCCGGTTCGGACACTGCTGCAGGGAAGCCCTGCGAGCCCGGTCCCCGACAGGCGTACGGAGATGGGGCTTCCGCCGATCGCATGCACCGCCTGTTCAGCCGCATTCCTGGAGCTTGTCGCTCCCGGGACGGCCGGGGCGAAGAACATGGTGAAAAATCTCACGGCGATCGCACCGGCCATGGTCATGGCGTACGGGCACAGACCGATGGGGCCGTGGCGCCGGATATTACGGCCGCGACGAGCCCCTCAGGGACCGGCACGATGGTGCCTGCCCTCTCCGGAATATGCGCTTTCTATTCCCCGGACCCCGTACGATGGCTTCTTTATCCGTTGCCGAACGCCCGCGGCAGGGGAGGGTCTGCGGCCTCGGGCCAAATATTCGGTTCGAGGCTGAAATGAAAACATATATAATCAACGAAAGTATGGGTGTCAGTAAGCCCGGTGCGGCTGATTCTTATATTACAAATCTGAGGTAAAACAAATGGCAGGGGATGAAATTCTTAAGACAGGTACAACCACGATCGGCCTAAAACTGAAGGACGGCGTTATACTGGCCACCGATCAGAGGGCGACGATGGGGAACTTGATCGCTAACAGCGATGTTAGGAAGGTCTACCCTCTGTCGGACAACATAGGAATGACCATTGCGGGCTCCGTCGGGGACGCGCAGCTGATGGTCAGGTACATGACGGCGGAGATCGCGCTGTATTCCATGAAGAAGGGCACTCAGATCTCGGTCAGATCGGCCGCAACCCTTGTTTCAAACGTCATACGCCAGGGATTCTACCTCGGACTCATAGTCGGCGGCTACGACCCCTCGGGCGGCCACGTCTACAGCATCGACGGCGCCGGAGGATACCTGGAGGACAGATACATGTCCGTCGGTTCAGGCTCGGTCTTCGCGCTGGGTTCCCTCGAGGGCTCGTTCAAGGACGGCATGACCAAGGACGAGGGCATGGACGTCGCCATAACCGCCCTCAACTCCTCGAGGAGGAGGGACACGTTCAGCGGCGATGGCTTTATGATGGCGTACATCGATAAGGACGGTTATCAGGAGATTCCGCAGTCCGAGATCGTCGAGCGTTGCGAGAAGCTCGGGTTCCGCTACCCGAATTAAACCGGTTTCAAAACCTTTAATTTTTAACAATTTAGAATATAACAGGCGTCGTTGTTTTCTATCGGCGCCTTGGCAGGATTCAAATGAACGCAGACAGGCTGTTCGACAGCCTAAGGGAAGAGGTCACCCGGCTTGCGCCGGAGAACCTCGAAATATCCTCAATCGAATTCGAGGGGCCCTTGGTTGTCGTCTATACAAAAGAGTACGACAAGGTATCAGGCAACAACAAGGCCGCGAGGGATCTAGCGCAGAGCCTACACAAAAGAGTGGACATCAGGCCGGACCCATCGACGCTGGGCGACCCATCTGTGGTGGAGGGAAAGCTCCGCTCCATGATACCTGAGGCGGCGGGGATTTTCGACATATTTTTCAACGACGAAACAGGCGAGGCAATTGTGGAGGCGATAAAGCCGGACGTTGTCAAGGGAGACGAAGGTTCGCTGATACTCAACCTGAAACAGGAGACGGGATGGAACGTCAAAGTGATCCGTACCCCTCCGATACCGTCCAAGACCATCTCCGACGTCCGCGGATATCTGAGGGCGTACAGGGACGACAGGCACGATATGCTGCGCCGGGTGGCGAAGAAGCTCGCCCGCCCCATGATTGGAGGGGAGCAGTGGGTCAGGGTCACGGCCATGGGAGGATTCAGGCAGGTCGGAAGGTCCGCATCCCTCCTCACCACGAGGGAGAGCAAGGTCCTTATCGACTGCGGCCTCGACCCCGGGAGCGAGGAGACGCCATACTTCGCGATCCCGGAGGCTCAGCCGCTAAGCGATCTGGACGCCGTGGTGATAACCCACGCCCATCTCGACCACTGCGGCACTCTTCCCGCGCTTTTCAAATACGGCTACGACGGACCCGTGTACTGCACCGCTCCCACACGCGACCTCATGGCGCTCCTCCAGCTGGACAACATCAAGCTGGGCTTCGGAGAGGGCAGGAAGAACCTCTACGAGGCGAAGGACGTGCGCAACGAGATGATGCACACCATCCCTCTGAAGTACAACGAGACCACGGATATCGCTCCCGATGTCCGCCTCACCCTGTACAACGCAGGGCACATACTGGGCTCGTCGATAGCCCACTTCCACGTGGGTGACGGCCTCCACAATGTGGCATTCACCGGAGATACCAAATTCGAAAAGACCTGGCTCTTCAACCCGGCCAACAACAAGTTCCCCCGCCTCGAGTCGCTCGTGATAGAATCCACATACGGCGGAAGGAATGACGAGCAGCCCTCCAGGGCGGACGCCTCTGAAGAGCTCGGGAAGCTGATGAGGCAGGCCACCGAGGGCGGGGGCAAGGTCCTCATCCCGGTCTTCGCGGTGGGAAGGTCCCAGGAGGTCATGCTGGTGATCGAGGAGCTGATGCGCACCGGAAAGATACCGACGCTGAAAGTCTATCTCGACGGCATGATATGGGAGGCGACGGCGATACACACGGCCTACCCGGAGTATCTGAACAGCCAGCTCAGGACCCGCATATTCCAGCAGGACGAAAACCCGTTCCTGTCGCCCATATTCAAGAGGGTGGAGACCTCGGGCATGAGGGAGGAGATATGCCATTCCCCCGACCCCTGCATCGTGCTTGCAACTAGCGGCATGATGTCCGGCGGCCCGGTCATGGAGTATTTCAGGGAATGGGCGGACGACGAGAGGAACTGGCTTCTTTTCGTCGGATATCAGAGCGAAGGCAGCATGGGACGCACGATACAGAGAGGGCGCACCGACATAACCCTTAACCACCGCGGAAAATCCATCAATCTGAAGATCAGGATGAACCGCGAAACCGTGGACGGATTCTCGGGCCACTCGGACCGCAAGCAACTGATGAAGTACATATCCACGATGGAGCCGAGGCCCGACAAGATACTGATCGGCCACGGCGAGGACCGCAAATGCTCCGACCTGGCATCTTCCATATACAAGAAGTTCGGGATCGAGACCAAGGCCCCCCAGAACCTGGAGACCATAAGGCTCAGATGAGCGGACCCCGAAGGGTAAATGGTTTGGTGAGCTCTCACCAGTTAGTAGCTCTTATCTCGAAGTAGGACTGGGGGTGCTTGCACACCGGGCATACCTTGGGCGCCTCGGCAGCGACGTGTATGTAACCGCAGTTGTTGCACTTCCACATCACGACCTTGTCCCTCTTGAAGACCATGCCCTGCTCGATGTTCTTGAGAAGCGCCAGATATCTCTCCTCGTGATCTTTCTCGACACCGCCCACGGCATCGAAAAGGGCGGCGATCTGCAGGAATCCCTCCTCGCGGGCGACCTTTGCGAACTCGGGGTACATCTCGTTCGTCTCATAGTTTTCGCCTTCGGCGGCATCCTTCAGGTTAGCGACCGTGTCGGGTATGCAGTTGTCATGGAGCGCCTTGAACCAGAGCTTTGCATGCTCCTTTTCGTTCTCTGCCGTCTCCATGAATATGTTAGCGATCTGCTCATATCCTTCCTTCTTCGCCTGCGACGCATAATAGGTGTATTTCGTCCTGGCCATGCTCTCGCCGGCAAAAGCGCTGTTAAGATTTGCCTCTGTCTTCGATCCTTTGAGTTCCATATTTCACCTCGGCCCGGCTAGGCTTTGAGCAGATATGAACTTATCTTTATTCGATTCACGATGTTAAGTATTGTTTATTGACGATCAGATCTTTTTAGGTTTGTGACCGAATCCTTTCTTGAGGTCACCCTTTGGATCGAAGTGATTGTTCAGCAGCTTCGCGAGGTTTTTCTTCGCGTTCTGGTTGTCGGGATCGATTGAAATGATGGCTTCCAATTCCTTCTTGGCCTTCACATAGTCCCTGAGGTCGTTCAGCAGAAGAGAAGCGTAATTGATGCGGTAATCGCTGTTCCTCGGGTCCTTGGCTATGGCCTTGCAATAGTATTCGGCAGACTTTTTGAAGTCCAGCATCTGCATTTTCAGAAAGGTGCCGTAAGCGTCGAACACATCCGATGAAGGGTCCAGCTCCACAAGGCGGCGGTACAGCTCGTCGGTCTCCTTATTGTATTTCTTCTTGGAGCTCAGGGCCGTAACCTTGGCCTTGAGGCAGTCCAGATTATCGGGCTCCAGATCCGATACGACGTCCAGCTGGAAGACGCCGAAGTCGAACATGTTCAGACCGTAGATGTATATGTTAGACAGTAGGATACGGGGCTTGGCGTTGTGCGGGTCGTCCCTCAGGTACTCTTCAAGGGTCTTCGCGGCCCCTTCCGGGTTCCCGCTGGAGCTCTGACGCTTGGCTCGTTCCATGGCCTCGTACGCTGGGTCCTTCATGATTCCCCGAAGGAAAGCTAGCGTATAATTCTTCTCAGTAATGTTTTTCAAATCCGCAGGGGATGTCCCCGGGATGGCGACGAAGATATACCTGGCCGGCCCGCTGTTCTGCGAAGCGGAGCTGGATTTCAATGAAAAGCTCGCCGGGCGGCTGAGGGGGCACGGCTTCGAGGTGCTTTTGCCCCAGGAGCTCGGCATCGACGTGAGAAGCATCATCGCGGCATATGACAACGATGCCTACGTCCCGATATTCGAATCGGACCTGGACGCACTTAAAAGCTGCGACGTGCTGGTCATGGTGATGGACGGGAGGGTCCCGGACGAGGGCGCATGCGTCGAGCTGGGTATCGCCTTCGGAGCAGGAATGGAATGCTTCGGCTTCAAGACGGATATACGGACATCGGAATACGGAACGGACAATTTCATGATCACCGGCGCCTTGAAGGGTAGGGTCGCCAATGACGCGGAAAGCCTCAGAGACATGATAAATTCCGTTATTGGCACATCTAACGGTTAAATACGGTTAAGTCGATTATCGCCCCGATGACGCCTGCAAACTCGGAAAAACCCGTTCCGGACGAAAAAGAGATCAAGCCGAAGTCCGGCTCCAAGACCTATAGGATCGTCCACGACAAAGAGGAGAACAAGTGGAGGGTGAAGGCCGACGGAGCTAAACGTGCCATCGGCTACTATAACACGAAGGTCGAGGCCGAACAGAAGGTCAAAGAACTGAAGGCCAATAACAAGGAGGCGAAGGTCTCGGTCCACAAGATGGACGGCAAGTTCCAGAAGCAGAAGTGACCTTCCGGTCGGGGAACGGACAGATATAGGTGAGCGGCCTCTTTAGAGGTCGCTCTCCCGGTACTTCTTCAGTTTCTTTTGTTTCTCGTCGTTGAAGTTGTCGACAAGTCCTTTTTTAAACTGGCTATAGAAGTTGTTGACATATATGAAAGAATAAAGAATGGATGTGACCCCCATCAGCAGTATGTAGCTGCCGTATGTGATCAGGACCTTGGAGAAATCCATATCCAGGTATGCCAGCAGAGTTATCAGAAGCATGAAGAAGGTTATGGCCAGTACGCTCATGCTCAGGCGCCTCTTCATCCCTCTCCAGAGATAAAGCTCCCTCGGGGCCTGGGATATCGCCTTCGCGCCGACGGCACGTATGATGTGCCAGGGTATTATCAGGGCCGCTATGAAAAGCGAAAGAAGAAGAGAGACCATGACCATCTCCTCTATCGGCATCTCGTTCACGAAGTAGGGGTTCAGGAAGATGTACGAGCAGATTATGAAACCCATATAGAATATGTCGAAAGCCACCTCCTTAAAGACCTCCGAATTGAATTTTCCGTCGTCCCCCTCGGGTTCCAGAACCACGTCCTTCACATCGATTATGTCCGGGACGTCGAAAAGCCACAATGCGATCTTTTTCGTCTTGCTCTCGGGATCGCGGCTAACAAGTCCCAGCATCAGCCTGGAGAAGTATCTTCTGAAATAAGCGGATATGACAGAGGAGACCGCTATGGCCACGAAGAGGACAGTCGTCTCTATGACGTAGAATCCTGCCAGCATCGTTCTGACGGTGACTTCTCCGTCACCCATGAAGAAGTAGAAACGGCTGATGAAGAGGTTGGGTGCGAAACCCTTGCCGTAGATGTAGAACAGCGCGTAGGAAAGGATGATGGGAAGAAGTATCAGGACCGGGACGACGTAACGATACTTTATCATGGGCGAGTCCATGAAGAATGCGCACAGGACGCCAAGCGCCACGAACCCCACAACGAAACCGACGCATAGCCAGTACAGTATATCATAGGTCGTGCTGGCCGAGTACTCCGTGGAAAGTATTCCCACCGTCAGCAGGCAGCTCAATATCACCAACGGGAAATATGTGATGATGATCGCGTCGAGCTTCTCGTGCCTGGGTTTAGCGTCGTTTGATCCCATGTTCTGCCTTCCTCACCCCTGGTACATGATCGTCAATGACCTTATCCTTTCGCAAATATAATATTAATGGCAACCGATAGGCTGTATCATGGCCGACCCAAAGGGATTGAAGAACAGAGGATATACGCACAGCGATGTGGACGAACGCCGTGCGGCGGCGGAGGAGTTCAGCGGTGCGTCTCTCGAAAGCATATCCAAATACTGCTTCAGCTCGGAAGCCGCTTCCAAGAACATAGAGAATATGATCGGGGCCACCCAGATCCCCTTGGGATTCGCGGGACCCGTTACCATCGAGGGAGACTATGCCTCCGGAAGGTTCCTCATCCCTCTGGCGACGACCGAGGGTGCCCTGATTGCTTCCATTTCCCGCGGAATGTCTGTTGCCGAGGACGGCGGAGGCATCAGGACCAAGGTGTTCTGGGACGCCATGACCCGCGCGCCCATATTCAGGGTCAGGGACCTGGCACATTCGGCAGAGGTCATGGAATGGGTCACCGACAACATGGAAATGATAGATGAGGCGGTAGGCAAGACGACCTCCCACGGAAAACTTATCGATATCGAGATGCTCCCCAACGGTAGGAGCCTGTACCTCAGATTCGTATATGCCACCGGTGACGCCATGGGAATGAACATGGCCACCATAGCAACAGAGGCTGCCAGCAGGCTGATAGAGGAGAAGACCGGAGCGACGATGATATCGGTATCCGGCAACATGTGCAGCGACAAGAAGGCGGCCGCAATAAACATAGTGAGGGGGCGCGGAAAGACCGTTATCGCGGAGGCCCTCATCCCTAAAGAGGTCGTCGGAAAGAGGCTGCATGCGACCGTTGACTCGATAGTCGAGGTCAACTACCGGAAAAACCTCATGGGCAGCGCTTTGTCCGTGACCCTGGGCGCCAACGCTCACGCCGCCAACATGGCCGCGGCGCTCTACATCGCCACAGGACAGGACCCTGCACAGGTCGTAGGCGCCAGTATGTCCTTCACTTCATGCGAGGACGCCGACGGGGACCTCTATGTCTCCGTCAGAATGCCGGTGGTAGAGGTGGGAACGGTGGGGGGCGGGACGTCCCTGCCCTGTCAGAAGGAGGCCCTCTCCATGATCGGATGTTCTGGATCCGGGAAGGCCAGAAAGCTTTCTGAGATCGTGGCCGCCACGGTGCTCGCGGGGGAGCTTTCCAACCTGGCCGCGCAGGCCGCAGGGCAGCTCGGCTCGGCACACAGCGCCCTGGGACGCTGATCCTGAAAGTCCTTTTATAGGGATTTACCCATGATGTGGATATGCCAGTAATCAACTTCAGCTACGGCGACCTTTGTTCGCTGATAGGTGAGGAAGTTCCGCAGTCCCTGCTAGTCGATAAGATACCTTTGCTTGGCGCGGACATGCACGATACAGAGGAAGGCTCCGACGACATGTCGGTCGAATTCTTCCCGAACAGGCCGGACCTCTACTGCGTCGAGGGGCTCGCAAGGGCCCTCAGATCTTTTCTCGGATTGCAGACGGGGATGCAGGAATATCATGTGGAAGATACCGATATCGAAGTCACGATCGACAGGAGCGTCAGGTCCCTGCGTCCGTATTTCCTCTGCGGAGCGGTGTTCGACGTGGAGGTCGACGAAAGACTTCTCAAATCGATGATGGAGCTCCAGGAAAAACTTCATCTCACCATCGGACGCAAGAGGAGCAAGCTGGCGATAGGCATACACGACCTGGACAGAGTGGTACCGCCTTTCACATACTCCCTCGAGGACCCCAAAGAGGCAAGGTTCGTCCCCCTCGCCAAGACAGAAGATATGGACCTGGAGGAGATACTCGAGAAGCATGAGAAGGGACGCGAATACGCCGACCTGCTTAAGGGTGCGGAGAAATACCCCATCATCAGGGATTCCGAGGGCAACGTACTGTCGTTCCCCCCCATTATCAACGGAGCCCTCACCACGGTCACGACGGAGACCCGCAACCTTTTCATCGATGTCACGGGAACCGACCGCAAAGCGGTGAAGGGCGCCCTCGACATCGTCTGCACCGCCCTCGCGGAGAGAGGCGGCAGCATCGGGGCGGTCCACATGCACGATGGAGCCGATGATTTCATTTCGCCCGATCTCACCCCCTCCGACCGCATGATCTCTTCATGCAAATGCGATAAGTTCCTGGGCACTGCGCTCGAACCGTCCGGGACCGCCGATGCATTGCGCAGGATGGGGCTGGACGCCGCACCCGCAAGGGATGGCTCCGACGGAGTGTTCGTTTCCATTCCCTCCACCAGGTTGGACATCATGCACGACGTGGACATCTACGAGGATGTAGCCGCCGGCCACGGTTTCGAGAAGTTCGGCGGACCGTACAAGTTAGACCAGACCGTGGCCTCCCGTCTTGCTGATACCGTCTTCTCGGATAACGTCCGCAACGTGATGATAGGGCTCGGCTACACCGAAGTGACCACCCTGACGCTTAGCAACGAAACGGAGGAGTTCGGCATCTCGGGAATCCCGGAGGTCGACACCGTCCGTATAAAGAACCCGATAACTGAGGACCACACGTGCCTCCGGGCGAATCTGTTCCCAAGCCTCATGCGGATACTCAGGCACAATCGCCACAGGGACCTGCCCCAGAAGATATTCGAAGCAGGATACGTGGTCAGAGACTGCAGGAACAGACTCCATCTCTGCGCCGTCATGGCGGCTTCCAAGACTTCGTTCACCGAAGCGAAATCTCTCACGGAAAGCATCCTCAGGGAGATCGGATGCGAATGTTCCATCGAGAGCTGCGGGAACGAAACATTCGTCCCGGGAAGAGGCGCCCTCGTTATTGCGGACGGCGTGCCGGCAGGTATGTTCGGAGAGGTGTCTCCGAAAGTGGTCACGGATTTTGAGATCAACCACCCGGTGATGATGATCGAGCTGGACCTGGACATATTCGTGTCCGAAAGCACCAGCATGTTCTGAGGCGACGATATGGACGTCGGAGATTTGTTTCCGGATTTTGTGCTGGCCGACGAGAACGGCGAGATGTTCGACAGCAGGGCGCTTGCGGGCGTACGTTATGTGATATACTTCTATCCGAAGGACAACACGTCCGGGTGTACCCGGGAGGCCGTGGACTTCTCGGGACTCATAGTCAACTTCATGCTTCGAAACGTTGCCGTCATCGGGGTCAGCAGGGACCCTCCCGCTTCGCACAGGAAGTTCATCGACAAGAACGGACTGAAGATCAAGCTCCTCAGCGACCCGGACCGTTCCCTCACGGAGGCCGCAGGGACCTGGGGAAAGAAGATGATGTACGGCAAAGAGGTAGAAGGCGTCGTACGTTCCACTTTCATCGTAGGAAAGGACGGGAAGGTCGAAGCCGTATGGAAGAAGGTGAAGGTGGACGGCCACGCACAGGAGGTGCTCGACCGCGCCGTATATCTTTCCAAGAGCCGTTGATCACAGGGTCTGCTTGAAACCGTTCCCCCCGTACTGCCAGTAGAAAGCCGTGCCTCCGCGCCCTTCCTGAGCGGCAGGAGACGGGAACACACCTTCTTTCACCGTTGCCACCTGGGGGAATGTCACGCATTCGTAACGTACTTTCTTCCCTTCCGATACACGGAACATGCTGAGCATTCTGCCTTCGATTGCCAGATCGCTGCAGTCCGTAACGATCCCGGTGCCCATGGATGCTGCGGCCCTGGGTGCCAGCTCCGCCCCCCTCGGAGTAGATCCGAAAAGTACGACCGCAGGGATGATGCGCTCGCATACTGCCGCTATCGATTCCGCATATGCTTCAGGATGGAATGTCGAGAGGCGCGGGTCCCTTACGTGGTATAGTGTGTCCACCCCGTAAGAGAAGGCCTCCTTGTAGAGCTCTTTCCTTTCCGGACCTCCGAAGATGACCCCGAAAATACGGCCGCCCCCCATCTCCGAAGCTTTGCCCAGAAGCTGCTTCGAAACGGGCTCGATGGCCTGGACGCCCTTTTTATCGGATACCTCGATGAAAACCAACGTCCCGTCCGCAGTGGACTGATTTGTATTGTAATTCTCGAGCATCCCGGGCGGAAGCTTCTTTTCGCCTCCGCACGAACCGGTGCTGCAAGAGTCGCCAGAACTGTATGAGGGGCATGAACCGCTGGAAGCGCAACCGTCGCATCCTCCCATCAGCACACCTCCCTTGCCAGCACCCGGGATCCGCAGAATCCCACCGACCTCTCCGCCAGTTCGATGTCTTCCCGTCCCAATATCTTAACATCCGGTGTTCTGGCACTTTTTCTCTCGAAGGGTATTTGCAGATCGTCCTTCAGCGATATGACCGATCCGCGGGGAACGCGGCATATCCTTCTCTCGTCCCCATAGTCTTGGGTCGCCACGATACCTTCCGCATCTCTTACGATCTCGGTGACATAGCAGAACTGCTGGGCCCGTATCAGATGTGCCAGCATCGGCATTGCCGAGCTGTGGCGGGCGAATATGAAGGTTTCAGCGTCAGGGCTGTATTTGCCCACGAAGGCCGCGTATATCCTGGCGAGGGCCCAGGTGTCGGAGCCCATAAATCCTTCATCCATCAGGCGGTAGATTCCGGAGGCGCCGGCAGACGTGCACGTCTTGAGCATATCGTCGAGTTTATCGCCACCGATCGCCACCGCTGAAAATGTGTCGCCGTCCTGTATTAAAGACTGCAATACGCCCAAGGCGGGACCGGGATTTCCCGTCACGAATAGAACATGATCCATATGGCCGTGTAACGTCGCAAGGATATTTATATTCAATAACCCAGGTCGGACGAGATGCGCGGAACCATCGCGGCCGTTACCGCCTGCTCGGTCAGGGTCTTGCGGTCAAGCAGTCCGTTGCTGAGCATCCCTATGGCGCCCTGCCTTTTTCCGATGCCCTTATCGCCGTAAAGCTCCGCTATGGCTCCGGCCACCGTGTAGCCGTTTCGCACCAGGTCTGCGATGTCTTCCGGGTATGCGAACCCCGGACCCATTCCGACCGTCAGCATTCCGTGCCTGTCGAACACAGCGCAGTACTGGATATCAAAAAGTCCTTCTTCGCGCTCGAATACCCCCGCTTCAATGCCAAAGGCCATCTCGTGGCCGGCAAGAGCTTTTCTGGCCCGGTTTATGGCACCCTTCCTGACGTCTGACTCGAAGGGCTGTTCGGGAACTCCGCTGTCCACGTCCGCGGCGGTTATCCTCACGCTGCCGTAGATCTTCTCGAGCACGCTCCTTACCGCTTCCACCTTAACGGGATTCATTGACCCGACCGCTACGTCCAGCGCGTTGCTGGCGCCGTTCCTGCCGTATCTTCCTTCGAGTATTGCCCTGGAGCATATCTTCTCTCCATCATCGGCCATCACCAGCGGCACCACGGAGAACTCCAGGGGCGGCACACCGCGGGACCTGCGGTCTTCGTTGATCCTCTTTCCGTTAGGCAGGGTCTCTTCCGTCAGGACGAGCACGCCCACAGAGTCCATAAGGTCCTTCGGACCGTGAATATCGTCGATGATGAATATCTCCCAGGGCTTGGACATCCCCGAGAGGAACGACCTCAGGGCAGATATCCTGAGCTCCAGCGGAAGTATCATATTCCTGCCGATGGCGGCCATCTCGTCGGACGTGATCCCTACCGCTACGTCGTCTCCGACCTCGAAAGCCCGCCTGAGGAGGGCACGGTGGCCGTCGTGCAGGATATCGAATGTACCGGCTACCGCAGAGCGCATGATCATAACCCGCTGACGACGATCGCGACCGTGGCGACCATTATTATCGCCAGGACCGCGACGTATATCTTCAGTTTCTTCTTGACCTCTTTGCCGGAGGTGTCTCTGCATTCGTTGCCGCAATAGTTGCCTACTCCTACGAACGCCTTCCCGCAGTTAATGCAGTGTCTGTGCTGGGGTATCCTCTCGACTTCGGCCATGATGGGTCATCCCGGTGCAGATAATAAAGTTTCACTCTGCACGGTCCATCTCGTTCTGGACCACCACGATGCACTGGTTTGCGTGGAGGCTTCGAGGGCCCAGGCATATCCTGGCGGGCGAGCTCTCTAGAAGGAATGCCTCCTCCTCTTCGGTGAGGTCCCTGTCGTCCCCAAGGACGAACACCGGGTCTTCGGGGAATGAGAAATCCCTCACGTCGGTGCCGTCCTCTTTGAGATAGACGAGCTCTCCCTTTCCCGAAAGAGACGCCATCACGTCCTCGAAGGACATCCTGGATATGTAAACTCCCGGAGAGGACCTGACCTCTCCCTCAGGCGGGACCTTCTTCAGAAGGGCGTTGCGTATGAGCGATGCGGTGCTCCTCTCGTCAGGGTTGAGATATCTGATCTCCTCCCCGGAGAAACGCACCGTTTTCGGTGCGTCGGAACCTCCCTGGAGCACAAGATACACCTGGGTGTCCCTTCTGATGTCATGGCTGAGGAAGAAGGCGGATGTGACGCATCTGACAAGGACGTCCAGCCTTCCCGCCCCTCCGCATATGTCGTCCAGCTTGAAATCGGGGGTGCTGTACGCGCGGTGTCCCGTGATTACGAAATAGCGCATTGGTCACTGCCCCATGTCGGCATCCATGTCGCCGAACTGTTTCATCAGCTTCTTGCGCATCTTGCGGTCCTTTCCGATGGTGCCCATCATCTTCCTGCTCTGGTTGTACTGTTTCAAAAGAAGACGTACGTCCTTGGGCTCCACCCCGGAGCCGGCCGCTATCCTATCTATGCGCTTGCCTTTAATAATCGCCGGCTGCTCCTTCTCCTGGAGCGTCATGGAGTCCATGATCACCCTGAACTGCGCCAGACGCTTCTGGGACTCGTCGTAATCGATCTTGTCCTCCATGCTGCTCATGCCCGGCAACATCGACATCACCTTCTGCAGGGGGCCCATCTTGGTGACGGCGGCCATCTGCTGGTACATGTCCACCAGCGTGAACTTTCCCGATAACATGTTCTTGCTGGCCTGTTCCACGGACTCGTCGCCCGCAAACTCGTCCTTGGCTATCTGCGCAAGGTATGACAGGTCGCCCATGCCCAAAAGCCTGGATATGAACCTGTTGGCGTCGAAGGGCTCCAGGTCGCGTATGTGCTCCCCGGTACCGATGAACACGATCCTGGCGTCTGTCTTGGACACTGCGGAGAGAGCGCCTCCTCCTTTGGCCGTTCCGTCCATCTTGGTAAGTATCACTCCGGTGACGCCCACCGCGGCATGGAACGCCTCCGCCTGCGGGCCGGCCTGCTGGCCCACCTGGGAGTCCAGGACGAGCACCCTCTCGTCGGGCTTTGCAGCGGCATCTATGTCCTTGAGCTCCTGGATCAGGTCGTCCTCCAGGGCATGCCGTCCCGAAGTGTCCACGATGACGATCTTCTTGTCCTTGAATGCGGCCATCCCGTTCTTGACGATCTTCGCCGCGTTCTTCTCCCCGGGCTCGCCGTACACTTCGGCGCCCACCTTCTGTCCGAGCTGACTGAGTTGGTCAAGGGCGGCCGGCCTATAGACGTCGGCTCCGATGAGGCCCACAGTAAATCCTTTCTTCATGAAATAATTGGCAAGCTTGCCGCATGTGGTGGTCTTACCCTGTCCATAAAGGCCGACCATCATGATCTTCTGCGGTTTGAGGTGCAGCCCCTCCCCGTTGTCCAGAAGAGAGACGAGCTCGTCGTATATGATGCCGATCACATGCTCCTTCGGGCTCTTCCCCGCGGGAGGCTTCTCGTTCAAGGCCCTTTCCTGCACCTTGGATGTGAGCTTAAGCACGAGCTGCACGTTCACATCTGCCTGAAGGAGCGCGCGCTGGAGGTCCTTGGATATTTCCTTTATCAACTCGTCGTCTACTGACGACGCACCGCTTATCTTGCCGAGGACGTTCCTCAGCGACTTGCCTAGACCTTCCAGAACCATGGGAACGAATCCTAGATGGGCTTGGATATATTATAGATTTCCAGAAGAAGTAGAAGTGCGGGAAGAGGCCAGCCGGTCAGAAGGGATGGGATGCACTCTACAGAACTGACCTAATCCCCGTATCACTTGATTGGTTGCTGTCCTATATAAATATTTGTAAAAATCCAAAATGGTTTTTGATGCCTGCGGATGTCCGCAGGCAAATGGTTTCAGAGGTAACCGGACCTCTGGAGGGCCATTAGGTCCTCCGTGCTGAGCTTGTCCCCGCTCTTGAAGCGCTCGAAGATCTCCTTTGCCTCTTTCTTGTTGTCGGCATCGGCCTTCTTCTTGCGGGCGTTGGACTTGCGGTTCCTGATGCTGGACGCCTCTCTGTCCGTGTCCTGTATGGACCTGACGAGCTCGATGTGCATCCTGTGCTCCTCGTCTCCGAGGCGCTTGTACTCCACGAGCTTCGCCTGTGCGCCGTCCGCCTCCTTCCTGAGCCTGTCGGCCTGGTCATAGAGGGATATCATTCTCTCGTGGGCATCCTGGGCAAGATCGGCGTTCTTGGACATCTCGGTATGGAATCCTTCCGCCGCGGCCTTGGCCTCCCTGAATTGCGACTGCACCTCTCTGTATTCAGCGTTGTGCTCCGTGGAGGACTCCATCTCGGACTCGCGGTCGTCTATCTGTTTGGCCAGCTGGGAGATGAGCTTTACGAGCTTGTCGTCAGCGGCTTTGGTGAGCACGCCGGTCTGCTGTTCGAGCTCCATCCTTCTGAGGTTCCTCTTCATCTCTTCGAGCGACGGTCCGGATTTCTCCTTGTCTTCGGGTCTCTCTGGTCTAAGTTCCGTCAGTTTTCCTTTGAGTTCAGACACTTTGACGTTCCACTCGTCCCTCTGGGCCTTGGCCTCCCTGACCAGCGTGTTGAACTGATCGCGTTCGTCCCTGCACTTTCCCGCATCGGTCACCAGCTCTCTGACCTGGGAGTTGAGGGCGTCCCTCTTGGACTTCCACTCTTTGGTCATGGCATGGTATTCGTCCCTTAGCTTCCTGTGCTTGTCGGCATCGTTGTTTACGATGCTGCGTTTCTCCTCGAGGGTCTCGAGCCTTTCCGCAGACTCCTTTTCGTCCTCTTCCGTAGTCTGCATTTCGGTCTCTTCGGTTTCGACGTCCTCGATAATGCCGACATCGACCGTTTCGACTTCTTTTTGCTGAACTTCTTCAGAATTCTGCTGAACTTCCACATCAACCTCTTTCATAAATCCACACTCGTGTTCGACCGACCATGAGCAAAAGCATGGTCCACTTACATTTTGCGCTATGGACAATTCGCTTATAAGATTTTCTCTTATAATCGTCGAAAATGAAGCCCTGTTCAGAAGCTTCCCCGCATCAGAGGACGGTACTTAATCAGTTATAAATAATGAGATTCACTCACACACTCGATTCACATGAAGGAACTATGCCCTCTGGACTACAGATACGGCCGCGAGGATATGAAGTCCATATTCTACGATGACAGCCGTCTTCAGTACCAGATGGATGTGGAGTCTGCCCTCGCCAGGGCGCACGCATCCCTCGGTGCGATCGCCAAAGAAGATGCCGACGAGATCTCGAGGATCGCCAACCTGGAAACGGTCAGGCCGGAAAGGGTCAAGGAGATCGAGAAGGAGACCAGGCACGACGTCATGGCGATGATAAAGGCCATGACGGAACAGTGCAGGGGCGACGCGGGCAAGTACGTGCATCTGGGCGCAACGTCGAACGATATAGTTGACACCGCCACGGCGCTTCAGATCAAGGCGGCCCTGGACATCATCGACGAAGACGTGGACGCCTTGATATACACTTTCGCCAAGCTCGCGAAAAGAGAGAGGAACACCCTGGAGATCGGAAGGACCCACGCCCAGTTCGCCATCCCCATCACTTTCGGATTCAAGATCTCCGGCTACATAGCGGAGATGCTCAGGCACAGGGACAGGCTGAGGGAGGTCAGGCCCCGCGCATGCGCCGGTAAGATGGCAGGCGCCGTCGGGACCGGTGCGGCCCTGGGGAAGAACTTCTTCAGGGTCCAGGAGGCCGTGATGAAGGACCTCGGCCTGGAATATGAGCCGGCGGCCACCCAGGTCGTGGGGCGCGACAGGTACACCGAGCTGATATGCCTAATGGCGAATATAGCGACCTCCCTGGAGCGCTACTGCACCGAGGTCAGGAACCTCCAGAGGTCGGAGATCGGAGAGGCCTCCGAGGCCTTCGACGAGACGAAACAGGTCGGAAGCTCCACCATGGCGCACAAACGCAATCCGATCAACTCCGAGAACGTCTGCGGACTCGCCAGGGTCCTGCGCGGCTTCGTGACGCCGACATTCGAATGCCAGGTGCTCTGGCATGAGAGGGACCTTTCCAATTCGTCGGCAGAGAGGTTCACGCTCCCCCACGTTTTCGCGCTGGCGGACGAGATGCTGAAGAAGACCGATTACATATTCGGCGGACTCACCGTACATTCGGACGTCATGCTCAGGAACATCGAGTCCTCCAAAGGCCTCGTCATGGCCGAACCGGTCATGATGAAGCTCACCGAGAAGGGTATGGGAAGGCAGGATGCGCACGAGGTCATCCGCAAGGCGTCGATGACCGCCGTCGACCTGGACCGCCAGCTCCGCGACGTGCTTCTCCAGACCGAGGAGCTGAAAGGCGTCCTTACCGCGGAAGAGATCAGGGCCGTCATGGACCCCGCGAGCTACACCGGAGGCTCGGGAGAGATCACCGACCGCATGGTCGCCGCAGCGGAGAAGGCCCTCGGCAGGAGGGCGTGACCGTGAAAGAACGCAACTCCAGACTGAAACAGGCCATGGCGTTCGGTCTCATTGCCGGGGCCGTGGTCTTCTCCATATTCTATTATCTCGACCCTTCGCTGAAATATCTACTTTTCATACCCTTCGGGGGCCTCATGGGATGGGCGACCCTGTTCGTCGACAAGGGAGAATGATCAGAGGCTCTTGCCCGCGTGAGCGCCGGGCGTGACGTAGAAGACGTCCCTCACCGTCAGCTTTAGCAGCGTTTTCGCGGGATATGTCTCCTTCCTCTCATGTGCCAGCGCGACGGCCTTCTCGTAATCCGGACCTGAATCCTCTATCTTCACGGAGCACTTCACCTGATAGCTTTCTTTGACGCCGTCGTGCCATATGTAGAATGATGCTACGGGATTCTCGCGGACGTTCTTCAGAGTCTTGTCCATGTAGTTGTCGATGACCCAGATGTTCCCGTCCGGACCTTCGAAAAGAAAACCTACAGGCACAACGTTCGGGACGCCGTCCTTGGACGATGTCGCCAGGGCGTAGATCCTCTGCCCCTCCATCGCACTCATAACTTCCGAGCTAAGTCCTTTTATCGCCATGGGTGCGTATCGCCCATCTGACGTAAATATTTAGTCAGTTCACGGCCGAATATGCGGGGATGCCGTCTTCGGCCTTGGTCACGACGCCTCTGGTGGCTTCGGTCCCCAATATAACTTCGACGTCGAAACGGTCGTCGCTCCTGTCGAGCGATAAGGCCTCCTCCGGCGAGAGATGCGAATAGTACGTACCGGAGATATATTTGCAGGCCGCCTCGCATGCGTCCTCCATCTGTTCCAGCGTAGGCCTCTGATACGGCTGTCCGGGAACGGGTATGTATCCCATGATGTGGAATTTGGTCACTCCGATGGAAGACAGGTGCTCGGCGGCAGACTCTATCTGGTCCACGTCGACGCAGCCGGGGATGTAGATCATATTCGTGGCCACGTCCATCCCGCGTTCGACAGCGGACCTGACCTCGCCGTATATCTTCTCCTTTGGTATGCCCGTGAGGAGCAGATGGCAGTCTTCATACCATGCCTTGAGGCCGACGTTGGCGGCATCGATGTTCTCCATGGAGAGATTGGACCCGTTGGTGTGGCCGAGGGACGTGGTGGCGCCCAGAATGTCCTTGCTGAATGCCAGGAGCCTCGGAAGGTCCTTGGAAACGGTTGGTTCTCCGCCCATGAAGTTCACGCGGGAGGGGGAGACGGAAAGAAGCGCGTCCTCGATCTCCTCCGGCTTGAGGAACCTTTCGGGCCTGGGATATGCCAGACCGGGGGTGCCGTTGGGACCGCTCCGGAGCTTGTAGCTGCATATCGGGCAGCGGAATGTGCACCCATAATTATGTACGGTCGCAAAATCATGCTTTTTGTTATAGGTCACATTGTAGAACGCCATGCAGATCTCAGGTTTAAATGCGGCCGCGCATATATAACATTATTACCGATTTCAGATTAGTGTTACCCGGATATTACATTCATGTTATCCGTATGCATCAGACATCCGAAAGAACGCTGCTGGCGCCTTTATCGGGTGCAAAGTTGCAAATGGTTTATATCCTACTTCTGAATGACACTCTCAGTTGGGCAAGTAGATCAGCCCGGTAGATCGCTTCGTTCGCAACGAAGAAGCCGCGAGTTCAAATCTCGCCTTGTCCACCTCTACCACCATTTATATGGGTTCTCACAACTTTTAAGAGGTTGTCTTATGTGGCATTTCTTTTGATCTTCTTTTTTTCATATGACATTGTACTTCAGTCTCCCGGGGGGTCGTCGATAACGAAAATGTCAACAGAGTAATGAAAAATCGAAGATACTGACCCAAACTGCTTAAATATGATGAGCATATGGGCCGTTAATTCGAATGGATATCCTTAACGTTCAATTGCAGGATGGGGCATTGGCAGCGGCATTCTTCGTCGCTGTATTCGTACCTGCCTTGGCAGGCATATTACTTGGAATGTTCTTCAGGTCGAACAGGGTCGCCAACGTGGTGGCCAGCCTTTGTATAGTATCATGCATATCCGGGGCGTCGACATATTTCCTATGGAACGCCGGGATCGACCTCAGCTATACGCTTCCGCTTCCTTCGGCCGCCGGACAGTATATGCTGTCCATCGATCAGCTTTCCGCAACGATGATCTCCTTCTCCTCGGTGATATTCATGCTCATCGTGGTCCACGTGGTGAAGTCGACATCGGATTCCGGCTGCAAGTACAGCGCCCTGCTCAACACCCTGTTCCTGGCATGCTTCTCCTGCATGGCGGCCGACACCGCGCTGGTCCTCCTGCTGTCCTGGGAGATGGTCACCCTGGTGACTTTCCTTCTTTCAAAGAACGGAGACAATGAAAAGGCCAGATGGCTGTTCTTCGTCATAGCCCACATCGGAGGCATGATGCTGATCTGTGCCTTCGTATACATATCGTCGGTAGCCGGGACCCAGATACTGTCCCAGTGGAGGGACCTGGGGCCCTCCCTCGGAGACATGACCTCTACCGCCCTCGTCCTGATGATCGTGCTCGGCTTCGGTTCCAAGCTGGGGCTGATACCCTTCCATGCTTGGATGCCCAATCTTTACGCGTCCGCGCCCATCCATACCACTGCGCTGCTCTCGACCGTCTGCTCCAACGTCGCCATACTCGTTCTGATGGAGAGCATCTTCACCTACATCGGAGTCTCGCCGTCAATGTCCTGGGCCGCCTTCGCCATAATCGCCCTGGCCGCCGCTACGGCGCTTTGGGGGGCGATGGAGTCCCTGGTCCAGAAAGAGCCCAAGAAGATACTCGCCTACTCCAGCATGGAGAATATGGCCCTGGTCGTCCTCTGCATGGCCCTGGGGGCCGTATACATAGGCGAGTCGCCGGTGATGGCCAAGCTCGTTCTGATCGCCGCGATGCTCCATACGATGAACCACGCCGTTTTCAAATCCCTGATGCTGATGACAATCGACACTGTAGAGGACTGCACCGGGGAGAAGAACATAGGCAATATGGGAGGGCTGTCGAAGACCCTTCCGGTCCTGTCGGTGGTCGCCATAGTGGGAGTCCTATCGATGGCCGCCATACCGCCTACCAACGGATTCGTCAGCGAATGGCTGATGATCCAGTCCATAATGGGAGCGGACCTGGAGTCCAAGGCCATGAGCCTTCTGATGCCCCTCGCCCTGGCGGCCGTGGGCATATGCGGCATGATGATGGCCGCGTCTTACGCCCGCCTCTACGGTTTCGTGTTTTTGGGAAGGCCCCGCTCCGAAGGCATGAAGAAACCGCGTCCAATGAAAAAGGGGACCGTATTCCCGATGGCCGTGCTGGCCCTTCTGTGTCTCGCCATGGGGTTCTTCGCCACCGTGTTCATGGACGTCCTCACCTCCGGAATCGAATCCGCGACGGGTATCCCGTCCGGTCCGGGATATAGGAGCGTCATGTCGGGAGAGCTTCTGCCTCTGTTGCTCGGCGTGACCGTCACTGCGGTCCTCGTGCTGCTGTTATGGGCCTTCAGAAAGGAGAAACGCAAGGCGAGGAAGACCCGGACCTGGGGGTGCGGCGAGAAGCTGGACAGCAATATGCAATATTCATCGATAGGATTCTCCCAGCCCCTCGTGAAGGTCTTCCACCCGTTCTACGGAGATACGTCGGTGGTGAAAGAATCCGGGGATAAGGACAACAAGACCCTGGTGATGGAGTTCTCCGAGCCTTTCGTTAAATACCTCTATAGGCCGGTGGCGGCCATCGTATCGGTCCTTTCCGAGAGGATCGGAAGGATACAGACAGGCAACATCCAGACTTATTTCGGATATATGCTGGCGACCCTGGTCGTCGCCCTCCTGGCGGTGAGATTGCTGTGAATTACGCCGAGGTTGCCATAATGCTTATGCAGGCGGCGGCTTTGATACTGGTATCGCCCCTGGTGGCGGGCATAATAAGAAAATTCAAGGCCCTTATGCAGAACAGGGTCGGCGCAAGCGTGTTCCAGCCGTACCGCGACCTTCTCAAGCTCTTCAGAAAGGAGACGGTGGTCTCCGAGAACGCATCCTTCCTGTTCCGCGCGATACCTTTGGTGTGCATGACGTCCATGGTCCTGCTTGCGGCCATGACCCCTTTCGTATACTCGGGAGTGGCGGCCCCTTATGCCGACGTCATAGCCATGGTCTACATATTCACCATGTTCAGATTCGCCATGGTGCTGGGAGGTCTGGAGGGAGGTTCCGCATTCGGAGGGATGGGTAGCAGCAGGGAGGCGATGATGTCCGTGCTGATAGAGCCGGCGCTTCTGATATCCATAATGACCCTTTCTGCCATGACCGGGGCCGGATTTGATATTACCGATATCTCTTCATCCATAATCGGAGAGGGCGCGGCAGCGATATCTCCAGCGCTTCTGCTGGCCGGAACATCTTTCCTGATAACCATGGTGGCCGAGAACACCCGTGTTCCTTTTGACAATCCGGACACTCATCTTGAGCTCACCATGGTCCACGAAGGGATGCTGCTGGAATATTCGGGCAAGGGTCTGGCGTTCATGGAGATGGCGTCGATGCTGAGGCTGACCATCTTCATGGCGTTGTTCGGCACGCTGTTCTTCCCCTGGGGTACAGCTGTGACGCTGGCGCCCCTGGAGCTGGCGACGTCCGTCGTGACGATCGCCATCAAAATGCTTGTTATCGCGTTCGGCATCGCCCTGTTGGAGAGCACGATCGCGAAGATGAGGGTCTTCAGGATGCCCAACATGCTGACCGCGTCCTTTGCGCTGTCCCTGATGGCGATGATCTCGCTGTACGTTCTGTGAGGAAGAAAAATGGACCAGATACTTACCAGCAATCTCATCGACATCTTCGCCGTATGCATGCTGCTCTCATCGGTGCTGGCCATGGCCAGCGTCAGGATGCGGCCGCTCATACGGCTGTTCATACTGCAATCCGTCTTCCTGACGGCTTTCGAGTTCACCGTCGCGTATTCCCAGAACGAGCCAGAGATCTACGTCATGGCCGCCATGACCTTCGGCATCAAGGTCCTCCTCATACCGAAGATGCTTCAGTACATCATGGCCCGCATAAAGGTAGATGACGAGATGGCCCTTTCCGTGGGCATACCCGGGTCGATGCTGCTTTCCGCCGCACTCATCATCTTCTCGTACTTCGTTTCGGAACCTCTCATCATCACCCTCGATACCGCAGAGAGGAACTCGCTCGTGCTCTCTTTCTCCATAATGCTGATCGGGATGCTGATGATGGCAACGCGCCGCAAGGCGATAAGCGAGGTCGTGGGGCTCCTCATGGCAGAGAACGGCCTATTCCTCGGGGCGATAGCCCTATCGAACGGCATGCCCTTCATCGTCGAACTGGGAGCTTTCTTCGATGTGTTGATCGCGATGATCATCATCGGAATATTCGCTTTCAGGATCAACAAGTCCTTCGATTCCGTTGACACCACTCTGCTGAGGAGGTTGAAAGAGGAATGATCGCTACCATAATGGTACTGGTCCCCTTGCTGGCAGGGGTGCTGTGCCTGCTCCCCCTGGGCACCAAGGGCCTTTTCCGCATTTCCATCGCGGGAGCCCTCGCATCCCTTGCAACGGTAGTATATTGCTGCATATCGCCCATAACCGGAACAGTCATAGACACGTCGATCTGGTACATCGACAGCCTTTCCGCATTCTTCCTTCTGATATCGGGATTCGTCTCCTTCGTGACGTTGCTGTACTCCAAAGACTACCTTAGGACCGAGTGGGAAGAAGGCCGTCTGAACGCCAAGGAGATGAGGTGGTTCTACCTTACCATGTTCGTATTCGTGTCCACGATATTGCTGACCTTCGCTGTGCGTTCGGCCGCTCTGACATGGATCGGCATAGGGGCGACCACCTTGGTCTCCGCGTTCCTTGTCGGCATGTACAAGGACGAGAGCGCCACCGAAGCCGCATGGAAGTACATCCTCCTCTGTTCTGTAGGTATAACTCTGGCACTGTTTGGGATAGCCCTGCTTTATGCTGCATCTTCCGGAGTTATACCCGGAGACGGCTCCCTCGACTGGCCCGCTCTGGTAGCCAACGCGGCCGATCTGAACCCGGTCTTCATGAAGTTCGCGGCAATATTCTTCATCATAGGCCTTGGTACGAAGGCAGGCCTGGCACCTTTGCACAACTGGCTGCCCGACGCCCACAGCCAGGCTCCGAGTCCCGTCAGCGGGATGATGTCCGGGGTCCTGCTGAACTGCGCCATGTACGGGATAATGAGGTTCTACACCGTATCCGAGATCGTCAACCCGGGCTTCGCGTCCAACGTGCTCCTGTTCTTCGGGATATCGTCCCTTCTTGTCGCCGCGGCCTTCATATTGATATCCAAGGACTTCAAGAGGATGCTGGCATATTCCAGCGTGGAGAACATGGGGCTGATCGCCATCGGACTGGGTATCGGAACGCCTCTGGCTCTTTTCGGGGCGATGTTCCAGGTGTTGGCACATTCCATATGTAAGCCCCTCATATTCTTCTGTGCGGGGAACATAACCCAGATATACAAGACTCGGACGATGTCCCTCATCCGCGGAGTAACCGAGAAGATGAGGTTCACCGGTTTCGCCACCGTGGCAGCAGGTCTTGCGATTGCGGGAGCGCCTCCTTTCCCCTTGTTTGTCGGAGAGCTGCTGATCATATCCGGTGCGATAGGTGCGGGAATGTATGTACTCGCCGGATTGCTGGCACTTATCCTTGTGTTCGTATTCGCCGGCCTTGTGCTCAATATATTCCCCATGTTGTCCGGAACTACCGACAGAGAGGTTTCCGAGCCGGTCTCACTGCTTAGGAAAGGATCGCTGGCACTTCTGATAGTCGCCGCCCTTTTCTTCGGTCTGTTCATGCCTGAAATGGTTAGAGATGTATTCGATGGCATGGTTCTCATCCTTTCCGGGGGCACGATATGATATTGAATAATCCAATTCCTTGCGACCAAGAAATACTGGCACAGTATCTTGGGACATTTTTCGGCGACGGATGGAGGATCATGTCCATGTTCGCCTCTGAGTCTTCACCGGGCGCCACGCTCAACGTCCTTTTGAGGAGAGGTTCCGAGGTCATCAGGATCACATCGGAGGTCGAGGGCCGATATCCTGCCGTAACGCCCCGCGTGCCTTCCGCTTCGGTTTTCGAAAGAACGATCTGGGAGATGAACGGGATAATACCCGAGGGCCACGAATACCTTGTTCCTTCGATATACTGGCGTAAGGGCAACGGCCATCCTCTCCAGAAAGGAGGATACTTCGCCGACGGCGAATCAAAGATCCCGATACCTAAGAATCACGTTTCGGGAACAGGGGTGTTCGAAATCCCTGTTGGCCCCGTCCATGCAGGCGTCATAGAGCCGGGACACTTCAGATTCAGTGCCGCAGGGGAGCCCATCCTGGGACTGAAGGTCCATTTGGGATATGCACACAAAGGAATAGAGAAGCTCATGGAAGGACCGGTCGGACGTAACCTCTCCCATCTGGCAGAGAGGATATCCGGCGATAATGCAGTCGCCCACGGTCTGGCACATGCTCACGCAATAGAAGGCGACACAGATATTCCCGACAGGGCACGTTACTTGCGGTCGATACTTTCGGAGCTGGAACGCATCCACAACCACCTCGACATCGTCGCAGGACTGTGCACCGATACCGCTTTTAGCGTCGCAGCGTCATACGGAGCGGAGGCCCGGGAAGAGCTGCTCAGAGCGAACTACGAACTGTTCGGTAGCAGGATGCTTATGGGGAACATCGTTCCCGGAGGAGTGAAAAAGGACCTTTCAGCCGATCGCATCCACAAACTCGAGAACGCGGTTATGAGAGCGGGCTTCGCCGCCATGAAATTGGACGGATATATGAGGCGTTCTCCTTCAGAAGTGGACCGCCTGGATACTACGGGAATACTGGTAACGGACGACGCCCTGAGACTTGGTACCGTTGGTACTGTTGCAAGAGCCAGTGGAATAGTTTCGGATGTTAGGGCAGACCTTCCTTACGACGCCTACGGCTCCCTTTCGTTCAACACCATATACAAGAACAAAGGCGACGTGATGTCCCGTGCCGCGGTCAGGGTGGGAGAGGTGGCGGAATCCGTAAGCCTTATACTTCAATGCATCACCGATATGGACTATGGGGAGATCAGAACCGAAACGAAGGCTCCTGAGGGTTTCTCCTGCGGCATAGTCGAATCGCCCAGAGGAGAGCTCCTGCACTGTGCGGACATAAGAGACGGTAACATCTGGAGATACAGCGTGAGGGACCCTTCCGTAGTGAACTGGCCCGCCCTGGAGCTGGCGGTCCTCGGGAATATTGTCCCTGATTTCCCTTTGATAAACAAGAGCTTCGGGCTGTCCTACTGCGGTAATGATCTTTGAGGTGATGATATGATAAAAAAGAGCATTTCAAATCTTGTTTCGCATAAAAGACCCGCCGTGTCCAGGGAAGAGCTGCATGCCGATTGTCTCATGATGCCGTTTGTAAGCGTCGGTTGCGCAAAATGCAGAAAATGCATAGATGTCTGCCCCACCGGTGCGATCGAAATAGATGAGGAGTGGACGGTCGACCTTGGAAAATGTATTTTCTGCATGGAATGCAAAGGTTCCTGCCCGGCATCTGCCGTCGAAGAAATCCCCGCACCCCTCTACGCGACCCAAAGGAACGAACTGACGTTCAGTTTTTCAAACCCGCCGAAGGAATTAAAGGACGGCATCGAAAAATCGAAGGCCGAGGTCCTTTCAGGGTCCATAGCGATAAGGGAGCTAGATACGGGGTCCTGCAATGCTTGCGAGATCGAGGTCAACTGCATGTCTAATCCTTTCTATGATATGAGCAGGTTCGGAATGAAGATCGTCGCTTCCCCCAGGCATGCCGATGTTCTTCTGGTCACCGGGCCCATGGCGAGAAACATGAAGGCTGCGGCGCTTGATACCTATGAGGCCATGCCTTCCCCGAAGGTCGTCGTGGCCATGGGCACCTGTGCCATATCCGGCGGTATTTTCGTCGAAGGAGATGTTTTCGGAGAAGGGATAAAGGATACGCTTCACCCGGATATCTACATACCCGGATGCCCTCCTTCCCCCGGAAGAGTTTTGCTCGCCCTCTTGAAGGCGTTCGGACAGGATTAATGCACAACGACAACGTTGCATTTGGCATGGTTTACCACATATTGTGAAACGCTGCCGAGGACGACCCTGTCTATGAACGTCTTATCTGACCTTCCCACCACGATCATATCGCATTTGAACCTCGAAGCGGCGGCCAAGACGTTCTCGGCCGCAGGCCCGGGTTCTATGACCGAATGCACATCGATGCCTTCGGCCCTGGCGGCATCCTCTGCTTCTTTCATGTAGGACTTGATCTTATCGAACTCTATCTCGTGCTCCACGATGTCGCGGGAGACTATGGAAGAATAGATGTAGAGGGGCTTTTTGGACATTTTTGAGTAGTCTATCGCAAAATCCAAAGCCCTCCGCGTACCGGGCCTTCCATCATATGCCAGGATTACGGACATGATTCCTAATCCGCCACTTCGGATAAATATCTTCCATCCACATGTAAAGGCACCGACAGGAATACTTACCGCCCAGTGGGTCCTCCCCTGACAGCGGAAGATAAGGTGCAGCGACAAAAATGAACGGTTACGTTATGACGACAGAGGGCCTTATCGTGAAGGATGCCTGCTGACGCAACGGAACTTCATCCGCCCATGAATGTGGCCATTATCGTGACGGACCATCCCACCAGTGTCATGACCAGGGCCATCCTCCATCTGTTGGCGCCTATGTATTTGCTCATGGTGTATCCTACAAAAAATAAGGCGACGGAACCAAGGGCGGAGGCCGCAAAAAGAGCTGAAGTAAGATCTGGAATCAGAAGCAGAGGGATGATCGCGGGAAGGGCCGCCAATACCGTTATAACAAAACTGGACATGCCTGCTTTTATTAGTTCTGCCCGGTCCTTGCGAAGTCCCTGATCGGATTCCATTTTGGAAGATAATATTTGCAGGATTATCCTCCGCTCATCCGCCGGCTCTATAGCATCCAGGATCGTGCCGGAAAGATCGTCCTTCACAATGGACTCACATTCCGCGCAGTCGTTCTCTCGACTTTTCAACAGGATGTTTATGTCTCGTTTTCTTTCCAGGCTGCCTACGAGAATGATTATCAGCACATCTATGATGCCCCATGTGAAATTCATGGATAATATGATGAATGCCAGATGGATATTGGAGTCGAAATAGATTATTCCCACCTGAGCGGCGTTGACGAATATCATCGCCATGATGAAGCCATACAGGGCCTCCTGTATTGCAAGTCCCGGCCCGGCGTTGGCTATCAGCTTACCGGTCAGAGGAACAACCATGGAGCATCAGCGATATCGTCCGTAAAAACCCTATGGTCTTTCTTCCCCGATAGCTCATTCGAAGAACGTGCTTTTTTCTTCGTGCACCATCCTGATAGTTTGTTGTTTTGGTGTACCTAGCGACTGTTAGTGCGCGATAGAGCATCTAAAAATACAGTAAATCGCCGCTGGTTGTATAATTATTAATATATATCTGTATTTTAATCAATATATAGACTACTTAAATTAGATTTAAATATATGTCGAACAATGTAGTTACAGAAGTTGTGAGCGGCGAAAGCCGGGTACCTGGTATAGGTCTCCGCCGTGCGGCGGGGGACGGGTGCGTTTCACACCTTCCACGCCCTCGGGTTTATTATTCCGCTCCTTACTCTTTCCACCGACGTCCGATTGATGTGAAGATTGCTATTAAATGTGCCAGCATGACAAAAATCAATATCATGACCCGATGATAGAGGAAGAATGGCCCCATTGAAGGGGGCTTAAATGGTTTGTTTAAGAGGTTTGCCTGATTTCTCAGAGCCCGTAGTTCTTTATGTTGAACGCGGGGACGTCCTTGTACAGCTTCGTGCAGTACTCGACGAACTTCGCCTCGTCGTCGGGCAGCGCGGCCATCTGCTTCTGGCAGTCCTGCAGGACTTCCAGCTGCTTCTTGGTCAGCGGCAGCTCCTTCGAGTTGTATCCGTCGAGGATGATCTTCGCTGCGGTCTCACCGGCGGCCTTGGACCTGAGGTACAGGTTGTTTCCGTTGTCGGCGATGGCCTTTCCGATCATGAAGGCATGGTCGTAGGCGAGGATGTATGCTTCCGGTCCCCTGATTCTGTCGGTGTACATGTACAAGTCCCTGAGGGTCTTGTCCTGTCCCAGCTGGATCGAGGTGTTCATCAGAGCGACCTCGTATCCGAGGGATCCGAGCCAGCAAGCGACAGAGGATCCTCCGAATTCGGGGTGGTACTCGACGGACTCGTTGGACCACAGGTCGCAGGTGGACGCCATCAGGTTGCCCTGCAGATCGCAGTGGGCGCACTGGCAGTTCTTTCCTTCCTGAGAAGTGGGCTTTCCGGCGACCGCCTTGCATATGGGCCCCTCGTAGCCGCAGTCCTTGTCGGGACCGGTGGCTCCGCACTCCCATGCGCACAGGGTCCTCGCGGATGCGATGGCCCTGGTGATCGCGGAGAACGTCCTCTGAACATCGTTGTCCAGGAATCCGCCCGCCATGAACATGGACGTGTTGGCTCCGGAACAGTTGGTGTCTCCTCCGGGGGTCACCTTGTTCTTCTTGCATATGTCCACGAACTGCTGCCAGATGTAGGTCATGTCTATGGATCCGAGGTAACCGACACCGAAGAGGAAGGCTACGACGTCACCCTGGGTGACCGCGTGGTCTGCCAGCTCTTTTCCTCCCATCGATTCGACGGAGAAGACGTGGGCACCGTTCTCGCATGCCATCTCGGCGCATTCGATGAGCTTCTCGGGATAGTTGCGCTCCTTGTCCATTCCGGGGCGGAGCCCTTGGTCTGCCTCACGCTGGTCGGGGATCGTCTGCCTCATGGCCGTGTTGATCCCGTATTCCTCGTGGTACTTCTCGCATATCTCGGTCTGTCCGGCGACGACAGGCACTGCCAGCTTCTTCTGGTTCATCTGCGAGACCCACTCGGTCTCCATCTGGAGGTCGGGCATTCCTGCGGTTACGGCCCTGTCGAGAGCATCTTTGCATATGTAGTCGACATATTCTCTCCTGAACTTCTCTACGTCCCTCTCCGTTCCCGGGCGGGGCGCGTAGTTTATTTCGGGAATGACGCGGCCGGCTCCGACCTTTATTCCGAATCCGTACGAAACGGGGTGCTGCGCGCGTCCGAAGATCAGTTCGTCAGCATCTTTGTATGCCATCTTTGTGTATCTGCTAACTGCCATCTTACTCACCTCTAATGATGTTGTCCCACTCTTCCCTTACCTTCTTCCAGTCGTATCCGGCAAGGATCTTGTCGGCGATCGGGGGTGTCTGGGCAGCCTTGTCGGAATAAATTCCGAGGTCGTACGAGTTGGCGTACTCCCTGTTGACCGCACCGCCGCATCCCATGAAGGGGATGCTCAGGCCTTTTGCCATGAATCCTGCCGCGATCCTCGGGAAAGCGGACATCGTCGTGGTCATGAGCGCGGTTCCGGAGACGAACAGGGGCTTGACCTCCATGGTCTTGGCCACTACATCTTCGACAGGGACATCTCTTCCCATGTCGATAACGTCGTAACCGGCCGCCTTGGTCATGATGGCCGCGATGTTCTTTCCGATGTCGTGGGGGTCTCCCTCGGCAGCGTGCATTATCACGGTGGCCTTGGCCTTCATCTTTCCGCCCTCGAGCTTCTTCTCCGCAAGGGCTATTCCGATCTCCATGGTCTTTGCGGCCATCATGATCTCGGGCAGGTAGTACACGTGCTCTGCGTAAAGCTTCGCGACGATCTCCATTCCTGCAACAAGCCCCTCGTTGATAACATCGAGCGGTTTCTTCTCTTTGAGAGCCTCGTTGACGACGGGAGCTACGGTCTTAAACCTCATATAAAGTACTTCTTCCGCGACCTTTTTAAAAACGGGGTCATGCGGGAGCATCTCTTTAGCCATCTCTTGCGGGGTGGCCGCGACCTGCTGGTCGACATCATAACGCCTCAGTATTCCACTGAAGTCTACTCCTTTGCTGCTAAGCATATTATTTTTCCTCCCAGGTTTGCACCTGCGAGTTGGCAATAAATCGATGCTATAAATTCCGTTTCGTGGATGGACGATGTATCCAATAATATTTCAAATATGTAATAATATTAAAATTTATGCTTCTGGTACCAATCAAAAAAAAATGCAGTATATAATATCAATAACTTATTATAAATATCATTAATTTTGGAATCGTTATTATTTTTTATTCAAATAAAAAACTATGCATTGTGATTAACATTGTGAAATGAATAATGAAATTTATCGATTATATGATGTAAAAACTGATACCCGCAGTAAAAATGTAATGAAACCATTCCGTGACTGCAGTTAGAAAATTTGTTTTTACGAACTTAACCGATGAATAAGTGGCTATCGCCACTGCATTCGCTGACCATATTATCGTATTCTAGACCTATTGCCAAAAAGCCTACCTTATACGAATCTCAGTCGCGTATACGGGTCAAATATTCGCGCGAATAAGGCCGACGAAAAGAAATCTGTATATACTTACGTTGAAAACAGATTTCGCCTCACGAAACGACCTACAAACGACCGGATGCTCGAGCTCTCATTTATCGCATCGTGGGCGGGAGACAGGCGGGATTAACATCACGCGGTGCCGAGGGGTTTCTTCATCTCATGATTTCCTTCCATTATCTATTTGAGCCTTGCCCTGAGGCCTGCGATTTGCGGGAGGACGGGCAATCTTAAGAAAGTGAGATCTGACGTGGAAATTGCAGAAAGAGAAAGAAGGGTGCCCCGTGCTACGGGGGCTTAAATGGTTTGTTTAAGAGGTTTGCCTGATTTCTCAGAGCCCGTAGTTCTTTATGTTGAACGCGGGGACGTCCTTGTACAGCTTCGTGCAGTACTCGACGAACTTCGCCTCGTCGTCGGGCAGCGCGGCCATCTGCTTCTGGCAGTCCTGCAGGACTTCCAGCTGCTTCTTGGTCAGCGGCAGCTCCTTCGAGTTGTATCCGTCGAGGATGATCTTCGCTGCGGTCTCACCGGCGGCCTTGGACCTGAGGTACAGGTTGTTTCCGTTGTCGGCGATGGCCTTTCCGATCATGAAGGCATGGTCGTAGGCGAGGATGTATGCTTCCGGTCCCCTGATTCTGTCGGTGTACATGTACAAGTCCCTGAGGGTCTTGTCCTGTCCCAGCTGGATCGAGGTGTTCATCAGAGCGACCTCGTATCCGAGGGATCCGAGCCAGCAAGCGACAGAGGATCCTCCGAATTCGGGGTGGTACTCGACGGACTCGTTGGACCACAGGTCGCAGGTGGACGCCATCAGGTTGCCCTGCAGATCGCAGTGGGCGCACTGGCAGTTCTTTCCTTCCTGAGAAGTGGGCTTTCCGGCGACCGCCTTGCATATGGGCCCCTCGTAGCCGCAGTCCTTGTCGGGACCGGTGGCTCCGCACTCCCATGCGCACAGGGTCCTCGCGGATGCGATGGCCCTGGTGATCGCGGAGAACGTCCTCTGAACATCGTTGTCCAGGAATCCGCCCGCCATGAACATGGACGTGTTGGCTCCGGAACAGTTGGTGTCTCCTCCGGGGGTCACCTTGTTCTTCTTGCATATGTCCACGAACTGCTGCCAGATGTAGGTCATGTCTATGGATCCGAGGTAACCGACACCGAAGAGGAAGGCTACGACGTCACCCTGGGTGACCGCGTGGTCTGCCAGCTCTTTTCCTCCCATCGATTCGACGGAGAAGACGTGGGCACCGTTCTCGCATGCCATCTCGGCGCATTCGATGAGCTTCTCGGGATAGTTGCGCTCCTTGTCCATTCCGGGGCGGAGCCCTTGGTCTGCCTCACGCTGGTCGGGGATCGTCTGCCTCATGGCCGTGTTGATCCCGTATTCCTCGTGGTACTTCTCGCATATCTCGGTCTGTCCGGCGACGACAGGCACTGCCAGCTTCTTCTGGTTCATCTGCGAGACCCACTCGGTCTCCATCTGGAGGTCGGGCATTCCTGCGGTTACGGCCCTGTCGAGAGCATCTTTGCATATGTAGTCGACATATTCTCTCCTGAACTTCTCTACGTCCCTCTCCGTTCCCGGGCGGGGCGCGTAGTTTATTTCGGGAATGACGCGGCCGGCTCCGACCTTTATTCCGAATCCGTACGAAACGGGGTGCTGCGCGCGTCCGAAGATCAGTTCGTCAGCATCTTTGTATGCCATCTTTGTGTATCTGCTAACTGCCATCTTACTCACCTCTAATGATGTTGTCCCACTCTTCCCTTACCTTCTTCCAGTCGTATCCGGCAAGGATCTTGTCGGCGATCGGGGGTGTCTGGGCAGCCTTGTCGGAATAAATTCCGAGGTCGTACGAGTTGGCGTACTCCCTGTTGACCGCACCGCCGCATCCCATGAAGGGGATGCTCAGGCCTTTTGCCATGAATCCTGCCGCGATCCTCGGGAAAGCGGACATCGTCGTGGTCATGAGCGCGGTTCCGGAGACGAACAGGGGCTTGACCTCCATGGTCTTGGCCACTACATCTTCGACAGGGACATCTCTTCCCATGTCGATAACGTCGTAACCGGCCGCCTTGGTCATGATGGCCGCGATGTTCTTTCCGATGTCGTGGGGGTCTCCCTCGGCAGCGTGCATTATCACGGTGGCCTTGGCCTTCATCTTTCCGCCCTCGAGCTTCTTCTCCGCAAGGGCTATTCCGATCTCCATGGTCTTTGCGGCCATCATGATCTCGGGCAGGTAGTACACGTGCTCTGCGTAAAGCTTCGCGACGATCTCCATTCCTGCAACAAGCCCCTCGTTGATAACATCGAGCGGTTTCTTCTCCTTCAGGGCGTCGTTGACGACGGGCCCTACGGTCTTAAACCTCATGTAGAGTACCTCTTCCGCGACCTTTTTAAAAACGGGGTCATGCGGGAGCATCTCTTTAGCCATCTCTTGCGGGGTGGCCGCGACCTGCTGGTCGACATCATAGCGCCTCAGTATTTTGCTGAAGTCTACTCCTTTGCTGCTAAGCATACTGTTTTTCCTCCCAGGCTTTCGCCTGTGATGTTAGTATTCTACTGAGGGTATAAATGTAGTTTCGTGGATGGATGATTAATCCGTGTTTGTACTCCATTAAACATCTATTGATTCATATATATTTAACATCGGTGTTAATGAATTTCCTTATAAATATTTCCTTGAAAAAAACATAGCCAGCATGTTAGATATATATTGTACACATGCGCACGCGTACATTAAGTGATGATATCTTGTATCGGGCGTAACCGGACTTCAACCTTGGTTCGCACCATATCATGATTCAGTCTTCCTTGTACAGATATATTTAATGATTATTTTAACATGAAATTCTAAATCTGTGTTACTCGCCCATTGTTTCGGCTGTTGTACCCATGTCCGACGATGGTCCTTGGTAAACGCATAAATAACATCCGCCCAGTTCACCTAATATGTATGTTTATATTCTGGGCGGATTCCTCGGAAGCGGGAAAACCAGCCTGTTGATGAGGCTAGCGTCCATGTATATCGAAAGGAAATTACGCGTGGCGCTTCTTGTGAACGAATCGGGAGAGGTCGGCGTGGACGGCGCGACGCTCAAGGCCGAAGGGTACGATGCGATCGAACTGCCCAACGGATGCATCTGCTGCTCCCTCTCAGGAACCCTTCAGAACGCGCTTCGGAACATCAAAAGCGACATTGATCCCGACATAATTATCATCGAACCGACGGGACTCGCCCTGCCGCACAAAGTGAAGGAGCTTGTGCGTATTTCCATGATAGATCCCGACGGGTGCTTCATAATAGGAATAGTGGACGTGCAGAGATTCGACGACCTGATAAAGAAGAAGGGAGAGTTCTTCAAAAGACAGATGCACGGCAGCGACTTCATACTTGTCAACAAGAGCGACCTTGCCAACCCCCAGAGGCTGGACGAAATAAAGAGCTGGATGTCCTCCGAGTTCCCCGAAAAGCCCCTTCTGTCCATCTCTGTCAAGACGGGCGAGAACCTGGACAAAGTATACGAGATGATGAAATGAAACAGCACGAACACGCGGAGCACAAGGGGCCGGAGCATGAGAACTCGATCGAGGAGGCCGGCGGGGCGGCCGTAGGCTTCACCGGCAGCATCACAGGATTCAATGCGGACGCCCAGGCAAGGATGGCGGATGCGCTCTACAAGATCGGCAAATGGGTGGGCGGCGAGTCCGGCGTCCTCCTGGGGCACATCAAGTGCGCGATTTACCGCGAGGACGGTTCCGGCGTGACGCTGAACCTCATTGACATGGACAACGGGGTCGAGATACACGGCACCCTGGAACCTTCGGATAAGGTTGCCTTCACGCTCATGTGCGCCGTCCTCGATGTTGACCCTGCCGAGCTGGACCATACGATGCACCACGTGCTCGAAGACACCAATTTGGATATCGAACTGGAGCATCACGACTGCCACTGCCACGGCCATGAACACGAGCATGAGGACCTCCATGAACACGGCAACGGTCATGAGCATCATCACGGCCACGGCCATGAGGGTCACCACCATCACGATGATGACGATGACGAGTCCTGCGGGCACCGCGGAGGGTGCTGCAACCACAGAAATCATAGTCATTGAAAACCAATTAAGAAGACGGAGGAAAAACAATGGAATACGGAATATCTCTGGATTTAGGAACGAGTGGCTTCAGGGCGCACGCTGTTGACCTGAATACGAAAAAGATCCTGTCGACGTCGATTACGGAATGTCATCCGTTGCCCGGCGCCAACATAATGGACCACCTGACCTTCAGCATAAGGGTAGGGCAGGACGTAGCGCACAATATCGTAGTAGATACGGTGAACAAGCTCATCAAGACACTCGGCATAGACCTCAAGGACGTTGTCCGGATGAGTATCTGCGGCAACCCCATCCAGCTCTCGCTGGCGCAGAACATTCCGGTAGAAGATCTCGCCTTCGCGGGCGAGAACGCCAAAAGGGTTAGAGGGATCAAGGAACAGAAGAGGGACGCCGGCGTGTTCAGCGCCGTCGCCTGCGGGTTCGACGTCCCTGACAAGACCGAACTCTACGTACCACCGGCCATAAGGCACGAGATAGGGGCAGATGCTCTGGCGATGATGTACAAGAGCGGCTTCCTGGACCAGAAGGAGAACTGCCTCGTCACGGACTACGGCACCAACGCCGAGATGGCGCTGAAGGTGGGGGAAGACATCTACACCGGGTCCGCCGCGGCCGGGCCGGCCATGGAGGGGCAGTCCATAGAGTGCGGGATGCTGGCCGCCCCGGGGGCCATAAGCGACCTGGAATATGATTTCCAATGGATATGCAAGGTCCTCGACGGCGACCTCATACCTCAGAACGGCGACAGGTTCGACTTCAGCCTGGGCGTCATGTCCGAAGAGGGGCCGATGCACGGCAAGGCCGTGGGCATAACCGGCACCGGCGTCATAGCGGCAGTGGCTGTGGCTAAGGAAAGCGACCTTTGGAAAAAAGGCAAGCTGACGACCGAGGACGGCAAGATGCACCTGCAGGACGGCGTATTCATCACCAGCAACGACATCTCAGAGGCGATGAAGGCCATAGGCGCCATGAGGGCGGGCCACTTCACGCTTCTGGAGCATGCCGGCATAAAGTTCGGGGACCTCAAGACGATGTATATGTGCGGAGCGTCCGGTACGTACGTCGATGCCGTAAAGGGCAGGGACGTCGGTCTGCTGCCGCCCACGTGCGACAACATCTTCCAATACGGGAACACTTCACTGGCGCTTTCCACCGACCTCCTGATGAACCCCGAGCTTCTCGATGAGCTGCAGGAGACGGCCAACAGCATCCGCGCAAACCACATCATGTTCGCCGGGGACAAGATATTCGAGCAGATATACGTCCAGGAGCTTGCGTACTGCGAGGAGGGGATGAGCATGTCCAAATACAACGACAACAACGTCGCCGCAGGTCTGCAGGCGCTCCCCAAGCCCACCGGTCACCCGAAGGTCACGCGCGTGTCGATGCGCGACATCGCCGACCTGGGAGAGAGGGGACTTTACATCCTTCACGACCTCGGCACGGACCTCGTGGGAAAGATGGAGGGTTGCACCGGGTGCAAGAAGTGCGAGCACGAATGCCCCGAGAACGCGTTGACCGTAAGCAAGGACAAGACGATCACCGTGAAGACCAAGAACTGCCTCGGCACGGCCTGTTACAGATGCCAGTACGTCTGTCCCGAGAAGGTCATGCAGTTCGACTCCCTAAGGCTGTCGTGATAAACGGTTTCGGGCGGGGCCGACCCCGCCCTTTTTTCATTTACCGCCGTTCAGGGCCTCGGCGTGCACGGCCGGCCTGACATTCTCGTCCTCCAGCTCCGTCAGTATCTGCTTGCGCAGCCTGATGAACTCGGGCGAAGCGCGGTCCCTGGGCCGCGGAACGCCTATGTCCACGATGTCCTTGATGCTGGCAGGACGCTTGGTGAGGACGACTATCCTGTCCGATAAGTAGACCGCCTCGTCGACCGAGTGTGTCACGAACAGGATCGTGGTATCAGTCTTCTCGACTATCCTCAGCAGCTCGCCCTGCATGATGTTGCGTGTCTGGGCGTCCAACGCGCCGAACGGCTCGTCCATGAGCAGCACGTCGGGCTTGGTAACAAGGGCCCTTGCGATGCCCACGCGCTGCTTCATACCTCCGCTGAGCTCGTGGACACGATGGTCCTCGAAACCTTCGAGGCCGACCGCCCTGATGTAGCGTTCGGCGGTCTTCCTGCGCTGCTCCGCCGGGACGCCGGCGATCTCCAGGCCGAACTCGACGTTCTTCCTTACCGAACGCCAAGGGAACAGTGCGAACTCCTGGAACACCATACCTCTGTCGGGGCCCGGCCCGGTGCACTTCTTCCCGCCTATCGACACTTCTCCGGAGGACGGCTCCATGAGCCCGGCTATAAGCCTGAGCAGGGTCGTCTTTCCGCATCCCGAGGGACCGACTATGGATATCAGCTCGCCCTTCTGGATCTCCAGAGAGAAATCCTCCAGGGCCACGGTCTCCTGTTCATCGGTCTTGTAGACCTTCCTCAGATGATTGATAACGATCTTCTCGCTCATTCTATCCCCATCCTTCTTGTTATGACCTTGTGCAGATAGTCGGCGAGGCTGGTCGTCAGTATTCCGAGAATTGCGATTATGACTATGCCCGCGTAGACGTTGGGCCAGTACCCCATCTGCGCCTGTATGCTGATGAAGTATCCGACGCCTCCTCCGAACGATGCGTACAGCTCGGAGGCGACTATGCACATCCACCCGACCCCCATGCCTATGCGGAGGCCGTTCATTATGTATGGAACCGCAGCGGGGAGCATCACCTTTACAAATGTCTGGACCTTTGTCGCCCCGAGAGTTTTGGCCGCATCGACCCAGTTAGGGTCGATCTTCTTCACGCCGAACATCGTATTGGTCAGCACCGGGAAGAAAATACCCACGAACACCACGAGGATCGGCCCCCACGTGTAACCTACCGTGAAGAGGAATATCGGAGCCCATGCTATGGGGGCGATGGGCCTGAGGGCCTCCAGGGTCGGGGACGAGAACTCTTTCAAGGTGTCGGAGTAACCGAGGAGCAGGCCGAACGGAACCGCTATCGCCAACGCGATCAGCAGCCCGGCGAAGAACCTCTCGAGGCTTATGCTCATGTGTCCCCACATGCTCATCCCGGAGATCGAATCGCCGTTCTGGAACAGGAACACCAGCGCCTCCCAGGTCGTCTGGGGCGTGGGTATCGCCGGATTGTCGAGAAGCAGCGACAGGTTCCACCATATCAGGACGAACACCACCAGCGATACGAAGGCGATTATACCTTTCCTGAGCATGCGGTGGCGTCTGTTGTCCTTATCATAAGCGAAATATTTCGACGGCGAATTCATTGCGTCCAGGATGATGACGCCGGTTATGACGCAGACTGCGCATAAAATGATAATGATCGATTGCCAATCCATTTTATCAGCTCCTCAGCGCGTTTATGGACGAGGAAACCACGGGCGGGGAGCCGACGAACCCTATGCTCGCATGGCCCGACAGCAGCGCGTTCATGACGTCCCCTCCGGCCGCGAACGGTCCCAACAGTTCGATCTCTATCCCATAATCCTCGAAGAAGCCCTGCTCTATCCCGACGTGGAGGGCTATCTGGTGTATGTCTGCGGCCAGGTACGCGACGCCTATGTGCGTCAGGGCTCCGCCGTAGTACCCAAGATCTCCCGGCTCCTTGACACCGCCCTCTTCGTTCAGCGCCCCGGCGAGGTACTGCTCGTTCACTAGATGCTCGGTGAAGGCCAGCGATGAATCGTATCCTGCTTCGGTCAGCGTGCTCTGTTGCACTATGTTCAGGGACTTATAGGTGTCCACTACTTCGGCCAGCTGTTCCGCCAGGTCTCCCAGCTCATAGGCGTAAGTGATATTGGCCAGCGCGGCCTCGGCCACTTCGTCGGACATCGTGGGAGGGCTTGGGGTCCCGATGGCTTTTGTTATCTCGATAAGTGCCTCATGGTTCACCGATGATGGGTCCAATGCGTCCGTGACCCACAGCACCGACTGCATGTATGCCGCCAGGAACCTTTCGGTGGCGTTCTCGTTGCCTGAAAGGAAGGAGTTGTTCGCCGCGACGACACAGCAGGGATGCCCCTGCCAGTAGTCGCTTGTGGTCATCAGCTCGACGCACAGGCCATCGTTCACCGCCACGG
>Ga0265295_1001316_pt1 | contig 44021 bp, 47 predicted proteins | sample Munlansysbiofilm_FD_192503 | JGI IMG/M metagenome (GOLD analysis project Ga0265295, IMG submission 192503) | Leachate microbial communities from a municipal landfill in Southern Ontario, Canada - Methane capture system biofilm | ecosystem: Engineered > Solid waste > Landfill > Unclassified ...
AGGATGTATACTTTCAATGATTCCATATCCGCTTCTCCTTACAGAACGATATACTTGGCACATTCGTCGAGAATGGCGCCATGGAAAGCCTGGGTGCGCATCTGTTTGTCGCTCAGGCCGCGGGGAACATCGGTGACGTTGTCGAACCCTTCACAGATGTAGCTGTCGGCGCAGATGGCGATGTCCTCGACAGCGCACAACTGGGTCAGTTCAACGAACCGGGGATCCTTGGTCAGGTGGATGGATTTAAAGGTAAAGAATATCTTGACTTTTTTCCCGGCGCCCACCGCTGCTTTGGTGAGACCGAGGATATGCTGCATGTGCTGGGGGCTTGTGACAAAGATTCCGAGCTTGTTCGGATCGGCAGCCATGGGTGTGTTCCTCCTTCAGAAGAGTCGTGGTGGCGGATGATCAACCTTTCTTGACGAAAAAGCTGATGTAGCCGGACTCTTCCTTCTCGCCCAGATACTCGTGACCGGCGCGTTCGCACCAGCCAGGGATATCATTGCGGGAGCCGGGGTCGGTTCCCTGGATGTGGAGAATCTCACCACTCTTGATTTTACCGATCTCTTTCTTGGTGCGGAGCAGGGGCATGGGGCAGCTCAGACCACGTGCGTCCAGAACCGAGGCGACAGCCAGACCATCGGGGGCAACTTTCATGTCACTCATTTTGTTCTCCTTTCAAAGTACCTGGTTAAAAACTCTTTTATACATGAAAAAAAGACAACTTAGTTTATAGAGGAATACGGGTGTTGTCAAGATAGAAACAAAACGGACAACAGGGGCCGACGGGGCGGATAACTCTCTTTCTTCTCGAAAAAAGAAAAATGGAAAACGGCCTCTGGCGGAGGCGCGGCTGTTGTTGACAAACGTTCGAGGCGCAGGTAGTTTAGGCAAATTTATGGCGAATTCTGCCTAGTTGGCACAACCGGTGTGAGTGAATGAACGTTCATTTTTAGGTGAAAGGAGGCTGCAGGATGGAAGATTTAAAGATTTTATGGCAGAAAATCAAAGAGTTCGTCAAGGCGTTCTGCCAGGAGGAGTGGAGCCCGACGCGGACCGGCATCGTCGTCGCCCTGCTCAGTATTCTCATCATGGCCTGGTGGCGTCCCTGGGGTGCGGTGGGCGCGTTCCGCAACTGGGGTGACTGGATGCTCTGGCAGGCCGGCATCTTCAACGGCGACCTGGCCGAACTGACCGGCTTTATCGATGAGGAAGGCTCCGCCATCCTCAGCAAATCCTTTTTGTTCAACACCGGCTCGGTGATCGGCCTGGGCTTCATCGGCGGCGCCTTCATCTCCGCCTGCCTCGGCAGTCAGTTCGCCCTGCGCTTTCCACCGGTGCGCGAGTATGTCAAGGCGGTCATCGCCGGTATCCTCATGGGCATCGGTTCGGCCCTGGCCGGCGGCTGCAACGTCGGCGGCATGTACAATGCCATCGGTAATCTGGCGGCCAACGGTTTCGCCATGTGGGTCGGACTCGTTCCCGGCGTCATTCTCGGCCTGTGGCTGCTCTACAAGGAGATGGAGCACATCAGCTGGGGCGGCGGCGGCAGTTTCACCATCGAGGTGCCCTCCGTCCTCCAGTGGGTGCTCGGTCTGGCGGGTCTGGCCTTCCTGGTATGGGCCGCCCTCTGGTACGCCAACTTCGACGGTGACGAGTATTACGATTACATCAACTCGCTGCCCGGTATCCTACTCATCGCCGCCGGTCTCGGCTACACCATGCAGCGCGGCCGCTGGTGCATGATCCAGGGCTTCCGCGAGCCGCACATGACCGGTGACTGCAAGATGGCCAAGTCCGTGGCCCTGTCCATTGTCATTGTCGCCATCGGCGCCGCCATTCTCAAGTACGGTGTGCCCACCCGTCTGGAAGGGGAAGCGGTCCTTCATCCCATGAACTACGTGCGTGGCACCTTCGGCTGGGGCGGCGTGGTCGGCGGCTTCATCTTCGGCCTGGGCGCCATGTTCGCCGGCGGCTGCGGTTCCGGCACCCTGTGGCGGGTCGGTGAGGGCCAGATCAAGCTGTGGCTGGTTGTGCCTTTCTTCGCCATCTCCAACTCGCTCATGGTCGCCTGGTTCGATGCCTTCGAGGTCGAGCAGAACGGCTGGCTCGGCAAGTACGTGTACCTGCCGGATGTGATGGGCTACGGATGGACCCTGGGGCTCATTGCCCTGTTCGCCTTTCTCTGGTACCTAGTGGTTTCCTGGAACGAGGATTCCAACAAGCTGATCCTGCCCATGTAAGCGGTCAGGCACTTTCCGGTCAGAGGGGCGGTGTCCGTGGTACGGATGCCGCCCTTTTTTGTCCCCACCAACGGAGAACCCATGGGGAACAAGGATCTGGAAAACACCCGGCAGCGGTTGCGGCGGCAGGCCCTGGCCCGCCGCGACGATCTTGCCCCGGGGGAACGGATCGGCCGCAGTGAGCGGATCACCTGCGCGCTGCTCGCCCATCCCGTATTCGCCGCCAGCACGACCTGTTGCCTGTATTGCAGCTTTCGCAGCGAGGTGGCCACCGGGCCGTTGCTGCGCGCCTGTCTCCAGGCCGGAAAAACCGTTGGCGTGCCGCTGACCCAGCCGGCAGTCTCCCGTCTGCGCATGGTGCGCATCACCGATCCGGACCACGACCTGGAACCGGGCTACCTGGGCATAGCCGAACCCCGCCGCGAACTGGTTGAGCAGGCCGCACTCGATCACGCGACCATCGATCTGGTCATCCTGCCCGGGGCGGCCTTTGACCGGGAGGGTCAGCGGCTCGGCTACGGCGGCGGCTTTTACGACCGGTTCCTCGCCCGCGAGGCCCCCCGGGCCCTGCGGGTGGGCCTCGGCTTTGCCGTCCAGGTCGTCGAGCGGCTGCCGGTTCTGCCCCATGACATGCCGATGGACCTGCTGTTCACCGAAGACGAAGTGCTCACCTGGCGGAGGGAGCGCTGATGCGCCGCACCGCCGTCTATCGTGACCCGATGTTCCTGGCGCACCGGACCGGTCGGGATCATCTCGAATCGCCGGAGCGATTGCAGGCAGTCTTTGCCGAACTGAACCGGCCCGAGGTGGCTGCGCAGTTTCTTTTTCCCCGGTTCAAAGCTGCGGCGATCGAGGCGATCGAAGCCAACCACAGCCCTGACCACATCCAGGCCGTGGCAGCCACCGCCACCCATACCGCCTTCTACCTGGACGCCGATACCCGCACCTCGCAGGATTCCTGCGCCGCGGCGCTGCTCGCCGTCGGGGCGGTGATCGACGGCATCGGGCGTCTCCACCGCGGTGAGATCGACAACGGTTTCTGCCTGGTCCGGCCCCCGGGCCACCATGCCGAGCGCGACCAGGCCATGGGCTTCTGCCTGTTCAACCACGTCGCCATCGGCGCCCGCTGGGCACGCCGGCACCTCGGCTATGAACGGGTGATGATCGTGGACTGGGACGTGCACCACGGCAACGGCACCCAACACAGTTTCGCCCGCGAGGCGGAGGTGCTCTACTGCTCGGTTCACCAGTACCCGCTCTACCCGGGTAGCGGCACCCTGATGGAGACCGGCGAGGGCAACGGCCAGGGATTCACCCTCAATGTGCCGCTCCTCTCCGGGCATGGTGACGCCGAGTACGCCCGGGTGATGGATACGCTGTTCGTACCGGTGGGCCGGTTGTACCGGCCGGACCTGGTGCTGGTCTCCTGCGGGTTCGACTGCATGGCCGGCGACCCGGTGGGTTCGATGCGTCTCACCCCCGCCGGCATCGCCTGCCTGACCCGGCGGCTGGTCCAACTGGCCGATGAGGTCTGCAACGGCCGCCTGCTGCTCGTCCTCGAGGGCGGCTACGATCTGGACAACATGCGCACCGGCACCCTGGCGGCGCTCACCGAGCTGCGCGGCTGCCCGCTCGCCGCCGATTACCCGGTCTTCCTGCCGCCCGGGGCGGAACAGGGCCTGCTCCGACAGGCCGTGCCAAGCGAGGGCATCGACCAGGCGATCACCTGGGCACGCAACTGGTGGAACCTGCCGTAACCGGGTTCCAGCCGGGCCGGTCGGCGTACCGGCGCTGACCGTTGCGCCTGCCTGCAGGGTTGTCCTTTTGCCCGGGACGCTGTATAAACCGGAACCCGTTGTTTCCGGACGGCCAGCGGCCGTACCGCCATCACCCTTCCTTCACCGAGACCATGAAGATCACCCGAGACGAAGTGCGGCGCGTCGCCGCCCTGGCCCGCCTGGAGCTGTCCGACGACGAAGTGGCGCGCATGACCGGCCACCTGGACAGCATCCTCTCCTACGTGGCCAAGCTGGACGAACTGGACACCACCGGCGTGGCGCCCACCACCCACACCCAGGCGGTGGTCAACGCCTTCCGCGAGGATGCGGTCCGGCCGTCGCTGCCCCGCGAGCAGGCCCTGGCCAACGCCCCCGAACGCAACGACGAGGCCTTCGTCGTGCCCCGGATCATCGGCTGAGACCGAACCGGGACAACCCAATATCCTGAAGCAGACTATGGACCTTCATTCCCTGACCCTGCACGAGGCGCAGCAACATTTGGTGACGGGTGACCTCACCGCCGTGCGCCTGACCGAGGCCGTGCTCGAGCGCATCGACACCGTCGAGCCGACCGTACGCGCCTTCCTGTCGCTGGACCGCGAAGGCGCCATCGCCCAGGCCGAAGCAGCCGACACGGCCCGCGCCGCCGGTCGCGGCGGGCCGCTCTGCGGCCTGCCCCTGGCACTCAAGGACGTGCTCTGCACCACCGACCTGCCCACCACCTGCGGCTCGCGCATGCTCGAGCACTTTGTCGCCCCCTACGATGCCACCGTGGTCAGCCGCCTGCGCCAGGCCGGCGCGGTCCTTCTGGGCAAGCTGGCCATGGACGAGTTCGCCATGGGCTCGACCAGCGAGCACTGCGCCTTCCAGGTGGTGCAGAACCCCTGGAAGCCCGGCCACGTGGCCGGCGGCTCGAGCGGCGGTTCGGCCGCCGCGGTGGCCGCGGACGAGTGCCTGGCCGCGCTCGGCTCGGATACCGGCGGCTCCATCCGCCAGCCGGCCTCGCTCTGCGGCACGGTGGGGCTGAAGCCGACCTACGGCCGGGTGTCGCGTTACGGGCTGGTGGCCTTTGCCTCCTCCCTCGACCAGGTAGGGCCGCTGACCAAGGACGTGCGCGACTGCGCCCTCATGCTGAACGCCATCTGCGGCCATGACCCGCTGGACTCCACCTCCATCGACCGGCCTGTGCCGGACTTCACCGCAGCCCTCCAGGACGGTCTGCAGGGGGTGCGGGTCGGTGTGCCGCGCGAGTACTTCGGCCAGGGCCTCGACCCCGAGGTGGAGCAGGTGGCCCGCGCGGCCATCGCCATGCTTCGCGAGGCCGGGGCCGAGATCGTCGAGGTCACCCTGCCGCACACCGACTACTGCGTGGCCGTCTACTACCTGATCGCCCCGGCCGAGGCCAGCTCCAACCTGGCCCGCTTCGACGGCGTGCGCTACGGCTATCGCGACCGCTCCGCGGACGCGCTCATCGACCTGTACAACCGGTCACGTTCACAGGGGTTCGGCGACGAGGTCAAGCGCCGCATCCTCATTGGCACCTACGCCCTGTCCGCCGGCTACTACGACGCCTACTACAAGAAGGCCTCGCAGGTGCGCACACTCATCAAGGAGGACTTCGCCCGGGCCTATGCCAGCTGCGACCTGCTCGTCTCGCCGGTGGTACCCACCCCGGCTTGGGCCATCGGCGCCGGCGCGGACGACCCGCTCAGCCTGTACCTCTCGGACATCCTCACCCTGTCCGCCAACCTGGCCGGCACCCCGGGCATGTCCGTGCCCTGCGGCTTCAGCAGCCAGGGACTGCCCATCGGCGTGCAGCTGCAGGCGGCCCATTTCCAGGAGGAAATCCTCCTGCGCGCTGCCCACAACCTTGAACAGCGCGCCGGCGTGGTCGGCCGCAAACCGCCCCTGGCCTGAGTATGCAGATTCCCGTGCAGCCGCACATCGCGGCCATTGTTCCCTACCCGCCCGGCAAGCCCATGGACGAACTCGAGCGGGAGTACGGAGTGACCGACGCCATCAAGCTCGCCTCCAACGAGAACCCCTGGGGGCCGTCGCCCGCGGCCATCAGGGCGATCGAGGCCATGCTCGCCAACTTGCACCGCTACCCGGACGGGTCCAGCTACGCGCTCACCCGGGCGGTGGCCGGCTGGGTCGGGGCCGAGCCGGAGGAGATCGTGCTCGGCAACGGCTCCAACGAGGTGATCGAGTTTCTGGTCAAGGCCTTTGTCGCCACCGGTGACGCGGTGATCACCAGCCACCCGTCGTTTCTCATGTACCAGAAGTTCGTGCAGGTGCGCGGCGGCGAGAACGTGGTCATCCCCATGCGCGACATGGGCCATGACCTGGCGGCGATCCGTGCCGCGGTAACGAGCCGCACCCGGCTCATCTTCCTCGACAACCCGAACAACCCGACCGGTACGCTCATCGACCGGGCATCGTTTGTCCGCTTCCTGCGCGATCTGCCGGAGACGGTGATCGTGGTCGTGGACGAGGCTTACGTGGATTTCGTCGACCCGGCCGAGCGTATCGACATCCTTGGCTGCATCCGCGAGCCGGCCGGTATCCCGGCGGTGGTCTCCCTGCGCACCTTTTCCAAGGCCTTTGGCCTGGCCGGCCTGCGGGTCGGCTTCGGGGTCATGCACCGGGAGGTGGCGGACCTGCTGCACCGCGTGCGCCAACCGTTCAACATCAGCCTGGTGGCCCAGGTCGGTGCCCTGGCGGCGCTGAAGGATCCGGCCCATTACGACCATACCCTGCAGGCCACCCGGGCGGGCCGTGCCTGGCTGCAGGCGGAGGTGGAGCAGCTCGGCTGTCGCGCCTACCCCTCGCAGGCCAACTTCTTTCTCATCGACGTGCGCGGCGACGCCACCCGGCTGTACGAGGCCATGCTGTACAAGGGAGTGATCGTGCGGGCCATGCGGGCCTACGGGTATCCGGACTTCATTCGTATCACCGTGGGCACCGAGGCGGAAAACCAGCGTTTTGTCACTGCGCTGGGCGAATGTTTGCAGGAACTCGGCTATGTGCGGACGTAGGATCGTCACCATCGACGGGCCCTCCGGCGGCGGCAAGTCCACCGTGTCCCGGGCCCTGGCCGCCCGGCTCGGTTTCACCTACCTGGACACCGGCGCCATGTACCGGGCAGTGGCCTACAAGTGCCGCCGGGAGGGCGTGGACCCACAGGACGAGGAGCGCCTGGCGGCGCTGCTCGACAGCACCCGCATTCAACTCCTTCCGCCGGACGAGGGCGGGGATGACGTGCGCGTGCTCCTCGACGGCGAGGAGGTCGGGGCTCTGCTGCGCACCCCGGAGATGGGACTGCTCGCCTCCCGGGTGTCGGCCCGGCCGCTGGTGCGGCACCATCTGACCGGGCTGCAGCAGCGGATCGGCGAGGCCGGCGCCGTTGTCGCCGAGGGGCGGGACACGGGCACCGTGGTCTTTCCCCGGGCCGCCTGGAAATTCTACCTCGACGCCAGCGCCGAGGTGCGCGCCCACCGCCGGGCGGCGCAGTTGCGCAGCAAGGGCGAACAGGTGGACGAGGAGCAGCTGCTCGCGGAGATCGTCCAGCGTGACCGCGACGACCGGGAGCGGACCATCGCCCCGCTGACCGTGGCGGCGGACGCCGTGCGCATCGATTCCACCGATCTGCCGGCCGAGGACGTGGTCGACCTCATGGTCGCCCATATCCGGGACATACCCTGCGCCTGCTGATCCCTGTTGATCCAACAAAAAAATCCCGACCCCGGACATGCCGGGATCGGGATTTTTTTTGCCTTTCGACCAGCTGCTTACACCGCCGATTCGACCTTTTCCCCGGCCATCAGGGCCTGCACCGCCCGACCCACGGTCCGGCCGAGTTCCACGCACTGGCCGAGCTGTTCGTGCCCGGGCACGTACTGGACCTTGACCCCCGGGTGGCAGAGGACCACATCCAATTCCTTGATGATCTCGTTCATCATCTTCACCGCCTCGCCCGACCAGCCGTAGGAACCGAACGACGCGGCCACCATGTTGGCCGGCTTGAGCCCGCGCAGGTACATGAGGAAGTCGGCCATGCGCGGCAGCATGCCGTTGTTCAGGGTCGGTGAGCCGAGCACGAAGCCGCTCGACTCGAGGATGTCGGTGATCGCATCGCTGCGGTGAGTGACCTGCAGGTCGATCAGCTTGTACTCCACACCCACGTCGTGCAGCCCCTCGCAGACCGCCTTGGCCATGGTCCGGGTGGACTCCCACATGGTGTCGTAGATGACCAGCGCCTTGCCGTTGCCCTGCTGGTTGCACCAGCGGCCGTAGGATTCGATGATGCGGCCCGGGTTGCTGCGCCAGACCACCCCGTGGTCCGGGGCGAGCATGCGGATGGGCAGCTGCATCTCCTCGATCTTGGCGAGCAGCTTCTTCACCAGCGGCGAGTAGAGATTGAGGATGTTGGCGTAATACTTGGTGGCCTCATGCATGAGTACACCCTGGTCGACCTCGTCATCGAACCGCTCGCTGGTGGCCAGGTGTTCGCCGAAGGCGTCGCTGGTGAACAGGATCTGGTCTTCCTTGAGATAGGTGAACATGGAATCCGGCCAGTGCAGCATGCGTGTTTCCAGGAAACTCAGGGTCCGCTTGCCGATACTGATTTCTTCGCCGCCGCTGACCACGTGGTAGGGCCAGTCGGCCTGGTGGAAATGCTGGAGCAGGGCCTTATGGCCCATCTTCGAGCAGATGATCTTCTCCGGGCGGATGGCCTCGACGATCTCGGGCAGGCAGCCGGAGTGGTCCATCTCCACGTGGTTGACCACCAGGTAGTCGATCTTCTCCGGATCGATGATGTTGCGGATGCGGTGCAGCAGTTCGCTCTTGTAGGGCTTTTTCACCGTGTCGATGAGAGTGATTTTTTCATCGATGATGAGAAAGGCGTTGTAGGTGGTGCCGTTGATCGAATAGCCGTGAAAGTCTCGGCTGATCCAGTCGATAGCGCCGACCCAGTAGACATTCTCGGCAAGGGCAATCTTCTTCATGGATCAATTCTCCAGCGTACTGTCAAAGTTAAAAGGTGAGGATGGTGTACCCCTGTTCGAGGTAGGTGGTCATGGCCGGGTGCCCGGACATCTCGCCGATGAGCGGGATGCCCGCCGCCTCGACGGCTGCGGCGACTTCCAGCTTGTGCGAGCAGGCGCGGCAGGCGCCGACGAACAGTCCCCTGTCCCGGGCCTTCTCGTAGAGCGGGTGCAGGAAGTGCCCCGGTTCGGCCATGAGCGGTACCAGGCGAACCGACTCGCCCTCGAGAATTATTTTTCCCTCCATGCCCTTGGCGGCCATGTCGAGGCCGTTGAGCAAGACGTGGATGAAGCACAGGGGGTTGTCGCGAAAGGCAAAAAAGACGGTCTTGGTCATGGAAGTGAGCCTTGCGGGTGCATGGGGATTTGTTTGGTGACAGGGACCGACCGGCACAGCACGAGGCCGTCGGCCGACCCAGGCTGTCGGGGGGGGCTGAACGGAAAAAGGCCTCCATCCGGGACAACCGGATGGAGGCCACAGCGACTCAGGCCTCTTCGAACTCGTCCTTGCCGGCGCCGCAGACCGGGCAGGTCCAGTCGTCGGGAACGTCGGCAAAGGCGGTGCCCGGGGCTACGCCGTTATCCGGGTCTCCCTCTGCAGGATCATAGACATAGCCACAGACAACACAGGTGTATTTCTTCATGATGGGTTCCTGAAAATGGGGTGGCGGATCAGGCCTTCCACAGGCCGTGCAGGTTGCAGTACTCGCGGGCGGAAACCTTGTCCGCCTGCACACAGAAGGTGGCTTCCGGAGCCTGGCCGGGCTTCAGGTTCTGGCGGTAGACCTTGCCGTCGGCAATCAGCTCGATGAACTCGATCCAGTGCTTCTCTTCCATGGGATGCAGGGTCGAGCCGACCACCACCTTGTACCCGTCGGCGGTTTTGCTGATCACCGGCACGTGCTTCTCCTTGGCGGCGTCCACGGTGTTTTCGGTCATCAGGCTCATGGCCTGGCCGCAGCAGACCAGTTCGCCGGCGCCGGCGTGGAGCACTTCGACGATATTGCCGCACAGGGCGCATTTGTAGACTTCGTTCTGTTTGGTCATGGGGTCTTCTCCTTGTTGAGTGAGGGGATCTGATGCTGGCAGCCGTCAAGCGGCTGCCGTTTCAGGGTTGGTGAAGATCAATAAAACAATAAGACATCTTCCCCCGGCGAGAAAGGGGAATTCTTGCACGTACGGGTTTTTAACGAGTTGGCACGACAGCGGCCGGCCGGATGCACCGGTCAGCGGTCCAACTGGCTTCTGCCCTGGTCGGTGATGCCGTACTTGCAGCGGGCCGGGCTGTCGACCAGCCCTTTTTTCTTGAGGGCGGTGAGCTGGCAGCTGACCTGCTTGGCCTCGAGCCCGGTGGCGGCAGCGAGTTCCTTGCTGCCGCGGGGTGCGGCGCTGTTTGCCAGGGCCTCGAGCAACTGGCGCTGCTGGTCGTTGATGGTGGCGGCAGTTGAGGACTCTCGTCCCATGGCGGTATCTCCCGGGGAAGGTTGTGGTTGGACACGCTGCCGGCAGGTCGGACACAGGCCAAAGAACTCGATCCGGCAGCCGGTGATCTCGTAGCCCCGCTCCTGCGATGGCAAGACGCGGGGGCAGGGAAGTTCTGCCCTGTCCAGGTTGTCCACCCGGTGGCAGTGAATGCACGAGATGTGGACGTGGTCAGAGGGATCCCAATCGAATCGCTTCTGCCGACCGCTAACCTCGAGTTTGCCGATCAGCCCGGCCTCGACGAGAATCTCGAGATTCCGGTAGACGGTTGCCAGACTGATGCGCGGCAGCTTTTTTCTGATGCGCTCGTACAACTCGTCAGCGGTGGGATGGGTCTGACACCGTCGCAGCTCGTGCAGAACGACCTCCCGCTGATGGGTCATGCGCAGGGTTCGATACATGGTCACCTTTCATAGATTTCCCCAAAAGCTAATTGATAATCATTTTCATGTCAACCCGTGTTCCCGCATTTTCCGGTCCCGGGCTCGGAGGAGGGCCAGTGGCGGGTTCCCCTACCCAGAAACCAAAATCACCCGGGCCCGGCTACAAAAAAAGGCTGAGCAACGCCGCTGCGCCGCTCAGCCTTGGGGAACAGGATGCGCCCGGGGGGCTATTCGAGGATAAAGTCGTCGCGCCGGTTGTGGGCGTAATCGTCTTCGCTCTGGCCGCTGAACAGCGGACGTTCCTCGCCGTAGCTCACCGTACGGATGCGGCTGTCCTCGATGCCGAACTCGACCAGGTAGTTCCGGGCGGCGAGCGCACGGCGTTCCGCCAGGGCGAGGTTGTACTCGTTGGTGCCCCGGTCGTCGGTGTTGCCCTCGATGAGCACGCTCCTGGACGGGTTGTTTTTCAGGTAGCTGCCGTTATGCTCCATGCTCGGAATCTGGTCCCCGCGGATGCTGGACTGATCGAAGTCGAAGTAGATGGGCCGCATTTCCGGGGAGGAGCGGCCATGTTCGCGCTTGTAGGCATCGCTCTGGCTGTCCGCGGCGAAGGAGAGACCGCTGCCGCCGGTGGTATCGAGCCCTTCGACACCACCGGCTCCCAGTCCACCGCCGGCATCCAGCCCGGAACCACCGGGCCCCATCTCCTCGGTGATGCTCCCCAGGCCGCCGTCCAAGGCGCTGCCTTCCGGCATGTTGTTGCCGGTGGGCGTGTACGGGGAAACCTGCTTGGGGCCGCAACCGGCCAGGGCGAGCAGGGAGAGGCACAGGGTCGTGGCGAGAAAAAGACGGGCTATCGGGTTCATGGGACAACCTCGCGAAAAAAGGAAGGCGTGGAAGGCAGATTGCCCCTGTATACCTGCAAGGTCGAGAGAACGTCAAGGAAAACGTGGGAGTTAACCACCCGGGGCCACCACTCCAAACCCGGTCGGGTGGGGGTGTTCTGCGGCCCACCTTTTTCTTGCGACCCACCGGCAGGAATGGTAGATGAACGCCATCGATGTTTCTATTCAACCCTTGGAGGAGAGGATGATGAAGGCCCTGTTCGCTGCCCTGAGCCTGCTGATCGCCCTGAGCGGTCCGGTGTACGCCAATACCACCATCGTGTTCGCCACCGACGCCACCTGGCCGCCCATGGAGATGGTCAACAGCGAGAAGCAGGTGGTCGGCTACTCCATCGAGTACATGACCGCCGCCGCCAAGGAGGCGGGCTTCACCCCGGTGTTCAAGAACACCGCCTGGGACGGCATCTTCGCCGGTCTGGACAACAAAAAATACGATGCCATCGTCAGTTCCGTGTCCATCACCGAGGACCGGAAAAAGGCCATGGATTTCAGTGAGCCGTACTACACCGTGCGCCAGGCCCTGATCGTGCCCAAGACCTCCACCGCCAAAAGCCTGGCCGACCTCGAGGGGCAGAAGGTAGGCGGCCAGATCGGCACCACCGGCTATTTCGCCATCAAGGCGGCCGCAGGGGTGGAGCCCAAGAGCTACGACGAGGTCGGCCTGGCCATGGAGGATCTGAATGTCGGCCGCATCGCCGCCGTGGTCTGCGACGATCCGGTGGCCGCCAACTACGCCCTCGACAAGTACAAGGACACCCTCAAAATCGCCACGGTCATCGAGACCGGCGAGGCCGAGCATTACGGCGTGGCGGTCCAGAAGGGCAACACGAAAATCCTGGAACTGGTCAACAAGGGCATTCTCGCTGTCAAGGCCAAGGGGCTCGACAAGGAACTGATGCAGAAATGGATGGGGCAGTGATGTAGCCCTGCCGTGACCACGCCGGGCCGCAGGGCCCGGCTTTTTTTATCCGACCGGGGACGCCCATGCAGGATAAGCAAGTTGCCAAAATCGAAGTCGGTGACGGCGCCGCCATCCCCACCCCGGATGACCGCGGGCTGGTGTCGGCCTGGTGGATCGCCCTGATCGGGGCCGTGGCCCTGCTCGTTCTCCTGCCGGTCATCAAGCCCGATCCGTACCTGAACATCCTCCGCTTCGTCCCCGACGGCATCCTCATCACCTTCCAGGTGACGGTGCTGTCCATCTTGCTGGCCATCGTCATCGGCCTGTTCACCGGCCTGGGACGAATCTCCACCAACCGGGTGATCAACCTCATCGCCTCGCTCTATGTCGAGGTGGTGCGCGGCATCCCGCTCCTGGTGCAGCTCTTCTACATCTACTACGCGCTCGGCCGGTTCGTGCGCGTGCCGGACCTGGTGGCGGCGGTCATTGCCATGGCCTTCTGCTACGGCGCCTACATGGGCGAGGTGTTTCGCGCCGGCATCAAGTCCATCGACCGCGGCCAGACCGAGGCGGCCCTGTCGCTCGGTTTCAACAACCGCCAGACCATGGCCAGGGTGATCCTGCCGCAGGCCTGGCGGACCATCCTGCCGCCGGTGGGCAACGAGTTCATCGCCCTGCTCAAGGACACCTCGCTGGTTTCCATCCTCGCCGTGGCCGACATCCTCCGGCGCGGCCGCGAGTACGCCTCGGAGAGCTTCAACTACTTCGAGACCTACACCATGATCGCCCTGATCTACCTGCTGATCACCCTCGTTCTCTCCAAGCTCATCAGCATCATGGAGCACCGGTTGAGCCACTATGAGCGCCGCTGACCCGATCATCCGCCTGGACACCATCAACAAGTCCTTTGGCGCCTTCCGGGCGCTGACCAACGTCAGCCTGGAGATCGCCGCCGGCGAGAAGGTGGTCATCCTCGGTCCGTCCGGTTCCGGCAAATCGACCCTGCTGCGCACCATCAACCGGCTGGAAACCATCGATTCGGGCACCATCGTGGTGGACGGCCACAACCTGTACGACCCGGGCGAGGACATCAACCGCATCCGCATGGAAGTGGGCATGGTCTTCCAGAGTTTCAACCTGTTCCGCCACAAAACGGTGCTCGAGAACCTGACGCTCGCGCCGATCAAACTCAAGCGGCTGACCCGGGCCCGGGCCGAGGAGATCGCCCTGGCCCTGCTCGACAAGGTCGGCATGCGCGACCGGGCCAGCCATTACCCGATCCAGCTGTCCGGCGGCCAGCAGCAGCGGGTGGCCATTGCCCGGGCCCTGGCCATGGAGCCCAAGATCATGCTCTTCGACGAACCGACTTCGGCGCTCGACCCGGAGATGATCAACGAGGTGCTCGAGGTCATGGTTACCCTGGCCCGGGAGGGCATGACCATGGCCGTGGTCACCCACGAGATGGGCTTTGCCCGCGAGGTGGCTGACCGGGTGGTGTTCATGGACGGCGGCGTCATTGTCGAACAGGCCCCGCCGGCAACCTTTTTCAAAAACCCCGAGAATCCCCGCACCCGGCTGTTCCTCAAGCAGATCCTCTAGCCCCTGGCTGCACCGTCCCTTTTTCCCTGCGGAGTCCTGCCCATGCATCCCGCGCTGCTCGAGATCCACGAATACGACGGCCCCGGCTACCGCCCCCTGGTCGATTTCGATCACTGGCGGGTGGCAGTGCTCAACTTCAGCCCGGAACTGCTGCCCGAGCATCTGACCAGCATGCAGCGCCACAACGACACCGACGAGGTGTTCGTGCTGCTGGCGGGCCGCTGTATCCTGTTCACCGGCGAGGGCCGGGAAACGGTTACCCGCATCCATGCCGAGGACCTGCGGCCGCACCGGGTGTACAACGTCCGCCAGGGCGTGTGGCACACCCACACCCTCAGCCCGGATGCCCGGGTGCTGGTGGTGGAGAACCAGGACACCACCTGGGACAACTCGCCGTTCACCCCGCTCACCGATCAGCAGATGGGGGAGATCGTCCGCCTGGCCGGCGAACTCTGGCCGGACACCGGCGAGTGAGGTGTTGCCGCCGGGCGATCGGCCGGCCCGGGCCCGGGAAGATGCCCCTCTGTTCGGGCCGCCGGGCAGGTTGTCAAGCGGCCCCTGATCGGGTACACTTGCCGTCCAGCCACCGCCGGGGCCGTCGCCCCCGGACCCCCCTCGTGTTCCTCCGCCAGAAAGGTACGGTATGAAGGCCTCCCTCAGTAAAAAGACCAAGTTCATCTTCATCACCGGCGGGGTGCTCTCCTCGCTCGGCAAGGGACTTTCCGCCGCGTCCATCGGCTCGCTGCTCGAGGCGAGGGGATTGACCGTCACCTTCCAGAAGCTCGACCCGTACATCAACGTGGACCCCGGCACCATGAACCCGTTCCAGCACGGCGAGGTCTACGTGACCAACGACGGTGCCGAGACCGACCTGGACATGGGCCATTACGAGCGGTTCACCAACGCGGTGATGGGCCAGAAGAACAACTACACCTCCGGCCGCATCTACTACTCGGTGATCATGAAGGAACGCCGCGGCGAGTACCTGGGCGGCACGGTGCAGGTGATCCCGCACATCACCGACGAGATCAAGGAGTCCATTCTCCAGCTGGACGGCTGCGCCGACGTGGCCCTGATCGAGATCGGCGGCACGGTGGGCGACATCGAGGGGCTGCCCTTCATCGAGGCGATCCGCCAGCTGCGCATCGACCTGGGCCGGGAATACACCCTGTTCATCCACCTGACCCTGGTGCCCTACATCAAGACCGCCGGCGAGGTGAAGACCAAGCCGACCCAGCATTCGGTCAAGGAGCTGCTCGCCTCGGGCATCCAGCCGGACATCCTCATCTGCCGCACCGAGACCACCCTGACCGACGAGCTGAAGCGCAAGATCGCCCTGTTCTGCAACGTCGAGGCGGGTTCGGTGATCTCCGCCATCGATGTCGAGTCCATCTACGAGCTGCCGCTCAAGTTCTACAGCGAGGGCATTGACGCCCGCATCCTGGAGAAGCTCGGCATCTGGACCGGGGCGCCGAATATCGAGCCCTGGGAGCAGCTCAACCGCAAGATCAGAAACCCCAGGTCCACGGTGACCATCGGCATCACCGGCAAGTACGTGGACCTGAAGGAGTCCTACAAGAGTCTGCACGAAGCCCTGGTCCACGGCGGCATCGCCAACGACACCAGGGTGGCCCTGCAGTACATCAGCGCCGACAACCTGGAAGACGGCCAGGACCTGGAAAAGCTCGACAACTGCGACGGCATCCTCGTGCCGGGCGGCTTCGGCAGCCGCGGCATGGAGGGCAAGATCCAGGCAGTGACCTATGCGCGCGAGCGGTCCATCCCGTTCTTCGGCATCTGCCTCGGCATGCAGCTGGCCGTGGTCGAGTTCGCCCGCAACATCGCCCGGATCGAGGGGGCCCACTCGGTGGAGTTCAACCCGGCCACCCCCCACCCGGTGATCTACCTGATGACCGAGTGGTTCGACTTCCGCAGCGGCCGCATCGAACGCCGCGACGAGCAGTCGGACATGGGCGGCACCCTGCGGCTCGGCGCCTACCCCTGCGCGCTGACGCCCGGGACGCTCGCCGCCGCGGCCTACGGCCAGGAGACGATCAGCGAGCGCCACCGGCACCGCTACGAATTCAACAACGCCTACCGCGAGCAGCTGGAGGCGGCGGGCCTGGTGGTGAGCGGCGCCTCGCCCGACGGCACCCTGGTGGAGATCATCGAACTGGCCGACCACCCCTGGTTCCTCGGCTGCCAGTTCCATCCCGAATTCCAGTCCAAGCCCATGCGGCCGCACCCGCTCTTCCGCGACTTCATCAGGGCGGCCATCGCCCACCGCAAGGGCGAATCGGTCTGATCCATGCAGTGCGTCGAACTGCCCTTCCCCCCTTCCGGCCCGATCACGGTCGGGCCCGGGGCACCGCTGTTGCTCCTGGCCGGCCCCTGTGTGCTCGAGAGCGCCGAACTGGCCCGCGAGGTGGCGGTCGAGATGCAGGCCATCGCCGCCCGCCTGGGGGTGTCCTACGTGTTCAAGGCCTCGTTCGACAAGGCCAACCGCACCTCGCTGTCTTCCTTCCGCGGACCCGGCCCGGAGAAGGGGCTGCGCATCCTCGCCCGGCTGCGCGAGGAGCTGAAGGTGCCGGTGGTCTCGGACATCCATGAGCCGGCCCAGGCCGAGCTGGCCGCCGAGGTGCTGGACATCCTCCAGATCCCCGCCTTTCTCTGTCGGCAGACCGACCTCTTGGTCGCGGCCGCGCGCACCGGCAAGGTGGTGAACATCAAGAAGGGCCAGTTCGTCTCGCCCTGGGACATGGCCCATGCGGTGGACAAGGTGCGCGCCGCCGGCGGCCGGCGTATCCTGCTCACCGAGCGGGGGGCCAGCTTCGGCTACAACAACCTGGTGGTGGACATGCGCGCCCTGCCGGTGTTGCGCGGTCTCGGCTGCCCGGTGATCTTTGATGCCACCCACTCGGTGCAGCTGCCGGGCGGCGCCGGCGGCAGCTCGGGCGGGCAGCGCGAGTTCATCCCGCCGCTGGCCCGGGCGGCCATGGCCGCGGGCATTGACGGGCTGTTTCTCGAGGTGCACCCGGACCCGGACCACGCCCTCTGCGACGGACCCAACTCCCTGCCGCTGGCCGGGGTGGAAGGGCTGCTTCGCCAACTCCTGGCCATCCGCACAGCGGTCTCTGGGGTGATCGATGGCTGAGTGCGGCTGCGGTCAGCCCGGGGGCAGCTACCCCACGGACTGCGAACTCACCGAGGCCCTGCGCGAGCGTTCCCGCCGGCGCAGCCGGCCGGTACCACGCAGCGCAGCCTGGCAAGAGGCCCTGCCCCGGGCCCGGCAGGTGCGGCTGCTGCTCCTGGACGTGGACGGCGTGCTCACCGACGGCACCATCACCTACGGCTCGGACGGTATCGAGACCAAGAGCTTCCACACCCAGGACGGCCTGGGGTTGAAGCTGCTCCAGGAGAGCGGTGTGGCCGCGGGCATCATCACCGCCCGCGCCTCGGAGGCGGTGCTCCGCCGGGCCAGGGAACTGGGGTTTGCCCACGTAATCCAGGGCGCCGCCGACAAGCTGGCCGCTTTCGAGGCGATCCTCCGCGAAACCGGCCTGCGGCCGCCGCAGACCGCCTACATGGGCGACGACTGGATGGACCTGCCCCTGCTCAACCGGGTCGGCCTGGCCGCGGCCCCGGCCAACGCGGTGGCCGAGGTGCGCCAGCGGGTCCACTACACCACCGAGCGCACCGGCGGCCGCGGCGCGGTGCGCGAGGTCTGCGATCTCCTGCTCGAGGCCCAGTCCAACCTGGAGCGGCTGTTCGCGAGGTTCGACCGATGATCAAAAACCCCCGCAATCTCCTCTGGATCGTGCCGCTGGCGCTCTTCCTCACCAGTCCGCTGTGGCAGCCGCCGGTGGCGACCTTCCTCACCCCGCGCGGCGGCTACAACCCCAGGCTGGCCGAGATCGACGAACAGACCCCGGTGCAGAATTTCAGCATGGACCAGGTGTCCATTACCCTGACGAGCGAAGGGGCGGAGGAGTGGCAGGTGGATGCCGACCGCGCCTTCACCGGCACGGACGATCACCTGATCGAGATGGAGGGGGTCAGCGCCATGTACATCGGCACCGAAAAGGAGCCGACCAATATCACCAGCCTGCGCGGCCGGTACCGCATCGACGAGCGACACCTGACCCTGATCGACAAGGTGGTGATCAGCAAGCCGACCAAAAACCAGCAGTTGTTCTCCGAACTGCTCGACTACTACGATGCCACCAAGATGGTGGTCAGCCCCGGGCCGGTGCGCCTGCGCGGGCCGGACCTGAACCTCACCGCCGACCGGATGGATTACGACCTGGCCAGCGACGGCTACGACTTCAGCGGCGCGGTCAAGGTGCAGATGTAACCGGGCCGGCCCGACAGTCTCTACTTTCTCACAGGATACCAACATGTTGCAGGTGAACGAACACTATCTCAAGCTCCAGGCCTCCTACCTGTTCTCCGACATTGCCAAGCGGGTGGCCGCCTTCCAGGACGCCCACCCCGGGCGCGAGGTGATCAAACTGGGCATCGGCGATGTCACCAACCCGCTGCCGCCGGCCTGCATCGAGGCCTTCCACAGGGCTGTGGACGAGATGGGCACCGTGGCCGGGTTCCGCGGGTACGGCCCGGAGCAGGGCTACGACTTCCTGCGCGAGGCCATCGCTGCTCACGATTTCCGGGCGCGCGGGGCCGAGATCGAGGCCGACGAGGTGTTCGTCAGCGACGGCGCCAAATGCGACACCGGCAACATCCAGGAGCTGTTCAGCAGCGCGGCGAAGATCGCCATCCCGGACCCGGTCTATCCGGTCTACCTGGACACCAACGTCATGGCCGGCCGCACCGGGGCCTACCGCGACGGCCGCTACGAGGGCATCGTCTACCTCGAATCGACCAAGGCGAACGGCTTCGTGCCCGAGCTGCCCACGGAACCGGTTGACCTGATCTACCTCTGCTTTCCCAACAACCCCACCGGCTCGACCATCACCCGCGAGCAGCTCAAGGCCTGGGTGGATTTCGCCCGCGACAGCAAGGCGCTCATCCTGTTCGACGCCGCCTACGAGGCCTTCATCCGCGACCCGGACCTGCCGCACTCCATCTTTGAGATCCCGGGCGCCCGTGAGGTGGCCATCGAGTTCCGCAGCTACTCGAAGAGCGCCGGCTTCACCGGCACCCGCTGCGCCTACACGGTGGTGCCAAAAGAGTGCACGGCCTTTGATGTCGCGGGCAACCGGCAGGCCATCCACCCGTTGTGGAACCGGCGCCACACGACCAAGTTCAACGGCGTCTCCTACCCGGTGCAGCGGGCCGCCGAGGCGGTGTATTCGCCTGCGGGCCAGGCCCAGTGCACGGCCCTGATCGACGGCTACCTGCACAACGCCTCCCTTATCCGCGCGGCCATGACCGAACTCGGCTACGGGTGCGTCGGCGGCGACAACGCCCCCTACGTGTGGATCGACGGAGGACGGGACTCCTGGGCGTTCTTCGACCTGCTGCTCGAGAAGGCGGGCGTGATCTGCACGCCCGGGGCGGGCTTCGGCCGCTGCGGCCAGGGCTATATCCGCCTGTCGGCGTTCAACTCCGAGGCCAACGTGATCCGCGCCATGGAACGGATTCGGCAAGCGCTGGGCTGATCGACCGGGCAAGGGGAAGGGGCAGAACGACACCAGGTTTTTTCAGGTGGAACAATGCGAACCATGAACAGACAAGCGAACGGCTCCAGGGTGAGCGGCAGCCTGGTGTTCCTGCAGGAATTTCTCAAGCATCCGCTGCAGATCGGCTCGATCATCCCCAGTTCCCGCTTCCTTGAGCGCCGGGTGGTGGAGGCTGCCGGCGCGGCCGACGGCGAGGTGATCGTTGAACTGGGGCCCGGCGTGGGCGGCATCACCCGGGCGCTGCTGGCCGCCATGGGCCCCGAGGCCCGGCTGCTGAGCATCGAAATCAACCCCAACTTTCACAGCTGGGTGGAGCGCATCAACGACCAGCGGCTCATCGCCCACCTGGGCAGCGCCGTTGAGCTGCAGGAGATCCTGGCCGGCTACGCGCTGGCTTCGCCCAGCGCAGTGGTGTCCGGCATCCCCTTTTCCACCATGGACCGCCGCATCGGCTCCCAGATCCTGGCGACCGTGTCCTCGGTACTGCCGGTCAACGGCCGCTTCGTCGCCTACCAGGTGAACAGCCAGGTGGCCACGCTGTGCGAACCGTTCCTCGGCTGCGGCCAGCGGTCCATGGAATTCCTCAATATCCCGCCCATGCGTATCTTCCAGTGGGTCAAGCAGGCCTGACCGCCGCCCTAGCCTGAGACCCGGCCGCGGCCGGGTCAGGCACCAAGCAGGTGGCTGGCGTTCGCGCCGGTGATGCGCGCGAGCAACTCCACCGGCAGGCGGAGTTGGCGCAACCGCTCGAGCGAGGCGGCCTGGTCGGTCCACGGGCTGTCCGTGCCGAACAGCAACCGGTCGGCCGGGTGGGCGAGCAGTATCCGCCGCACCCGCTCGGCTTCAAGATGGTCCAGGGCGAACGACAGTTCCATCCACACCGGCTCGCCCACGAGCACCTCTTCCACATCCTCCCATTCATCCCAGCCGCCCAGATGGGTGGCGATCAGCTTGAGTTCCGGAAATTTCCGGCAGACGGCGCGGATCCGCTGTGGATCAGCCTTGCGCACCCGCGGGTAGGCGATGTCATAGCCGGCGTGGATCACCAGGATCAGGCCGGTTTCCGCAAGGGACGCGTACAGCGGGTCCAGGCGCGGGTCGTCGAGCAGGTAATCCTGGTAGTAAGAGTGCATCTTGATGCCCTTGAACCCCTGGGCGTGCACGAGGGCGAGGTGATCGAGCAGGTCCGGGTCGGCCGGGTGCAGGGAGGGCAGGGGGATGATCCGATCGGAACGGATGGCCCGTGACCAGCGGAGGATGGGTTCGAACTGTTCCGGTCGGGTGGCGATGGAGCAGACCACCGATCGGTCGATGCCGGCGCGGTCCATGGAGGCGAGCAGCCCGGCCACGGTGCCGTCCAGGTGGGCGCGGATGTTGCCCTCGGCCTCCAGGGCCGGGATGGCGGCGGCTGCGACCCGGTCGGGAAAGGCGTGGGTGTGGAAGTCGATGATGCCGGTCATGGTCGCATCACGCGGTTCAGACCAGCAGCCACAGGCCGAGGTGGAGCACCAGCAAGGCATAGAGACCGGCGGCCACGTCGTCGAGCATGATCCCCAGGCCGCCGTGCAGGTGGCGGTCGACCCAGCCCACCGGGAAGGGCTTGGCAATGTCGAACAGCCGGAACAGGGCGAAGCCGGCGAGGGGTGCGGCCGGGTGGAGCGGGACCGCGGTCAGGGCGATGAGTACGCCGACGATCTCGTCGATGACCACCACCCCGGGATCGCCCCGGTCGAGGATCTTCTCGGCAGCGCCGGCGCTGGCCACGCCGACCAGGAAGAGCGCGGCGACCACGGCCAGGTAGGCGGTCAGGCTGAGCCCGGCGAGCGGCCACCAGAGGAGCAGGCCGACCAGGGTGCCCCAGGTGCCGGGCGCCTGGGGCAGGTAGCCGCTGCCGGCGCCGGTGGCGATGAACATCAGGAGCCGATCCATGGTGTTCCTGTCAGCGGTCGCCATCAACGCAGCGTACGGCTGCGTAGACCGCCTGCAACGGCACCCGGTGCCGCTCCGCCACGGCCCGGCAGGCCTCGTATTCCGGGGTGAGTACCGGGCCGTCCGGGGTCTGGACCCGTTTGGCCGCCAGTGGACCCCAGGGGGTTGGCACGGTGACCGTAGCCCGGGGCAGGGTGACCCGCTCCTCGCTGCGCCGGCGCAGGCCGATGGCGGTGGTCTCGGCGAGCAAGATTTGGATCAACTGCTGCGAGGCCGCGGCCGCGGTGATCACCCGCAGCAGGAAGCCGGGCCGTCCTTTTTTCATGTGCATGGGCACCAGGCAGACATCCAGGGCGCCCGAGGCCATCAGCCGGTCGCTCAGGTAGGGCCAGAATTCCGGGTTCCAGTCGTCCAGGTGGGTCTCCAGCACCTCGACCCGCTGGGCCTCGGCCACCTCCATGCTCTGCCCCAGGAGCAGCCGCAGCAGGTTCGGCCGGCCATCGCTTCGTTCCCTCATCCCCGCGCCGTAACCGGTGCGCTCCAGCCGCAGGGGCGGCAGCGGACCGAAGCCGGCGGCCAGTTCCCGCACCAGGGCGGCGCCGGTGGGCGTGACCAGTTCCTGGCGAAGGTCTTCGCCGTACACCGGTACGCCCGCGAGCAGCCGGCAGACCGCCGGCGCGGGCAGGGGGACCTCGCCGTGGGCGCAGGCCACCCAGCCGCTGGCCAGGGGCAGGGGCGAGCAGACCAGCCGCTCGACCCCCAGCCAGGCCAGACCGGCCACGGTGCCGACAATATCCACCAGGGCGTCGTCGGCACCGACCTCGTGGAAGTGGATGCGATCCGGCGTGGTCCCATGGACCACGGCTTCGGCCTCGGCCAGGCGGGTGAACACGGCGAGGGCCCGGGCCCGCACCGCGGGGTTCAGGCCGGCCCGGTCGAGCAGGGCGGTGATCTCGGCCAGGTGCCGGTGGGCGTGGTGGTGATCGTGGTCGTGGCAGGGCACATGAACCTGCACGCGGGTGGCGGCGAACCCCTGCACCACCGGGCGGCTGATCTCGAGGGTGACCCCGTCCAACTGGAGCGCGGCCACCGCCTCGTGCAGAACGGCTTCGGGCAGGCCAACGTCAAGCAGGGCGCCGAGCAGCATGTCGCCGCTCACCCCGGAGAAGCAGTCCAGGTAGGCAGTGCGCATCAGCCCAGCCGCGCCCCGGCGGGAAGGGACAGGCCGTTCAGGCAGGCGGAGACCGGCATCCGCTTCCTGCCCTCGGGCTGGACCTCGCGGAGGCGCAGGCTGTCCGCGCCGGTGGCCACCACCAGGCCGGTGCTGTCGGCGCTCCGGATGGTGCCGGGCGCCAGGTCGGCCGGGGTGGGGACCACCTCCGGCCGGAACAGGCGGAGACGGCGGCCGTCGAGGAAGGTGTAGGCCGAGGGCCAGGGATCGAGCCCGCGGATCAGGCAGTGCAGTTCCGTGGCCGGCCGGTGCCAGTCCAGGTGTCCCTGCTCCTTGATGAGCATGGGCGCGAGCGTGGCCCGGCCATGGTCCTGGGGAACCGCCTCGAGCTCTCCCCGCCGCAGCCGGTCGAGGGCCAAGGCCAGGGTGCGGCCGCCCAGTTCGGCCAGCCGGGTGAACAGATCACCGGCCGTGTCCTCCGGACCGATGGGCTCGGACACGGACAGCAGTATTGGACCGGTGTCCATGCCTGCGTCCAGCTGCATGATGGTGATGCCGGTTTCCTCGTCGCCGTTGATGATCGCCCACTGGATCGGTGCCGCCCCCCGGTGGCGGGGCAGGAGCGAGCCGTGGACGTTGATCGCCCCGAGCGGCGCCAGGCGGAGCAGGGGTTCGGGCAGGATACGGCCGTAGGCGACCACCACCAGGAGGTCCGGCGCATAGGCGCGGAGGGTCTCGACAAAATCGGGCGTTCGCACCGACTCGGGCTGCAGCACCGGCAGGCCGGCCTGCTCGGCCACCACCTTCACCGGCGGCGGGCTCACCTTCCGGCCGCGGCCGCGCGCCCGGTCGGGCTGGCAGACCACCGCCGCCACCCGGTCCGGCCCGTCCAGCAGGGTCTGCAGCGAGGGCACGGCAAAATCCGGCGTGCCCATGAAGACGATGGTGAGCGGGCCGCTCATGCCTCTTCCCGCAGGATTTTTTTGAGTTTTTTCTTGTAGAGGACGCGCTTGAGCGAACTCAGGTGGTCGATGAAGAGGATGCCGTGCAAATGATCGACCTCGTGCTGGAGGATGCGGGCGAACCGGTCTTCGGCGTCGAATTCCACCGGGTTGCCCTGTTCGTCCCGGGCGCTGACGTGGATCCTGCGGAACCGCTTGACCCGGTCGTAGCATTCGCGCACGCTCAGGCAGCCCTCGTCGTCGACCACGCTGCCCTCGCCGTTGGTGAGCACCGGGTTGACCAGGGCCTGGTAGCGACGCTCGCCATCGCCGGTGGAGCGGTCGACCACCACCACCTGGCGGGCCACGCCGATCTGGTTGGCGGCCAGGCCGACGCCCGGGGCGTCGAACATGGTCTCGGCCATGTCCTGGATGAGGGTCTGCAGTTGGTCGTCGAAGTCGGTGACAACTTCCGCCTTCTGGCGGAGCACCGGGTGCGGATGGGTGATGATGGTTCGAATCGCCATGGGTGAAGCCTGGGGCTGTGGTGCGGCGGCACCGGTCAATGCGGGGGTTTATACTGGAGCCTATGTAATCAGTTTGCCCCCCCTTGTAAAGGCGTCTCCCCGGGCCGGGGGGCTGGCCACGGTGGTCGCTTGTATTTCGCGGTGTTTTTGTGTAGGGTGCGGTCCGCATTCTGCAAGGGGGAGGGATGATCGACAAACAGGCGCTGGCGGCGGGACGGGAACTGCTGCAGCGGCCGCTGCTGCCGCTGGCGGGCATGGTCCGCTTCCTCTACCTGACCGGCGATTTCGCCGCGCCGGCGGAGGTGATCGAGCAGTTGCCCGCGGACATCGAGACCAATGACGCCGTGTATGCGGACGCCGCCGCTGACCTGCGCCCCTGCGCCCCGCTGTTCGCGCCGCTGGTCGAGGTGAAAGAGGGCCGGCCGCCGGCAGCGCGCATCGTGGACCCGAGCGGACAACCGGTGGACGCGCTCACCGCGGCGGCCGCGCTCGTTGACCAGCAGGTGCTCACCCGGGAGTTGGAGCGGATCAACAGTCTGCTCTGCGCCCCCTGCGCCTGTACGCTTTGCTGCGTCGGCCCGGAGGCGACCATGCAGCAGGCCTACTTCGAGATCCCGCTCGCCGGGGCCGAGCCCGACCGGTTCGCGGTGGCGCGCATCGACACCCCGGCCTCACGTACGCACCGGGCCGACGACGAGGAGCCGCTGCCAGTCCACGGCCGCCCCTTTTACGAGCAGAGCGAACCCGTGCTGGTTCATTGGCGGTACGGCTGGAGCCTGATCCTGCCGCAAGCGTCCCGCTGCCCGAACCTGGCCGCGGACGGCCGCTGCCAAATTTACCCGGATCGGCCCGAGGTCTGCCGGCGGCCGCAGATCTTTCCCTACGTGCTCGAACCCTTCACCGACGAGGCCGGGTCGGGCCGGCGGATCCGCCGGAGTCTGCTCGCGGTCCTCGACTGTCCCTATGTCCGCCTGCTCCAGGACGAGATCGCCACCTTTGCCGCGGCCAGTGAACTGGACCTGGTTTTCCGCCGCAACAAGGCCTGAGCCACCGCAACCCGCACCCATCCGACCCTGCCCATGTCCCTGACCGGTCCTGTCTGCATCCTCGTCTCCTACCTTGTCGGCGCCGTTCCCTTCGGCCTGCTCCTGTCCCGCGGCAGCGGCATCGACATCCGCACCCAGGGCAGCGGCAACATCGGCGCGACCAACGTGGCCCGCCTGCTCGGCAGGAAAAAGGGCGTGCTGACGCTCGCGCTCGACATCGTCAAGGGCTGGGCGCCAATGGTGCTCGCCGCGCCGCTGGTCCAGGGCGAACCGCGTCGCGACCTGATCATCGCCCTGTGCGGCGCGGCCGCAGTGCTCGGCCACATGTTTTCCGTGTACCTGCGCTTTCGCGGCGGCAAGGGGGTGGCCACGGCGCTTGGCGCCTTCCTTGCCCTGTCGCCGCTGGCCGTGGTCGGCTGCCTGGTCGTGTTCCTGCTCACCGTGCGGCTGTCGGGCTTCGTGTCGCTCGGCTCGCTGGCCGGCTCGGCTGCAATCCTGCTCTTTCTGCCCCTGCTCGGTGCGCCGGCCTGGAAGCTGCAGTTGGCCGCATTCATCGTTGCCCTCATCTGGGCCAGGCATTACGAGAACATCGGCCGCCTGGTGCGGGGTACCGAGAAGTCCTGGAAGCAGCGGGACAGGGCAGGGGAGTGAACCGCAAGGAGTGGCAGGCCATCGAGCGGGCGCGCGACCTGCTCGGGCTGGGCGAGGCGGCGACGCTCGCCGAGATCAAGCGCGCCTACCACCGGCAGAGCAAGCTGCATCATCCGGACACGGCCGGCCACGGTGCGGACAGCGAGCGCATGGTCCGCATCACCGCCGCCTACGAGCTGCTCATGCGCTACTGCAGTGAGTACCGCTTTCCGCTCTCGCGGCCTGAGAACGACGAGGAATACGATCTGTACGATCCCGAGGAGTGGTGGCAGGCCCGTTTCGGCCAGGATCCCCTGTGGAGCGGCCGCAAGCCCAGGAAACGCTGAGGCCGGGTCGGCCCGGCCATGAACGCACAACGAGGAAAAGTATGCAGATTCCGCAACTGATAGAGGGCCGGCGGCCGTTTGTTTCCCTGGAATTCTTTCCCCCGAAAAACCGGGACGAGTGGCCGGCCTTTATCGATGCAGCCCGGGAACTCAGCCAGCTGCGGCCACTGTTCACCTCGGTGACCTACGGCGCCGGCGGTTCCACCCAGGCCAACACCCTGGAGATCTGCGAACGGCTCATCGACGCCTGCGGCTTCGAGATCATGCCGCATCTCACCGGGGTGACCGCCGACCGCGCCAAGATCGACGGTTTTCTCGCATCGATCCGCGCCCTGGGCATCGACAACGTGCTCGCCCTGCGCGGCGACCGGCCCGCCGGCTTCACCGGCACGGACGAGGAGCTGTTCGCCGTGTTTCCCCATGCCGCCGACCTGGTCAGCTACATCCGCGCGCGTCAGCCACAGCTGGCCATCGGCGTGGCCGGCTTCCCCGAGGCCCACGCCGAGGCGCCCTCGTTCAGCGCCGATCTCGCCGTCATGCGGCGCAAGATCGACTGCGGCGCGGATTTCGTCATCACCCAGCTCTATTTCGACAACCGGGTCTATTTCGACTACGTCGAGCGGCTGCGCGCCCTGGGGGTGACGGTGCCGGTGATCCCGGGCGTCCTGCCCATCCGCAGCCTGACCTCGCTGCGCTTCACCCTGCAGCTGTGCAACGCCCGCGTGCCCGGCCAGCTGATCAACAGTATCATCCAGGCCCACGAGCGGGGCGGGGCGGCCGCGGTTTACGAGATCGGCGTGGCCTATGCCCGTGAGCAGGTGCGCGGCCTCATCGAGGGCGGCGCCCCGGGTGTCCACCTGTACACCTTGAACCGCGCCGATATGTGCCTGGCGGTCATGGACGGCCTGCTCTGAGCAGGCCGCCGGACCGTTCCTCCAGCCGCCGCAGGGTCACCCGCACCCGGCCGCCGAGCAGCGCCGCGGCCGCCGCCAGGGCAACGATCAGCCCGATCCAGAACCCCTGCGGCCCGGGCGCCATGCCCCCCCATCCCGCCATGCCCAGGCCGTAACCCAGCGGCAACCCGATCCCCCAGTACGCCACCAGCATGAACACCAGCGGCACGCGCGTGTCCCGGCAGCCGCGTAGAATCCCGCTGCAGTTCACCTGGAGTGCGTCCACCGGCTGAAAAAACGCCGCGTAGACCAGGAGCGAGGCGGCCAGCGCACGTACCGCCGGCTCCGAAGTGTACAGGGCGGCGATCTGTTCCCGGAAGACGACGATGCACAGGCAGGTCAGGGTGGACCCGGCCAGGGCCAGGCCCAGGCCGGTGCGGACGATGCGCGCCAGCCGCCGGACCCGTTGCCGGCCGATGGCGAACCCGGTGCGCACGGTCAGGGCGGTGGCCAGGCTGTAGGGCAGCATGTAGAGCAGCGAGGTGAAGTTGAGGGCGATCTGGTGGGCCGCCACCACCGTGGACCCCAGCCGGGCGAGGAACAGGGCGATGAGCGCGAAGATCGAACATTCGACGAACAGGGCCAGGCCCAGCGGCAGCCCCAGGCGGAGGTAGCCCCGTGTTGACGGACCCGAGCCGTCCGGCGCTGCGGACCCGGGCGGCGCGAACAGGCGGCCGGTGCCCGCCAGCCGGCTCCTGGCGAGCAGCCCGGCCAGGCACAGGAGCATGGCGAGCAGGGACAGGGTCGAGGCCCAGCCGCAGCCCTCGCCGCCGAGTTCGGGCAGACCGAGCCGGCCGTAGATGAAGAGCGCGTTGGCGACGATGTTCACCGTCAGGCCGACCAGGCCGGCGATCATGGACAACCGCGGCCGGGCCAGGCCGTCCCCGCCGCCCTTGAGGGCGAAGAACACCCCGCCCAGCGGCAGCCCCCAGCTGATGGCGAACAGGTAGCGTCCGGTGATCGGGATCACCTCGGCGCTCACCCCCATCCACACCATGAACGGCTGCATGGCCCAGAGGACCGGCATGAGCACCACCCCGGCAGTGCAGCCGACGACCATGCCCAGGCGGATGGAGCGGCGCACCGCCGCCGCGTCACCGCGGCCGTTGGCCTGGGCGACCAGCGGCGTGACCGCGCTCTGCAGGCCGAGCAGGAAGAGAAAGACCGGGAAGAAGATCGACGAGCCCACCGCCACCGCCGCCAGGTCGACACTGGCGTAGCGGCCGGCCATGACCGTGTCGACAAAACCCATGGCGGTCTGCGAAAGCTGGGCAAGGAGAAGGGGCAGGGTCAGCCGGATGAGCAGACCGGCCTCGTGTCGGACCAGGGACAGGGAACGGTGCATACGGAAGCCGGGTGCGGCCCGCTCAGCGGCGGTCCGCACCCTCCAGGTGGCGCTGCTGACGCCGGGTGAGGGAAGGGCCCAGGCTGCGGCCCTGGTCAGGCAGATGGGTGACGTGGGCGCGCACCGCCTCGGGCAGCACCCGGCCCTTGATCACCAGGATATCCGCGGCCAGGGAGTCCGCCACCCGGGCGGCTGGCTGGCCGCGCTCCTCCACCAGGTAGCGGAAGAGGAGCTCGGTGAGCCGGGGCAGGCTGATCCGGGCGGTGGCCCGGGTTTGCGCGTAGAGCCAGCGGCAGAACCGGTCGAAACCGGCGAACACGTCGCCGTCCGGCCAGAGCAGCGGTGCGGTGCGGCGGAAATTGCCGCTGTTGCGGACCAGGTCCCAGAAGCGGGCCAGCCGTTTCATCTCCTGCATGCGGGCAAAAGGGATCTGGTCGTTCTGCAGGATCTCGTAGGGCGGGTCTGGCGCCCAGACCATGCCCCGGTCGCGGTCGTGGCGGCCGATGGTGGTGCCGGAGAGTTTCTTGAGGATGCCGATCTGGATCTCGCCGCTGGTCAGCGTGGCCAGCTCGTTGAGGTGGGCGGCGAACCGGTCGATGGATTCACCGGGCAGGCCGACGATCAGGTCCAGGTGCAGGTGGGCGGTGGTCTCTTCTTCGAGAAAGGCGAGGTTCTCCCGGATCCGCTCCAGGTCGAGCCGCCGGTTGATGCGCGCGGCGGTGGCCGCGTCCAGGGTCTGGATGCCGATCTCGAGCTGCAGGGTGCCGGCAGGGAAGCGGGTGAGCCGCTCCCGCAGCGGAGCCGGGAAATGGTCAGGGATGACCTCGAAATGGACGTGAAAGGGCGGGGTGCGGGCCAGGAAGAAGTCGAGGATGCGGGTCGCGGCGGCGAGGCTGCTGTTGAAGGTGCGGTCCACGAACTTGAAGGTGCGCGCCCCGCGCTGCCAGAGCGTGTCCAACTCGGCCAGGAAGGGCTCCAGGGCAAAGGGCCGCACCCGGTGGTCGAGGGCGCTCAGGCAGAACTCGCACTGGAACGGGCAGCCGCGCGAGGCCTCGACGTAGACGAGCCGGTGGGCCAGGTCCTCGTCGGTGTAGAACGGGTAGGGTGCGGCGAGCGCATCGACCTCGACCGGTGCGGCCGCGATGACCCGCTCCGTGGGGGGGCGACCCTCGAAGAGGGCCCGGCACAACTCGCGGAAGGCGGTTTCGCCCTCGCCCTGGACAAGGTAGTCGGCCTCGTCCATGGGCACGCGCATGGGCAGGTGACTGACCTCGGGGCCACCGAGGACGACGGTCACCCCGGGCGCTACCCGCTTGAGCAGACCGACCAGGCTGCGCACTTCGGCCGCGTTCCAGATGTACACGCCGATGCCGACGATGACCGGCTGGAAGGCAAGGATGCGCTCGGCCATGTCGGCCACCCGGTCGTTCAGGCAGAACTCCTCGATCCGGGCCTGGGCGCGCAGCTCGCCCAGGTTGGCGTACACCCGGCGCAGGCCGAGGCTCGCGTGGATGTAGCGGGCGTTGATGGTGGAGAGGACAATGGCGGCCATGGACTCCTGGCGGGTGCGCTGGGGGGATCGGAGGGCCAGCGGCGCAGGATGCGGCGGCCCCTTTTTCGCGGCCGCCGGCAGGGCCGCCTTGCTGTTTTTGTACGGACGTCCTATAGTGAGCCGCTTTTCCGGCGAACCCGACGGACCTTACCCAAAGAGAGCGCTATGACCAAGACGTACGCGGAAATCAACGAAAAAATCGCCTCCGGCAAGGCCGTGGTGCTCACCGCCGAGGAGGTGATCGACTATGTCGACCGGCGCGGCCTGGAGGCGGCCGCCAAGGAGGTGGACGTGGTCACCACCGCCACCTTCGGGCCCATGTGCTCCTCGGGCTGCTTCCTCAACTTCGGCCACAGTAAGCCGAAGATGCGCATCTCCGAGGCCTGGATCAACGACGTGCTCGCCTACAGCGGCATTGCCGCGGTGGATGTCTACGTGGGCGCCACCCAGCTGCGCCACAACGACCCGGCCAACATGTACCACCCGGGCGAGTTCCGCTACGGCGGCGGCCACGTGATCGAGGACCTGGTGGCCGGCCGCAGGCTGCAGCTGTTCGGCCTGTCCTACGGCACGGACGACTACCCGCGCCGGGAAATCCGCACCATGTTCGACATCAACGACCTCAACCAGGCGATCATGGTCAACCCGCGCAACTGCTACCAGAACTACAATGTTGCGGTCAACGTCTCGGACAAGCGCATCTACACCTACCTGGGCATCCTCCGGGCGAAGATGCGCAACATGACCTACTGCTCCGCCGGCCAGCTGGCGCCGCTGTTGAACGACCCGCTCTACGAGACCATCGGCGTGGGTACGAGCGTCTGGCTGGCCGGGGCGCGCGGCATCGTCTACGCCCAGGGCACCCAGCACTGCTCCCTGGTCGAACGGACGGACGACGGCGTGCCGGTGGAGGGCGCCGGCACCCTGGCGCTCACCGCCAATATGAAGGAGATGCGGCCCGAGTTCGTCCGCGGGGTCAGCTTCAAGGGGTACGGCGTGTCCCTGGCCCTGGGCGTGGGCGTGCCCATCCCGATCCTCAATCCGGACATCCTCCGCCGGACCACGGTGCGCGACCGCGACATCCAGGCCAGCGTGATCGACTACTCTGCCGATTACCCGCAGAAGACCGGCAAGGTGCTGGCCCGGTTCACCTACGAACAGCTGCGCTCCGGCGAGGTCGAACTGCTCGGCAAGAAGGTGCCGGTCACCTCGCTCTCCTCCTACCACAAGGCGCTCAAGATCTGCAACCTGCTCAAGGCCGAGATCGAGGCGGGCCGCTTCCTGCTCAGCGAGCCCAGCCAGCGGCTGCCGCTGGAGCAGGGCATGCAGTCACTGAACATTACGGGGCCGGCACGATGATCACCAAGAAAATCTACCTGTACTTCCCCAAGAGCGAGACCGAGAAGCCCATCGTCTACCACCTGGTCAAGGATTTCGACCTGGTGGTCAACATCTTCCGCGCCAAGGTGACCCCCGAGGAGGAGGGCTACCTGAGCCTGGAAGTAAGCGGCACGAGCGACAACATCGAGCGCGCCTTCGCCTTTCTCAAGGGCTTTGACGTGATCATTCATGCCGGCAACAAGGGCGTGCACTGGGATGCGGACCGCTGCGCCCACTGCGGCGCCTGCGTGGTCCACTGCCCCACCCAGGCCCTGCACCTGGCCGACCGGGCCACCCGCACCATCGGTTTCTGCGAGGACAACTGCGTCGAGTGCCTGGCCTGCATCGCCGCCTGTCCGTTCGGGGCCTGTTCCTCGGCCTTCTGAGCGGCGGTCGCGGTCGTCCGGAGCATGCGCGTCTACCGCTCCTTTTCCTGGAGGGACACTAACCTGCGGGTGGCCTGCGCCTCCTTCGAGCTGGTCACCCGCGCCGTGGTCGAGGCGCGGCGGCAGCTCGAACGCTACATCGCCCGCCACCCGGCCTTCCGCACCGCGCTCGAGCCCCTGCCGCTCCTCGTTGACCCGCCCGAGGCGGCCCGGCGCATGGCCGCGGCCGCCGAGCTGACCGGGCTTGGCCCCATGGCCGCGGTGGCCGGCACCCTCGCCCAGCTGGGCGCCGAGGCGGCGCTGGCCGACGGCTGCGCCGAGGCCATCGTCGAGAACGGTGGCGACATCTTTCTCGCTGCCGCCCGGCCGGTGACCATCGCCCTCCACGCCGGCGCCGCCCTGGGCAGCCGGCTGGCCTTCCACATCGAACCGCAGCAGACCCCGCTCGCCCTCTGTTCCTCCTCCTCCACCATGGGCCACAGTCTCAGCCTCGGCCGCTGCGACCTGGCCACGGTGGCCAGCCGTGACGCCAGCCTGGCCGATGCCGCTGCCACCCTGGTGGGCAACCTGGTGCGCCGGGAGCGCGACCTCACCCCGGCGCTCGAGCGGGTGGGCGCCATCTCCGGCATTGACGGCATCCTTGCGGTCGTTGGCGGCCGCATCGGCCTGTGGGGACACCTGCCCCCGCTGGTGCGCAACGAGGACGCGTCCACCGTCGCCAAGATCACCCGCGACCTGCACGCCCGCTGACCGGAACGCAAACGACAACAGCCGGCGCGGGCGGACCCGGGCCGGCTGCGACTGCGTGTGGAGGGGCGAGCGCTATTCGCCGCGCAGCACCACGTACTGGCTGTGTTCGCCGGCGCGGACGCGCAGCAGCACCTGCTTGCTGTTGCCCCCCTGCTTGAGCGCCCGCTCCAACTCCTTGAGCGAACGGACCCGTACCCGGTTCACCTCCTCGATCAGCTGCCCGGCCTGCAGGCCCACCCGCGCCGCCGGGCTGTCCGCGTCGACATCGGCGATGAGCACGCCCTGGTCCTTGCGATAGCCGAACTGGCCGGCGATCTCGTCGGTCAGGTCCTGCAGGGTCAGGCCCAGCTCGCCCAGGGTGGTGCTGTTCATCTTCTTGGCGATGGAGGCCATGTCGGCCGGCTGCTCGCCCACGGTCACCGCCAGGTCCCGTTCCTTGCCGTCGCGCAGCACGCGCAGGGTGAGCGCGGTGTTCGGCGGGGTCATGGCGATGCGGTTGCGCAGGTCGGCCACGTCGGTGACCGGCGCGCCGTCAATGGCGATGATGATGTCGCCCTGGAGCAGGCCGCTCTTTTTCGCCGGCGAGTCGTCGGTCACCTCGGAGATGAGGGCGCCGCCGTTGGCCTTGCCACCGAAGCTTTTGGCCAGGTTCTCGTCCACATCCTGGATGACGACGCCGAGCCAGCCGCGGGTCACCTTGCCGCTGGTGCGCAGCTGCTTTTCGATGTTCTTGGCCATGTTGATCGGGATGGCGAAGCCGATGCCCATGTAGCCGCCGCTGCGGCTGAATATAGCGGTGTTCATGCCCACCGCCTCACCGTGGATGTTCAGGAGCGGCCCGCCCGAGTTGCCCGGGTTGATGGCCGCATCGGTCTGGATGAAGTTTTCGTAGTCGTTGATGCCCATGCGGTTTCGGCCCTTGGCGCTGACCACGCCGACCGTGACCGTCTGGTTGAGTTCGAACGGGCTGCCGATGGCGATCACCCACTCGCCCACCTCGAGGGCATCGGAGTCGCCCAGGGGCAGGACCGGCAGGTTGTTGCCGTCGATCTTGAGGATGGCCACGTCGGACTGGGGGTCTGTGCCCACCACCCGGGCGGTGAACTCGCGCTTGTCGGCCAGGCGCACGGTGATCTTTTCGGCATCCTCGACCACGTGGTTGTTGGTGAGGATGTGGCCGTCGCTGCCGATGATGAAGCCACTGCCGGCGGCCTGCTGGCGGAAGTTGCGCTTGTCCCGGTCAGGCAGGCGGGGATGGCGGAACTGGGGTCCGAAGAAGCGCTCGAAGAAGGGGTCGGCGAACAGCTCCGAGGGGAACTGGCCCATCCCTTTGGCCGATTTTTCCACGGCCACGTGGACCACTGCCGGGCCGGCCTTCTTGACCACCGAGGAGAAGGCCTTGGCCGAGCGGTCGAGCAGGGCCAGGTCCTCCTCGCTCTGGGCCAGGGCAGGCCGCAGGGGAGCGGCCACGAGCGTCAGGCAGAGTAGGGCAAGGCCGAAAATTGGCGCGAGCGGGTGTTTGCGGGCGGTGTGCATGGGGAAAACTCCTTGCAGGCAGGGCGAATGTTGGTCATCCCGGCGGATGACGGTGCAAAACGGGATAAAAGCAGGTACACAGAAAAGAATAATTATGCCGTCCGCCCGGTTCGTCAAGAGCCGCGGCCGAAGAAAGAACGGAGACCGCGGACCGGAACGCCGACGCGGGTTCCCGCCAACCGACGAGGACTGCCATGGCCCAGACATCCATACTTTTTATCGATGACGAAGAGGTCATCCGCACATCCTTCACCCGGGAGTTGCAGGCGGAGCATTTCGCGGTCACCGCCGCGGCCGACGGCAGCGAGGCGGTCGCCGCCCTGCGGGCGGTGCAGTTCGACCTGGTGATCACCGACCTGATGATGCCCGGGGTGGACGGCTTCGGCGTGCTCAAGGCGGCCAAGGAGTTGTCGCCGCAGACCAGCGTGATCATCCTCACCGGCTACGGCGACATGCGCGCCGCCATCGACGCCCTGCGCCTGGGGGCCGACGACTTCACCCTCAAGCCCTGCGAGATGGAGGAACTGCTCTTCCGCATCGGCCGCTGCCTGGAGAAGCGCAGCCTGCTGCAGCAGCTGGCCGCCCAGAACCGCCAATTGGCGGAGGAAATCGCCCGCCGCCAGCAGACCGAGGCCCTGCTGGTGGAGAGCGAGAACCGCTTCCGCCTGGCCCTGGACGCCAGCTCCAACGGGGTCTGGGACCGCAACCTGGTCAACGGCGAGGTCTATTTCGGCGAAAACTGGCACCGCACCCTGGGCTACGAGGACCCGCGCGAGATCAGCGACGGCCAGAGCTTCGAGAACCTGCTCCACCCCGAGGACCGCGAGCGGGTGCTGGCCCTGCGCGAGGCCCACGCCCGGGGAGAGACGCCCCGTTACGAGGCCGAGTACCGCATGCGCAACAAGGGGGGCGAGTGGCAGTGGATCCTCAGCCGCGGCCAGGCGGTGGCCCGTGACGCCGAGGGCCGCGCCCTGCGCATCATCGGCACGCACACCGACATCACCCGCCTCAAGGAGGCCGAGGCCGCCCTGAAAGAGGCTCGCACCCAACTGGAGAAACGGGTGCGCGACCGCACCGCCGAACTCTACGAATCCAACGTGGCCCTCAAGGTGCTCCTGCAGAAGCGCGAGGAGGACAAGGCAACCCTGGCCGAGCAGGTACTCGCCAACACCGCCCGGCTGATCGCGCCCTTTCTCGCCCGGCTCGAGCAGAGCCGGTTGAGCGAGCAGCAGCAGGTGCTCGTCGACATCCTCCGCGCCAACATCAACGAGCTGACCTCGCCCTTTGCCAGCAACTTCTCCACCAAGCTGACCCGGCTGACCCCGGCCGAGATCCAGGTGGCCAACCTGGTCAAGCTGGGCAAGCGGACCAAGGAGATTGCCGCGATCATGAACCTCTCCCCGGGCACGATCAGCATCCACCGCAAGAACATCCGCAAGAAGCTGGAACTCACCCACCAGAAAACCAACCTGCAGACCATGCTGTCGATCAAATCCTGAACGCAGCACACAACACCGGATAATTCGCCTACCCGGAATCTCTACAAAAAACCTCTGTTGTTTTTTTCCGGTGCCCGGGTCATAGTTTTGAGCACCCTTGCGGACAAGGCCGGCCAGCACCGGCTGGCTCCGCGCTCCGCTGTCCCTTGACCAGGAGACGCCATGACCCGCCAACAATCGTTCACCAAAATCGAAAACGAACTGCTCCCCCGGTTCAGGAAGCAGGTCGGCGAGGCCGAATCCACCGGGGAGGTGCAGAAATTTTTCCGCCACTGCATCCGGGAATTGTTCGCGCAGGCCTCGGACGGCCGGGTGAGCCCGGCCGACGAGGACATCGACCTGCTCACCGAGGGACAGGAAACATTCCGCATCGGCGAGCGGGTGCGCGCTGCCGCCGGTTTCGCCGAGATCTGGGAGGGGTCGGACCTGGCCCAGATCGTTTCCCGGTTCGCCGAGGCGGCCCGCAACCGCTTCCGTCACCTGGCCAAAAACCCGGAGAAGACCGAGGCCAAGATCCGCATGTGAGCCGGGAATCGGCCTGATCGCACCCGGCGGCGACCGGGAAGGAGGACGCATGCACGAGGCTCTATTTTATACGCAACAGGCCGACGGGGGCGTGGTCTGCCACCTGTGCAGCCACCACTGCCGCATCGCCGCAGGGCGCCGCGGGTTGTGCGGGGTGCGGGAGAACCGGGAGGGCCGCCTGGTCAGCCTGGTGAACGGCCGGTTGGTGGCGGCGCACGCTGACCCGATCGAGAAAAAGCCGCTCTTTCATTTCCTGCCCGGCAGCCGTTCCTATTCCATTGCCACCGTGGGCTGTAATTTTCAGTGCCTGCACTGCCAGAACGCCGAGATTTCCCAGTACCCGCACCTGCACGCGGGGCAGATCCACGGCACGCCGACCAGCCCGGAGCAGGTGGTGGCGGAGGCAGAGCGCAGCGGGTGCGCGAGCATCAGCTATACCTACGTCGAGCCCACCATCTTCTATGAATTCGCCCGCGACTGCGGCCGGTTGGCGCACAGCCGGGGGATGCGCAACGTGTTTGTCAGCAACGGCTACCTGACACCCGAGGCGATCCGGGACCTGGCCACCTGGCTCGACGCGATCAACATCGACCTCAAGGCCTACACGGACGCCTTTTACCGGCAGGTCTGCAAGGCCCGGCTGCAGCCGGTGTGCGACGCCATCCGCCTCTGTCACGACCTGGGCATCTGGGTCGAAGTGACCACCCTGGTCATCCCCGGGATGAACGACAGCGACGAGGAACTGCGCGCCGCCGCCCGTTTTCTCCGCGGGATCGCCCCGACCATTCCCTGGCATGTGACCGGCTTCTACCCGACCTACCGGATGCTCGACCGGCCGTCGACGCCGGCGGCCACCTTGCGGCGGGCCCGGGAGATCGGCCTGCAGGAGGGGCTGGTGCACGTCTACGAGGGCAACGTCCGCGACGAGGGCGGCGAGGACACCCGTTGTCCGGGCTGCGGCGCACTGCTCATCGCCCGTCACGGCTTTCACAGCCGCATCGAGGCCCTGGCCGGGGGAAGGTGCACGGCCTGTGACCGGGAGGTGGCCGGCGTCTGGGCCTGAGTCGCCGGCGGCGGTACAGGGGAGAATCCTCTACCCCTTTTCTCCCCGTTTTAGCCCATTGCCTTTCCGCCGGATTCGGCCCAGAATGGAGCCGTGTTTGCCCCGCGGCCCCGTGCCGGCGCGGGATCCCCTTTGCCCGAGGAGACGACCATGCCGCAAAAATCCCTGCTGCTCGTCGATGACGAACCGCTCATCCGCGAGAGCCTGGCCCGGGAGTTGGTCAGCACCACCCTGGCCGTGACCGTGGCGGCCAGTGGCGAGGAGGCTGTCGCCCGGCTCGGCCGCGAATGGTTCGATGTGGTTGTCTCCGACCTGGTGATGCCCGGCATGGACGGTTTCCAGGTGCTCAAGGCGGCCAAGGGCAAGGACACGGCCATTGCGGTGATCCTGCTCACCGGTTTCGGCGACATGGACACCGCCATCGACGCCCTGCGCCTCGGAGCGGACGACTTCCTGCGCAAGCCCTGCGAGATCGACGAACTCTGCTGGCGCATCGGCAATTGTTTGAAGAAGCAGGAGCTGCAGCGCAAGGTGGCCTTCTACGAACGGGTGCTGCCGGTGTGCAGTTACTGCGGCAAGATCCGCCACGACCGGCCGGGCGAGCACGGCCGGGGACCCTGGTTCGAGCTGGAGGAGTACCTGCGCCGGGCCAAGGGGGTGAACCTCTCCCACGGCTGCTGCCCGGAATGCTTTGCCCGGGCAGCGAACGATTTGGGGCCGGCGGCCACGGGCACGGACGGAGCGGTCGATCCCGACACGCCCGAGGCCGCGTCTTGAACGGATAAAATTTATATCCTGTTTATCTCCCTTTTTTCTCCATAGGCAGGCGTCCCGTCCTTCTCTATAGTGAAAGCATGGTCCCGTTCGTTCCGGCCGAGGGCGCGGAACTTTCCGATCCTTCCGGCCCGGGGCCGGCGGCGGGTCAGCACGCAAACCAACCAATGTGAGGAGGTGCATCATGAACGACATCCAGCAGGTTCTCATTCCCGTCGATTTTCACCGGCACAGCGATGAACTGGCAGATTTTGCGGTCGGCGTGGCGAACAAACTGGGGGCGCGTGCGACCTTTGTCCACGTGGTCGAGAACGTCGATGTGTATGCCGACTACACCCCTGACTACCTGACCAAGGTGAGCCAGGAACTCCGTGACCACGCGGAGAAGAAAATGGCCGACTTCCTGGAGGGGCTCAAGGCGAAATGTCCGGGCTGTGAAGGGGTGGTCCTGTTCGGCGATGCGGCTGACAGCATCGTTGAACTGGCCGGCGAGCGCAACGCGGACCTGATCATCATGGGCACGCACGGTGCCAAGGGCATCGAAAAGGTGCTGCTCGGCAGCGTGGCCGAACGGGTGCTCAAACGGGCCGGTTGCCCGACCCTGGTCTACAACCCCTACCGCGGAGAGCGGGGCTACCGGATCAGCAGCGCCATCGGCGAGGCGGTGCAGCCGGTCTGACCGTTCGGCGCCCCACCGGTCCGGCCCTCACGCCCGGGCCGCCAACCCTCCGGTCGCCCTGGGCGGCCGGAGGGTTTTTTGTCCGGCCGGAGGCTCAGAAGCCGACCAGGTCGTCCACCGGCAGGGACAGGGTGGATTTGCCGGTGATCCGTTCGAGGGTGGCGCCGATCACCCTGAGGTCGTTGTCAAAGCCGCCGTGACTGGCCGGGGCACTCTTTTCCGGGGTGAGGCGGGTGGTGATGGTGCGGTTGCCGTGCAGGGCGAGGCGCCGGCCGAGACCGGCACGCGCTGCGGCCTGGCGCCAGTTGGCCAGGGTCTCGGCCGTGTCCGGGGAGCCGTCCCACCCCTGTGAGTCGGCATCGAACACCCTGGCCAGGCCGAGGATGGGGGTCGCCGGGTCCGCTTCCAACGCGTTGGCGATCAGGTAGAGCAGGGACTTGCGGTAGAGACCGAGGACGTGATCCTGCTGCTCGATCTCGTCGGTGAGCAGATCGAGGTGCAGGTGCCGCATGAGTTCGGTGTGCGGGGCCCAGTAGCGGTTGGCAAAGGCCACGGTGCAGGCCGGGGCGTACAGGTGGACCGAGGCGACCCGGCGGGTCAGATCCCGCCGGGCGAGCAGCTGCACCAGGTGGCCGAGCAGGATGGCCCCGGCCGAGTGGCCGATCAGGTGGAGTTCAAATTGGTCGCCCCACAGGTCGGCGAGGTGGCGCAGGCCGTCGGTGAGCAGGTCGCCGCCCCGGCCGGGCTGGACGGCGAGCGCCGCGTTTTCCTTCATCTCGCTCCACAGGGGGCGGGCAAAGGGCCGGCCGATGGCGGTCTCGATCATCCGGTCGGTGGCCGCGGTGATCAACTCGCCGGGGGTGCGGGTGGCCGCGCCGCGACTGGCCAGGCCGATGCGCTCGGCGATAATGTTGGCGATGGTCTCCAGCGGTCCGGTCTTCCAGGCGACAAACAGCGGGTAGCAGCCGTTGCCGGTGCAGTAGCGGCCCATGACCCGGGCCCGGGCAATGGCGTCTGCCTCGCTGTTGAGGCCGCCGTGGGCGTAGAGGATCAGCCGCTTGCGCTCCGTTGCCGAGGCGCGAAACCAGCTGTCGGGCAGCACCCCGGTCTGGTGGCGAAGGGTGCGGCTGACGGCGTCCTGGTGCAGGTAGCGGCTGACCCGGCCGTTGTTGCCGAGCACGATGCTGTGCGTGTAGGCCTGCTCTTCGGACCACCAATGGGCCTGGTCGCGGGCCACAGCCAGGGCGGCCGGCGTTCCGCGGGCGGTCATCCGGCCGTCGACCACCCCGGCCACGCCGAGCGCGGTGGTCCAGGCGTCCATGGCGTGGGCCAGCCAGTCGGCGTAGGTGAGCACCGCGAACCCGTCCGCACCCCAGGACCGGCCCCAGGAGTTTTGCACCACGAAGCCGTCGCGGTTGAAGCCGACCAGGGCGAAGGCATGGCCACCGCTGCGGGACCGCTGGCCATGGTAGGGAATCACCGGCAGGCAGGCGTGGCCGGTAAGCGGAGTCCCGGCCGCGCCGGCAAGGTCCCAGCCCGCATGGGTCCAGGCCGAGGCGTACACCGCGCCGATCTGCAGGATGGCGGCCTGCAGGTCGCAGAGGGCGGTGGTGTCGATACGGTAGTAGACCCCGAGGGTCTGTTCGATGGCCCGCTCGACCCAGCCCGGCCGCGGCCTGACCGCGCCGCCGGGCCGGTAGGGCCAGTCCTCCTCCAGACAGACGCCGTGCCGGGACCAGCCCTTGAGGGCGCCGCGGCAGCTCGACCCTTCGTAGTCCTCCCCCTCGTACTCGTCGTAGCGCCGGGCCAGGTCGTAGAGCATGCGCGCACTCACCGGGGGCAGCTGCGCCGGCATGCCCAGCATGCGCCAGCGCAGGTAGTTGATCACGCAGGCCAGGCCGAAACCGGTGCAGGCGCCCTCCAGGCCCTGGTCGAGGATCAGGCCGGCCCGGGCATAGGCGGCGAACAGGCGGTGGATGTCCGGGTCGGCCGGGAATTGCGGCGGCAGGGAGGCCACCGGCGGCTGGTAGGGGCGGTCGCGCAGGTCAACGGCGTCCCCGATGGCGTCCAGTTCGGCACGGACAGCGGCAAAACCGCTGTCCGCGGAACGGTGCGCGGAGGCAACGGCCTGCGGGACCGCCGGGAGCGGCCCGAAGGTTTCGGCCCGATGGAACACGTCCCGGAACCGGTCGAACCCGTGGGTGGCGCCGTTGATCATGCGCCGGGCGCGGCGCAGGTCACCGCGGGCAAGGGCGGACCGGAAGTCATCGGCCCGCTCGCTGATGCGGGCGGCGAGCAGGCAGGCCGCCACCTCGGGTGCGTTGGCCAGGTCCGGAGCCGCCTCCAGGTCGATGCCGAGCAGGGCGCCGGCGCGGTGGTATCGGCCGCGGCCGGTCAGGCGGACAAAGCCGCGGCCACGGTAGCGGGCGCCATCGCCAGTGTCCCGGTTGCCGAAGCGGCCCTCGTAGGCGCTGAACGGGGCCAGGCCGGGCAGGGTGTTGCCGTGCGAGGGCGCTTCACCGATGGGCACGAACCCCTCGCACTCCGCCCGGATGACAGCCAGGGCGAGCAGGATCAATGGCCGGTCGACCAGATTGAAGGCGGCCAGGGCGGCCGCCAGGTAGGGCAGGTGGCGGACGATGCCCGAGGGCCGGGTGGCCGGGAAGAGGCGGCTTACGGCCCGGGCCTCCAGGGGCTGCTCCAGGTCGGGCAGGGCGCGCAGGCCCAGTTCGTGCTGGCAGCAGGGGCCGCAGATCCCGTCCGCCACCAGCCCGGCCTCGGCCTGCCAGCGGGCCAGGGCGGCCTTGACCGCGGCGGAGAAATCGTCCCCCGTGGCCAGGTCCGCATACCCGGTCGCCGCCGGCCCCAGGGCCCGGACCAGGGCCGTGCGCAGGGCCGCGCAATCCGCCCCGCGGGCGTTGTCCATGAGGATGAATCGGTCTGCCATGGTGCCCTCCCTGCTGCCGGTCTTGAGCGCCTGCACCCCGGCCGGCCCCGCTGGCCGGCCCGGTTGGCGCATGGTACGGAGCGGGCGGCGCGCTGTCAAACCGCACCCTTTGTTGCGGCCTGCGGCTAACCTGTTGAAACTGGGTCTATTGCGCAGCTATATGATAGTTCTTTTATACGTTTTCTCCTCAATTATTCTGCATTCCCCTCTGCTCCGCGTCGTTCTATGCTGGCCCCAGTGAACAGGGCGGGGCCGCTTTCCGGACCCGCACACCTCCACCTCCACAGGGAGAAACGATCATGGCGAACAAGGCACTGCTGGTCGGCATCAACGATTACGCCCCGGTCGGCCCCGGCGGGCCGGACCTGCGCGGCTGCGTCAACGATGTCCGCGACATGGCCCACACCTTCAACGCGCTCGGCATCGTTGCCGCCGCACCGGCGGCCATGCGCATCCTCACCGACGAGCGTGCCACCCGGGCGGCCATCCTCGAGGGGTTCGAGTGGCTGTTGAACGGGGCGGCACGGGGGGATGTGCTCATCTTCCACTACTCCGGGCACGGCTCGCAGGTGGTCGATGTGAGCGGCGACGAGCCGGACGGACGCGACGAGACCATCTGCCCCCATGACTTTGCCACTGCCGGCATGATCACGGACGACGATTTTCGCGTCCGCCTCAAAGGGCTGGCACCCGGGTTCAACCTCGACATCTTCCTCGACTCCTGCCACTCGGGCACGGGCACCCGGGAGATGGCCGCGCTCGGCGCCGCCACGGACGAACCGACCGTGGTCTACCGTTACATCGAGCCGCCGGTGGACTGGGGCTATTTCATCGAGGCCAATCCGAGCCTGCCCCTGCGCCCCCTGCTCAAGCCCGATGCCGAAGAAACACCGGGTGAGTTGGGTACACGTGAGACCGTGGCCGTGCGCCGCATGAACCACGTGCTCTGGGCCGGCTGCCGCCATAACCAGACCTCGGCCGAGGCCTCCATCGGCGGCAGCTTCCGCGGCGCCTTCACCTATTACTACTGCCAGGCCCTGCGCCGGGCCGGGGTCAGCATCACCCGCCGCCGCCTCGATTCTCTGGTGAGCGCCGACCTAGCGAAAAACGGCTACAGCCAGGTGCCGCAGCTCGAAGGCAACACCACCGCGCTTGGCCAGAAGGTATTCACCTGAAGGGCACGAACGGCCAGGCAACCGGCCCGGGGGCATGGACCGCCGGGCTGCAGACCTGGACCGAGACTTGCAACGTGGCCTCGGAGCTGCTCGATGAGGACCGGGGCAAGGTCATCATCGGCCATGCCGATAGCAACACGCCAATCTACAGGCCCCGCAGTGACGAGATCTATGCCCGGGTGACCCTTTCCTGCACCCCGTTGATGGTCCCCGCTCCAACACCGTGACCAGCGTCGGCGTGTAAAAGGGGGATTGCGGCGGCGGCCGGCTGATGGGCCGCCACTGCAAACCGCCCGCAGGGGGCGGCCCGGCCGGGCCGACCCCCGTGCATTCACCAGCCACAGGAGGAAACCCCATGCCCGGACAAACAGATCGCATCGAGGCGCTCGGCCGTTATGTGCGCCGCACCGCCGCCACCTGGCTGCGCCAGGAAAACGTGACCTCCATGGGAGTCGGGGGCAAAAGTACGGGCGGCCAACCCACCGGAGAGCTCTGCATCCAGTTCACCGTGGGCCGCAAGGCGGGCCTCGAGGTGCTCCGCGAACTGGGCCTGCACGAATTGCCGCGGACACTGGTGGTCGACGGCGTGGAGGTGGCCACGGACGTGCTCGAACGGAACTACGCACCCGACGCGCGCCCGGTGAACGTGCTCGCCCGCCAGCGCGCCGCCGCACCCCGCAAGAGCGCCGTGGACCCGGTGGTGCCGGGGGTGAGCATCGGCCATCCGGCCGCCGGCGCCGGCACCGCCGGCTGCGTCTGCTACGATGCTGTCGACGGCACGCCCTACATCCTTGCCAACTGGCACGTGCTTCACGGGCCGGGCGGGCGGATCGGCGACGCGATCGTCCAGCCGGGCCGGCACGACGACAACCGGGTGGACCG
>Ga0265295_1001317_pt1 | contig 44009 bp, 32 predicted proteins | sample Munlansysbiofilm_FD_192503 | JGI IMG/M metagenome (GOLD analysis project Ga0265295, IMG submission 192503) | Leachate microbial communities from a municipal landfill in Southern Ontario, Canada - Methane capture system biofilm | ecosystem: Engineered > Solid waste > Landfill > Unclassified ...
TATCCATTACGACAAATGGCAGAATATCGCCAGCTAACACCAAAACATCACCCACTGGCTGTATAGGATTACGTTTTAGAAATTCCTTGTTAGCAGGAAATTCTAAATGAAGGTCGGAGGCGTATTGAAGTAACATGATCTGAATCGTGATTTTTATATTACAGGGATTTTTCGGGTGAACTTATAAGGCTTTTTTGTCTGGTAAATACCGAAGCCGGTATAATATTGGGTTTTGTGGCTCCATTTTAACATCACGTGCTTTTTTCAGAATGCTTTAGCGATGGCTCGTGTGGACTTGAAAATGTGCTGTTTTGTGCGTTGGCTGATAATTTTATATTTTCTTATTATTCTGTTTTAAAGTAGCAAATAGTCTGCAGTGTTGTTTTTCTACAATCTTACTTTTTATTTGTGTTTAAAATTCTCCACCTGTTCCATTACTTGGTCGAACACTTCATCATTATGTTGTGGAGGGTAACCATTTTTTATCAAACAGAAAAATATTTTTTGATTCAGTTCCGCTCTTACATTGGTATTGTTGAGCCAATCCGTAAAAGACGATTGCACATCTATCAACTCTTTAATTTTCTGTGCTAATAGTTTACATTTATCGTTTATAATTAGACTACCCACTTTTTTATCCTCTCCAAACTCAAAGTGATACTTGTCTCGTAAATGTATTAAAATATCATAAAAAGCCTTTTCCTCAAAAGTCAAGCCCAGTTTTCTAAAGCTATCTTTGTCTTCTCCTAATTTAGAGAGTATGTCCAAAGCCTGTTGAGTAGCATTTCTGATAATTGAATTTACCGCTTCTGTTTGTGTTGCACTAGCTTCTTCAGATGACAAACTCGCTCTTCTGTTATGATATTCTTCAAGAGTTTTATTCAACAATTCTTCATATTTCTCAGCGGCTATTTTGTTTGTGCCCTTATACTCTTTGATTGATTTACGTAGCATCTTAATCAAAACTTCAAGTTTAGTTGCTGGTAATTTTATATTTTCCAACTGCACAACAAACTCTGGGCTAAAGATGTTTTCTTCTACATCAGTTTGTAAAATACTTATCACCGAATTACATTTCAAGGCTTCTGCAACCATTTTTTCAACGGCTCGATTCATACTTTCTGTATCGTGCTTTTCGCCGGATGTTTTTCTGATATACGATGCTACAGCCATGAAACATTGCGATAAAGATAGTTGCTCATTTGTAAGCACATTTGATGGTTGACAAATGTCATAAGCTGTTCTCAAACGCTTTACGTGAGCCAAAAAGAATGTTTTTACACTTACAGTTTTTGGTTTATCCTTTTCGTTGCTCAGATTCAGTTGCTCAGTCAATGTAATTATATAGTCAGCTGCCGACGACAAGCACTCCAATCGCTCCAATGGTGTTGTTTTTGAATCGGTAAATGGAGTTATGTCGAAATCAACAAATACATCACTAACTATTTTCAACTCTATAATTAAAGCCTCTAAAGCTTGTAATACATCATCTTCGCTGGGTCCAAATGTATCGCCACCAAATTTGCGCATTGCGGCCATCATATTTTCACGAATGCCGATATAGTCGATAATATATCCGAATTCTTTGCCTGTATATTTCCGGTTGACACGGCTAATTGTTTGAATAAGTGTTTGTTTTTGAAGTGGCTTGTCGTTGTATAGGTATGTCAGGCAAGGCACATCAAAGCCTGTAATCCACATATCGACAACAATAACAATACGGAAATTTGAATTTTCCATCTTAAAAGCATCATCAAGCTTTTTACTACGTGCTGAATCACCTAAGTAATTAAACATATCTGCATTGTCATTGGCATTTCGTGTAGCAACCATTGCTATGGTTGGCATGGGTGAGAGTTCCTTTAACTCATCAGAAGTCAATTTACTATCGTCAGGCGATTTTTTCACTTCGAACCATTCAGGTTTTTGCTTTCTGAATTTTTGGAGTAGGTTGTATGCAATTTTGCGCTTGCTGCATACAATCATGGCTTTTTGCACTACATCCGGCTTGTTTTCACAAGCGTTACTGTAGTGTTCTGCAATATCCTTAGCAAGACGTTCTAAACGTTCATCATCACCAAGAATCACCTCCATTGCGCTCATTGCGCTTTTGCTGGAAGCTACATCCTCATCGGTCGCACCCTCATCAGCACATTGCTTGTAGTAGGCGTCTATCTCTTTTACTTTCTCACTATCGAGAGTCACATTTGCTATACGAGGGATATATTTTAGCTCAACCGTAATATCATCTTCAACAGATTGTTGCATTGTGTAGCTATCCACTATATCGCCAAAGACTTGAATAGTTTCTTCGATTGGAGTGCCTGTAAAACCAACAAATGTGGCATTGGGGAATGCAGTTCGCAAATGCTCTGCATAAGGCTTTGTCACGAATGCTCCGATAGGAGTTATATTGTTGCCTTCACTATCTGCTTTTTGCTCCTTAATTTTCAACTGCGTATTCAAACGCACCTGACTTCGATGCGCCTCGTCAGAAAAGCATATTATATTTTTACGGGTATTAAGTTCGCCAATTTCTTCGCAGAACTTTTGGATAGTACAGATAAAAAATCCGCCAGACTCTCTGATGGATAGTTCTGTTTTAAGATCTTTTCTATCTGCAATTATTTTAGCTGCGCCCAGCGATAAAAACTCCTCTGATCGTAAGAATAATTTGCCTGCTTGGGTTTGCAGGTCGTCTCGATCCACAATCATTACAATGGTAGGTGAACCAATTTCCTCACAACGCAATGATAGCTGGCGAGCCAAAAACATCATTGTATATGTTTTTCCACAACCTGTTGCGCCAAAGTAAGTTCCACCCTTACTGCTGTTTGCTGTGTGTGCCCTTAGAACACTCTCTTTAAGCATTCGGGTCGCAAAAAATTGAGGATAACGACATACTATCTCTTCATCTTTGTCGTGTTTTTTATCCGGAAAATATACGTAATCACGAATAATCTCTAAAAAGCGATTAGGTTCATAGACACCTGCCACAATTGTTTTCACTTGGTCTACACCTCTCTTGGCGGACTCGTCCTCATTATTTACCTTTTTCCAAACATAGTAGTGATTATATGGTGTGTAGGTTGTACCAAGTTTTGTGTTGTTTACTGTGGCATCGCTAATACAGGACAGTGGGCAGTAACGCAAAAGATGTGGAATATCTCTTTTGTATCGTTCATGAATTTGTTCGTATGCATTGGCAATAGTTGCATTAAAATCTGTTGGATTTTTTAGCTCAAATATGCAAAGCGGGATACCATTTACAAAGAGTAGCACATCAGGAATTCGAATATCAGCTTTTAGACCATAACCTACTTCAAACTGGTTTACACAGCGATAAATATTATTTTTATTTTGAGCCTCAAAATCAACAAACTCTATATCGAAAGTTGCTCCATCCTGGTTGCGTGTATAACGAAAGCCATCACGTACAAGGTAATAGGTATTACGGAGTAACTCGAAATGAGTTTGACCGCTCACGTAGCGTAAACGGTTTTTTATTTCATCAATATCATTTTCCTGTAAATCGCTATAGCGTTGTTGAAGATAATTTTTTAAATCATCTTCAAGTAGCACATCCCTGTTATTGCGGGGAATACTACCACCGTGAGTGTACTCCCAGCCTTGCTGTACAAGCAAGTCGATTAGGGCTTCTTCGTAGTCACTTTCGTAATATTTACCTTTCATACTATTATCAGTTCAAAATAGTTTCGTTTGTAATTTCTATCGTGTCGTAATCCAAGAACTTTCCATTCCTTTTCTTTAATGAAGCGCTGAATGAATCCATTACATTTAAAAGAATTAAGCGATAATTAAAGCGTTGACATATATCAAAAACTTGTTTAATAAGCAACTTGCCTAATCCCTTATGTCTAAGATTCATTGGGATATGAATATTAGTTAGTTTGACAATTCTCTCCTCTCTGAATGGCAGTAAACGTATTAGTGGCATTGCATTAATTTCGTACTCATTACAAAACATAATAGGTTTCCTTATATCCTCACTGGTTAATTCCAATAAGTCTGAGAAGTCACTTATTACCTTTTGTAAATGTTTATGAATAAAATAATCGGCTGGTACTGGCTCTTGTTTATATAGCATCTTTTCTTCGATATCAAATAAATAACGATGCCCATTATCAAATATAAATACCCTGCATTGATGCCCCTGATCTTCGATGAACTGCGAATATCCTCCTTGATGGCGTTTCCCAAGTACATCATCATCATCCATTGTGAAAAGGGGTTGACCGCTATTATAAAGCATGTCAGCGTCAAATTGCTCCTTTATATTCATAACATTATTTAATTTAAAGGTTGAATTTTTGAGTTTATGTATTGTTTAAGTTTATCAATAAACTTTTCTAGGTTTTCTCCGTGCTCTCCTATTATCTTCTGAGATACCAACACCTGATATCCTCCTGCAATATGTACCATTCCATCGTCCTTATCTTCTACTGCATCTTTTAGTCGTTCATTGAGCACTCCAATATTATCTAAAACTTTTATTCGTTTTAGAATTTCTTGTATATCTGTTGGAAATTGATGTTGCTTGGCTAACTCACGATCATAATCAGACATATCAACAGCACAAAGTGCATAATTCTCTTTTTGTTCATATGAGGTTCGATGTTGCAAAGTGCTCATCAATACACTTCTATCACTATGCCAACGTGATTTAACTTCGATATAATAAATTGGTTGATCATTTAGGAAAACAATCAAATCTTGCCCTCCTTGAATATCTGCCACATCTACTCTTAGAGAGTGATTGGTTAAAGCATCTTGTAGTTGTAATAATAGAAAATCTTCAACATACAAACCTAACTGTTTCTTAAACGCAAAGTCATTTTCTTCTTGAAGCTCTTTATTAAGTGCCATTTTACCCAATTCGATTATGCGTTCAAAATTATCTAGTTTGCTTAATTCTGCAATTGCATTCAATTTTTTTTCATCTTGCACTTTCATTATTTGAAAAATACTCTCGCGTTTTTGAGGGCTATTGATAACACTGAGCATCAGTTGTGCTTTAATAGTATTTATTGTGCTAAATAATGCACGCCAATTTAATCCTTCGTTATTATCGTTTAGTCGCTCAATTATCTCAATAATAAGTTTCTGATGAGGATGATTCCCTATTGAACGCACTTCGTCCTCGGCAAAAGGTTTTTGAATTTCATCTGCCAATACTGAACCAGAAAGTTCTCCTGTCTCAACAAAAAAGTCCTCATACTCATTTGCCACTAATTCGTGACAAATGCTTTTTGATTTATCTTCATCTGTTACACCACGGCAAATAGTATCATAGAGTTCTTTCAAGCGCGGGGGCATTGTCCGTTCTCTCTTTAACTCACTTGCGTAACAATACTTCTTCATTTGATTGGGATATATCAAATAATTACGCAAAAAGCTGTTTGCTTCTTTGTAGTTATATAACACTTCCACCATTTGTAAATTCCAATTACTCCAAATACTTTTATCTTCCAATAGTGTGAATTTAAATAAGGCATCATTTAAAAGTGCCGTGTAGCAGGTGCGAATATCAAACAGCTCTTTATCTAAACGTTCATTTAACGATGGTGTATATTCATAAAATTGGGATAGCAAGTTAAATGTTTTTGTAGTAAATCCATCACCATCCAATGGCAACAACATTTTATAAATATCTAATATAGCATTAATCTGTGCTGGAATTAGATAGACATTTTCATAATCCTCTTTTTGCCAACTGGCTTTAGCTATAATGGCATTTTTTAGTGCTACACTTTTGCTATCTAAGCTTGTAAGATAGAGAGTAATTGCATTTTTTGCATCATCAAAACCATATTCCTTGGCATCGTCTAAAATTATATAGAAACTATTGTGAATAAATTTCTCTACCTCTTGTGGCACAAGTGTTTGCAGTGCTGTTCGATACGTTGTGTTGAAATTTGTTGGCTTTACCAACTCTGCGTGCGATAATTTTAATTGCTCGTTAGGCACCAACTTTTTCAAGTCAATATCAGAATGAGGATGAGCTTTCAGATACGAACATAGTTTCAATAACCAAGTTATGTCTTCATCTTCGATTGGTGCATTCTCTACTATTTTGCAAATTTGCGATAAAGTAACCGCATAAGGATTATTATCACTACTATACCATTCATCTGTACAGCGACTCCAATATATCAAATCCGATTTTTCTGGTAATGTAAGATTATGTATCTCTTTTGAAAGCAATGTGTAAAGAGCATCCAATAGATCTGAATCAGTTTCACAGGCTTCATATAGCTCTTTTTCTAACACCTTAATGGTGCTGACTGCTATATACTCATCTTCTTTTTTTACAAATGGTTGGCTTTCAAAATAGGACACCCACTCTGCTTGTAATTCGGTGTAATACGCTTTTAACTTATCGCTGCCATCGGCTAAAAAATTTACACGCCCGAAATGCTTTCTATCAGCATAATTAGTGAGTTGATGGGCAATAAACTCCTTTATCAAGTCACCTGCTAATTGAATTAATTGCTTGTTATTGTCGGCTTGGTCGTCATTATTTTGACCGTTACCAACAAACAACAAAGAGTCGCGGGTATCTTTGTCACACGTAAATGTAGGGGCATGTACAATAAAGTTCCAACCCCAGTTTTCAGTTCCTAAAAGCGGAAGAAATAAATATAGTTGTGGCTTATCTGCGGTGAGTGGAATTACGTTTTCACTACCATCAATAGTGACGCAAGGAAGAATAACTGTAACTTTGCTTTCACCGGTATTTTCGGTTATCTGATTTTTACTTTTTAACAACAAAAGTTGAGTAGTGGAGTGTTTTCCATTACAATTTCTATGTATAGTAACCTGCTCTAGTAGCGTCTCGCCAAAATCAGCTTGATGAATAGTAGAAATATGCTCATATTTATCTATGATGTTTTCCACCTCATCGGCAAATGAAATACTCTGTACAAGTGGATTTAGCGATAAAACATAAGGGACTAACCCCACAGACTTTTTAAAAGCCTCAGCAACATTATCTCTTTCTATTTGATGATTGTGTATGTAGGTAAATACTGTATTATCCTGTGGAATTGAACTCCAAGAACTTCCATCAGTACCCCACTGTTGCGAAAAATCTATGGCATCTTTAATAGCCTTACTAAGTACAATTTTATCCTTAGAACTACGATCAATAAGAAAATCATTTTCAACACCAAAGTTATAAAAATAGTTGCCATGCTTTAAATCTAATGAACTTTGTAAATGAAACTGCAACCCAAATTTGTGTGTAGTTAAAAAACCTGTTCCATATTGCCCCACCTGCACAATATCATTACGCACTTTGCTACTGGTTTGCAATATCAAAGATTGTATTGATTTTCTGTCAAATGGTTGGCCGTTGTGTTTGAAAACAAATTCGTTGGGCCTGCGAATAAAAAACACCTTTGCACGCTCTTCTACTTTTGACACATCACGTGCATTTTGCACCAACTCCCAAATGGCGCGATTGGCAGGTACACTACTATTGTTGGCAATACCTGTAATTATATCGTTGGCAGGCTTGCCCCACATTGTTTCCGCCAACTGTAGTTCAGCCTCTTTTTTTATAGCTTCTTCTAATGATGCCGTAGTTTGTTGTGTTTCTTCTAATATAGTTTCTTCGGGTGTCATATCTCTATCCATTTATTGCTCTTTGCACCAATGCGGGACAGAGCGTTTTCATTTTTTCGCGAGCTTCATTTGCTATTTTCTTAGCCTCTTCGGCACAGTTGTATAGATTTACAATTGCTTGTTGTACTTCAGGTGGAGGCAGTGGAATCCGTACTCTACATAATTCGCTCCAATCAAAAGTCTCTCTCGCACTACCCCACGAATTAAAAATTGCATATCTGTCAAACTCCACCCCTCTGAATATTAGATGCAAAAATCCAATATTTAATACGGACTCATCTTTAGAACGAATAACTTTATTAACTTGGGTGACTACATAAGTTTCGTTAGTGGTGTTAAGTGCATTTGCAAAACATTTCTCATTCTTAGTAGTTTGTACATACGATAGATGGTTTGGTGGAACTAGTTTGTATCCTTCTAATTCATCTTTGTTGACTTTTGCATTAGTTTCTTTGAATTCCTTTGTTACCGATACACTTTTTACTGCTTTTATTTTTTTGTCAGAGTTTCTTTTATCGTATTCCTCTACGTACTCACCAAGTTCAACTTCGGGATACTTCTTTTTGCAATCGACAATATAGGCCTGACAAGCTTCGGTGAGTGGCTTGATTAATGCTTCGTTCTGCTCTGCCAATGCCCTTAGTCCATTATACGTATCAACTAACTCCCGCTGAATATCAATATCGGGAAGTGGTATTTGAGTATCACATAAAACACTCCAATCAAATGTTTCTCTTGCACTTCCCCAAGAATTGTATATTGCATATCTGTCAAACTCTTCTCCCTTAAATATTAGACTTAGATATTCTACATTTAAAACCTTTGGATTTTTAACAAAAAGTACCTTATTGACCTGTGTAACTACATAAGTTTCATTTGTAGTATTAAGTGCATTTGCAAAACATTTTTCATTTTTTGTAGTTTGAACATATGACAAATGAAAAGGAGGAACTAATTTATATCCTTGTAATTCTTCTTTATTGACTTTTGCGTTTGTTTCTTTAAATTCTTTAGTAACGGAAACGCTTTTTACCTTTTTGATTTTATTGTCAGAATTTCTCACGTCAAATTCTTCAATATAGTCCCCTAAACGAACCCATTTAGTATTGCTGTTACTCACACTCATAACCAAGTTGCTTTAAGGCGTTTCGTAAAGTTTCGTCATTTTGTTCTTGGCGTTTCAAAAGGTCAGAAACGGTGGTTGCTGTTTCGGTTAATACCTGGTGATAGTCAATGGTAGTATCACGGTCAACAAACTCAATGTATCGGCTGGGCACAAGCGAGAAATTATTTTTCTCTAATTCCTCAATGCCAACCGATTTGTATAATTCAGGTACGGCATAATTTGCTCCGTCTGTCCCTTCGCTTTGCCACTTGAAGTAGATTTCCGATGCTCGCTTAAACTGGTCTGCTTTCAACTCCACCTTCTTTTTCTGTTCGTTCTTCACCGGGTTTTCAATCCACTGGCGTAAATCCATAAAGAGAATCTCTTTTTGTCTGTTTCGCAATTTGCGACCGTGCCACATACCCCCCTTTTTATTTTCATTCAATATCCACAGGGTTACAGATATATCGGTAGTATAGAATAACTCACGAGGTAACACCACGATAGCTTCCACCTTGTCATTCTCGATAAGTTTTTTGCGTATCGCAACGGCATCGCTATCACCCAAAGCACCATTAGCGAGTAGGAATCCTGCAACGCCCTTACCTGCCTTGAGTTTTGACAGCATATGCAAAATCCATGCATAGTTAGCATTGCCCTCTGGGGGTACAGAATAATCTGCCCAGCGTTTATCATTGCTCAACTTTATATCATACCATTTCTTTTTATTAAAAGGCGGATTTGCCATAATATAATCAAAGGTCAAACCTTTATGCAGGTCATTCGAGAATGTATCGGCATTTTGTTCTCCAAGGTGATGTGAAATGCCACGCATGGCCAAATTCATTTTGGCTAGACGGTAGGTAGCAGGGTCACTTTCCTGACCATATACGTTTACCATTTTTATGTCACCTTGCTTTTCTTCTACATACTTTGCACACTGAATAAACATACCACCCGAACCACAACAAGGGTCATAAAGCGTTCCATCAAATGGCTCAATAAAAGCTGCAATCAACTCAACTATATCGTGTGGTGTATAATACTCACCCTCTTCCTTGGTTGCATTTACCACAAAAGACTTGAGAAAATACTCATACACTCGACCGATCAAATCTTTCTCTTCACCAAAAGTCTTGTGCGAAATTTTATTCACCTCGTCAACCACCTTTTTGATTACGACAGCATCGAGATTGATAGAAGTAAACAATCCCAAACGAACACATCCTTTTAAGGCATCACCACTGTCTTCAAGTGCTTGAATGGCATCGTCAAGAGTGGCGTTTAACTTAGACGCAGGTTCGTCAATAATCATCGACCAGCGTGCTTTTTCCGGTACATAAGCTATACCTGTGTAACGACTTGGACTATTAAGAAATGAATTTATTGTAGCTTTATCTGTAATGCCGTTATTGATACATTCCTGCCTCATATCATTCTGCGTTTTATCAAACTTCTCGCCAATAAAGCGCAGGAAAACCAGCGTTAAAAGCAAGTCCCTTTTATCGTTTAGCGATGCATTACTTCGTAAATACTCTCTGCAATTAAACAGAATAGATTCTAAGTTAAGTGTATCAGTTGTTTTTTGTTTCTTGGCCATATTCAATTCAGTATTTAAAAATCTATTTTGGTTTTTATTTATAATTATAGTATCAGGATGTTGTGATCTATTATACACTTGCAGCCCACATTTATATTCACAAAATACAAATACATAAAATTCTTAAACAGAACGTAGAGAAATGAATAAGTTGTTAAAAATTTCTCTATTGTGTATTTGTTGTTTATTGTTTCCTTAACAACTTTTCATCAAATCTGAATATTAAATATTGTATTCAAAAATTCGTTAAAGACAAATTTTCAAAATTACTAATTTAATTTAATTATATAACATTATTTACGTATAAAATTTAGAGTTATACTTTGATGGTTATAATCTCTTTTAAATCAGTTGTGTAACGTGGGGATAACTTTTCTTGTTTCATCTTCCACACCCGTTTAGGGTCCTGGGATGCCAGGCGTATTTTCTGTTGCCCAAATTTGGCATTGATGGTGTCATGAGTGGAATTTGCCGTGCATCGCGGCTATCGAAAAATTATTATCACTTCAAGTTAAGTGTGCTTGTTTGCTTGCTGCCAAGTCACGTAATAAATGGTATGTGCATATTTTGCACATACCACTTTATTATCCTGCTAATTCAATTAGTACATGCAATTTTGACGGCAGGATAGTATGATTAATCAAAAAGTTACATTTTTAACTTGAATGTTGATAAATCAATTTAGTATCAATAGTGTTAATTATTTTCATGCATTTTAAGAATTTACACTGGGTTAGCCAATATACTCGCAGTATATACATACAGTGCGACAATATCTGTAATTGTTTTTGTCTGTTTGAGCACTCCCATATTTAAAGATTCATCTTTAGCATCGTGTCGGAGTTTGTTTCCTAAATAAATTGCATTTCCTAAAATATACGAGAAATTCTTCTTTTGGTTATCAACTTCTGTGTAGTTGATTGATTTGTGAATGTATTTATAATTTCTTAAATTCTCCATTTCAGGGAATTCACTTACTACATCTGCAATGCCATTTGTGCTTTCAGGTAGCTCCTTAAAGCTTTTCAAATAAGTTTCATAGCCATGTGCTAACTTAATAATATAGGATTCTCTGTCGAAAAAGTCAGTTGCTTTAAACCAGAAATCATTTATGGATTTCAAAATAGACTGCTCCCATCTTCCTTTATTGTCACCACCTAATACAGCATAAAACTTTTCTATTCCAAGTTCTAAAGCATTTTCTGTAAATCCATAATCTGCCAGTTCTGTTTTCATTTGAGATTTCAATTCAGCCCAACTGTATGGTATAGACTGGTAGATGATTTCAAGTTCTTCTTTCTTTTTAGAGATTACCACTGACGAAACCGGTAACTCAATTTCAGATACAGGGTCGAGAACATCTTCAGTAAACGCCTTTGGCTCGGGTAGAAGTGATGGGTTAAGTCTAATAATTCGATTTTTCGAATCACCTTCTTTTATAAAGTACTGGCTATCTTCAAATATTTTATAAAATATATTTTCTTTGATGCCTTCTTTAACATATTGAATAAATTCCTCACGCAATTTGCTTAAAGAACACTCAAAGTTAGACTGCTCTTTTAAATAGTTAATTGCTAAAGACCTGATTTGTGTTTTATATTCAGGTTCAACCTGCTTCCCTAAAGTAGATAAATTATGATTTAACAATTCTGTTTCATCTAATTCAATAAAAGCTTCTTCGTTGATAATTTTCTTAGTAATGATACCCATCTCAATAAACTTTCTCAAATAAGTGAGCATGTTCGATTGACTTCTAATTACAATCTGTTCGGCCAATAATTCTTGCTCCACTTGATTCATTAAAAGTGTGTATGCACACATTTTATCAGTTTTGTTTTGCAGTATACTTATGACGCAATGGATAAATTTGTGTTGTACATCTTTTTGTCTTCTAGGTATTAGCTCTATCTCTGGATGTATTTTTGAATATTTTTCCATTACAAATAAATTTGTATCGGATTTTGAAATCAAACACAACTCAGTCAAATAAGTCCTGATTGATTTCTTCGAATATTTATATCTATTTTGTTCTAAGTAATTTAGGGTATCATCAAATGTTACTTTCCCATTTTGAGAAACTATGTACTCATTTAAAATTGATATTAAACTTGTACGGGATTGGGGGTGTTCTGTATCAGGTGAATAACTCCAAACTCCATTAGCCTGAGCCTTAAAGTTTTTTAATCTCTTTAAAACAAGTTGACTATCTTGTGTTAATTCTATATTTAAACCTTTTTCTCTCCTATTAAATTCAGATAATATTTGTTTTTTATCTAATTGTTGATTTTCGGAATCATAAATTATCCTTTGTGCTTTTAAAATCACACTAAATAAATGCTCCCACTTGCATCGAAATAAAATTACATTTTGATTAGTTTCAACCTTTTCAATTAAATAATAACATTCAATGAGCGAATTAATAAATTCTTCAGAAAATTTGTATGATTTTTTTAAGTTTTTCTTAACCAAGCTATAAATTTGTTCTTTTGATAAAGGTAAAAATTCACGGTTTACTGTTTGAGTGAAGGCTCTATGGTGTTCCCTAAACAAGTTAACTTCACTACTACTCAACAAGAAAAACTGATCTGCAATATTAACATAGTCGCAATTGAATATTTCGGCAATTCGTCCCAAATGTTTTTCATTTAATTTCCTTTCGGAAGAAAAGAAAGTATGGAAATTTGTTTTGTTTAGGGAATTGCTAATTAAATTTTGTACATTTTTAACAAATAGAGAGTCCAATGAAACATTTTCAATTGACTGCCCACTAAATAGTTCTTTCAAGTTTGTTTGTACAAAAATTATTTGTCTTATTCTTTCTTCATGTAAGTCGTATTTTTTAGCTAAATCCTTACGCGAAGGAATATTTTTCGTACTAAAATCGAAATATTCAGCAAAAAATTTTGAATTTCGACTTTCATCCGGATTTCTATTTTTCAACCATAATGATAAACCATTTATTACTTCAAGTATGGAGTCACCAATAAAATTGTTATCATGATAATTTAGTGGTAATATTATGCTTGCAAAGTTTTGTTTATGAAAATCAATAAAACGAGATGTTTCATTAGTTAATTTATTCACAACCTCCCTGATTTTTTTTTGTTGTGCTTTATTACAGTTTTGGATGTCAGATTCAGTTAGTGAAATTATTTCCTGTATTGTGTAATCTGGTAAATCTGTTTTCTTTACATCAAATATTCTGTAAAAAACCCGAATTGAAACACCTTCAATGTCTTTTAATAATAAGCTAAGTTCTTGATTCATAAAATGTAATTTATTTATTTATTATTTAATTTATTCCTTGCAATTAAGGTCATTGATATTTAAGCAATTGAGCCATTTTAAACTTAGTCCACACTCATAATCTATTGATAATTATATCAAAATCACAATTTGGACCAACTATTATACTTGATGGACCTCAACTACTTAATACTATAGCTTTGTAATTTTGGTAGTTGAAATGTTTGTACCATTCAATAATTTCATTCATTTTATAAAAAGTAAGTGAAATATCAGTATTTGCATCCGGATAATTTGAATAATAGTCATTTCGAAATTTATCATCACGTTCAAACCACACAAATGGGTGATCGCCATCATAATCCAACAAAAAATCTTCATTTTTCTGATCCATAATCATAAACTGATCCATATTAACATTTCCTGCACAAGGGGAATCACATTCTAAATCAGGAAATAGTTCTTTACAACGATCAAAAGTAGCATAATGACCCATAAGCACTTCTGCATCACTACCAATAGGGAAAAGTATAAACAAATATTCATCTGCATATATTACCTTTCCTGTAAAAGTGATACCTTCATCTTCGAATCTATCACTTACATAATCATCTCCAACTTTGTACTTCATAATAATTAAATTTACTTGTAATAGAGTTTGCGAATTCAATTAGTAAATGCAAAATACACCAATACTATACTCATAAACATTATATAGCACCAGAATAAATTCCTTACTTAAAAGTAGTTATTAACACATCTCAAAATTAATAATTAAAAGCAATAAAACCATTTTTTAAACATAACTTTTGCAGGTGTATATCTATAAAGTTTTAATCTCTTTAAATCAGTCGTTTAAAGCCTCAAATTTAGCTTTCATAGTTGGATTACCATGTGTAAGCTTTTTAATGGTCAAATCTTCGGTTTTTTCGTTTGCTAGTCTAAGATGGTTTTCTGATGACAACAAAGCAGCTTTTGTTTTTTCTAATTCTTTTATGGTTTTATCAATTCCGTCAATCGCATCCTTAAATTTCCGACTTGCCAAATCATAATTTCTTGCGAATCCCTCTTTAAACTTATTCATCTTTTCTTCGAAATTGGTGATATCAATATTTTGATTTCGTACCAATGCTAATTCGGCCTTGTATTGCATAGAGTTCATGGCTGCATTGCGAAGCAGAGTGATTATAGGGATAAAAAACTGAGGACGAACAACATACATTTTTGGATATTTATGAGAGACATCCACAATACCGCTATTATAGTATTCGCTCTCAGACTCGAGCAGTGAAACAAGAACCGCATATTCGCATTTCTTTTCAGAACGATCTTTGTCCAATTCCTTTAGGAAATCTTCGTTTTTCTTTTTAGTGGCAGTTTCGTCTCCTTCGTTTTTCATTTCGAACATAATGGAGATAATTTCATTGCCAGCTTCATCTTTTTCGCGGTAAATAAAATCGCCTTTACTACCCGAACGAGCATCGTTGTCTTTTTCAAAATAGGCTTTTTGGAATGCTGTGGGACGAAGTCGATTGAATTCAATTTCACAATGCTGTTCGAGTGTTTCACCAAGCATTTTGGTTGAGAGTTTAGCCTTCATGTCTTTTACTCGGGCAATTTCATCATCTTTATATTTAATAATCTCATCTTTGCTATTCAATTTAGTTGTGTATTCCTGTATTAAGGAATTTTCGAGGTTTTTCTTTTCTAATTCTTGGGTTTTTAAATCATTTGACAAAGCGTCACGTTCCTTTTCAATTTGTTTAACAGCTTCAGTAACGGCTAGTTTCTTTTCAACTTCAACATTAGAAATTATTGCTTGTAGATTGGCAATTTCTTTTTCTTTTTGTGCTAGAGTATCTTTTAATTGCAACTGGCTTTGGCTTTTAAGTTCCAAAAGTTCTTTGTCTTTTTTTGCAAGTTGATCTTGTAAAGAATTTTTAATGTTTGCCTCTGCTAATTCTATGGCACTATCCTTTTCTTTTTCAGCAAGGGCAAGGCGGGCTTGAATTTCTTCCTCAAATTGGTGGTCACGAACTTGTTTAAGAATGGCAGCAAAACCAGCCTCATCAACTTTGAATGCTTTTTTACAATTTGGACAAATAATTTCGTTCATAATATTAGATTTTAAGATTTATAGTATTTAAAAATAATTTAGATTATCGACTGAGTGCAATTTCAGATCTACATTTTTCACATCTACCTATTCGAAATATTCTTGTGGGTTTATATTTTTATCCTGTAACAGTTTATCTATATTGTCATAAGTCATATTTTCAATCATGGTAACTTCACACTCCGCCTTATTATTGGCTTTAATTTGTATCAACCCGTATTTATTATTTTTACAAACCAAGATATATGATAAACCAGAAAAACTATTTAAAGGAATCACTTGATCATAATCAACTTGAAATAATTTCTTTTCCCACTCAGCGAACCCCATACCGAATACTTTAGAGATTCCATACAATTGCCATTTATTATTCGTCTTTACAGCAATTACTGGGGCAAGACAACCATCATGACAAGTGCATTGCAAAACTTCATTTTCCATTTTAATCCTCCTTTTATAATAATTAATTAATTCTCTTTGAATGCTTTTTTACAATTTGGAAAAATAATTTAAATTATCGACCGATTGCAACTTCAGAACCACATTTTTCACATCTACCGATTTGCATTATTAACATAACATTTGTATTTAAGGTTTTTAATCTATTGTTTGTAAAACTTCTATTTTATCCTGTTGATTTTTGCGCTGACTACATTTAATTATAAATTCAGACATTGGCGTATTGGTTGACGAACAAACCCATTTAGCATTGGCAAAACGTATGACACTATCACCATTCCCTGCATAGTAGCCACTATTTGTTGAATTAAATTGGTTAACGTCAATTCGATAAACAAAAGCCTTTGTATAATTACCATCATACGAATGACTTGAATCTCCGGCATATAACGATGTACTATTAAATGTATAGGTGTTGGCTACAAATTGAGCGTTATATCCAGACACATATAAGCTAAATAGTTCATAATCATTCACTATAATAATAGTAACCGAACCGCCTTCGTGTGGAAATGAAATATAATCAAACTTATTGATCGTTTGTTTGCTATTAAAATAATGCTGACTAATGTAAGTACCTTTGTAATACCATTTCCAACCAATATTGGCAATAATAAATAAAGCAGTACTATCATTACCATAGTAATATTCAAATGGTGTTTTGGGTTTATAATAATCGCTATTAACTTTATTAAGTAATTCGTATAATAGGCCACCATCATCAACTATTTCATCCGTATCATAATCATTAAAACTATTAGATGTTTCATGATAAGCAGTTACCGTATCTTCAACTGATGTATTACTAATTCCAATTTCATCTGAATTAATATTTAAAGCCCTAGAATTACTTATGGGTGAATGTGACGATTCATCCCACAAATGTAAAGATTCGTTTCTACAACTGACAGGAATAAAAATGAATAATAAAAGAATGGCGATATGTTTATATGCTCGTAACACATTTACGAATGTGTTTAATATTTACTCCAAAAGGGGTTAGAAATAACAAAAATACTATTTAAAAATTAGGTTGGGTCATAATATGAATAAAAAAATTACTTTTTGAGAATAACTACTATTAAACATCCCACAAATGTTTAATAGTAGCAGCATCGTAGCAATTACAGGTAACGTATTAGGAGTTTTCAATTATTTGAAAAAGTTACACCGTAGTAGTCTGTCATAGTTTGTATTATTTATAAGTTATAATTATTTGGATTTAAAGATATTTGAAAAGAACGAGTTATACAAGAAATTTCGAGAAAATATTGAATGCTCTTACTCTCCAGTTTCCACCAATAGTTGCTGATAATCTTTTAATCCACATTGCAGAAAATGAGCAGTTGTGCCCTTCGGTATCTTTACTTCAGCCAAACTTCTACAGTTCTTAAAAGCATCTTCACCAATCTTTGATACGCTGCTAGGAATAGTAATACTGGTTAAACTACTACAACTCCTAAAAGACGAATTACCTATTGTCGCAACACCATTTGGGATGATTAGTTCTTGTAAATTCCTACAACTCAGAAAAGCTCCATTCTCAATTTCTGTTACGCTTTCTGAAATAGAAATAGGGTTTAAATGACGACAATGCCTAAAAGCCATTTTTCCGATTGTAGTAACGCCGTTTGGTATCGAATAACTACCTATTTTGCCTTGAGGGCATATGAATAAAGCGGTCCTCTGTTTATTAAAAACAACCCCTTGATCCGAAGTGTAAACTTCATTATCTGGCTCCACATTTATTTCTGTCAATTTAATACAACCCCCAAACGAAATTATACCAATTTCCTTTACGCTCTTAGGAATAGTAATACTAGTTAAACTACAACAACCTTGAAAAGCATCTTCTTCAATCTTTATTACACTGTCAGGGATTGAAATACTGCTTAACTTATTACAACCCTCAAAAGCACTTCGAACAATTTCAGATACGCTATTTGGAATCGAATAACTACCCGCCTTACCTTTAGGGTACATCACTAAAGTAGTTTTCTGTTTATTAAATACAACCCCTTGATCCGAGGAGTAAACCTTATTAGCGATTGCAATAGTTATTTCAGTCAATCTGCAACAATCCAAAAAAGCATCTTTATCAATCTTCGTTACGTCTTGAGGGATGGTAATACTAGTTAAACTACGACAACTACAAAAAGCACGTACCCCAATTTCCGTAACGCTGTCTGGTATAAAATAACCACCAGCTTTGCCTGAAGGGTACATAACTAATACCGATTTTTGCTTATTGAAAACTACTCCTTGGTCCGATGTGTAAACCGGATTAGTGGCTGCTATATTTATCTCAGTTAATTGACTACAACCCACAAAAACACTTTCATTAAGTTCCGTAATGCTTTCAGGAATGGAAATACTAGTTAAGTGAATACATCCGCAAAAAGCCCAATCCCCAATTTCGGTTACACCATTTGGGATGGAAACACTACTTAAGCGAATACACCACTCAAAAGCATTTTCACCAATCTTGGTTACACTATCTGGAATGATATAATGTCCTTTAATTTTTTTTGGGCACTTTACAAGCACTGACATATCGTCTGAAAAAGTTACACCGTAAGAATCTTTCATAATTAATAATTATTTAAAGGTTAATAAATTGAGAATATACATGGAATAAAAAAATAGATAAACAAATGCAGAACAAGTGCAACAAATTGGGGGACTTATAGTTGAACTTGATAGATATAGTTGACTTATTTCAACCAATGTAAATCAAACTTTCAACATTGTTTTGGTAAATAATCAACATAAAATTAGCAGGTCAAAAAGAGACTTCCAAAATTTTGGAAGGATTTTGTAGATTCATTATTTGAAAGAAGTTTAGAAGGAAATTTCTACCAACAGGAGTTGATAATCTTTCAACTCCTGTTTTAAAATTTTGAAGTACTTCCTTTCGGAATAGTTATCGCTGATGAGCAACGAAAATCACAAAAAGCAGTTATACCACGTTATGATAAAACAACTAACACTTTCTGCATCAAAGATAGAAAAACAATCAAATTTCTTGATATACATACCACGCATCACATTCATCTATATCCAAATTTCCTTCTTTAGTAATATAGGCGATTTGATCTCCAATACGCGCTTTTAGAGCACCATCTGTATCTTCAACTATTATTTCATCAAAGTGCGCAGGCGTATAATTACCATCATAATCAATAACACCGTACTTACCATCTCTTTCAAAACGGCTATAGCTAGGTGCACCCCTCCAGAAGATACCTTTATCAAAAAACTGAATACCATCATATTCAATAGGAGTTATCAAGTTGCCATCTGGACGGATATAACCATATTTACCTTCCTTTTTTACGCCTACTACTGGACAAACAAACCAAGTCATATCATCATATATAAAAGGGACTAATATGGTAGCATTACCATCAGTTGATACAATGCCCCATTTATCGTTGTTCTTGGTTACTACACATGTCTCTCGTTTAAGTCTATAAGGAGTAGTAAACTTAAAATCTTGATATTTTGCAGGAACAATAACATTGCCTAATGCCCCTTTTATTCCACATAAATTTCCCTCCTCAAAAATATAAGGATCAAAATTATAAGTCGATTCTAGTTTACTAATCTTCTTACATAATTCACCTTCTAATTCAAACGAATGAGTATGGATTAACTGTTTTTCTAAATCAGCGTGTTCTGCATAAATGCTTGGTGATGGAGTGAGTAGTTTTTTTTGCATGGCTTTAAGATTTTGAAAGTTTAGGGGAGTTAGAAGTAAAAATGACAGATAATAAAATCAAGATTCCAAGTAATATGGAGGGTTATTATACTTATCTTCTTAATATCAAATGTATGTAAAAATTTTGAATTATGCAAGTAAATTCAGAAGAAAATGATAGGCATAAAGAAGCAGTTTATGAAATATTAAATAGAAACCCTGATGCGAAGCGTAAACCGTGTTATCTGTGGAGACATTTATCTCAGTTAATCCACTAAAATCATTAAAAATCAGTACATTAATTTTAGTCACACTGTTGGGAATGGTAATAGTTGTCAAACTAGTACAATACATAAAAGCTTTTTCTCCAATTCCTCATACGCTGGAGGAAATAGTATAACTGCCTTCAATACTTTCAGGACACATTCCAAGTACTATATTTTCATCAGAGAACATTACGACGTAGGGGTATTTCATATTTTACCTAAATAAACCGCCATATATCAAAGATCTATTTAAATATTGACTTTTACCATTTCTACTTTCGCACAAACTAGCATCTAAACATATGTCATATTCTTCTTTATATCTTGGATGCTTATTTTTAATTTCGTTTATTCTGTTATTAAATGAATTACAAGCTTCTTTAAAATATTCAAATGGAATGTTTAATTTATATTTATTACTGATATAAGTAAAAAGTGCAGCAACCATGTTTGGTGATTGTTCGGTTATTGGGCTATCTTTATATATATCGATCATCGTGTCTGTTATTAGGGTGTTTATATTTATATCGATAAGCACATCTTCTAATTTGTAATCAGTTTTTTCTGCGTTTATGAGATATAACTCAAAATTTAGCTTCCCATCTATTATTCGACCAAAAATAAAAGGTTGGTGAGAATATTTCAAGCCAAAACATTTTGCAGTGGAAAGTGGTATATTAAAAATAATTTTAGGGGTTTTGTCAATATCATATTTGCCTCTAATATTTAACCATGCGAAATTACCGGATTTTAAAGAATCTGTTAAACTCATAGGCTGGGTTATAGTTTTAGGTTTTCGTTTAGGTTTTATAGTTCTAACTATTGAACTTTCTCCTATAATGATGCAAAATGTTTTGATGTTATCTTCTTGACCATTAACCGAATTTAAGCCTTCTTCGTTGAATTCTTTAGTTGACTCTATTTTCATTATTTTGTTTTCCATATGGTTATTATTATAGATATAGTGGTGTAAATTTGGGCTTTACCCTCAATTCGAAATTTTGTTCTATCTCTGCATTAATTGTTCGATCATTAGAATTGACGTCGATTCGAAAAGTTCATGAATTAGACAAATAAATCATATTTTTAGTCAAATCTTTTATTAAAACCGTTTTTTGTTGAAATTGCTCAGAAATCATTTCACAAATTTGAAATAGCGATTTACTAGATAACCCATCAATTTCTATACAAAGCGAACTCTCATTAAACAGTTCTCCATTGCACGTAACGTATCTCCCTTTAAAAAATTCACCAATAGAATATGCCCGAACAGAACCTCTGAAATTCAAAAATGGTATAATACCCTCCTTGTGAAAAAGTGATTTATGAGTTTCTATAAATAGTCTAATAGCCGATAGAAAAGCATCGTAGTTAGATAGTGATTGGCCTAAATTAGCACTAACAGGAAAAACAATTATTCCACCGCTACATTTAGACATACTGTGTTGTTTTGCATAGACTCCATCGTCCAAAACAAAGCTATTGAAATTGTTTTTACAATCATTCAAATAACCACCCCTTTGAAAGTTTGAACCATTTGGCATTGATTTACCTTCTGGATGAAAATGCTTAATTTCAGTTTTATTAAATTGTTTCATATGTTTTCGTTTTAAAATAGTGTTAATATGCCTTCTTAGCCTTGTTTTTAGTTTCTACTTAAAAAAATCTCACCAGATAAATATCTAATATGTCTTTCTGAATATGTAGCAGGTGGTGGATTAATATAAACTCTTTCAAGCGTAAGAGTGCTTTGGTTGGTTTTAGGTATGTCACAGGCTTTAATCAAACTTTTTAAATAGGCTTGGGTTAAGTCATTAATTACAAGAGATCCACTAAATTCGATATCAACCTCACCATTTCGAGTTAAAGTTTTCGGATTACCATCTGGTGACTTAACTAAAATAGTTTTTTGGCTAAATTCAGAACAAATTTCCAACCCTAAAGTTTTCAGACCCTCAAATGGTAACTCTTCTTTATCTTTATTAAAATTTAAAATCAGAAACGATGTTTCATAAAAAAGTTGTTCATTAACACTTCCTTTATTTGTAATAAACTGGCCAAAAATTGGAATGTATGAATACGGATTATTTTTTAATTTTAATAATAGTTCCTTTGTTAATTGGTTATTTTCTTGGGCTGTATTTTCAGGACGAGATGCTGAAACAATAACAAATGCAGAATCGTAATGTTTACCTATTAATCTATTTACGGTTACTTCATTTAATAATGGCATTGGAGAATTGTTAGCTTCACGATTAAAAATTTCTTTTAAAAAATTCTTATATACCCCACCCAAAACTTGTGTAACAGATTCACTTTCTACGAGGTTTAATTTACTTTCTTTATTCATAATTATATGTTATTGATAGATTTGTAACGTTATTTCTTTCTCCATACCACAAATCACTGGCATCATCTCAAACTGAACTCACCCTCGTTAGTAATAAAGCCAGTTTCCTCCCCAATATGTGCTCTTAGGTAATATCTGTCTGAAACTATTATTTCATCAAAATGTGCAAGCGTATACTTACCTTTATCATCCATAACACCATATTGGCCATCATTCTCAAACAGGCTATTGATAGTTCCGTTATGACAGACAAACCTTTCATCATAAAACGGAATACTATCATATTCAATAGGAGTTATCAACCTACCATCTGGGCGAATATAACTATATTTACCATCCTTTTTAACCTTAACTGCGGTACGTACAAACAAAGTCATACCATCATAAATAAAAGGAACTAATACAGTAGCGGATCCATCGGTTGATACAACACCCCATGTATTATTCTTCTTCGCTACTACGCATGTTAGTTTTTCAAGTCTGAAGTGATCAGGAAACTTAAACGCTTGATATCTTGCTGGAACTACGACATTGCCTTTAGGTCCTTTTATCCCAAATAAATCTCCCTCTTGAAAAATATAAGGATAAAAATTATAAGTCGATTCTATTTCACGAATCTGCAAACGTAATTCTTCTGCTAATTCTAACGATTGAGTTAGCCTTAACTGTTTTTCTAATTCATAGTGTTCTACATAAATTTGTGGAGATGGAGTGGGTAGTTTTTTATTCATGGCTTGAAGTTTTAGAAAGTTTTAAAAATACATCTTGAACATACTTAATTTGTGAATTCGCTAAATCAAACGCTTCTTGTAAAACAATTTGCAAATGTATAATTGAAAGATAAAGGAATAGTCACTAACTTCCCATACAGCGCATGTTTCATCGACTGCAATTGGGAGAATCCTTCGTTTAAAGTCAATATATCATCGTCCATATAAAGTGACTTATATTTAGCCTTAATCCAAGGAACAGGTTTCTCTGGAATAAAAAATTTATTAGAAAAGGAGTCAATAAGAAGGAAGCTTGCCTCCTGAAAATAAGAAGGAACAGTCCTAAATTGTGATGGAATGTTGATGCCAGAATGTGGCACAAGCAAAAGAATAGATTGATACATGCGAATGATGTTTTAGTTACACATTACTCGCCTCTGTCATGTCACACGCCAAATATATGGAAAAAAAACGGATCATATGCGACATAAGCATACGACCCTTCAGCGTATGCCATTAGATACTTATTTTACGTCGGGATCAAAAGGCGAAATTAACCGACGGAACTTATTTCAAGAACAAAACTAAGTAAAATTTTTGAATTACACAAGTATTTTCAGAAAATAGTGATAAGTTTTTTGCAGATTTTTACTAACTTATCTATTTTACTGCAAATTTTGTTACAATTCCATTAAAAAATCCTCTCTAATTAGGGAGAATTTTTTAATATAATATAATGTTATTCGAGACTTGAATGTTACTTATTTCAGCTCATCCATCCAATATTCCCAAATCATCACCATAGCTAGGGTATCAAGTTCACAGTATTTCAACAGTGCATTTCTAATTTTTTCTCTTTGATCGTGCGGGATATGACTGAATTGTAGTTTCGCATAGGCTGTCAGTGCAGCACCACCATCTGCAATTCCATCCACATCTTCTACAAGACTATCAAGATCTTCGCCGCTCCATTCTTCAAAAACAGGAGGTAATTCTTTGTAGGGATTTAGTTTTGATGTGTCGGACAGCCAGCTTTTTTCTTTAAAATTTAAACTTGGCATTGTTTTGGTACCGTAAATGGGTTGACTGTACTTTTCCCTTAAAAATTTGGACGACATAATTGTTGCCGGAAGAATAGATTTTATTGAATTTGATCCACCTGCCGATGGAGGATAATAATAGGATGTAACCAGTTTGTACAAATCAACCATATCTCTGTCGCCTGTCCATTTATCTGTTTTATGAGTGATGGTTTCTATGAAATTCAACAATTCTGATTTATCCGGGATGTTTGAAGGGTCATTTTCGAGTTGTTCGTATATTTCACAAAGTACCGTATTCTCGTGGTTATGATACCTGAAAATAGTACCTTCATCATTTTCAAGTTCCTTTTTCAAAGCACGAAGGAATTCATAATTCGGGAAAAAGCCTGGTTCGAAAGAGATGTATTGACCTTTATGTTCAATCGAATAATCCTCTGAAACTAAATGGTGAGAGAATTGAAATGCAATCTGCTCGTAGGGTTTTCTCCCATCATGAAATGGAATAGCTACCCGTGAGGTTTCAAAATCGATAAAATGAAGCGGAAAAGTCCAGGTTTCCATTTCTCTTTTTAATCCCTCTTTGTCCAGAAATACCTCGGTGTCGTGATTCTTTGATTTCTCAATCTGGAGCAGTCGTCTTTCGAGAGGCGTAAGTCCGGGATAATTCGTGCCACTTTGTGTTTTAGACGTAATCAGTTCTTCTGATACGTTTTCGAGCAGATAAATGCCTGAATCTATCAGACCCGACATCCCCCGAAAACCAAAACTCCACAAATCGGTTACCAGTGGCTTTTGCAGTTCTTGTTGAGATAATTTGGTAGCATGCAACCAACATTCCGTAAATCCGCTTTTTAAGGCCGTTTCATCCGCTTTTTGAGAATCAGTTCTGAACTGACATTTTTTGCAACCCGTATGGATGGGTACAACAAGTTTTGTATTATCCTGGTAGGATTTACTAAGCATTTCTACATATTCAGCAAACTTTAGTCCTTGCTGTAATTTGTTTTTTACCGGATTAGTCCAAATCCATTGAATTTCATCATCAACATTTACTGATTTCAGTATTTTATCACCTAACTTATCACGGGTTAATTTTGGATCAACAGAAACAGAAACACGGTCACCATCTTTACTTAATTTGAAAAACTGATTCAGCCCTTTTACCGTTGCTACTGAATCTTTGTCAGCCATCAGCAGAAAAGCTTTTATTTTGTAATCAGGAAAACATTTTTGTAAAACGTACTTTTGAAACGCAACATCCATTAAATAACCCTCCCAGGCAGACTTGATTCCGGTTAACTCGCCGGTTTTTCTATCTGCGCTCATGAAGTTGTCTGCTGAACTGTACGATTTGGCTTTTACTTCATGCAGTTCTATCTCTTTTTTCTGAACGTCAATTTTGAAAATATCTGCACGGATATACAAATTTTCGTACCGGAATGCAGCTTCAGCAATGACCTTAAATCCGTTATTGATTTTGTTAGCAGTTAGCTGTAGTGCCTCCTCATAATTCAGGGTATCAATAGTAATATTTTCAGCAACAGGATCGTTGCAAAAATAATACTTTGCCAGTTCCCCTACTTGAAAACCTCCTTCGGCAAGACTTTTCAGAAAAGAATCATCGAGACTCTGGTCTGCATATTCCAATTTTTTATTGGTGTAAAACAATTTTGTTTCACATTCGTGAGCCAGTTTGAAACGGCTTTTAGTGAGGTATCTCGGATTCATGTTGTTAAATTTTATGGTAACAAAAAATATTATGAACAACTTTAGTCAAAAGTACAGGAAAATTATAGAGATATAAAACAATATGAGACAAAAAAAATGAATCAATTGCGGCATCCGCTCTTAAGCGACATTGAACCAATCGTTGTGGTTTTAACAGCAGAATTCTGAATGTCAACAATTCAGGTCTTTTCCAAGTCCACTGAGTTCAAGCATTGAACGAAGTGTAATTAATTGTCTCAGACGAAACTTATTTTTTGACATAATAGACTGACTTATCTGATATCCAAATTACTACTACTAATATAAGATCAACAAATAATCCGTATAGGAGATTCATCTTGGGTGCAAACACTATACAACTTGTTGCCAAAAATAAAATGTTTAGAGCAATTGCCCCATAAGCGATTGGTATTGAATAGGTTGTTTTACTCAATACAGATAGTCCTCCAACAATAAATAGAAACCAAGAAAGCAACCCCATGTAGGCAAACCGAACAATCCAAGTTCTTTGTACATCAGAAATGTAAAATTCTTCCATTAAGTTTGTATTCGAGACGTTTCCAATAAGTTCAAACAGTTGTATAGTAATCAGTAGTTGTAGGTTGCTCTGAAATTTGTATATTCCGAAAAGTATCATCAATATTCCTACAATATAGACCCATGTTGGCATTTTCATTCTCAATATTTTTTTATGTTATAAATCTTTTTCTACAAGTAGGGGTTGATACTCCCACAATCCACATCGTATAACTTAGCAGTAGCTCTTTTGGAAATGGTAATATTAGTTAATCCGCTAAAACCGAAAAAAGCATTTACGACATTTCCGCTACGCTGTTTGGAATAGTGTAGGAGCCTTTCAAGTTTTCAGGGCAAGTCAGAAGTACTTTTTTGGCATCAGAGAATTTTACGCCGAATGAGGCTTCTTTAGATACCATAATATTCCATTTAAAGGGATAATTCAAAAAAGTTATTAATTCAACAAATAAATGCAACTTTGACGGAAGGATAGTATGGTTAATTATATCAGTTCAAGAGAGGCAAAACTCATCCATTCGATCCAAAGGAAATAATAACAATAATTGTTCGCCTAGTAAAGATCAGATTGATAAATCATTTAACAAATGACTAAAATATGTAAAAATAATGAATAATACAAGTTATTTTACTATAATTTTAATTTTATGTAAAAATAATTATAAATCATTTGGCAGCTGTGAGATCCGACTCAATGCAGCTACACGAAGTTGGCGATTTTGAAGCACTTTACTTTGAGTTCAGCACAAAGTTTGATTTAACTACTGAACCGACACTTTTGGGTAGGTGCTGTTATGAGATGGTTTACAAATCGATATCATAAAATCCACATTTTAGTTGGTCGTTTATTAATTCTATAAACCCTTCTTTAGTTTCAAAGTTATCAGGCCAGAAACTTTTGTTGTAAAACCACAAAAGCTCAGCAACGTCATCTTTTTCTAAAGCTAAGCAGTCAAGATATAATTGAAATCGTTCATGGCAGAAATATTCATCTACTTCTTCTCCTTCTATATTCTCTTGTGTTTCTAAAAGTTTCCTTTTTTCTGTAGGGAAACCATTTATCATGTATCCATTGTGTTCGCAATATGATACTATTAAGCGTGTAACTTCCTCTTCAATCATTTCAGCAAACTGAATTTCATCAATTGTTGGAATATCAATTGCGTGATGCTCTTTAGCCAATTCTGTGATTTCTAGTTTTATTTCATCTATATTCATAACAAATATTCTACTTGTCAATTATACTGATTGTATGTTGATCAAACTTGCTCAGAACGTTATATTTACGAAACTATCAACTTAAAACATTCGTAAATAAAATGTGTATAAATTGGTAAGTATTTGGAAATATTGGTTTCATAGAATATTTTTTATAATCAACAATATAATACGTTATTCAGGAATGATTCCATCTTTTTTTAATTTTTTACCCATATTACTAATGTTGATATATTTGTCATCAACCGATATAAAGGCATTGCTGCCGTTATAAAAAGCGTCATCAAAATCAAAAGGCATAATGGATTCACCTGATATATTAATAACTCCCCATTTATCTCCTAATCTAGCAAGTGATAAACCATTAAAATAATCTGATGCTTCATCATATATAGGTGGTATTACCTCTTCTCCATTGTCTGCTCTTACAAATCCATATTTATGGTCCATGCAGACCTGAATCATATTGTCAGAAAAATAACCAATTGAATCATATTTTATGGGGGTGATTAATTTGCCTTGTGAATTGATAATGCCAAAGCTACCATCCAAAGAAATCATAGCGCCCCCATCGTCTAGTTCTTCGATAGAATCATATATTATCTCTATGATTTCATCGCCATCTTTGTTAATAGCTCCATATTTGATTTTATAAGCTACTCCCTTGTTTGTGCGGCACAACAAACGTAATCCAACAATGGCAAAATCATTATAAAATGCGGAAGCTACGTCATAAACTCTAGTAGGAAGCTCGTCTCCATACTTATTAATATATTTGCAGCCTCCACTTCTAAGCCAAACAACTGACATGTCATTATAGAACCCATCTATTTCATCATAAATTGGCTCGACAATTAAATCGCCATTTTCATTAATCACTCCGTATTTGTCATTAATATTAACAACAGCCAGACCGTTATTAAATTCTCCTATTTCATCAAATTTTATTTGTGACATACTATTTTTTTAATTCTTAGTTACTATAATTTTTTGTAATGAAAAATATATTTGATTTGAAGCAAAGCCACATCACCATCAACTCATTAATTCAAATGTTTTAAAATATCGATTAACTTGCTACAAGTGTCTATGAGTAATTCCTCATATTCTTTCGGTTTAAAAAACTCCGTGACAAATTTAATCTTAATTAAGCAAATTTTTCCGCTTTGTTGAATAGAAATCGTTCCTGAAAACAACTTTTTTCCATAATTTTCATTTAAATAGCTTTCAATTTCCTCTTTAATATCTTTCGATAAACTTTCGTATATTAATGTTTTTTCTTCATCAGGAATGTTGGCCTTTGGAATTTTAGAATAATTAAATGCACTTAATATTTTATATGAAATATTCAATTCAACAATTCCATTATACAAGGGTTCAATTTTGAATAAAGGAGCTTGAGGTTTAAGCGTATAAATACCTCCCTTTTCATTACTAATAATACTTGGATATTTCTCAGCAAGTGTTTTAACTGCATTCATTGCCGCATTTTTTAAGGACTTCGGCTTTGAAATTGCATCAAATATCCCTATAGCAAGTATTACGCCGACTAATTCAATTACGGCATTATAAACATTATCAATTTCAAATCCTTTTGAGATTAATAATAAGATTATAGCAATAAGACCCACTAGGCCCGTAAAAAAAATAAATATTCTTCTAGCATCCATAATTCTAACTATTCTACAAATTAATCTAATTGAATAAAAGTATCTAAGACATGTGGATCAACTCCATCTACTATTAACACAATTGCTTCAGCATTATATATTTTCAGAAATTGATCATAAGACAGATCAAACAAACCTTGTAACTCAACTTTTTGAACTGCTTCAAGACCATCCACTTTTTTATCTAAAAACATTTTGCGGATTTGAGTTGAAAGGATCTCTTGAACAGCAATAGGTTTAATGCGAATAAATTCACCTTCTTGTATTCTGAATAGTTGTTTAAGTAACTCTACATTAGAAATTTCTTCTTTGCTTAAACAATCATCCTCAAGTGATTCTTGAATATAAGCTATTATGATTTCAAGAAATTGACTCTTAAGCTTTTTATCGTGTGCCTGCTTTATCGATGCTGTTTCATCATGTAATAAACCTTGAATCACAGCATAACAATGAGGACTTAATTCGGTATATTCAAGTATCCTATCAACAATCTCTTTAATCTTCAAATACTTATCAATCGTTAATTCAATTTCAGAGAAAGAAGGAGTTAACCTTTTGCCTTCCTCGTTAGTAATAGTCTCGTCAATAATTTTCTGGGTTAAACAATCAGTTATTACTTCTAGAACATTATCAATTTTTACGTCATCGTTTAGAAAAGTAAGACTTAATGTATTATCTTCCTTGATAGTAATACTATCGTATGTAATTTTTTGATTTGAAGAATTATTTAATGTTTCCAAAACACTTACATCTATCAAAGGATGCAAGTCGGGGGTTAAGAAAAAGGCCCTAATTAGTTTTGTATCAACAATTTTTTTACAGCTTTCAATGGGCTGTCCATATTGAAAGACACCTAATTGAACATACTTCATAAAAGAGACGTAAAAGAACAATTCACTTATAACCCCCACCTTTTTATTATTAGCTGCTTTAAGTTCAAAAATCAGCAAATCGTTTCCTTTACTTATTCCCCATAAATCTATGGCACTCTTTCCTCCTGTAAATATGGAGGTTTCTTTGCTAACTTTTTCTTTAAAAAGGCCAACGGGTAACTGACGTTCAATAAATGACGCATCAACCATTTGCTTCAAAGCATTACACAATGAACCTTCATCAACAAACTTGCGTTCTAATATTGACTCTTTCCCTTGTGCTTCATTCTCATTGGTTCTACTGCCACTTGGTGGATTACAATAATATTTTGCATTTTGATTTAATACTAAATCACTCAGTGAATCCTTGTTCAATTCTGAAATCTTAAACCAATCGTAGGCACCAGCAAACTCTTTGACACGGAAAAGAAAACGTTGATAGTGTCCATTATTAAGGTCATTAGGTATTTCCCATTCCATTTGAACAGAATTTATACCACACCACCTTTTTGCAATTACTGACCAGCCTTCAAAAGCACTTTTATCATCCTGCATATTACCAATAACACTATCGGCTGGAAGATATAGTTTAATAATCTTTTCAGATAATACAAAAGAAAATTGACTCGGTAATGCAAGACTGCGTTTTACGAGAGTATTAGGAAAGTTTTCTTTTATTCTATTTAATACTTCAGAATTATCGAATTTCATATTTCAACTAGATTATATATTCATAATTATCTTCCCAAATCTCGACCGTATTTAAATGGGCATCCTGAAAAAACGTTTTCATTTGTTCTGGATATTCTGTGTGAATTGGCACAAGTCTACTAGGTTTAATTACCTGTGCCAATTTAATTAAAACATCAATGGTAGCATGACCACTTGTATGCATATAATGAAAATTTACAAAATCACTTTCCTTCAATTTATTTATATAATCAGTAAAATACATTTTATGTTCTTCCTTTAAGTATCCTTCCCATTGAGAATAAATAACGTTGATTTTTCCTCCTTTGCATTTCAATACTTCTATCAATTTCTCATTGGGTAATCGTACAAAATAGACAAAATTAGATGGGTTATGAAACACCTGATCCCCAACATCTTCCTTGGCAAATCTTTTTAATAATTCATCTTCAGTAATTTTTTGTTTTTGAGATGGGTGATTAAAAACCTTTATGTTTGCCCATTCTATTACAGGTAAACTTGGAGAATTCTTTTTTACCAAATCAAGAATTAGGGAATTATAGATATCAACTACTACAGTTTTATTTGCTTTTCTACATGCTTTATAAACTGAAACAAATCTATCAATATTTTGAGCAGAACTGATTACAAAGGAGATGTTTGTCTGTTGTTTAAAAACCTCACACATACCTTCAAAAATTTGTTCTTCTGTTTTAAATTTCTGGTTATCTCTTTTAGCCATCGTTCCCTCAATAAACATTAAATCAATATTTTTGGGAGGATTTTCAATCATATTTGAAAAAACTTTTTTCTTATATCCTGTAGCTCTAAAATCACCACTATAAAACACACGTTTATTATCGGCTTCAATAATAAAAGAAAATGCTTCTGGTGAAGAGTGATCGACAAGGTAAGGGAATATTTTAAATGTATTTTCAATTTCAAATGTTTTCCAGGGAGAGAAGGTTGTGATGTTATTTTCATATTTTTTCTCATTCAAAAAGCCCCGAACAATATTTATTAAACCTAATGAAGTTTCTCCAATATAGGTATGAGTATATTTGTCTAAATATTCTAATAACCCATAATGATCTTGATGTGCATGAGATATTAAGAGAGCATCAGCTTTCAAATCTTTTGCATATTCAATATTTGGGTTTTCCATACTCAAAGGTGAACCGAAATCAACAAGTAATGTTTTGCCATTATCTGCAGTAATTTCAACGCATGTGCCTCCTATTTCATGGGTCCCTCTATGTATTATTATTTTCATTACTCATAAACTATTAAATAAACAATTCCCAAAGTTAGTTAATAAAATTAATTATATAATATATTTAAGTTAAATATTCAGAACTATACTTTGATTATAAATATCACTTCACAATTACGCACAAAATAAAAATTACAATTGTAAGGCTTTCGCCTGCTTTATAACGCTTTGAAATGGGTTATTCTGGTTTGGAATATTTGAGCCATAACATAATGCGACCCGTTTGAATCGCTATTTAAAGTTTAGTCTATATTGAGGTTTGCTAACTCAAGCTGTTTTAAAACGACCGATCTGAGCAAGAGCAAGAAGCTCGTGGCAACAGTTGATGGCATCAATAGCAAGATCGGCATGAACTAAATTTACCTCGCTATTCGAGGCGATGCGTATCATCCAATTGACCTTGTAGGCTTCCAAAAGTCAAGCAATGAAACCCACAGGCCTCCATAATATAATTCAGATAAATTACAGGGGGTAGGCTAAATTCAGAATTTCATGTGTTTAGTCCAGAGAATCAGTAGTTCTGCACAATCAATTATTATGTAGAAAATTTATAATAAGGGTGAAGCAATAAATTGCACTTTTTTTTTATATCTTTGCGAAATAATATTAAATTATTAATTCTTTAAAGCATGTTCAAAATACAATGGGATAAAGAAACTGGGGGGGTTCTTCTAGGATCGCTGGTGACAAAAGATACAGTAAACATACCTCCTCGTCCTGTTTTCTTTGAAGAACTAGATCTTCTTGGTTTAAAAGAATTAGGTTGGGAGTACCCAAAAAGCAAAGAACCTTTATTATGGGCTTGCAATAAGGAATACTACTATCGAGGAAAGAAGGTTTTTGAAGCCAAAGGAGCTAACATCTATGATAAAGCAAGGATTGAATTTGTAACAGGAAAAGAAAAATTACGACTTGTTCCTGTAGATATATCCGCCATGTTGGAACGAACTAAAGAACAAATGTTTCTTTGCGAGAGTGAAGCTATTGAATTTATTCGTGATACTTATGATACGTATACACGCGTTAATAAGTTAACGGAGAAACATACTGCCAATCAATTAGACTTTGATGCTTTAGTTGCTCATCAAGAGAAGAAAACGAAACAAAAGATGGCAATTATCAAAGAAGACTGTGATAGTTTTGATATAATGCCAGAGTCGCAAGCTGAGAAGCAAGGTAAAAAAGTTCTTCAAACAACAAAAGTTGATTATTTCATAGCTTCTTTTTCTGGAGGTAAAGATAGTCAAGTAATTCTTGACCTCTGTACAAGAGCACTACCGCCTGACGCCTTTCAGGTAATCTATTCTGATACTGGATATGAATTGCCAAGCTCACTTCAATTCTATGAAGATGTTCAAAAGTATTACCATATGAAGTATCCTTCCCTATTGTTCCGAACGGCGAAAAATCATGAGTCAGTTTTGAATTATTGGGATAAAATTGGAACACCAAGTGACAAACATCGTTGGTGTTGTGCTGTTATGAAAACAGGTCCTCTGTACCGTATGCTTAAAATTCCAGGAACCAATAAGCAAGCAAAAGTTCTATCATTTGAAGGAGTACGAGCAGAAGAAAGTACACGCCGCTCTGGATATGAAAGAATTGGCAGAGGAGTAAAGCATTCTACAACAATAAATGCACGTCCTATTTTACGCTGGTCATTAGTGGAAATATTTCTTTATATTTGGAAGCATAAACTACATATTAACTCCTCCTACAGAGATGGAATGACGCGTGTGGGGTGTTTGATTTGCCCTTTTGCATCAGAATGGAATGAGATGATGGTAAAAGAAAAATACCCAAATAATCTTAAGCCTTTTGAAGAACGATTAGTAAGTTTTGCAAAGGCTGCTGGTGTAAAAGATGTAGATAATTACATTACTCAAGGAGGATGGAAACGTCGTGCAGGAGGCAACTTTGTCAAGAAGGAATCTTTTATAGACTTCAATAGCATAACTCCCCACCTTGTTGCAACTATCAAGAATCCGAAATATCCAATCGATACTTTTCTCGCCACCATTGGTGACTACCAACTTGGAGACGAAAAAGATGGTATTCGATATGGTGAAATAAAGATTGGAAAACTTATTTACAAATTCACTATCACCAAACGACCTACCCATGAAATATTCAGGATAGAAAACTTAAGTGATGCTGTTCAAATTGGTGCTATTAAAAGAACACTTTACAAATCTACATTTTGCATACAGTGCGAAACATGTGAAGTCGAATGTCCAACTGGTGCTTTGTCAATATATCCCAAAGTATATATAGACAAAGAGAAATGTACTCATTGTCACAAATGTTTGGATTTCCACGAAAAAGGGTGTATTGTAGCTAATTCTTTATCAATAACAAATAATATGACAACAAATGGTAAAACGGTTAATATTGACCGTTATAAAAATTTTGGTCTGAAACAAGAGTGGTTAGATACCTATCTCATTGACCAAGATAATTTCTGGACAAGTGATCATGGTTTAAATGAAAATTATCAAATCCCATCGCTAAAATGTTGGCTAAAAGATGCTGGCATTATTGATGATAAGTCCAAAATAACTGAATTAGGTATTTATTTGGCGAAGATTAGAGAAGATATGCCAGAATTGATATGGAGCGTGGTGTGGACAAATCTAACATATGAATCTTTCATCGTAAGATGGTTTGCCAATAATGTTCGTCCTAATTCCAAATATTCTCAGAAATTATTAGAAGAAATGATAAGATCACAATTTGGTGAGTATAAAGAGAAAACTATCCATAATGCGGTTTATCAGCTTATGCGTACACTGAAAGAATCTCCGGTTGGTTGTGATTTTAATCAACTAAACTCAATTTCAAAGGAAGACCTCATTCGTGGTGAATACACCGATATAAGCGAAATCGCTGTAGCTTATTCAGTATATAAGTTTGGTGAAGCATTAGGGGTTACCAAACTTCGAATTTCTGATTTTTATGACGAAGACTCTAAAAATGGCCCATTTAAGGAATTTGGTATTGATAAAAAGACTTTTGAGAAAGCTCTGCGTTCATTGAATTCTTCAACTAATCGAGTTTTAATAGCAGAACTTAATATGGGGTTACAACATATAATTTTAAGAGAAGACTTAAATAGTTTATCCGTATTAAAAGCATTATATTAATGGGTTCCTTTGTTGTGAGGCAATATTATGATTCGCTTAGGCAATTAAAACGTGGCAACTATAAAGGTATAGTATCCAATGCTAAGCCGTATCTATTATTGTCAATTATCAATGCATTAGAAAACAATGAGATAAAGGATAACAAGATTTATCTAACCGACATTTTGCCTTATTACTTGAAATTTAGTAAGCAATTTTCGCCACAAATAAAGCCATCCCCTATTTCATATCCTTTTTATCATTTGAAGACCGAAAGTTTCTACCATTTAAATTGGAAAGAGATGGAGATGAAAAATGATGCTCCATCGACAAAATGGGTTAAAGACAATATCAAATATTCATCTCTTGATAATGCTTTATGGAATTTACTCCAGAATAAAGACATTAGAGATGACTACAAAAAATCTATAGAAGAATACTACCTGAAATAAAACATACCATTATGGCAAAAAAATATTCTGACGCGATACGTATTCGCGAAACAAAATCTGCTTATAATATTCAAACTGAAGAATCAGGAGAATGGAAAAATTTTATTCCTAACGAGCAATTTAATGAAATACTGCAAAAAGTAATAGGCTCTGTAAGTAAGAAAGTGGTTGATGAGCACCGGTCATTTTGGATGGAGGGTACTTACGGAACAGGCAAAAGTCACGCTGCTGCGGTTATTAAACACCTTTTTTGTGATCCAATCGAGGAAATTGAAGATTATATCAGCGAAGAATTTAAAGGGGATAAATGTACGCTCCTTAAACAATCCCTATACTCCCTACGCAAAACAACACGTCTCTTTCCGGTCACTATGTATGGACATTGCTCCATTTCTCATAAGGACGACTTGTCTCTACAGATACAAACCCATGTACGTAAAGCTCTAAATGCAGCAGACATCGATATTATTGTCCGTACAGACTTTGACAACTACATATCGAACATTGAGAAAAATCCTAGCATTTGGGACAATATCATTGAGAAAAATGCGGAATTAGCCTCCTACGCGCCCGACCGCAATAAATTAATCAAGGATTTACGTGCTGCAGATTCAGCCGTATTAACACTTATGAAGAATGCCCTTCGGGAGTCTGGCCTTCATGTTCGTCTTGAAAAAGAAAATTTGTGCAAATGGTTCTTTGAGGTACAAGACAAATTAGCAGCCAATACTGACTTCAAAGGAATTCTTTTGATATGGGATGAGTTCACCGATGTTATGTCGTCGGATATCGGTCCTTCATTGTTAATTGATTTGCAGGAACTTGCTGAAGCTACACAAACTCCTAATAATAATTCGTACTTCTTCCATATTGCGCATCCTTCTGCTCTGGATACTTTGAAAGCAGAGGAAAGAACAAAGACGATGGGACGTTATCGTTTCATGCACTATAATATGGAACCAGTTAGTGCTTTTAAGATTATGTCTCGAAAGTTTGTACATGAAGAAAATCCTGATAATTTGGAGAATTATCTAGCATATCACAACATGACTAATAGGTATTTTACAATGATGGAGTCAGTTTATCAAAAATATGCACAAACTTCAAATAAACCCACAGAGACATTGGAAGATCTTAAGTTACTTTTTCCGGTACATCCTACTACAGCCAACCTTGCTACTTATTATGCTCGAGAGGCTGGTTCTTCTTCACGAAGTGTATTTGAGTTTCTTGGTTCTAATAAGGCAATCCGTGAATTTCTGGACAGTGAAACTCATTTTGCACAAGGCGATATGATTACAGTTGATTATCTCTGGGATTTTGTGGTGGAAGAATTCAATCACAAAGTATCAAAATATGGAGTTGTAACGGAACGCTACAACTCCTACCGTCTGCATGTTGAAAAACAGGGTGTATATTATTCTGCCGTTTTCAAAGCGATTCTATTGTTAAATGCACTTAATAACTTGGCAAATAACGAAACAGTTACTCCAAGTGAAGAGAATATTCGTAATATGTTCGTTGGGACTCCTATTGATGAAGAAATGGACGAGATTCTAGATTGGATAAACACTCAAGGAGTCGTTCAACGTTCCCCTCAGGGCATCTTTGAAATTCGATTTTCAGCTCTAGATACCAATGAAATAGAACAAATTAAGCAGCAAATTCTTACTTCTGATTATAAGCATACTTCGCAAATAATAAAGTATGGAGATGTTGCCGTAAAACAGTTTGAAACTATGATCAGAGGGGTTAATCGTCCATATAAGTTTGAGTTTTATTCAGAAGATGCCAACGAATATACTTTATTGAACAAAATTGAGAATGGTTATAACGCGGCGGCTCCATATGAAGTTTTCCTAGCAATGATGTTTGCTCGATCAACAACAGAACTGTCAAACCTCCAAGATATTGCCAATAAAGCTAGCCAAGACAGTCGATTCCAAAATGTGGCATTCCTAGTTTTTAACACGCCAATGGAGGAGCAGGATTTTGAACGATTTATAGAATACCAAGCCAATGCGCAATGTGCTAATAAACATGGCTTTGCTGAGCAAACTAAATCGCACACAGATAATGCAAAATCAATAATTACCGAGTGGATTAAAAATATGCGTGCTGGAGTTTGTACTATTTATTTGAAAAGCGATAAAGATACAATTGCTGCACATAAATTATCCTCTACTATTAACAGTAGTATTGCAACACGTATCTTTTTCCGCGGTCCAGAATCTCTGGAAATTTTACGTTTGAAGGCTCCTTCAACATGTTGGGTAAAACAACAAACAAGAAACACGGCAGATAATGTTCTCTCTTTTAACACGAAAGAAGAAATTACTCAACGAAGTACTGGAGCCGCTAAACATATGGCACTTCTCCTGCAAGATAGTGTTGATGATAATCTACAATTCAAACCTGACTGCGATGTTTATCATCCTTTATTGGTTATATCAGAGTTTGTAAAGTCTAAGATTAACCGTGCAGACAAACAACTTGTCTTCAACTTAGCAGACAAATTCCATGACTTGTTATTACCACCATATGGTCTATACCCATCGCATTCGGGCTATGGTATACTTGCATTTGCTCTCAAACCTTTCATTGATAAAGTATTCGACACTAATGGCAAGCCAATCAATGCGCAGCGTATGCTTGAATTTATAACTGAGACTTTCAAAATCTGGGAGAGTGGTTCAAGCAGCAAGTCATCGAAGGTAGATGTGAAATTTGAAACAAAGGAGGAAGGTGCAATAGCCAAAGGTCTTATTGAACTCTTCTCATTGAAGTCGCTGAAAGACTACAAAGATGCATCTAGCCTTACAGATGCTCGTTGGGCATTACGCAATGGCTATTGCCAGGAAGTAGGTTATCCACTCTGGGCAATCAAGTATTGCAAAGCTATGCAAGAACAGTATAATAAGGAAGCCCTTTGCAAGATGATTGATAACATCATCACCATCTATTCGGATGCCGGAGTTAAAGACCCACACATGATGGTTGAAACAGATCGCTTCATTACTACGTTAAAGTTCAACCTTATGCCTATGCTGAACAAAAATGATGAGAACTTTGCTAAAGGATTCCGCACGTTCCTCTTTTCTAAAGACAAAGTTAAACTGCAGGAAGATCAATTTAACGAAGCTCTTCAATTCATACATCAACACATGGAGCAAAGTGTCGGTCTGTGGACAGAGGATGCAGTGGGAGATCAACTTAAGGACTGGAAATTGAGCACTATTGATGATCAAACTGGTTCTGGTACATTGCCAGCCACACCACTATTCAATCCCCCAACACTGCCAACACCAAATAAGAATCGCCAATCGCTCGCAAAGAACAAGGTTAAAGACATGACTTCTGTTGATGAGGCTAAAGCTGTTCTTGAAAAGATATGCGATCTCGGATATGACAACATTCTTGATATTATATTAAACTAATTATGTTTAAAACTTTCGACAGTAGCGATAAGTTGATGACCGAAGTTCTGCATGACCGGACTTTTGTTGGGGAGGGTTCTGCTACTGCAGATCGCTTCCCTGTGCGATTTGTGTTATTTGATAATTTTCCGGACTGTTCCACATTTGTAGCAGAAATTTTCAAATTAGGGAATGTAGAAATCTCACGCATTGAGCAATGGATGGACATAGACTATCCAGATAGCATGCTCACGCACAAACGTCTCGCTGACAATATTCGGCAGGTCATTATTGAGCACCCAACAGAGTATCGGGTTATTATGCCCTTTTCTGAATTGGCACGTTTCTACAACAACAATCCAGAACGAGCAGAATTTAACACTCTAATCAATACAATTAAAGGATTTGATACATCAGCTCCTGGTTATAAATTTCGCCAGCGCGTATACATACCAATAGTCGGGCTTGAAGGCAAAATGCAGCATTTTAGAAACGATTCCCAATCCTTTATTTGGTACTTTCAAAATCCTGATCACCCCGATTATCGACTTGTTCTAACCGATAATACCACATATGGTGTTCAAGGAGTGGATGATTTGTACCATGTAGCAGACGATGTTATTAAATTTCTTACCTACTGGCAATACCCCCAGGATAGTACAAACATCATAAGTACCTCGCCTGCAATATATTCACATGCAGATTACGCTCAGCCAGATAATGCTTTCAAATACTGTGTTTGTCGTAATGCTTATGATTTCCTCACTAAGGGATTGCAACTCAATTTCGAGGGTATTACTTATAGGGAAGAAGAGAGCATATATTGGGAACAACTTGCTCAGAAAATTGACTTATCTAATTTTAAATTCGAGAAGTTCTTTAATGAGCAATTTGGAATACACGAACTGCAGAATTATGATATTTTCTATAATCAATGGTTCAGTCATAAAGAGCCATTCATGCGTTGGCTGTTAGCTAAATACTACACACACCGTTTCTGTGACCAAGGATATATCTGTCGTGTGTTGCAAAATATAGAGGGCTACAGCGACGCGATGTTTGTCAAAGGGCTGGCTCTTACAATTTTTCAGTTAGAGGAAAATCCAGATGAATATTTGGAAGAAAGACAAATCGGTCTCAATATAGCGGCTAAGAATGGCGTGGATTTGCCTAAAGAAATTCAAAAGTACATAGTAAAAAAAATTGGGGAAGTTGAGCAAAAATCAGGTATTCTTTCTGCTATTCCCTATCTGTCAAACCTTTCCGAAGAGGAAAAAATTGTAATTATCGACTGGTATAGTTCTGGAAAAATTAATAAACAGCTTCTTAAGAGTCTTTATCCAGACCTTTACTATTATCTACAGCACACCAATATCTCTACCGAACAGCCGTGGATTTTGGATTATATTCAACAGTACAAGGAAGCAAAAACTCGAAATGTATATTTATGTGAAGTTCAAGAGTTTATCGACTCCTACAACCAGAACGAAATTGAGCATTTCAAGTGGAGTAATGAGATTCTTTACACTCGCACAATACTAAACTCACGTACCGATATAGCTCATTACTGTTGGATTGATGGGATTGGCATCGACTGGATACCGTTTATTCAACAAATAGTGAAAGAGAAAGAACTGGAAAATTATTATGTGAATGAAGTTTTGATAGGCAAGGCGAAGCTCCCATCTAGAACAGAGAATAATAAAGTAGACATCTTAACATTGAGTAGTAATGGAGATTATTTGAGTAAGATTGGAGACCTTGACGAAGTAGCACATTCTATACGAAAGTATCCACGATTCATTATTGAGGATCTTGAACTGGTGCGCGCTTCTATTCATAAAATGTTACAAGAACATCCTGGAGAAAAGATTGCCATCGTGTCTGATCATGGAATATCCTATCTATCTCAACTACGTGATGGTCACAATCTCAAAGGGTTTAAATCGGACCACTACGGTCGATGTGCTTTGTTTACAGCAAATAATTCCTTAGTAAAAGATGATAAGTATTTAGTTGTTCCTACTGACGATGGCACGGGACAACAGATTGTAGCCCTGAGGCATGAGTCTCTAATGGCAAAAATTCCAGACGGAATGGGATGCCATGGTGGTGCAACTCCGGAAGAGGAACTTGTTCCGATTATTATCATTTCTGATCAGAAAGAAGCTGCGACATGGACTGCAACGCAAGTGTCATTTGAGATTGACGAAGCGAACCCGGTATTCAAAATCGACATTCATAATATTGGAGCGGGTATGGTGCCTATCATTGAATACAATGGTAAAATATACAAAATGCAACAACAAGGGTTTCATTATACCAGCGAGCGCCTCAATCTTGAAAAGGATGTTACTACAGTGACTCTCCGTATTGGAATGCAGACAAGTGATTACAAAGTATCAATTAATTTAGCCGTTCAGGAGGACGACTTATTTAAATTCTAATTTATGAAAGAGAGTATAGCACACAAAGTACAGACATATCTTGGTCAGCAAGCAATCTTCAAAGACAAGAGCACTACTGACAACCTATTTGTTGGTCGCAATTTGCCTTCTTTTGTTAAAGACTATCTTATCAAAAGATATGCTAGCGGTGAGCAAATTGATCGTGCCGGTTTGACTAACTTCCTGAATACTGTGATGCCTACAGGCGACATACGCAGTAAACTGATTGACGGACAAGAGATCACTCTCCTTACACGGTTCAATGTTAATATTAACCTTATCAAAGGAATTCGTCAATTTGGGATAATCGACTTAGGGATTAAAGAAAATGAAGGCATAATTCCTGATTACTTAGCACTGAAACATGTTGATGATTTGCACGATGGTGAAATGTGGGGAATTATTAAGATATGTCTCCTTCCTGATGATGACGGAAACAAAAACCATGTCACGATGGTTGATTTTAAACCATTCAAACCATATAGTTCCATAGATATAAGTTTCGTACAGAACGTGCGTAAAAACTTCTCGACGGAGGAATGGCTGGATCTTATTATTTCTGCAATGGAGTATGAACCAGATGCATTTGCAAACATGCACCAAAAGCTCGAATTTGTAACTCGTCTTCTTATATTTGTTGAGCCTCGTCTCAATATGGTAGAACTTGCTCCAAAGGGAACAGGTAAATCATACGTATTCAACAATATTAGTAAATACGGCTGGTTAGTGAGCGGTGGTAAAGTTACGCGGGCTTCTTTATTTTACGACAAAAACAAGAAGCAAAAAGGCCTTTTAGGCACTCATGATTTCTGCGCTTTCGATGAAGTTCAGACAATTGAATTTCAAGAGCCAGCAGAGTTACAAGGCGCTTTAAAAACATATCTCGAACAAGGAAAATGTACGGTAGGTAATGTAGCATTTACGTCAGAAGCTGGATTGATGCTAATGGGTAATATTGGACTTACAGCAGATCAACGTCCAAGGTCTCCTCGATATTTTGACGAACTCCCCGAAAACTTCAAGGAGTCTGCTCTTATCGACCGTTTCCATGGCTTTATAGAAGGATGGTACCTCCCTAAGATTCAGGCCAATATGATTTATAGCGGTTGGACTATGAATATGGAGTTTTTCTCTGAAATTATGCACAATCTACGCGTCCAAAACTCATATGCTGAGTTGTATGATAAATTGGTTGATTATGACCCAACTGCAGGTGTTCGTGACACAACTGCTGTAAAACGAATGGCTGTTGGCTATATGAAACTCCTCTTTCCTCACTGGACTTGTGTAGAAGATGTAAACAAATCTGAATTTGACCTATTCTGTCTCCAACCAGCCATCCGCCGACGTGGTATTATCAGAGAACAATTGCATAAACTAGATCTTGAATATAAGCCAACAATGCCAGATATAAAGACTAAGGGAATATAATTTATTAGCGAATAATATTAATTAGTTAATAATAAAAATGAAAAACCGTTATTAACTATTGATAATTAATAGCTTATAAGATGCTAATATAATGCCAAATAATTATGCTGATGATCATAATTATTTAATGATAATTAATCCACAATTCATAACTTTATTGATATTGCGTATATTGGATATTTTTATACTAGAATTATGATAATCTCCTTTCAAACATTTATATAATGAGGAGATAACTTTTCTTGTTTGATCTTCCACACACGTTTAGGATCATCATGTGATGCTAGTCAATTTTTCTGTAGGCCAAATCTTATGTATTCATTGAGTAATTAATCAAAGTATAGTGAACATTTGTTAGGTAATCGTAAAAACAAAAATCTTTTGATGCAGTTGTTTGATTACTGCCAAGTCACCTAGCAAGTTGTATGTGCAATTTTTGCACACATCACTTATACACCCTGCTAATTCAATTAATAAATGCAACTTGAATGTTGCTGGCAATTAAACTTTGATGGTTATAATCTCTTTTAAATCAGTCGTGTAACGTGGGGATAACTTTTCTTGTTTCATTTTCCAAACCCGTTTGGGATCCTGGGATGCCAGGCGTATTTTTTGTTGTCCGAATTGAGCATTGATTTTGTCAATGGCTTTCATGAGGGGAATTTGCCGTGCATCGCGGCTATCGAATAGTTTCGGTTGCACTTCGTTTTCAGGAACAAAGTCCTGCACCACGACCCCTGCTTTTTTATAGCTATAGCCTGGTTGGTAGATTTGTTTTAGGGCTTTAAGGGCAAAATCAACTATCTCCAATGTGGAACTCGTATAAAACGGCATTTTAACAGCCAAATTACGGCTGTATTGTGGTCGGTCGGTTCTGTGCCTATTGGTCAGAACAAAGACCATGAGCGAGCCAC
>Ga0265295_1001318_pt1 | contig 44009 bp, 33 predicted proteins | sample Munlansysbiofilm_FD_192503 | JGI IMG/M metagenome (GOLD analysis project Ga0265295, IMG submission 192503) | Leachate microbial communities from a municipal landfill in Southern Ontario, Canada - Methane capture system biofilm | ecosystem: Engineered > Solid waste > Landfill > Unclassified ...
TAGCTTTGGGTGGAGGTTCCGGTACCTATAGTGTAAAGGTCTGCTGTCGCAATGCCGATGAGCATCAGCAGCAGGAAAAGAATAGTAAACTTCTTCATAATAAGTTCTCCATTTATTTTAAATTTGTGAGAAGATGGATATGTAAGCCTGAGAGGCTACAATCCTTTTGATTTTGAAGGTGAGATACTTTGGAGAAGCATTTCCGAACCTGTATCCCTTGCGGCACAAGTGATAATGTGCTAAGATTATCACTCTGAGTGCAGATAGGATATAGCTGGTAAGTGCTTCGTTTTATAAATGATATATTTCGTTTGAATGTGATGGGGGGAATGAGCGCAGCTATCCTGTTTGCGTTTGCAAGCTGGCAGTAAGCCGGCTCGAAACATCCTTCAGGTAACGCTTTAGCGGCGTTTTGCACACGCTCTGGATAAAGCATGGACTCTCCTTAGCTTTGCAGCTTTTCTTAGTTATCTTCCTCTTGTTTCTAAACAAAAAAACCTGAACTTATTCCGCAATCTGCGGCAAAGTCCTTGAGTATATTCTGGAGTGAGCTGCCAAATAAGCAGACAAATCCCAGACAAGGACAGTTTATGCTTGGCTAAATGTTTGTCAAGCCAAAAATTGCAGGAATTGCGTTTTTAGCCTTATGGAAAAGTTGCACTCTTTCGATAATGAGAGCCATCGATGCTCATTACTAAAATTCCTCACTGGCGATAGCCTTTATCTGGCAACAGTATAGCCAGAGATGGAGCTTAAGAGCTACATCTCGCATATTATTATGGCAATTCAAAATACACATAATGACAGCAGGAGATATCACAATGAAACATCAAAAAATAACCCAAATCAGTTCAATCGAATCTTCCAGCTTGGAGGAAAGTAAGGCCCTTTCCCTCTACAATCGTTTCATCTTTGAAGAATACTCAAGGCCTTGAAGGGGAATGCCTGAAATCAAGAAATCCAATCAAGAAATCCCTGGATAAACCAGCATTCCTGGCTGCTTCTTTCTGCTTTTGGGACCTTGATCACACGTTTATCTACCCTTAATCAAGCGTTAATTGTTAACGCTTGATTAAGGGTAGATAAAGACTTGATCGAGGCTTTGGGGAGAGGGATCCAGGCTCATCCACATAGGATTTTGCTATCTAAGAATCTAAGATAGCGTCCTTACAGGACTCGGGCAGATTGCGTTACGCCGCATTCTATCCGAACCTATGGGTCTGATTCCAGCTATTATTCATTAGTCTTTGATATATTTCTGCCAGGATTGTCCTCTCCCATTTGCGGAACCGCGGGTAGATTACTCGTTCTAAAATATCCTTTAAAAACAAATCGGCGGGTATATCATTGTACTTTCGCAGGAACGGCGTCCTGCGCTACAGGACCCGGCGTTACAAAGAAAAACCCCGGCCGAAACCGGGGTTGATTGATAGTGCTGGCAGAGATTCTGCCATCAGCTTTATTCCATTAACATCATCTTGCGGGTGCTGCTATAAGCTCCAGCGGTGAAGCGATACAGGAAGATGCCGCTGGAGAGCGGATTTCCCTTAGCGTCACGTCCGTTGAAGACTACCTTGTAGCGTCCTGCAGCCTGATCCTGATTTACCAGACTACGCACTAATTGGCCTTTCACATTGTACAGGTCCAGGCGCACATTGGAAGCGTCCTTGATGTCGTAGCTGATGGTGGTTTCAGGGTTGAAGGGGTTGGGGTAGTTGCCGCGCAGGGCAGTTACGGTTACGGGCATTATTTCATCTTCAGTGGAGACAGGGCTCATCACGAAGTTTACTGTGGTATTTTGATTGGGAGTCACAGTGATGTCTTCGTAGGTGAGAGCAGAATAGCCCGCTGCGTTTGCAGTTACAGAGTAGATTCCGGCTGGTACATTCATGATATAGGCACCCGCGCTGTTTGTGGTGGCAGAAAATCCACCTGCTACAGTAATCGTGGCATCGGCAATGCCCTGGTTATTTGGTTTTCTCACAAAGCCTACGATATTGCCACTCACCACTTCTTTTATTAGAGGATTTGAGAAGGCGGGAGCAGAGATCACATCTGCGGTATATATGGCTTTCACAGCCCACTTGTAATTGCTATTCGGGAGGGTGCTCCAGTCTTGATCTTCAAAGTTTAAAGTTGTGACCATTTCATCGGTGAGAGGGCTCCAGGAGCTTTCGTTGTTTTCCTGTCCCACCGTAAAGCGCCAAACTTTGTAGCCTACCAGAGTGCGGTTTGTGCTTCTGGCAGGGATTTCAAGGGCAGCGCGTGCATTGCTGTTTATGCCCCTGGCAGAGCTGAGCTCTGCGCCTGCAAAGCGAAGGGTTTCTGCGAAGTTACCGATGTAGATATTATCTATAAACCATTCATTCCACAGGCCATCATCCGTATCAGGATCCTGGGCGTGGAAGGCCAGCTTGATTCCTGCTCCGGCATAAGTTGCCAGATCTACTGTAATAGGAATCTCGTAATGATTTTCCCCCACTGCCCCAGCGGAAGCATCCCATAAGGCAGTCCAGGTGCTGCCGCCATCGCTGGAGACTTTCACGTAGTAGTGCCCACCATCGGGAGTACCCAGCTTGGCATAGGTATCGAAGCTAAGATAGGCATCGGGAGGGCAATTGAAGGAAGGAGTGAGTAGCCACTCATCCTGATGTTCATAATCCCACCACAGACCGGCCTGTTTACTGCCTTCGGTAGGAGTCACGTTGCCGCTGCCAGAAATATTGATGGTGCCAAAATTGCACCAGGTGGGAAATACGCCGATGGGATTCACGGGGCCGGCATTGGTGATAGTCTGAGACCAACCCGTGGGTGGGAAAGTGATAGCCTCAAAGCTTTCGGTGATTTCTACGGCATTCGGATCCGGAGCATTCCAAACAAGATTTACAGCGTTGAAGGCTGCGTTCGTTTCGGCCTGCACGGAGTTCGGAGCGTAGGCAATTTCGGAGAGGGTGATATTACCCATATCGTGATTCGTTCCGGTCACATCTATGATTCCGTTAGTAGAATTATAGCCCGCAGCGGAGATGCTGTAAGCGTAGCTTTGGTTTGCAAATACGGTGGGGATAGAAAAGCTGCCGTTACCGAGCGAGCTACCACTGTAGTTTTCATATCCAACGAGGTTGATAATGGCGCCGGCAATTCCACCGCCGGTATCACTGGCCAGGATGCTGCCGGTAACATCTACCTGAGCCATGAGGTTCATGTTCACGTTCATCACTTCGGTTTCATTTTCTTCCAGAGTGATGTCTATAATTTGAGTGACATAGCCGTGACGGCTGAAGGTGCAGGCAAAATCGTTTGGCAATACATTGGGAATGGTGAATTGGCCTTGGGCATCGGTCACAGTAGTGTAAGCACGAAGGTCCACATATACCTGTACACCAGCCAGAGGGCTGGCGTCTGCACCCAGGACCGTGCCGGTGATGTGTCCCACGCCACCGGGGATCACGACAAAGGTGGTTTTGGGGAAGACACCGTTCGCACTGCCGCCGGAGGGATTGGCAGGATCGTAATCGGTGCTGTCGCTGGACATATTACGCGAGCGGTTGCTGCCCACGGTCTGAGTTTTGAAGAGGTCACTGGAGCTGTAATACGATCCATCCAGAGGACGGTTTACCATCATCACCAGATTTCCACCATCCAGATGCATATAGGGTTCTGGGAAGGTGATGGTGATTACATTTTCGCCGGCGGGAAAATCCACAAAGCCATCAAAGACCTGGGTTAATTGGCTGGAAGGAATCCAGTCTGCGGCCAGATCGGTCTGAGCCGTGCTACCCAACCAGATCTTGGTGGGCATAGCTGTAAGATTGGTTGAGAATTGATTGTAAAACCTAATCCCTGTGATCATTCCCACAAAGTTGCTCATCTCATCTATGGTGTAGATGGTCTCAAAGAGTGAACTTTTGTAGTAGAAGTCCATCGGCATGCGGGCAGTCTGGCTTCCATCGCCAACGGTGATGTCATTTACGCCGGCTCCAGAGACCGCAATGGTATGAGTATCACGATTGCCGCCTATTACATGACGGTTATCCTGGTCGTCTGTAATGGTGATCGTAGCCGTGTCCTGACTCAGAGAATTCGGAGTGTAGGTAACGGTGAATACGGCAGTCTGCGCGGTTTCCAGAGCTGCTGGGAAGACAGGAAGATTGCTGAGCTCAAAAGCGCCGCTGCCAGCAATACTGATCTGGTTGATGCCCAAAGTGCCACCACCGGCATTGATGATGGTGAAGTTTTGGCTGCGACTGCCACCCAGGTTCGTATCTCCAAAATTGTGCGTGCTGGGATTGACCATAAATACCGGATCTCCGCCAGAAGGAACCATGAAGAAGCGAATATTAGGGCGACTGTTTGACACGGTGCCGGTGCTTCCAGTGCTACCGCTGGAGGAGTCACTCTGGAAACGCAGGGAACTTGAGAAAGTGGTATCAGAACAGTAGGTGAGAGCATTGTAGGTCCAGGATCCTGGGATCACATCAGTCACTACTTCAACGATCAGATTTGAGGTGCCGTTCCAGAAGAAAGGCTGGTCAAAACTGTGCATATTCCAGGCAACCGTAGGCATATATGAAGGTCTCTGCCACACCGTGGTATATTCCCCAGCTTCGAAGCTGGTGCCCAGTGCTTCCTGATCTGTATGTTTCAGGCGGATTGTATAGTTTGGCATAGGCGCACAAGTAAGCAGATTCTGCACGTTGAAAGCCAGAGCCGAAATCGTTCCAGGAATCGCTCCGGCTGCGTAAAAATCGGCAGCTTTGTACAGCATCTGTTGACGGAAAGCTTTGTAGAAGGTTCCATAAGGAGCAGGAGCACCAGTATTGGTATTTGTGGCAGTGCCGGTGCCGATCTCGGTTACCAGTAAATCTGCTTCCATCACACTTACAATAAGGTGCTCTGTTTCGTTGTTGTTTGGGTTTTCATCACCAGCCGCCACGATTTTACCCCAAATCTGGGTATCACCGAGCGTGGTGGGAGTCCAGGGAATGCTGAATTGGGTGGTGCCCTGAGGAGCAAGAGAAGTGCCGTTTACTGAGCCCAGCTCCACATTGCCGGTCTGCATCAGCTTCACAGTGTAATCACTCACAGTGTTGAGACCAGTATTGTGCACCGAGATCACATAAGGATGTGCGTTATTGATTGCAGGGGTAGAGCTGCCGGTTATCGAAGTCGCAGCCAGATCTGTGTTCAGGCTGGCATAGGCTTTGATATCGTAAATATACCAGTAGTTGAAGTTAAAAGTAGTCGCCCCGGTAGCCCGGAACTTTAGTTGGATGGTTTGACCCGCAAAAGGTGCAAGGGATAAAGTGAGATCTGTTCCACCGCTTGTTCCCCAACTGGTATCCTCGCTATATGTCCATAACACGGTGGAGGTACCGCCTGAAACCGCGATAATTTCGTAGGTTTCGGGGGGATTGCCCTGGCCGCCGTATTCATTGATATACTGGCTCACGATCATATCTCCAGCACTGGTCGGCAAGATGATATTTGGCGAAGTTGCCGACATATCGTAGTTTGTAACTGAAGGTGACCAGCTTAATTGAAGAGCACCTCCGGTGACCGACCAGTTGGGCTCTAAAGTCCAACCATCGTTCATGTCAAAAGGTTCTTCGTAAAAGATGCTTTGTCCCCAAGCAAGGGTGGCGACCATCATAAACATGGCCATTAGTATTGCGTTAAGCAAACACTTTTTCATGTTAACTCCTTAGTTATTAATAATATTTTTCATTATCCAATAGAACTATCGTGATTTCAGTAGAAATACAATTCATGGTATTCTAATCCAGGATACTCCCCATATTTTGATAAGCCAAAATCAAGCCAAAACTTTAATTAATTGATAAAGTGCCTGCACCTTGCCTGGTTCCAAGCCAAAATACACTTGCCCTCCCGCATAGCTTGTGGTGAAGATGAGCTAAAGCTAAGAGAATTTATTTCTGCTATCTCCACGTCATCTCCATGACATCGCATGGGCAAGTGAGCTCTGGGCAGGCCCCAAGAAGGGGAATACCTGCCGTGTTCTGCAGGCGGGATGTCTGCAATATATCTCTTTTTATCCGTGTAAATCTGTGAAATCCGTATGAGCGTTCTTTAGTTTACCACACGCACCAGCTGAAGCTGATTGAACGGCCGGCTGAATCCAGCGTTACGCTGAGAAGACATTGCTACGGTGATGTTTACGCTTTGCAGGCCTCGTAGAGCTTTTGGGCTGCGGTTCCGGCTGCTTCGGCATAGTCCTCCCCGCTGCTGGCAAAGATGATGCCGCGAGAGCTATTGATCAGGATTCTGGGCTCGGCTTTGTTGGCAATGGCGTGGGTCATGACAGCCTGGAGGTCTCCTCCCTGGGCTCCCACTCCGGGGATCAAAAGCAGACGATCAGGCAAGCTTTTGCGCATAGACTTGAGGTCTGCCACCTGAGTAGCGCCTACCACTGCGCCCAGCCTTTCCAGCGGATAGTCCTCAATCCAGCGGGGGATGGCCACTTTAAGCTCATGGGCCTGGAAAAAGTCCTGGGCAGAGGGGTTTGAAGTGAGCGCCAGGGCAAAGGCAAAGCTGGATTCGATTTCCAAAAGAGGCTTTAGCACATCGGCACCCATGAGAGGATTGATGGTAATTGCATCCACTTTCAGGTCTTTGAAAAAAGCCTGGACATAGGCAGACATGGTGCTGCCGATATCTCCGACCTTGCAATCCAAAATCACGGGAATCTCTGGCGGGATGCAGGCCACGGTATCGTATAAAGCGGTGATTCCGCGCAGGCCGTCTGCCAGATAAAAGGCGAGATTGGGTTTGTAAGCCGTAGCATAATCCTGGGTAGCGGCGATAATCGCCAGGTTAAAATCCCGGATTGGATTCGCTGAATCCTTCAGGGAAGGCGGGAGCTTATCCAACTGAGAATCCAGGCCTATGCAGACATGGCTTCTCAGTTGGTGAAAACGCTCGTGATATTTATGCCAAAACGATTTTGACACTATCCTCTCCATCGATTTCCTTTAGGGCTACTTTGATGATTTCTTCTTTGGAGGTGGGCACGTTTTTGCCCACATAGTCTGCTTTGATGGGCAGTTCACGATGGCCGCGATCTATCAAGACAGCAAGCTGGATCTGGCGCGGACGGCCAAAATCCATCAGGGCATCGATAGCGGCTCTCACGGTTCTGCCGGTAAACAGCACATCATCCACCAAGACCACAATGGCATCCTCAATCTCAAAATCCAATTGAGTGCCTTTGATCACAGGTTGATGAGCGATGGTGGAAAGATCGTCCCGATACAAGGTAATATCCAGGATCCCCACCGGGATTTCCTGATTTGAGATCAGCTTCAGATAGTCAGAAAGTTGATTTGCCAGGGGCACGCCACGGGAGCGGATGCCCACCAGCCGGATTCTTTCCAGACCCCGGTTTTGTTCGATAATCTCATGGGCCATACGCTGCATGCTACGCTTGATCTGAGTGCTATCCATGATCTGACTTTTTATCTGCATTTTGTCTCCTCTACCCCACCTGAATTACGGCGAGGACATCGCCTTTGCTAACGTTTGCGCCAGTAGAAAGCGGAGCCGCGGTAAGGGTTCCTTCCACAGGGGAAGGGATGTTATTATACATCTTCATGGCTTCCAGGACCAGCACGGTTTCGCCGATCTTGACATGGTCGCCAATCTGTTTTTCATATTTGATCATCATGCCGGGCATGGGGGCAGTGATGGTTTCTCCACTCTGGACAACAGGAGCGGGATTGGAAGCTACAGGCGCAGGAGCGGGTGCTGCGGCTACAGGAACTGGAGCAGCGGCAGGCATGGGTGCAGGGGCTATTGCCGGAGCAGGACGGTGGGAAATCACTCTGGGAGTTCCACCTTTTTCTGCTACATCCACGCGGTAGTAGCTGCCATCCACAAAGACGTCAAATTCACGCGCATCTTCCGGTTTATCCGGAGCAAGGGGCTTTTCGATCAGTTCTCCGGCTTTGGCTTTTTTGAGCCAGGCTTCTTCGGCTTTTACATCTTCCAAAGTTGTGGCTTTCATCTCTTCAGGCAGAGGATCGAGGCCGTATTTGATCCTGAGGAACTTTTTGCCGGTAACGTTGTAAATGGCTACGATGAGCTGATCATCAAGGTCTTTGGCCAGGCCTGCAGTTTCCTTTTTCACCTGATCCATGGCGGGGGGAATCACGTTTCCGGGTCTTTCGCTGATGGGGGTTTCGCCTTTGGGATAGCCCTTCAAGGCCTTTGCCTGCAGGTCTTTGTCTATAGGCAGGGTAGTCTTGCCATACAGGCCATAGCAGAGGTCTTTCACCTGCTCGGTGATACGGGCATATTCGCCATCTTTGGTATCGAAGAGGGCATTATTTACGCTTTGGATGCCCACGATCTGACTGGTGGGTGTCACCAGCGGAATCTGCCCCAGGTCTTTACGAACTTTGGGGATCTCAGCAAACACGGCATCGAGCTTATCCAGCTCTTCCATTTGCTTGAGTTGATTGACCAGATTTGAGAGCATGCCACCCGGAGTCTGGTGGATGATCACGTCCGTATCGATGATGGCATATTTGGGATTATTGGCAAATTGCAGATATTTGGGGATGTCTTTCTCCATCTCTTTGTCGATTTTATTCAGCAATTTGATATCCATACCGGTATCGCGATTTGTGCCCAGAAGTGAGATCACCAAAGGTTCCACGCCAGGATGTGAGGTGCGGTAGGCATAGGGGCCCATGCAGGTATCGATGATATCCACCCCGGCTTCGATGGCCTTGAACAAGGAAAGATCGCCCATGCCGGAGGTAAAGTGGGTATGCAGATGCACTGGGACCTTCACGCTTTCTTTCAGGGCTTTGATCAATTCGTAAGCGTCGTAGGGGGCGATGAGGCCAGCCATATCTTTGATGCACACGCTGTTCGCGCCCATATCTTGAAGCTGTTTGGCCTTATTTACATAATAGTCAATATTATAGGTATCTCCACCCATGCGCTGTTCGGTGAGCGAATAGCAGATGGAGCCCTGGAAATGTTTCTTGTTTTTGAGCACGATCTTCACGGCGGTTTGGAAATTGCGGAAGTCGTTCAGAGCGTCAAAGATTCTGAAAATATCGATGCCGTTATCGCAAGCACGCTGGACAAAGGCTTCCACCACGTCATCGGCGTAATTTTGATAACCCACCAGGTTTTGACCCCTTAAGAGCATAGAGAAAGGGGTTTTGGTGATATGTTCTTTTAAGGTGCGAATGCGCTGCCAGGGGTCTTCGCCCAAAAAGCGGTGCATGGCGTCAAAAGTGGCTCCACCCCATACTTCCATGGAGTAATAGCCCACCTGGTCCATAAGTTTTGCCACATGTAAGAGGTCTTCGGTTCTGCCTCTGGTGGCAAAGAGGGATTGATGACCATCGCGAAAGCTAAGGTCTTGTATTTTGATAGGATTGGCGGCTTTAGGCCGATCCGCTTCATAGCGCATCTGAGTCCGTTCGAGGATGCCGTGTTTATCCATTATGTCTCCTTTTTATCTGCTTCTTTTTATTATTCTACGTTGGGTAATATCGCGGTATTGCATGGTAGTGGAGCGCCCGTGAGCTGCCCAGGGATGGGAGGCGTAGCCCCATACAGGTGTTTGGTAGGCGATCTGGGTGCATTCGGTGCTGATCAGAGCCATCACAGCAGAGATGGCGGCGATTTCTTTTTTATCTTTTATCATGATCTATCCTTTAGGCGGGGATATTGCCATGCTTTTTGGGGGGCAGGCTTTCGCTTTTGGTGCAGGTGATTTCCAGTGCGTCGATGAGCCTTTTTCTGGTTTCAGAAGGCAGAATCACCGCATCCACATAGCCGCGGGATGCTGCCACATAGGGGTTGTTAAAGCGTTCTTCGTAATCATCGATCAGCTCGGTCCGCTTGGCGACAGGATCGGTGGCAGCGGCTATTTCTTTGCGGAAAATGACGTTGGCGGCACCTTGAGCACCCATCACGGCAATCTCTGCGGAAGGCCAGGCAAAGACCATATCTGCTCCCAAATGTCTGGAACTCATGGCGATATAGCTGCCACCATAGTCCTTTCTGGTTACCACTGTGAGTTTGGGCACGGTGGCCTCGGAATAGCACCACAAGAGCTTGGCACCATGCCGGATGATGCCGGCAAATTCTTGCTGCGTGCCCGGCAGATATCCCGGCACATCCACAAAGGTGACCAGGGGAATATTGAAGGCATCGCAGAAACGGATGAAGCGGCTGGCTTTGTCCGAAGCATCGATATCCAGGCAGCCAGCCAGCACGGTGGGTTGATTTGCCACTATGCCGATGCTGCGTCCACCCAGGCGGGCAAAGCCCACGATGATGTTTTGCGCATAAAAGAAGTGCGGCTCAAAGAAGACGCCGTTATCCACTACAGAGCGAATCACATCGCGCATGTCATAGCTCTGTTTGGGACTATCCGGAATGATGCTGTTCAGCTCCGGGCATTCGCGCCAGGGATCATCGTTGCACTCGGCCCGGGGAGGGTCTTCCATGTTGTTTGCCGGCAAATAGCTCAGCAGAGTTTTGATCTGCTCAATAGCGTCTGCATCGCTTTCACAGGCAAAGTGGGCATTGCCGCTTTTGCTATTGTGCGTCATGGCTCCACCCAATTCTTCTTGGGTGGTGATCTCACCGGTAACCGCTTTGATCACATCTGGGCCGGTGATAAACATAAAGCTGGTCTTCTTCACCATAAAAACAAAGTCGGTCATGGCAGGAGAATAAACTGCCCCACCGGCGCAGGGTCCCATCACGGCGGTGATCTGAGGGATCGAGCCGCTGGCCCGGGAATTTCTAAAGAAAATATCACCATAACCCTTCAGGGCATCTACCCCTTCCTGGATTCTGGCTCCACCGGAATCGTTGATCCCGATGCAGGGAACGCCGCTTTTTAGAGCCATATCCATCACTTTGCAGATCTTGGCAGCGTGCATTTCGCCCAAAGAGCCTCCGCGGGCCGTGAAATCCTGCGAAAAGGCAAAGACGGGGCGGCCATTTACCAGGCCGTGTCCGGTGATTACTCCATCAGAGGGAATGTCTATCTTGCCCATGCCAAAAGTGTCACAACGGTGGCTGACAAACATATCGAGCTCTCGAAAGCTACCTGCATCAAAGAGCAAATCGAGCCGTGCGCGGGCCGTGAGTTTGCCTTTTGCTTGCTGGCTGGCAATGGCTTTTTCGCCACCCATTTGCCTGGTCTTCTTTTCTTTATCCAGCAGTTTCTGGATGTTTTCCTGTGTAGTTTGCATTTATACCTCTTCTGATTTCATTTCATACTCGCATTTCTGCATAAATGACAAAAGGCAAAATCGCTTTGCTTTGTCAAACAAAATATTAAGCAGCCGGAATAAAGCCGGATGCAGAATCGCTCAATCCTGTATAATCGGCGGGCTATAGTGCTGCACTTGCAGCCCTCTATTTCACTACGGGCACACGGATAGTCTTGCTGAATCCAGAACGGGTCTTAAGCCGCAGGATATACATCCCGGAAGCATTGGCAAAAAAGGGAATAGTAACTTCCCGGGAGGCATTTTGCATGTGGAAGCTTTTCAACTTTTGCCCCCGGATATTGTAAATATCTATATCCAAAAGAGGGAGAGAATCTTGAGCTTTGTGCTTCAAAGTAAGCTTACCTGTATGATAATAAGCGAAAATATCCAGGAAGGGAGCACCGGGTTCGTAATGGCTTTCACTCAAAAACATGTTTTGGGAGACCTGGGCCGGGATGAGGTCTATATCATGGCTTTCTTCATCATAAATAATGTGGATTTGCCTCAGATCGTAATCAGATTGATTTTCCAGCCGGACAATCAGCTTATCTGCTTCTTTTTCACTGGATACGATGCGCAAATCTTCCATGGCGATCATCCTATCGAAGACCTGCTCCAGGGTGTCTATCCACAGGCCTCTGCAGGTCTGATAGTAATCTAACAAAGCGAGCCTGTCATTTACGTCTTCCCGAATCTCATAATCGCCATTGGGCAAAATCTGGTAGAAGGGGATCAAAGCCAGAGTTTGATCAAAAAAGAAATGTGTATAGACCACGCACAGGCCGTTTTCATTTAACAGACGGTCGAGATTCTCTGCCGTGAGCTGATGCTTGAGATCGCTAAGATAGCCTATTTCCGTGGCTTCCCAGGTGCCCATTTTGGTGCGTCCATAAAACCACATGGGGCGCGTGAGATGATCAAATTCGTACAGGCGGTGGGGCAAGCGCCAGGGCTCTGTAAATGAATTTATGGGATTGGTATAGGGGGCATCGCCCAGCCAGAAATAATCGATATTGGAATCGTTGATGGCGTCTAAAATATAGTATTCACTCTCGGGATTCCAGCCCTGGGCGCAGAGGTCTTCGGGATTGTTTCCCCAAGAGTGGTCTATCCAGGTGCGGATATTGTATTCTCCCATTTCATGAATCAGATTCTGGTAGGTCTGATGAGAGAGATCGGCGGTATTGCCAAAGGTGTGATATCCAATGCTGATACCATGATCCATCAGAGAGCTCCAGAGCCCTCCCAAGACGGGTTTTGAGGCACCAAAGACGGTGTTTGTCAGCTTGATATTATTGGCGAAAATGCCTTGATTCAGATACTTTGGGCTATTGGGATTCGAAGAGCCAAAATACACCGCTTGCATCCTTTTGAAACCTTCACCATCAGCGTCATTGGTGAGCACCAGGGCGGCTTTTTTGTCACCCAGCCAGCGGTTTATCTTGAGCAAAGCAGGTTTAGATTCAAAAATCAGGAAACTGTAGTAGTTTTCATCGCCCGCATGGCGTTTCATGGTATCCTGGAGGGTGTCGAAGTGGTTTAGCTCAGGGCTATAGCGCCGGGCAAAATGCAGACTGTTATCATATAGCCAGATAGTGTCTTCTGAGATCCAATCGAGATTGGCGCAGCCCGCATAGTTTGATCCCACTATCCACAGCGAGCTATCTTCAAATTCATATTCAATGACTTTATCAGTATAGGGATACAGAGCTTGGTTCAGCTTGGGATCGCGCTGGGAAATAGCTTCGGGGCCGCGCAGAACCAGCTGGGGCTGCCTCTGGGTGAAGTTCAGCTTCAGGCCAAAATCACGGATATAAATCTCATCAAAATAGCGAGCACAGACCTCGACCTGTTTGGCCGGAGCGTGAAAGGCCTGATTTTCTTTTACCTTTACGTCAAACTCCATGAGAGGATGCGTATAGCGGATGATCACGCTATCCGCAAAGCTCGTGGAGTGAACATCAAAGGATAGATCACTGTGCTGCATCTGCGCTTGCCGGATAGTTACCAGAGGCTCAAGCTCAAAGTGAACATCATTCAAAAGATAAGTGTTAGCTTCGGTAAACCATCCTTGTGCCAAGGCCAGGCTGGGTACAAAGAGCAGGAGGCAGAAGATATAAGCGTATTTTCTAAACATATCAAGTCCTTTGGGTAGCAACGCTCCTGCCCAAAAGATAGCGTTGCTTTAGTTTTTTGAGATCGGTGTATTGAGAGAGCAAAAGGCCAATGAGGGTGAGGCTAAGGCCGATAATGGTGCGGATGCCAATCCTGTCACCCAGGATAAAATAAGCCAGCACCACGGTAAAGACGGGGATCAGATTCGTGAAGATATTGGATTTTGCCACTCCCAGGCTGCGGATCACATCGGTGAAGAGCACAAAGGCGCCGATGGTGGCAAAAAGTGACATCGCTATGATGGTATAGATTCCGGTTAAAGTATGTTCTACATTCAGGAAATGCTTGCCGTCGATGATCAGAAACATGGGTAGAAAATATATAGCACCAAACAAGGTCTGGTAGGCGACTATGGTGAGAGTGCTGTATTTCAGGGTAAGCGGCCTTACTAAGAGGCCATAACCCACCGCACCGAAGATGGCCAGGACGAGAAACATGATGCCGGTGAGGGTGGCTCTCAGCTCTCCGCTGCCAAAACTCATGATTACCACACCAAAACAGGAAACTATCACTCCCAGAATCACATAGACACTGAGCTTTTCCTTCAAAAACAGCCAGGCACCCAGAGCGGCAAAAATAGGGATGGTGGCGATGATGATGCTGGCAAAGGAGGGGGAGACATATTGCATGGCGTTGGCTTCTCCATTGAAATACAAAAATGGCTCAAAGAGTGCCACGCCCATCAGACGCCAGAGGTCTCTGCCCTGAATCTTTTCCCGATGCCGGGTCAGCAGTATGATGGCAAAAAGCACGAAGGTGGCCAGGAGCAGACGTAAGAAGACCACTTCGTAAGGACGATAGGTTTCATAGGCAATCTTATACCAGGCGAAGGTGATCGCCCAGCAAAACATGGCGGCTATAGCGCGCAGATAGGTAACCCAGAGTTTCATGCTTTAGACAAAGTCCTTCACTTCCCCGGCGGGGATACTTTTGAGCTTGCCGCCGTCGTTGATATCACGGCAGGGGCCTGCTTCAATCTTGCCGCTATCGGTATAGCCGCGCAATTCCCAGAAACCGGGAATATAATGATCCAAAAGCTCGATTTTGATGATGCTTTTAGCAGATTTGTAGCCCCAAAGATAAGGAGTGAAAGCTCTTACCGGTCCGCCATAATCTTCCGTAAGTAGTTCATCATCAAAGGCCCAGGCCAGCAGGGAGCGTTCTTTGGCTGCGATCTCGCGGGGAATGGAGGTATCGTAGATCATCCCCACAGACCAAAATCTAAGGTGGGTGCAAGAGTCTTTCGCCTTCACCAAATCCAGGATATCGGCCATAGACACGCCGGTCCAGGCGCCGAAGACAGACCATCTGGTAACGCTGGTAAGCCTTGCCTGCACTGTCTTTTGCGGCAGTTTTTGCAGATCCTGCCAGGAAAGGATACAGGGATTGTCACAAGAGCCGGAAATCTCGATCTTCCAATCTTCCCGCTTTAAACTGCCGGGATGGCCTTCGGCCCAGAAGATGGGGGTATTGATTTTGGCAAGTTTATGCATCTTTATCTCCTAAATGTGCGATAATATCTGAGGGTGTGAGGGAAAAGCTCTGCTGCTTTTTGCTCAGCCGTTCTGCAGTCTGCCCCATCAACAAAGAGGCGGCAGTGGCGGCGTCATCAAGACCCAAGCCTTGGGCGGCAAAGGATGAGATGATGCCGGCAAGCAGATCCCCGCTTCCTCCGGTGGCCAGAGCGTCGTTTCCAGAGCTAAGAAAGGCGGTGTTATCATTATCCAGATATATGCTGGTGTGGGATTTCAGCAGGATGGGGCATTCCACTATGGCCTGATAGTCTTTAAGTGCTTTCATGGTGTCTTGATCCAGCTCTTTCATATCGATGCCGGCCAAGCGGCAAAACTCGCCCTTATGCGGTGTAAGCAGGAAATTTCCCTGGGATAGATACTGCTTCAGCTCCGGGTGCTGGCTAATCAAAGTCAAGGCATCCGCATCCACCACTGTGGGAACTTTGGACTCGCTGAGTATCACCTTCAAAAGCGACAGCGCATAAGCGTCCAGACCCAGGCCACAACCGATGGCGATGGCATCTGCCTTCTTGATAAATTCGCGCACCTGCTGGGGATCCGGCAAGCCCTGTTTACCGCTCTTGGGGATGGGATGCACCATGATCTCATCCGCAAGATTGGCATAATATGGGTAAAGTTCTTTGCGGGTATAAAGATAGATCAATCCAGCGCCGCTTTTCAGAGCCGCGGTAGCGGCCAGGCTCACACTGCCCAAGTAGCCTATGCTTCCTCCGATGATGATCACCCGGCCGAAGCTGCCTTTATGAGCATCTTCATAGCGCTTTGGGAGGTGACACTCGGTGACATGATAGCAGTGTGCATCCTCTTTATAGCTTTGGGGAATACCGATGGGGATGGCGATCACTTTTCCGCAACAGCTACGGCTACCTTCCAGAAGATGAGCGTATTTCAGCTCTTCTATGGCCAGGGTATAGTCCGCCTTCAGGCAGTAGCCAGTGCCGGTATCAGCATCAAGGCCAGAGGGGATGTCTATAGCAATCTTGAGAGAAGGATACATTTTATATCTTTCAAGTATCATTTTCGTAAAATCAGGTAAGAGGCCATGAAAGCCTATGCCAAAGACAGCATCAATGATGATGCCAAGAGGCTTTAGCCAATAAACGAGTTGATGGCCTGCATCTGGATTTTCGTCCACGTCTTCGATCAAGATGCCCAGCTTCTGGCAAAGCTCGCGGTTGTGTGCAGTCTCCGGGCTCATCTCGCTATCTCCTATGCTCAGGATCGCAAGATTGGGACAAAAATCATAGAGATGTCTGGCAATCACATAGCCGTCTCCGCCGTTGTTCCCCCGGCCACAAAGAATCGCTACCCCTTTTGCCAAGGCTTCCGCGCAGTTTTGTTTGATAAAATCTGCGCATCTGGCTCCGGCTACTTCCATCAGGACCTGGGCTGAAATGCCAAGGCTTTCAATGGTGAATTTGTCTATCTGACGCATCTGACTGGAACTGAACACGTATCTCATACTTTCTTTCCTTTGCTTTCTGTAGTGTGGAGCTTGATCTCGATGGTAGTGCCTTCATTTAGAGTGCTTTGCACCACGCGGATGCGGCCTTGATGATATTCTTCGATGATGCGCTTGGAAAGGCTGAGTCCCAGCCCCCAACCCCGGGTCTTGGTGGTTACTCCCGGATCAAAGATCTTCTTCCACTGTCCGCGGGGGATGCCTTTGCCTTCATCACGGATCAGCACATACACGAAGGGGCTGGTGTGAGTGGCTGTCACGATGATATTGCCGCCGATGCCGGTCATCGCATCCACGCAGTTTTTGATCAGATTCTCCAGGGTCCATTGGATGAGCTGGTAATCCAGCAGCACTTCAATGCCATCGATCTTACTGATCAGATGAATGTCGATGCGAGAGCCCAAATGCGGCATGCGGTGACGGTAATATTCCACAATCTCGCAGAGGATATCATGCAGGTTATGCGGCTCCAGCTTGGTGATGCTGCCCACTTTGCCAAAGCGGGAGGCGATGTTCCTCAGGTGCTCCAAATCCGCCCGCATAAAGTCTGTAATTTGCTGCATGTTTGGACGCACCACCCCTTCCGGCGGGTCTTGTGAGATATAATCTATCCAGCCCATCAAGGAAGTGATGGGAGTGCCAAATTGATGTGCGGTTTCCTTGGCCAGGGAGATCCAGAGGGTATCTTTTTCGCTGCGCCTCAGCAGTAGCAATCCGTAGGAGCCAAAAAAGACCACCATCAGTGCCAGAAATAGCTCCAGGATAATGATATAGCGTATGTAAGACAGGGATGGTGAATTGCTGAAATAGATATAGCCCAGGGAATCCGCCTCATTGGAGAGCGGGATCTCCGTCATGGTGATTTGGCGGGAAAGCAGATCGGCCTGCTGCTGAGTGGGCAGGGCGTTGAATCTGGTGTTTTCGCTGATATCGACATTGCGCCAAAACAGCGGTTCCCGATTGCGGTCTGTAACGATGATCTCGTAATCGATATTCTTGATAAAGCTCTCAAAAGAGATCGGTTTGCTGTAAAAAGCGTAACCCGTGAGGTGCTTATCATCCACCAGGGGAGTTTGGATCATCCTGTTCATCAGCTCGCCCATCATAAGCTGGGTCTGTGCGCTCAAATCCTCATACAAAGAGTCATTTGTCACCGGGATGTTTTTCCAAACCAAAGGCTGCATATTCTCATCTGTGATAATCACCGGAATGGGGTTTTCCGTCATGAACTCCGTGGAGATGTAATTCCAGAGCTGTTGCTGAAAATCCCACTGAGCGGTGAATTGGAGATACTTTGAGCTTACCTCTGTGAGCAATTGCGCATACTTTTCCGCGGCACGCAGATAGCTATCGGTATAAGCGATATATTGCGCAAAGATGCGGGGGACATATTCCTGTTCCTTCTTGGCTTGTTGGATCAGAACCTGCGTGTAGATCGCAAAAAACACGAAGATAAACAGCGAACCCCCAACTATATAAAGCCTGAGGGTGTGAAAGCGATTACTGGTTCTTGGCGGATTCCCAGTGCGAGTCGAGTTCTTCAAGGCTGGCCTCATGTATATCGGTTTTACTATATTGTTCTTCTACATAGCGAAAGCGGCGGTAAAACTTGCGGGTAGCTTCTTTTAGGGCTGCTTCAGCGTCTATACCAAGTTTGCGGGAGAGATTCACGATGCTGAAGAGCAGATCTCCCAGCTCTTCTTTGATCGCGTCTGCATCATTTGAATTGAGGGCCTCATAGAGCTCTTCCCGTTCTTCATCTATTTTGGCCAGGACAGGAGGCAGATCCGGCCAGTCAAAGCCCACCGAAGCGGCTTTTTCCTGGGTCCTATGAGCCTGGATCAAGGCTGGCATGCTCTTGGGAACTCCGTCCAGCACGCTTTCCCGATCGGTCTTTTCCACCCTTTTGATGTGTTCCCAATTCAGCTTAACCGCATCGGCATTTTCCACGTTAAGGTCTCCAAAGACATGGGGATGGCGGCGCACCAGTTTATCAATAATAGCTTTCAGCACATCTTCCATCCCAAAAGCTTTCTTCTCGTGCGCGATCTGGACCTGAAATACGACGTGCAGCAGAAGATCACCCAGCTCTTCACACAGGGCTTTATCGTCCTTCTCTTCAATGGCTTCCACCACTTCGTAAAGCTCTTCGATGAAGTTTGAGACCAAGGACTCCGAGCTCTGTTTAGCATCCCAAGGACAGCCGGTTTCCGGGTCCCTCAGGGCTGCGATGATATCCACTAATTCTTGAAACTTATTCATAAAATATCCTTAAATATCGGTTTGGGACTAAGACTATAGGCGTTGATTCCGGCAAAATATATCCAGATTAGATGATTCCAGCGGATGGAGCTGGGCAGAGAGCTGGTAGCTACAAATAGCAAAAGTGAGACCAAATACATCAGGGCCAGGTTCTTTTCCCGTCCACTGCTGCTTCGGTATTTCAGATAGAGGAGATACAGCCATCTGAGGTAGATATACAGAAAGCCTGCCAGGATCACGATGCCAAAATTCCCCAAGATCTCCAAAAGCCAATTATGCGCATTGCTGATGCCGGCTGTGCGAAACTCGCGATCGGTATTCATATAATGCTCAAAATTTCCCCCACCCACTCCCATGAAACCGGATAGTGCGGCAAGATCGAAAGCCTCTACGAAAAGTTGCCGGCGGATATTGATTGAGCTCATCTGCACAGTCTTGCTTTCCTCTCCAAAACTGCCCATTTCGTGCTTGAATAGCTTCCAGCCAAAATTCAGCAATTCTGGAGTGAAGTGACTGAGCCCCACCCAGATCAGCATTATCAATAAAAAGACCGTCAGCCAGGTGCGGGCATTGGTGTGAAAGACCAGGAACCAGGCCAACACAGCAGCGGTAGCCAGTATGGCGATGCGTGCTCCCTGGATGATGATGATAAAGCTTGTAATTAAGATGGACACCAGAGTTCCAATCTTCAGCCAAAGCCCGGAATAAAGCTTGGGCAAAAAGAGCAAAAATGGCAGAAGCAGCAGCAAAAAGGCTGCCATCACATTCTCACCATAAAAGGGGCCGGTGGGCCGAAAGAACTTATGCCCGTAAAATCTCGAAGGCGGCAGATGATTCAAGGTCAATATCTCCCAAACTCCCGTAGCTATGTACAGCAAGAAGATAAAAGCCAAAAACAGATGCAGCTTGCTCAAAAGGCGGTGATCCCGGAATATCGCAGAAAAGAACATGAAGAGAAACAGATAGCGAAAGATGAGCAAAGAGTAATCCATAGCCATCAAGCGGTCTTGCGCCCAGATATAGCTACACAGCGAATAGCCCAGCCACACCAGCAGAAAGAGCACCGGCTCATATTCCTGCTTCCGGATCAGCGGGGTTTTGGGATAGATCAGAATCCAGGCGATCGCCAGAGGCAGCAGTGCGAAAGTGAACAGCGTACTCAGAGCATAGCTAAGCTGGAAGAACTCCAGAAAAGCCAATAAGCTGGCCAGGCCCCAGATCATAATGCGGGGGCTGATCTTGCAAATATGCCCTCTTAAAACCTGGGTGGCTTCCATCATCTATACCCTGCTACCAGGATTAATGCTTTCCTTTGATAGTGGCTACGATGCTCTGCACCAGCTCTTTATTTTGGTTCAAGCTTTCACAGATGAGGGCGATAACGCAGGAGAATATGAAGGCTGCCATAGTGATGAGAATCACCAAAACCGCACGTTTGGGCTTGGAGCGCCTTCCGGCCTCACGGGGAGCATCGATGACCTCAAAGCTGGGCATATCCTTCATCTCTTCCAATTTGGCCAGTTCATACTGAGGATACAGATATTCGATCACGGTCTGTTTGATCTTGAGGTTCATCATCAGCAATGCCAGTTTCATGCTGAGATCAGGAACTTTATCGATCTGAATCAGATAAGACGGAGCCAGCACCTGGCTGCTATCTTCCAGCTCTTTCACCTTTTGGCCCAAGAGCTCTTTTTTGGCACCGAGCTCCAAGACCAAGGGTGAGGTATCGGAATATTGGGTTTTGGCCAAATCCAGCTCAAGCTCAGTTTGCATATATTGTGCCACGGTTTCTGCATAAAGGCCTACCATCGCTTCAGTTTGTTGATCCAGGGCGACAGACTTGTTTTTGGACTGAAAATCCCGCAGAGCCATAGCCAAGGAATCCACTTCCGCCATGTTTTTTTCCACCTGGCCTTCCATGAATTCGCGCTTCAACCGCCCCGTGCTCATACGGCTGTTTTGATTGTACTTTTCCAGCTCGTTCAAATAATAATTCACCACATTCACAGACATGCTTTTGTCCTTGGTTTCCGCACTGATACTGACGATACTGCTTTCCTGATCAAAGACCAGGCGGATCATCGAATTTTGCATTTTATGCAAGACCTGTTCACGGGCCTGTTCAAAAGGCTTATTGATCTTGAAATATGAGATCAGATCAAATTCCTCGATCACTTTTTCTCTAAAGGTGCGGCTTTTCATCACGGTAATAAAATCCGTGGCCAGCTCCACCTTTTGGGTCTTGATCATGCCGCCGCCCACAATATCCAGTAAATTCGTGCTAAATCCACCAATGGAATTTGTTTCCGAGACGGGGATGATAGCCGCTTTACTAATCCAATAGAACGGGGCCAGCATGGCATAGATAATGCTGCCCACTGCAGCCAAAATGGTGATGATGATGATCAATTTGCGGTGTTTGGCCAGTATTAGGGTCAAATCCAGGATTCCCATGTCTTTAGTCATTCGATACCTCTACTATTCCTTGCTTGCCCAAAAGATACAATATGCCTCGGGCCAGAGTATATGCTTGCAGCCTTGCACTGAGGGAGCGGCTTGCTTGCAGCTCAGCGATGTCTGCCTGCAGTTCTTTGTCCAAATATGGAGCCAGCTCCTGAAGGCAGGAAAATTCCTTGTTAAGATCTTCGCGCAATTCACTATTGCTCTGCCACCAATAATCAAAAGGATTCATATTCAGGCGGTTTGGCTGTTTGGTGATCAGGCGTTTGATTTTATCTGATCCACGCCAGGCGTTGTATTTGAGCTTCACCAGCCAGAAAGGATCAGAGGCTCTGGCTCCGGTTTTTTCCCAGGTATGACGGGCGGCCACGGGATAGGAGTATTTCATCCAGGCCAGATAGGCCCGGCTATCATAACGCACGGCAGGATCCATATTCAAAGCATATTGCATAAATTCCGGTGCCATGAAGGGAGATAAACTGTGTGAAAAGTGATACGAGGCCAGATCGCCATTGGTAATCCCATTAAAACCGCGATTATACAAAACGAACGCTTCGTGATTAGGATATTTATCCCGCACAAAACCAAGCTCACTGGAAAAGCGCTGCAAAATCTGGGTGGAATAGGCCGCAGCCATAAGGTTTACCGGACTGTGACTGCGGGTGGGCAGATAGCTCCCCTTGATGATGTCTCCGATCTGTCCCGAATGCAGGATGCCATAGCGCTTCAGGGGCAGATTTTGCAGAGCATGAAACAGATGTGCAGCTCCATGCAGCACGATCTGTCCTTCCTGATAGACTAAGTTTTGGCTGATCTTATGCAGATATTTCCCGCCTTCCAAAGAGGAAAAATGCAGCTTCAGATCCAGCTCTTTGGCTATATCCGCCGCGATGGTGGCATCCAGATATCCCGGCTCACTGAAGTTCAATACCGAAAAGCCTTTGTAGCCCAATTTGTGAGCGGCATAGACCACCAGGCGAGAATCCAGCCCTCCGCTGAGAAAGGCTATATGTTCATGATCTTCATCCCGAACAAAGGCAGCGGACACAGCAGCGGCCAAAAGCCGGGAAAGCTCTCTGAAGCTCTGGTGCGTAGCCTGATGCAGGATGTCAAAATTCCAAGTGAAATAACGATTTTCTCCCAAGACTCCAGCACTGTAACTCAAGCGGCTGGCCGAGGGCAATTGCTTGATCTCTTCGATGGTGGTAAAGCCTTCCAGGGTATAGCCATAACTAAGGATCATCCGCGCACCGAGCTCACTTACCGAGCATATAGTGCCTGCTGCTGCCAAAATATCTACTATGGTTTTGATCTTATCTGCCACGATGATCGTGTCTTTTTGATGATAATAATACAATCTCACAGTATTGGTAGGATTTGTAAAGACCTGAAAATCTCCTGAAACCACATTGTAGCAAGCCAGAAAGAATTGCCCATGCAGCTTACCGAGGATGCTATTATCTTTCAGGGCCAGCCACAATAGCTCTTTGAGACTTTTCACTGCATAAGCGTCCACAAGGCGTTTGCCATTGGCGATGATCCCTTCCAGGATCAGGATCTCATCGCCGCGCTGCTCTGTAAAAGTATCGGAGAGACTCTTGGGGGGAGCCTGATAATAAAGCTTGCCGGGCACCAATTCAGCAGTCTCTGGACAGAGCTTCTTGTTATGTTCAAAGGGGGTGTTGAGCAGACAAAACATCAGATTTTGAGTTCCAACCAAGGTCTTAAAACATCCGGCAGTTTCAAGCTGCCATCAGCCTGTTGACAGGTCTCCAAAAGCGCAATCATCAGCCGCGGTGTAGCCACGCCCGAGCCATTCAGAGTATGCAGATGGCGCAATTTGCCCTCGGCATCTTTGTAACGGATATTGGCGCGCCGGGCCTGAAATTCGCCGAAATTACTTACTGAAGACACTTCCAGATATTTCTGGCTACCGGGAGCCCAGACTTCCAGGTCATAAGTCTTTTGGCTGGCAAAGCTTAAGTCTCCCGTGCAGAGTGAGAGCACTCGATAGTGCAACCCAAAAGCTTTCAGGATATCTTCCGCATCTTGCAGCATCTCGCACAGCGCAGCTTCGGAGTCTTCCGGCAAGACAAAGCGCACCATCTCCACTTTGTTAAATTGATGCAGGCGTTGCAGCCCGCGGGTGTCTTTGCCGTAGCTGCCCGCTTCTCTTCTGAAACAGGGCGTATAGGCTACGAATTTCTGAGGCAAGTCTTTGTATTGCAGCACTTCATCGGCATAGATATTGGTTACCGGCACTTCTGCAGTGGGAATCAGGAAGAGATCGTCTTCATCGATATGATACATATCCTCTTCCAGCTTGGGCAATTGCCCGGTGCCGGTCATGGTTTTACGGTTCACGGCCAGGGGCACCATCAATTCTGTGTAACCATGCTTTTGAATATGATATTCCAGCATGAAATTGATGAGGGCACGTTCCAGTTTGGCACCAAATCCGGTATAAATCGGGAAGCCGCTGCCGGAGATTTTAGCACCGCGGGGCAGATCCAGCAGGCTATTGATAGTGGCAATATCCAGATGATCTTTGAGCGGGAAATCGTGCTGGGGCAGCTCTCCCTCATGGCGAATCACCTCATTCAGGCTTTCGTCCCGCCCGATGGGAACATCTGCCTGCGGGATATTGGGAATAGCAAGCAAAAGAGCTTCCACCAAGGTATTGGACTTGCTAAGATCAGTCTGGATGCTTTTGATTTCTGCGGCAACTTCGCCCATTTCGGCTATTTCGTCTGCGGCAGATTCTTTGGCTCTTTTTTTGCTGGCAATCACTTGAGAGACTGTATTTTGCTGGGCTTTGAGATTGTCAAATTTGTATTGCAGGCTGCGCCGCTCTTCATCAGCCTTTAGAAGTGCGTCCAGATCCGCTTTTTCGTTTTTATTCTTGATGGCTTTCCGGATAAGCTCTGGATTTGCCCTGATGTATTTGAGGTCAATCATTTGCGGCTCTTTAAAGCAATATCGATCATCTCAAGATATTGATCTGCTTTTAGGGATGCTCCACCGATGAGCCCGCCATCAAGATCCGGCATAGCCAGCAGACCGGCGATGTTCTCCGGTTTTACGCTGCCGCCATAGAGAATAGGCAGCTCATCTGCCAGCACATCATTATAGGTATTCTTCAGCCAGGTGCGGATGATGCGATGCACTTCCTGAGCCTGTTCGCCGGTGGCTGTGCGTCCGGTGCCGATCGCCCAAACCGGTTCATAAGCGATCATTATATCCTCTGCACCGTAGATAGTTACATTGCGCAGGCAGCCCTCCAATTGATCCAGAATCACTTTTTGGGTCTCACCTGCATCTCGCTGCGCCAGGGTTTCACCTACGCAGAGGATGGGTTTGATGCCGTTATCCATCAGCAGCAAAAGCTTTTCCCGCACTATTTCATTGCTTTCGTTATGGTGCGCCCGCCGCTCAGAATGTCCTATGATGGAGTATTCCAGCCCCAAAGAACTCAGCATCGCAGCCGATACTTCGCCGGTAAAGGCACCTTCAGCATGGGCACTTACATCCTGCGCTGCCACTTTGACTAAGGTGTCTGCCAATTCCCTTTGCATCAAGGCCAAAAAAGGATAGGCCGGAGCCAGGATGGGCAAAACTGAGCCCAAGTCTTTTGTTTTGAGTGAACTTGCGATTGCTTTGCAAAAAGCTCGCACATCCTCTAAATCTTTATACATCTTCCAATTGCCAGCGATTACTATCTTACGCATATCTCACCTCGAATCTTTTTTTACTTATCAAATACCATCTTGTAATCCTGCCAGATACGTCAAGAATTTTCGGGCTTTCAGCCTTTTCTGCCCAAAGTTAGGAATGGCGGATATTCTGTTCTTGGGAAATTCAGACTATTGCGTTAATTTATCTTTAGATTTTTGTTAAGGAGAAAATGGTATGTCAGCAGCCCCCCAGCCCCAGGTAATAGTGGAATTTGGCTCGAACTCAGTCAAAATCATGCAGATGGTTTCTTCGGAAGCTCAGGCACGGGTAGATTACCGCTTTCCCCTGCGCCTGGCAGCAGAGCTGGAACCTTCCGGAGATATTTCAGAGTCTGCCATCCACAGCATCATCGCCCAGATTAGGGAAGTGCATCGCCTGTATGGCGAAAGCTCTGAAATCCACATCTTTGGCACCCAGGCCTTGCGCCAGGCCCGGAATCGGGAGGCCATAATAGATAAAATCAGAGACGAAACCGCTTATATTCTGAAAATCCTCAGTGCAGAGGAAGAAGCGCAGGCGGCTTTCAGAGGCATCCAAGACGGGCTGAAGCCCCAGGGCAAAGTGCTGTGTTTTGATATCGGCGGGGCCAGCACAGAGATCATGATCGGCAGTGACAAAGGCCTTATGAAAAGCTTTAGTTTCCCCCTCGGAGCCGTGAGCCTGAGTCGCTTGATCAAGCATGAACCCATCAGCCTTTGTGAGTATTATCTTCTGCAAGATGAGATTAGCCGGCAGTTGAAATTCAAATCACCAAAAATAACCAGCCTCATCGGCACAGGAGGCTCTATTGTCACTTGCGCCATGGTAGCCTTAGGGCTGCCTCAGATAGATGAAAGCAAGGTGAATTCCTTCCGCTTGCGCCGCTCTGAAGTCCTGCGCCAAGTCCAGACTTATCGGGCCATGAAGAGCCAGGAGATCGCAAAAATTCCGGGGATGGACCCAGCCCGCGCCGATATTATCCTCCCCGCCTGTATGATCATGCAGAGGCTGATGGAGATCTGTGGGCAGGAAGAGATCATCACCAGTAGCAGGGGAGTGCGGCATGGCCTAATAGACAGAAGTAGGGGTTTTGGGCGAAAACCCAAGTCACGCACACCATGATCACCAAAATGCTCCAAGGTTTTAACGTTTTATTGTTTTAACGTTTTAACGATGCAGGCAGCTTCCGCATGGATTCCAATATTTAAATGTAGGGGTTTTGGGCGAAAACCCAAGTCACGCACACCATGATCACCAGAATGTTCCAAGGTTTTAACGTTTTAACGTTTTAACGTTTTATCGTTTTACCGTTTTAACGATTAACGTTTTAACGATTAACGTTATGACGATTAACGTTTAAACGATGCTGGCAGCTTCCGCCTTGAAAGACGAAAGGTGGCGGTTTTTAACCGCCACGCTACGGGGCTACCACCCGGATCAAGACGATTTCCTGGCCTTTTAAGGCCAGGCACCCGCAGCTATATTAACAAACATACCACAGGCATGAATAGCCTTGTATTTATCATGAAGCACTCTAAGAAGCCATTATCCGCCATCAAAGGGCTGGGCTTGTCTCTCTTCATATTTCATTCATGGACAAGGACTTCCTCCTCTTGCTGCCAAAGCAAGCTTACCCACAAAATGAGGAATAGAGCTGCGGGTGCCCTGCCTTCAAAGGCAGGGAAAAAGTCTTGTGGCGGATGATAGCTCGAGGCGTGGGGCTTAGAAACCCCCACCTAAAGTCTTTCAAGGCAGATATAAGCTTGTGGTGCAAATATTGTCCTCTCCCATTTTTCGTCTTACAAGGCAGATACAAGCTACAGGAATAGCGTAGAATTCTGTTTCGATGCGGGACGGAGCGGATCTTTCCTCGACACGAGACGTGTCGAATCCAGCAAAGCAACGTGGAATCCTGTTTCGATGCGGGACGGATCGAATCCAGCAGGTTAGGCATATCGGATCTTTCCTCGACACGAGACCTGTCGAATCCAGCAATGCAGCGTGGAATCCTGCTTCGATGCGAGACGCGCCGATATCATCCTCCCCGCCTGTATGATCATACAGAGACTGATGGAGATCTGTGGGCAAAGCCAGATAATCACCAGTAGCAGGGGAGTGCGGCATGGCCTAATAGACAGAAGTAGGGGTTTTGGGCGAAAACCCTTTGGCACATGAAATTCCAGTAGGGGTTTTGGGCGAAAACCCAAGTCCTGCACACCATGATCACCAAAATGCTCCAAGGTTTTAACGTTTTATCGTTTTAACGTTTTAACGATGCAGGCAGCTTCCGCCTTGAAAGACGAAAGGTGGCGGTTTTTAACCGCCACGCTACGGGGCTACCACCCGGATCAAGACGATTTCCTGGCCTTTTAAGGCCAGGCACCCGCAGCTATATTAACAAACATACCACAGGCATGAATAGACTTGCATTTATCATGAAGCACTCTAAAAAGCCATTATCCGCCCTCAAAGGGCTGGGCTTGTCTATCTTCATATTTCTTTCATGGACAAGGACTTCCTCCTATTGCTGCCAAAGCAAGCTTATCCACAAAATGAGAAATAGAGCTGCGGGTGCCCTGCCTTCAAAGGCAGGGAAAAAGTCTTGGGGCGGATGATAGCTCGAGGCGTGGGGCTTAGAAACCCCCACCTAAAGTCTTTCAAGGCAAATATTACCTTCTCCCACCTTTCTTCTTTCAAGGCAGATTTTAGCTTGTGATGCAAATATTGTCCTCTCCCATTTTTCGTCTTTCAAGGCAGATACAAGCTACAGGAATAGCGTGGAATCCTGTTTCGATACGAGACGGAGCGGATCCAGCAGGTTAGGCATATCGGATCTTTCCTCGACACGAGACGTGTCGAATCCAGAAAAGCAACGTGGAATCCTGTTTCGATGCGAGACGGAGCGAATCCAGCAGGTTAGGCATATCGGATCTTTCCTCGACACGAGACCTGTCGAATCCAGCAAAGCAACGTGGAATCCTGTTTCGATGCGAGACGGAGCGAATCCAGCAGGCGAGACGGAGCGGATCTTTTCTCGACACGAGACGTGTCGAATCCAGCCAAGCGAGGTAGAATTCTATTTAGGATTTGAGCCCTCCGCCTCCTCTTTCACCAGGCACGATTTTAACGAAGTTTCAAGTCGAGTTGACTTGTGATTCCGAGTAATCCCGACTTGAAAATTCGTTAGAAACATGTTTGGTGAATGGGCAAGAAGGCAGGCCTGAGTGGAAAATATCAAAGTTTGAAAATGGTGCTGCACTTTAAACTGCCAATGGTGCTGCACTTTAACATTCCGTTGAAATAGGTCACGCCTGATAGCCAAAATCAGTTCATAGACCCAGATAGATGCCCCCAGCCTACAGACCCGGATAGTCTTTGCTCCCAAGGCAGCACATCCCACTACTTATATCTGCCAGCGCTACGCCTTTAGCTTCCTACCCCCAGCCTACAGACCCCGCGTGGCTCTCATCCCATTTCGCACCCAAGCCTAAAAAATTGAGCCCACAGAACCTGTCCTCACATTCTTATATATAGTGCAGGAATTGAGCCAAAAGGTTGCATTCAAGATAACTTGCTGATCAATATGGAGATAAATAGATTTATTGCAAGATTGGATGTGGTGAAAACTACCACGTCAGAGGAGGAATATAAGGGGAATGTGGTAGAATATTGGACTTATTTTCGGGGGATATCGATGCCCAAAGCGCTTATTTTTTTCCAGAGATTGGATTTGTCCATCTTGAGATAAGAAGCTGTTTTACTGATATTTAGATCATGCGAGATAAGAGACTGTTCCAGAAATCTGCGTTCGAAGTTCTGCACAATGTCGCGATAAGTCGGGGCTTCGTTTCCCTCAAAATTCCGTTCTGTGGTGAAATCTACCACAGTTAGGGTGTCATTTTGGGAAAAGACCAGAGCACGTTCCACGGTATTTTTCAATTCACGAACATTACCGGGGTATTTTTGTTCCATCAGCCAGGCTGCCGCAGAGGGAGCCAGAGTTTTGGGGCTGATCTGATGCCTGATGCAGAAACTGCTGATAAAATACTCGCAGAGGGGAATAATATCCTGGGGCCTGTGTCTGAGCGGTGGGATATCGATCACGATGCTGCTGATGCGATAGTAAAGATCATCTCTAAAATCGCCGTCTTTGATTCTCTGAGGAAGGTCTTGATTTGAGGCACAGATGATGCGGGTGTTTACTTTTTTGGTCTTGCCTCCCAGCTTTTGGATTTCCTGCTCAGAGATTGCACGCAAGAGTTTTGCCTGTTCCGGCATCGGCAATTCACTGATTTCATCTAATAGTATGCTGGAGTTTTCCGCGTATTCAAAATAGCCCTGGTGCTTGCCCACCGCTCCGGTAAAAGCACCTTTCTCATAGCCGAAGAGCTCTGCTTCAAAAAGTTCGTGAGGGATAGAAGCACAATTGACGATCACCAGATCTTTGGCACTATGCTCTGATAATCTGTGGATGGCCTTGGCAGCGAGTTCTTTACCTACCCCGGTTTCTCCAGAGATGAGCACGGGGACGTCATATTTGGCGGCCTGGATAATGGCATCATAGAGCTTTAGCATGGGAGCCGAGCTGCCTATCATGCCGATGGAAGACACTTGCAGATTGTGCAGATCCCGGTGCATAATGATGCTTTCGCTGAGGCGGGAGAGCCGGATGAAAAGATGATCCCTGGCAATGGGTTTTTCGATGAAGTCATTGGCTCCGTATTTGATGGCATTCACCGCATCCGGGATGTGTCCGGAACCAGAGATCATCAAAATAGACATCCTGGGAAAAGCCGCATGGGCCTCTTCCAGCATAGCAAAGCCATCTTGCAAGGCGGGAAAACACATGTCCTGCATCATCAGATCATAGTCTTTTGCGTTCAGCAGGGCGCGGACTTCCTCGCAGCTACTGGCAGTATCCACCTGGTAACCCTGAGCACGGATCAAATCCGCAGTGAGGCGGCAAAACATAAAGTCATCGTCCGCGATCAAGATGCTGATCTCAGCCATCATACTCTCCTTTTAGCCAGAGCAATACTGAGGTGCCCAGATTCTCTTCGCTGTGTATTTCAAAGATTCCGCCCATGGAATCGATGATCTTGCGGGTCTCGGGAATGCCGATTCCTGTGCCGGATTGATTGGTGGTAAAGAAGGGCTTGAAAATATCCTCCATATATCTGGCAGGTATGCCTTTACCATTGTCTTCCAGCTCCACCAGAATGCTGTATCCATCTTTGGGGCTTTGGCGGGGAGGGAATACTTTGATCGTGATATTCAGCATACCCCCGTCTGGCATGGCTTCGGTGGCATTATTTATGATATTGATTAGAGCTTCTTCAAAACGGATAGGCTCGATGCGGGCGTGGATGGAATTGAGCTTGTAATTCTTGATCAGCTTCACATTGCCGGGTATCCTGATCTGGCTGAAGGCATGCTCCACGGAGGGGACTAAATCCTGCAATTTCAGCTCATAATCCTGCATTTCGGTGAAGCGTTGGAAGGCGTGGGTAAAGATGCGGATCTTCTCGGTCTCGCTTTTGATCATGCCCAAATACTCTTTTTGCGCTTCATCTTCGGTGGATTCCAGCACGTCCAAAGCCAGGATCACGTTGGTGATATGCCGGCGCACATGATGCGACAAGCGGCGGGCGGTTTCGGCCCATTCCAGGCTCTGAGCATGCCCATCCTGAGCGAGGCTGAAGAGAGAGATCAAATAGCGGTTTTTGAGCCACTTGAGCTTTTCAATGTGCAAACGCATTGTTTTCCCCGCAATCTGCACCTGGCTGTCTTCATACTCGGTCCATTTACTGCGAAAATTCCTGAAAGCAGTGGAGAAAGCAGGCAGGCTATCATCAAGATATTTGAGATTGGCCTTGGGATTATGCTCCAGAATTAAGTTGATTGCAGCTTTATTCATATAGACCATCTACCCTTTGCTGGAGACTAAGATCAGCCCTTCTCCCAGTTGATTAATGCTATATATAAAGCTCTTTAACTGCCCTTTGCTCAGCATGATGACATAAAACAGGATGATCAGCAAGATCAAGAGAATCAAAGGATTGTACAGTATAAACAATCTGTAAATATAGCTGCTGAGCGGGATCGGATCCAGAGCATATACTTGTAAGCCTTTTTCTGAACTGATCGCAATTTGGCGCTCGTTTCCCTCTCCCTTGTCAATCACTTCCAACTGCATACTTTGCTGCTCTGGGAAGGGATTTTCCAGTCTGGTCAGCTCTTTAAACTGATGGTTCAGCACCACAATTTCATCTCTATCACTCAGAGCAATGATGGCTTTGTAGCCTTTTTGTTTGAGGTCTTCTATGGCAAACACAGTTTTGATATTGAGCGCTTGGCGCGGGGTAACATCAAGCAGGGATTTGTCATACAGCCTTAGTCCATGCTGATTGTCATTCACCACAAGGTAGTAATTGGCAGAGTTGTCCAGCCTCCGCAGAAAGTTTTTGACAAAGTTATATTGCAGGGTGTTTGGCAAATTCAGTTCTTTGATCCGCCTGAGCTGAGCTGATTCGTAATGTAACCGCAAGATCAGGTCTGAATCAGTATTTGCGCCTTGGGTGCTAATGATAGCATAGATATCCAAGATGCTGTCCTGATCCACATCCCTGATCTGTAGCTGAGCCACTCCCAAGCCATCAAAGACTTTCTGCTGGCTCACAAGCCTGCCGTAGCGATCTAATACTGTGATATGCCCACTGCGGTCGCTAAGGCCATTCAGAGAGACTGCAGTGTTGTTATGGGCAAAATTCGCAAAGATAAATTCACGTGTCCCATCACCATCCAAATCTTCAAAATGCAGGCTGGTAAGCTCGCAAGGAGTTTGGAAAAACCATTTCAGAGCACCCGTCTCAAAATCAAATACCATCAAGCCGCGTGGATTTGCACTAAAACCATCTGCGGCCATACAGACCAAATCCAGCCTGCCGTCATCATCAATATCATCCAGGATTTCCGGCGCAAGCAGCGGTGCCCATTTATAGGTCTTTACACCCATAAGATAATCGTCGCGGGGGTAGGGCTCAAAGCTCTTCATTTCACGCTTTAGCGGCACTTGCCAGGTATAACGGGCAGCTCTCAGATGAAGCATATTGCCCTCGGCATAAGAAAAGAAGAGCCAGGGAATGTTATCGGTGGGGTTAGTTAGGGATCTCAGACAAGATATCTTACCGTCTGGGATATTGATCTGGGAGATGGCTTTACCATGTAGATTTTGCAGCATAACAGAGCTTCCATCACCCTGAGCGTGTGCGGTGATCAAGAGCGGATTGCCGTCTGATCTGAGGTCTGCAAAAAGAGTAGAAGCTGCATCTATATCAAAGTTATATGAAGAAACCAGCTTGAGCTCGTGGCTGTGAAAAGAGCACGCTCTCTGGCAGGAGCTCAGGCTGAGCATGAGCAAAACCAAGCCAGTAATGAGCAGAGCTGTCTGACTCCGCACTTTATGCGCTTTCATAATCCAAGCTCTGTTTATTGTCGTCATAAAACACAAAGATCAGACGAGATCCTTTCTTCATTGAAACCTCACAATAGTAGATAAAACAAAAATCATGACCAGGGCAATACCGTCAAGAAAAAAGGTTCCAGGTCTTGTGCTTTTGCGCGGAAGCTACGCTGGTCAGGACTTTGTGGATCAGCGAATGTTCAGCAGGAAAAGGGCTGAGGATTATCTCCTCAGCCCCGTTTGTCTATATAGGGTTAGCTGTTTATTAGTGTTTTTCTTTGCAGAGTTCGATCAAAACCCCATTGGTGGATTTTGGGTGCAGGAAGGCGATATCGGCTTGGTGCGCACCCGGTCTGGGCTCTTTATCGATCAGGCGGACACCGTCTGCTTCGATATCTTTCAGAGCCTGTGGAAGATCGTCCACAGCAAAGGCCAGATGTTGGATGCCTTCCCCTTTCTTTTCGATGAATTTGGCAATCGGGCTATCCTCGGAAGTGGCTTGCAGGAGTTCTATCCTGGTATCGCCACAGGGCAAGAAGGCCACGCGCACTTTTTGGGAAGGAACTTCTTCGATCGCCTCCAGCTTCAGGCCCAGCTTTTCGTAAAAAGCTATGCCTTCTTCCAGGTTTTTCACTGCGATGCCGATGTGGGAGATCTTCTTTACCACTTGCTGCTCCTATCTACCGTAGTTTTCGGCCAGCTTAAAGCCCAGTTTCATCGCCTTAATATTCAAATCCACAAAAGAGGGTTTGACGGAAAGCGCGATAGAGGCTGCCAGCGAGGCATCACTCACTATGCCAGTGATTTTGGTCAAAAAAGCCACCGAGAGCACGTTTGTGGAAATTGCCGAGCCTAATTCACTCTGAGCGATCTCTGTAAAGGGCAGCTCATAGGTATTGTCCGCCGCCAGGGCCAGGTTCTTTACAAAGGTGGTATCTATGATCAGGATGCCGGTGTCTCTGAGATCAAACAGGTATTTGTCACAGGCTTCCTGGGTGAGTGCCAGCAGGCAGTTGAAGTTTGTGGCCTCCGGGAAAAAGATATCGCGATCACTGATGATCACATCAGCACGGGAATATCCTCCGCGGGATTCAGGGCCGTAACTTTGGGTCTGGGTTACCTTATGATTGTCCAGCACGGCAGCGCGGGCCAGGATGATTCCACCCAGAATCAGGCCTTGACCGCCGCTTCCGGAAAGGCGTATTTCATAACTCTTTTCCATTTTCATTGCTCGCCTCCTGCGGATTCTTGCACCCCTTTGATCAGATCAGCATAAGCGGCAGAGTATTCGGGCTGAATTTCCCTGCGCAATATGCCGCGGATGATCTTGCCTTCCACCTGCTCTGGGGGCAGTTTATCCACTGCGGTCTGAGGGATGGAATTGTCTCTGAATTCTTTCATCATCTGCGGAGCTCCGCCTTTCTTATTCAGGCGGCCGTAGATCACGGGGCAAGCAGAGATCACTTCGATCAGAGAGAAGCCAGGATGCTCCATTGAGGCCTGAATGTAGTTCTGCATTTCGGTGACATGGAAAGCCGTGGTGCGGGCTACAAAGCTGGCACCGGCTCCTATCGCCAATTTGCAGATGTCAAAATCAGGCTCGATACTGCCGTAAGGTGCGGTGGTGGCAATAGCGCCATGCGGAGTGGTAGGAGAACACTGTCCTCCGGTCATCCCATAAATATTGTTATTTACCAGGATCACGCTGAGGTCAAGGTTTCTGCGCGCGGCGTGGATCAGATGATTCCCGCCGATTGCGGTGCAGTCTCCATCTCCGGTCACCACGATCACTTTCATATTAGGTTTGTGCATTTTGATGCCGGTGGCGAATGCAATAGCGCGGCCATGCAGAGTGTGCATGGTATTCAGGTCTATATAAACCGGCATTCTGGAAGAACAACCGATTCCGGAAACCATCACTATATCATCGCGATTTAGCTCCATAGAAGCGATCGCTCTGATGATGGCACCCAGGATGATACCATTGCTGCATCCGGCGCACCAGACGTGGGGGAACTTTTTGTCATGGCGCAGATACTGATGTACGATTTTTTGAGGAATATTAGCCATTTAGATTACCTCCTTGATCTTGCGCAGGATTTCATTGGGTGTGATGAGATCTCCATTTACTTTTCGAATCGAGAGCACATCACTCTCACTCTTATCTTTGGTGAGGCGGCGAATCTCGTGGATGAGCTGTCCCTGATTGAGTTCAGGCACGATCACAGTATCCACATCCCGCAGCATTTTGCGAACCGCATCATCGGGGAAAGGCCAGATGGTAAGCGGGCGCAGAAGTCCCACTTTGATGCCTTCATGACGAGCCATGGCGATAGCCGCTTTGGCAGAGCGGGCAGTGATGCCGGCAGCAAAGATGGCGATCTTGGCGTCGTCCATTTGGTGACTTTCGATCTGCACAAGATCACGGATGTTATAGGTGATCTTTTTGCGCAGACGGTCCATCATCTCTCCAGCTTCACCGGCTTTGTTGGTGGGGAAGCCATGGGCATCATGGGTCAGCCCGGTTACGTGAAAGCGGTAGCCTTCACCAAAGCTGGCCAGAGGAGAGAGATACTTCTGATTTTCATCATAGTGTTTGTACCAATGCGGTGGCACGGTAGGCTTAATTCTATTGATCACGCGCACATTTGCCATATCAGGCAGACGCACGGATTCTCGCATGTGTCCGATCACTTCATCCATCAGGAGGATCACGCAGGTGCGATATTTTTCGGCCAGATTGACGGCGCGGATGGTAAGCTCGTAGCTTTCCTTCACACTGTCTGGATAAAGCACGATGGCAGGTGAATCGCCATGCGAGCCCCATCTGGATTGCATGATATCGCCCTGGGCTGGGCTGGTGGGCATGCCGGTGGAGGGGCCCATACGCTGGACGTTTACCACCACACATGGGGTTTCGGTGATCTTGGCAAAGCCGATGCCTTCCTGCATCAGAGAAAATCCAGGGCCACTGGTAGCAGTCAGGGATTTTGCCCCGGCCAGAGAAGCTCCGACGATGGCGCAGATCGAGGCAATTTCATCCTCCATTTGGATAAAGACACCACCGCGTTTGGGCAATTCGGCAGACAATATTTCTGCTACTTCCGTGGAAGGAGTGATGGGGTAACCGGCAAAGAAATTGACTCCGGCATCCAAAGCACCGTAAGCCACAGCTTCGTTGCCTTGCATGATGATGGTCTTGCGCTCCAGGTTGCTTTCCAGCTCGACTATCTTGCTGGCAGCCTTTTTGGCGCTGGATTTCTTCTTCAGGGTTTCCGCCTTCGGGGTTTTGGCCTTGGTGGAATTGCTTGTGGTTTTTTTTAGCATTATTTCTCCTTGGCTCCAGTGATCGCAAAATCGGGACAGAGGCGATCACAAGTTTCGCAATGTATACATTTTTCCGGAAACTCTACATAGGGTGAACCATCACTCCTGCGTCCGAGACATCCGGTGGGACAAAAAGCTACGCAGATACCGCACTTCTTGCACCAGTTATAATAGATCAACACTGGGGAATCTTTTTCTGCCGGAGCTTTGACTTCGGTGGCTTCCACCTCCATCTTTTCCAGGACGTCTTCCTCTTTGATGATCATGCCCATACGGTCTTTTGTGACTTTATTGGACATTATACCTCCAGTATATATATATGTGTATTTATTACTTGGTCAGTTTGCTCTTGAAGAAGTCGCCGAGACGCTTCACGCCTTCATCGTTCTTTTCCAAGGTCTCATAAGAGAAGTTCAGGCGCATGGTGTTCTTGCCACCGCCGTCGCAGAAGAAGGATGTACCAGCCACATAGGCTACCTTTTGCTCTTTGATGCAATCCATCAGGATGGCGCCGGTATCGATATATTCTGGGGCATTGGCCATCATAAAGAGTCCGCCTTGGGGCTTCGTCCAGGTAATCTCTTCCGGCATGTATTTGTCCAGGGCATCCAAAAAGCCTTTTTGTTTCGTGGAATACAGCTTGCGGATGTCTTCGATCTTGGGATCCAGCAGTCCTTTTTCGATGTAGCGGGCTGCTATCCTCTGGGTAAAGGGAGGGGTGCAGAGGTCTGTGGCCTGCTTGGCTACCACGATCTTATCCAGAACATCAGGATGTCCCACCACCCAGCCGATTCTAAAGCCGGGACAGAAGATCTTGGAGAAAGTGCCCAGCATGATCACGTGGCCTGTGCCATCCAGTTCATACATAGTCTTTTGAGTCTTGCCTTCATAGCGCAATTCGCGATAAGGGCTGTCTTCGATAATCAGCACATCATACTTATGCGCCAGGGCGAGGATCTCTTTCCTGCGTTTTTCGGTCATAGTGACACCGGCAGGATTTTGGAAATCCGGGATCAGATAGATGAATTTGGGTTTTTTGCCTATTACGGCCAGCTTTTTCAGCTCGTTTTCCATAAACTCAGGGTCTTCACCTTCATCATCCATGGGGATGCCGATCATTTTGGCACCGTAGGAATTAAAGGCAGAAAGACCGCCAAGATAGGAAGGAAGGCCTACAAATACATAGTCGTCACGATCGATAAAGATCTTGGCGATGAGATCCAAAGCCTGCTGAGAGGCGGTGGTAATAATCAGATTTTCCACACCCATGTCCACGCCCTGGGCTTTGTAACGTTCTACCAGAAGCGTGCGCAGAAGGTTATCTCCCTCTGTGGCACCATATTGCAGAGCGAATGCTGCTTCGGTGTCCATCACTTTCATCATTATTTCTTTGAGTTCCACGGTGGGAAAGGTGGCCGGAGCGGGAAAGCCGCCACTGAATGAAATCAAACCGGGAGTGCCCAAAAACTTGAGCAATTCGCGGATAGCTGAACGCTTCATCCCCTTAACATTAGTGGATAATACAGTTTGCAAGTCGGTGATCATAGTGATCCTCCATTTATCTTTATTTTAATTATCTTCATAAACCAAGACTTTTTTATTGGTCTTACGCCAGATGCGGTAAGCTTCTTTGACTTCAAGCTCCCAGACTATGCGTTTGTCCATATCTTCAAAGGTGATAATATCTATGTAAAAAGTCCGTTTGTTTTTTCCTACAAAACTCTTCTTAGGGAATTCCACCACGATTTCACCATCTATATTCAAGATGGTAACCTCATTCAGAAACACCCCTTCCGCTATTTCCAGTATAGCTCTGGCTTCAACGCTGCCAGTTTGTACGTCACGAAAGTGTATGTTCATACAGTCTCCAGTTTTATCATATAAACCCATATAAAACTCTTGCTATATAGGTCAAGTAATTTCTTCTGAAACTGGGGTTGCATTGTGCATAATGCCCAAAAACATGTAGGGGCGTTGGGCCGAACGCCCAAACCATTCCGATGATTCTAATGCTCCGGATCTAGGTATGATGCCGAAACAAAACTGTAGGGGCGTTGGGCCGAACGCCCGAACCATTCCGATGAACATAATGCGCAGGATCTGGGTTTTCGCCCAAAACCCCACCGAAAGTTCTTGACAGAATATCTGCCTTAAGCCATCCTGAAAAAAACTTAATAAGGAGCACAGGATGAAACTTGATTCAATCTTTCAGCAGATTCGCGATCTAATACAAAAAGGTGGCGGAGTGAAATTTTCTTTTGGCGATCCCTCCCGCGTGGGTGATATGTCCATCATTCCCGTAGCCCGGGTCTCATTTGGCTTTGGCGGAGGCGGAGGCAAAGCTGCCAATTCCAAGAAGAAAAAACAAAATGAGAATGTAGAAAAGGAAGCTGAGCCAAAGTCTGATGATGATGCCCAATTTGGTGGCGGTGGCGGTGGCGGCATAAAGACCGATCCCGTAGGCATCTACGCCATCAAAGGTGACCGGGTAAGATTTTACCCCATCGTTACCGTACACGAGATAGTGGGTATCTTTAGCTTTGTAGCCTTCTTGCTCTTTAGAATAGGCAAACTCAGACGGAAAAAGAGATGAGGATAGCCGATGCTCAGTATATTTAGCCCATCAAATTATGCTCCTTTCAATATAGCTTTGGAAGAGTATATATTCACAAACTTTAAGCAGGATTGTTTTCTGCTTTACATCAACGAGCCTTGCATCATTGTAGGTAGATTTCAAAACACCCTCGCCGAGATCAATTACCAGTGGGTGCAGGAACATGAAATACCCGTGGTCCGGCGCCTCACCGGTGGCGGCACGGTGTTTCACGATCTGGGCAATCTGAATTTCAGCTTTTTGATGAAAAACGGGAAAGAAGAGACCGGTGGTTTTGCCAAATACACTGCCCCCATCCTGGAAGCGATCAACGATCTGGGCGTGCCGGCCATTCTGCAAGGACGCAATGATCTCACCATCAAGGGCTTGAAGTTTTCCGGAAATGCCAAAATGGTGCAGGACGGCAAGACCCTCCAGCATGGCACTATTTTGTTTGATTCCAATGTGGATTCGCTCTCAGAGGCGCTGAAGGTCAATCCGCTCAAATTTACCGATAAAGCGGTGAAATCTGTGCGAGCCCGGGTGACAAATGTGAGTGATCATCTGCCTGCACCGATGAAGATAAAAGACTTTGTTGACCTGGTGCAGACCAAAATTCAGCTACTCTATCCAGATGCCAAAGATTATGCTCTCAGCATTGATGACCGTGAATATGTGCAAGCCCTGGTGAGCGGCAAATATGAGAGCTGGGATTGGAACTATGGCAAAAGCCCCCAGTATAACCTGGCAAACGTCATCCGCAGCAAGGCTGGAACCATCGAACTATATCTGGATGTCTCCAGTGGCGTCATCACCAATCTGCGCATCTTTGGCGATTTCTTCTCCTCACGGGATATCAGTGAGCTGGAAGAGGCTTTTAGCGGCGTGCCGCACACCAGGGAAAGCGTGCGTGAGATATTGCAAGAGAACGATTTCCGCTCCTTTTTTGGCGATGTGGACTTGCAGGATTTGGTAAACGGGATGCTATAAGAAATGCTGTTGAGAGCCGAAGGCACAAAATATCTTTAATAATAGCCTTCTCATCCCGTGAATTGCAGTGGCCTCCTGCATTGCTTATGCTACAGATGACATAGGGATACGAGAATTTTTTTCTACTATCTGAAGCACATCTTTACGACAAAAAATGGGGTAAGATAGTCTGGCCAGAGGATAAATGATCCTATCCAACCGCACAAGCTATGATCTTGAATTTACTCCAGGCTTTGAGACCTTATATAAAAACCGCTCAATCTGAAGCTGAAATCTGGAGATAATCTGGCTGCGAACCGGCTGCAATTAGCTAATGCTAAACAGAACGGGATAGCTCTGGGGTTTTTCTGCTTGACATTTTATGCCTGTGCTTTATCCTGTTAACAAAGTTACATTTACCAAGGAGTTAAAATGCAAAGATACTTAATTATTATGCTTTTAGGCCTGATCCTGATCGGGATTTTTGGCTGTTCTGGAAGCTCGGCCGATAAGATGATCGTGAAATACGATGTCGAGCTGAGCATGGTGCGCAAGGCCAGCGATATCAATCAACGCTATCAGGCCCCAGTGGCAGATACCATGGGCGTGGTTCGCTATGCCTATGAAGATGATTTGTTCCGTAGTATTTGGAGCGCTACCGAGGCAGGTTGGAACGTGGTATTATACAACAAGAGCGAAAAACCTCTCATGATAGATTGGGATGAAGTAAGCTATATGGATGTGGATAATATCGGGCATAGAGTGCTGGTCTCCGGCACCAAACTCACTGAGCGCGACAATCCTCAAACCCCAGCCGTGATCGCAAGACGGGGTAATATCACTGAAAATCTGTTTTCTGCTGATCACGTGTACAAATCCAGTACCGGCCTTTTGGCCAAGCGTCCGCTCTGGTCGATTGACTACACCGAAGCCAAGCGTTATGAAGGCAAAAAGGTACGTCTGATGATTCCCTTCACCGTGGATGGCCTTAGTGCTCAATACGAATTTGTCTTTACCATCAAAAAGGTAAGTCAGGTAGCATCTACCAGCAATCCCTGGCAGGTGTATTTGTTTGATCGCTCTTTGGGCGTCAGTTTCTAAACTAAACGATTCATTTTATCCAGGCTGAGGCAGATGCTTCAGCCTTTTTTCGTGTAGTTCTCTGGCTGCATATAGAGCTTGGCCCAGTGGAAAAGCATCCTGAGGGAATCTGCCAAACATGGCGAAATTGAATTGGCCGATCCCCAGAGACTGTTCAACATGTTTCGATTATTTTCCAATAACTTAGCTCATTCTCTAGTCTAAAAAGTGGGCGAGACATCCTTCCTGCAATCCATTCCTCAGAATTGACATGGCGCCTTTGGATAGTTTATCATGCAAATCTATGTATTTGATCCTTTCTCCCTCTCTCCAAAGCATCGATCACATCTTAATCTAGCCTTAATCAAGCGTTAATTATTAACGCTTGATTAAGGCTAGATAGACATGTGATCAAGTGGCTCCAATGAGTAAGGAGGACCCAAGAATGCTGGTTTATCCGTGGGATGAAAAAGACTCTCTTTGCCGCTTGAAGTCCAAAGTGCCGCTAAGCTTATGGTAAATCGATAGTTATCTTAGGCACTTTGAACTCCAAGGCTCACACGATCCGCCCGATCTGTGTTCTATCATCATCATTCATATGCATGACTTGGGGAGAGGAATTGAACAGTCTCGATCCCCGCTTCTGCAAAGCCTGAAGAATCGCACTTGACATAAAATACACAGGGGATTAATTTGGCTCAAACACGATTCAGGAGTAGATAATGTTTCCGATTAGTTTTGGCAGTGACAATCACAGCGGTATTCACTTTACCGTATTTTCCGCTTTGCAACAGGTAAATACCGGATTTTGTCCGGCTTATGGGGACGATCAGCTTACCCGCGATGTTTTGTCTGATATTGAAGCCCTCTTTGGGGGAGATTGCGAGGCCTTTTTTGTAATGACCGGAACGGGGGCAAACGTCCTGGCCTTGCAGTCTATGATCAATTCATTTCACTGCGTCATCTGTGCCGAAAGTTCCCATATCAACGTGGATGAATGCGGCGCCGTGCAAAAATGCACTGGAGCCAGATTGCTGCCGATCAAGACCATAGATGGCAAGCTCACTCCGGAGCTGATCGCGCCCAGACTTTTGGGAAATCGGGATCAGCATCACTCCCAGGCCAAGATCATTTCCATCTCACAAAGCACCGAATATGGAACTCTTTATACCCTGAAGGAGCTCAAAGCTCTGGCAGATTTTGCGCATGAACACGATATGTTCCTGCATATTGATGGTGCGCGTCTGGCCAATGCGGTGGTCGCTCTGAATACGGATCTGAAAAGCATGACCTACGATATCGGAGCCGATATCATCAGCTTTGGCGGCACCAAAAACGGTCTCCTGCTGGGAGAAGCCATTATCAGCTTCCATCCCCAGCTCACGCAAGATCTACGTTTTTACCGCAAGCAATGCAATCAGCTCTTTTCCAAAATGCGCTTTATCTCGGCCCAATATGAGGCCTATCTGAATAAAGAGCTCTGGCGTGTATGCGCACAACATGCCAATGACATGGCGGCACTTCTGGCCCAGCGTTTGGCGAAGTTCCCGCAGATCACCATCACCCAAACCGTATATGTGAATTCCATCTTTGCCATCTTGCCGGCAGAATGGATCGAGCCTTTGCAAGAAAAGTTCATGTTCTATACTTGGGATGAAAGCCGGAATGAGGTGCGACTAATGTGTAACTTCAATACTTTGGAAGAACATATAGATGAATTTATTAGCAGCATTGAGGAATTGATCGAGGAAGCAGCCGAATAAAAAACCGCTTGCCATAAACTGACTTCCCTTTTATCTTATCAATAAAACGATGATATAATAAAGGAAATAAGTCATGAAAATCTTAGTGTTGTTTTACTCCTGTTATGGGCATACCTATGAAATGGCAAAAGCTGTGGCAGAAGGTGCCAAAAGTATTGATAGTATGGAAGTGGTGCTGAAACAAGTGCCAGAAACCCTTTCTGCAGAGGCCCTGGACAAAATCGGCGCCAGCCAGAGCTCTGCTCAGATAGCGATTGCCGAACCTTCCGAACTCGCGGATTATGATGCCATCATCTTCGGTGCACCCACCAGATTTGGGATGATAGCCTCACAGATGAAAGCCTTTATGGATGCCACTGGCGGGCTCTGGGCCCAAGGCAGTCTGATCGGCAAAATCGGCTCGGTCTTTACCAGCTCAGCCACCCAACATGGCGGACAGGAATCCACGATACTCAGCATGCACACCGTGCTTTTGCACCATGGTATGATGATCGTGGGTTTGCCCTATAGCTTTGCCGGACAGTCCACTCTGGACGAGATTTCCGGGAATTCACCCTACGGAGCGAGCACTATTGCCGGCCCGGATGGCAGCAGAACTCCCAATAAATATGAGCTGGATGGAGCTTTCTTCCAAGGTCAGCATGTGGCCAAGATGCTGGCGCGGATGAAGTAAGGCATCCGTGGCGCTGTTTTCAGACGGTGCTGATGCTGGATTCGTTTGCGTCTCGTGTCGAACAAGGCTGAAGGCCTTGATAAAAAAGCGGAGTAAGCTTGAAAAAAGGAAACATAATGAGTCCTGTAGGGACGGTATTTTAGATAGCAAACGACAGCTACACAACAGCTTGAGTCCTGTAGGGACGGTATTTCAGATAGCAATCAACGGCCAGGCCAGAATCAGGTTTTCGTGAAAAATGCAGGAAGGGCTGAAGGAAGCAGGGCTTGACCAAAAGGGAGCCCGTCCCGTGCTCTTGTAGATGAGACGGCTGCAATCCAGCATTTTCACGCACCGTCTAAAGACAGTGCTACGGCCGGCTAAAGCCAGCGTTACCATAGCTATCTGATCACAGCACTAAGCTCTTTGCGCAGGACCTTGCCCCCTGAAGTAGCCTGGGATTCCCAGAGGATGATATACAGTCCCCGCTCCGCATAGCTGCCATTCTGCCTTTTGCCATCCCAGGACAGCAGGCCTCTGGCAGGTGCGAGGGTGTGATCCGCCAAATGCTTGACCACACGTCCCTTGAGATCGTAGATAGTGCAATTTATCTGGTTTGAAGGATCGGGCAGATTGTAGCTGATCGTGATTGCTTCAGCTTGGCGCGGAGCGCAGGGAGAACCCAGGATTTTTAGCCTTTCATCATGCTCTGGCAGTTGATTTTGGTGAATGCTGTTGTCCTGTCCGGGATTGGGCTTGTCCACCCTCCACAGGATGCTTTCGTCTGGGGCGATTATCCTCTGCAAAGCCAGATCGGATACTGCCTGGGCTGCGGTGTAGTTCAGGGCATCCAGCACGTTTTCCTCTCCAGCATCAAACAGAATCAGGCTGTCCCCATCGTTATTGAGACTGGCCCAATTGGATACTTCGATCACCGCCAGAGGGGGACAATCCGGATAATCCTGCAGCAAGGCGTCCCGATCGCGACACAAGACAAAATATCCTGGCACATTGGGGAGGCTAAAGGGAATGCGGTTATTGGCCGCATCGAAAATCACATATTCGGCTCTGTCAGGTGCTGCGGCCGGGGCATAAAGCTCTATCCATTCCTGTTTTCCGGGCAGGGGAGCCGGGAAGATTTCATTGATCAGCGGAGGCAGAGCCTGGCTACCCAAAGCACTGATATACAGGCTGTTATTATCAGGATTTGGATCATCGGCCAGGTTCAATTCTGCAAAGAGCAAGAGATACCCGCTTTGCAGCCAAAGCTCGACAGTCCTGA
>Ga0265295_1001320_pt1 | contig 43983 bp, 30 predicted proteins | sample Munlansysbiofilm_FD_192503 | JGI IMG/M metagenome (GOLD analysis project Ga0265295, IMG submission 192503) | Leachate microbial communities from a municipal landfill in Southern Ontario, Canada - Methane capture system biofilm | ecosystem: Engineered > Solid waste > Landfill > Unclassified ...
TTCCTGCAGCGAGGACTTGTATCTGCGAATCAGCTCCTCCTGCGGATTTTTCGAGTCCAGCACGTTCACGGTCAGCAGTATAAGCAGCTCGGTGCGCACTTTGCTGGTATCATTATAGCCGAAAAGCGCACCCAGATAGGGGATGTCTTTCAGCAATGGGATGCCGTAGCGCCCGGTGGAATTGGTGCTCTGGATCATGCCGCCCATCAGCAGCGTAGTATTATCGGCCACCACCAGCTCGGAGGAGACCATCTTCTTGGAAATGGTCGGATTAGTGGTCTCCGCACCGCGTGAAACGCTGGAAACCTCCTGCTCTATGACCATGCGCACATCGTGCCCCGCCGTAATATAAGGCGTCACATTCATGATCACGCCGACATCCTTGTACTCGTAATTAGTGCGGAAATTATTGCTGCTGTCGCTGTAAGTGGTGGACTCCGAGGCGATGGGCACCGACTCGCCGGCCTGCATGCTGCCCTGTGAACCGCTCATCACTACCAGCTGCGGCTCGGAAAGCACCCGCGTATTACCCTCGCCGGCATAGGCCTTCAAAAAAGCCAAAGTATCGCCGGCCTTATTGTTGAAAAGCAGGCCCAGGCCGGTAGAAGTTAACGCGTTAAGCGTGTCGCCGCCGCCCTCCTCCGTGCCGCCCCCGCTAATCAGGCTGCCGGGTCTGGGAGAACGCAGCACCGTATTGGCCCCGAAGCTGCCAGCTGCCAAGGTGCCGTTCAAAAAAGCACGCTCCAAGCTGTAGCTGATGCCAAACTCATTGCTCTCGTCAAGCTTAATCTCAGTAATGATCGCTGAAATGGCCACCTGCCGCGGCGGCACATCCTGGCGCTGCAAAAAAAGCTTGATCAGGTTCCAGGTGCGCGGCGTGGTCTTGAGCGTGATGCGGTTGCTCTCATCATCGGTATAAACGATGACCTCGGTATCGAACACCGTCGTAGTCAGGGAGTTTTTGGCCTCGCCCTGAGCCTGGGTACTGCTCCTGGCAGTGCTGCGCGCCGGCGTCGTGGTGCTGCGCGTCGCCGCCGTCTGCGTGCCCGCTCCGGTGCTCAGCGCGCCATCCCGGCCGCTGCTGGCAGTGGCCCTGGCCGAAGTGCTGCGCGTGCTTGACACTGAGCTTGGGCTGCTGCTGCTCACCGTGTTGAAAAACGCATCCAGGGAGGCGCTGAGCTTCTCCACCGTGCTATGGCGCACATTATAGAAGTAGATCTCTTCGCGGTCAAGCAGGTCGGAGCGGTCCAGGGAGCTTATCCAGCCGCCCACCTCGTCAAGCACCTCGCTTAATGCCGCCGAGACCACGATAACGCCCACTCTGGGCAAGGCGCTGATCTTGATGGCGCCGCCGCTGCTGCCCGTGCCGCTGGCCACCGGCAGACCGAGCACCGGCAGCAAGAGCTGCAGCTCGGCGGCCAGCTCCTCTGCGTCCACCTCCTTGCAGGGAAAGCATTTTACCGGCCAGGCCTGCTCGCCTTTGCTGTCCAGACGCTTGATCAGCTCCCTAATCTTATTGATGTTAGCCGGAGCCTCGACAATGAGCAGCGTATTGGAGTCAACTATGTCGTTGACCGTGGCCCCGTCAGTCAAAAAAGGACGCACCAGATTGGCGATGTCGGCGCTTTTCTTGTAGCGGATACTCAGAAAATCGACAATGACATTGGGCTGTATCTCGTGGTCGGCAAAAATACGGCGCTCCTTGGGCATCTTGTCGAAAGGCAGAATATGCACAAAACCGGGGTTTTTCGAGGCGTAGGCTCCGGCCAGCCAAAGGATATGCTCGAAGGTGGCCCAGGTCTCGCGAGCCGTCATGCTGGCCTTGATCTCCATAGTGATGGCACCCTTCACTGCCGGGTCAACCAAATAGCTGAAATTGAGCATATTCTCGGAGGCAAAAGTCTTGGTGACCACGTCTATCGAGTCGCCGTTGAAGATAAAACCGACATCGAGCAGCGTCTCCGGATCAGGCACCCCCTTGATCAAGTTGTCGGGGTACTCCGAGACCGCAAAGCTCTCGCCGGCCTTCGAGGAAACCCGGTCGGGCATATCCAGCTTGCGCTCGATGGCAGGCCCCTCGGTCTCAGTGCCGCTGCTCACCGATATGGGCGTCTCATCAAGCATCTCGGCCTGACGCGTGGTGATATGCGTGAAGGGCAAAGGCCGCGGCTCGGCAATGCTCTCGTCAAACAAAGGCTCCGGACCAAGCAGCGCGGCCTGCTCAAGACTGCTGCAACCAGAGCAGAAAACCAGCGCCAGACTGAAAAATAAAAATATATGCTTGTAAATCAAGTTGGACATAGGTAACCCGGGGCTCAAAAACAAGGGAACGTATGATGAAGGGATAACAAAAAGAGACTGGACAAAACCTGGAACGGGAACGGGAGCGGGAGCGGGGAGCAGCCTGAAGGCTGTACTACATACCTGGGACGGAAACCGGCAAGTGTGCCTTCGTGTCTCTTCGTGCCCCTTAGTGTCCTCCCCCTTTGTGTGCTTTGTGGTGCAAGGGCTTTTTGGACGGGATCTGCTCTAGCGGTTGCTCCTGGCGCGTCTCTCCGCGCTCTCGCGGTAAAGTTGCTGCAAGCGCTGCTGCTGCGCGCCAAGACCCTCAGCCGGCTGCGTTGCAGTACGCCCGCCGGCCGGAGGCTGCTGCGCGCCGGCAGCCGGCGTCGCAGTGCCCTGCTGCACCCGTGAACGCCAGGCGGCGCGCCGCTCTGCGGCGGCGGCATCACCCTGCTCGCGGCTGTAGCGCCGCCTGCCGCCCGCTGGCCCCGCGCTTCCCGGCGGTCCTGGAGGGCGGTTGGTCCCGGCGGCATTGGCTGCCGCCGCGGCGGAGGGATCGGAGGTGCTGGCCGCCTGTGCCGCCAGGGCGCGCAGGCGCTCAGTCTCCTCGCGCTGCCGGGCACGGCTGGCCGCCTCGGTAACCGCCACATCTTTGCGTTCAGCACTGGCGGCACTGCCAAACTCGATCTGCAGCTCGAGTCGCTCGGCGCCGCGCATCAGCAGAACGCTGTTCTCAGCAGTGTTGATCTCAGTGAGCACATAGCCGCTGTCATTGATCTGATCGCCTACGGCAAAAACAAGCTTTTGCGGCTTGGGCGGCTCGGCTGCCCCCGCGTCCGCCTCCGGCTGGCGCTGACTGGGCGCCCTGGCCTGCACCATGCGATTGCGCGCCGTAACCTGAGTGCGCAAGCCACCAGGACGGGCAGCGACAGCAGCGCGCGGCGCCGCACGACGCGCAGCAGCTGCCTGCTGCTTAATCACCGCAACCGGCTTGGCCTCACCAGGCAAGCCTATCCAAGCCAAACCGGTAAGCTCAAACTCTGAATTCACCGGTGCAGACTCAGCCTCGGAGGATTCAGACTCGCCGCCGCTGCGCTCAGTGCGCTCCGGACAAAATAAGGAGCGCTCCCAAAGCTCGTCCATAGGCAGAGATTGCCGTCTCTGCACAAAAACCGGGCCGCTCTCCGAACGCGAAGGACGGCTCTCTTTGAAAGCGGAGGTGTCATTATCGATGGCGGGCAACTCAGGATGAGCCAGGCTCTTGCCCAGATTCCAGCTGCCAAGCGCGCCAAGCAGTAAAACCGCGTTGATGATTAACCATGAGAATCCATTCATAAAGCTGCACCTCCTTTCACGTTGTCGCCTGTGGCCTCAAGAGCCGGCGCTTGATTGAGAAAGTCAACCGCCTCGCTGCCCAAAACCAGGGCGCGCAAACGGGCGGACAGGTTGACATTCTTGGGCAGGCGCGGGTTGTCCGGCTCTATGCGACAATAGCTCCAATTCAGTTTATCGCCGTAGCCATGCACCTCTTGCAGCAACCTGCTGACTTCGCGCATGCTCACCCCGCGCAGCTCCAGACGTATCTGCACCTCTTGTATATGCGACAGCCCGGGCAGCTTGTTGCGCTGCAAGTCGATCTTTTGAGTGGCCGGCAGCTGCGCCTGGCGCAAGAGCTTGCCGAACTCCTTGTTGATCTCCTGGTCCACCAAGGCGCGCTGGCCGCTGGCAAACCAATAAGGCTCAGCCAGGGACTGCAAGGCCTGCAGCTCCTCCTGACGCTCGCTGGACTGCTTGCGCGCCACCAGCAAATCGCTGCGCAGCGACTGCAGCTCCTGCACGCGCTGCTCCAGCAATGCCGAGGTAGGCAGTGAAAAGCTGATGAAGCGCCGCACAAAAAAGAAGCCGATGAAAAGCATCAGCAACAGCAAAACAAGCTGCCTACGGTTGATCTTCGCAAGTAATGACATATAAACTTAGTGTCTTTTAGTGTCCAACATCAATCGTCAATCTCCTCGGCTCCCACATCTTCCTCGGCAGCGGCAGCCTCGTTCTCCCCGCCCCCGTTTGGTTCCTCCGCCAGGTCTTCTTCTGCCAAGTCTTGCTGCGCCTGTTTTTCACGCGCCAGCTTTTCAGCCTCTAGGCGCCGTGCGCGTCTTTGCTCGAACTCGTTTTTTTCCTCCGGCGTATCATATCTGGCGTTCAAAGTAAGCCTGGCTATATGGCTGCCTTGGTTATAGGAGGAGGACAATTCGCGTACGTCTCCCAATATGGGGGACTCCTCCAGCTTGCCGGCCAGCTCCAGATCCCTCTGCGGGCTTTGCAGCTGCATGGTCACCTGCCCGGCATTCCATTCCAGACGCGAGGAGGCCCAGGTGGGTGCCTCGATCAGGTTGCTCAGCTCCAGCAATACCTCTGGGAAGCTCGGCGAGTTAAGGACATTGTCACGCAGCTCCTGTTCCAGATTAAGGGCAAATTCCTTCTCCTGCGGGCTGCCCAGCTCGTCCTTCAGCGCCTTGAGCTGCGCCTGCACCATGCTGATCTCCGCATCGATCCGGCGCAAATGCGCCGCACGGCTCTGCAATTGCCGCAAAAGACCAAGGCCCAGGCTCAGGCAGATAAAGAAAAGCAGTGCAAAAGCAGTCAGCTTGCTGGCAAAGTAGCGCCTTGCCTGCAAGGCCTCAGGCGGCGCAATCAGGGTCTTCTGATCCAGATTGGAGCTTTCACTCAAGCCATAGACCGCAGCCAGCAGCGCCGGCATATAGGCAAGCTGCAACTGCTCAGGCTTCTCAGCCAGAGAACCCAGCTGAAAAGAACCTAGTGGCGGAAAAGCCTTTGCCAGGTCCAAGGCGGCGGGAAGCTCGCGGCGCTCTACCAAGCGCCGGGCGCCATCGCGCCGGTAAACGAAACAGGAGTTCTCCTCGGGAAAACAAAACTCGTCATCCTCAAAAAGCGGGTCCAGGCAGAGCGGTGCCGGCAAGATGGCGTCCACATGCGAGACCCCATTGAGCACATTGCACCAGCGCCCCCACTCGTCATCCTTGATATAGAAGAGGCGCACCTGCAGGCCGGCCCCCTTGTCGCGCTGCGCCAGCACCCGGTAGCCCCAGCGTAGTTTTTCCGGCGCGATCGGGGTCTGTTTGCGCAGCTCGAACTGCAGGGCGTTTCTCAGCTCCGCCTCTGGCAGAGCCGGCAGCTGCAAGTCAACACTGCCCCAGCCGCCGCCGGAGGCCGCCGCCACAATAAACTCCTGCTCGCCACAGTCCACCTGACGCAGGCCGGCAGGCAAAAGCTCAGTCAACGACTGATCCTTGCCCACCTCCGCATCCCAGCAGGCAAGCAACTTAAACTTGTCGCGGCTGCGCTGCAAGCGCACTACATAACAGTGCTGACGGCTCCAGCTCAGCGCGGTACATATGTTTCTGACAAACTTGGTCATCTGACTTGGTGTGTCTTAGTGTGTCTTGGTGTGTCTTAGTGGCTCAAGGGCTTTGAGGACGCGGTCCAAGTCAAGGCAGGTCGAAAACCAGGGCGACACGACTACATAAACGCCAAACCGCTAGGTTTATTGTTTAACAAGCTGAAAGCCGCGTCGCCCAAATTCCCGTTCTCAGTCCTTGCGCCGAGTCAATGCCCAGCCGCTCTCCTCAGCCTGCTTTTGGTCGCCAGGCAGCAGTTCTTCATAATTTTCCAACACTTTGCGCACTGCCTCGGCGTAGGGTTTGATCTCCTCTTCCCTATAATGCTTGAACCAGGGTTCGGCCCAGATGCGGCTGTTGATGCGCTCGGTCTCCGGCAGCTCGCCAGTCAGCGCGCGCGGGTCTACATCCTCGGGCAGGAAAACCCTGGCGGTGGGCTTGCCGTGGCCGTAGATGTCAAAGCTGCTGAACAAAGGATGATTATGCAAAGGCCGATTGCCGCCGGCACGGCAGCCGGCAACCCCCTCGGCCTGCACAGCCTCGACAAAGCGCCTGATGGAAAGCCCCTGCAAAGCGCTGCTGTCATAAAAAGCGTGCGAGGCGTACCAGCCCGATTTGCTGCTGCCCTCATCCTTAGGATAGCAGCACTTGATGCCCGGCAAACCCTCGAGCAAAGACCAGAAATACTTCATGGCCTGGTCGATCTCAGCGATCTCGCCAGGATATTTCTTGAGCTGCTCGCGACCCACCACCGAAGAAAGCTGATGCATACGATACTTGTAGCCGCCCCAGGGCAAACCGCCGGCTCCCGCCTTGGTCTCCTCGCGTACCTGGCCGTGACGCTCATAGTGCCCCCAGAGTATGGCGCGCTCGTAGACCTCTAGATTGTCGGTGTGCAGCATCCCGCCCTCGCCTATGGCAAATGACTTGCCGCTCATCAGAGAGCAGGCCGCCACATCGCCGAAGGTACCCAGCATGCGACCCTTGTAAAGACCACCCTGGGCATGCGAGACATCCTCGATCACCTTGATGCCATGCTTGCGCGCTATGGCCATGATACGGTCCATGTCCGCCGGCATGGAGGCATAATGCACCACCACCACCGCCTTGGTACGCGGCGTGATGCGAGCCTCAAAGCTCTTCGGACAGAGACAGACCGTCTCCGGGTCTATGTCGGCAAAAACCACGCTGGCGCCCAGTGAGAGCGCCGGCATGGCGCTGGCCCAATAAGTCATGGAGGGGCAAATCATCTCGTCTCCCGGCCCCAGTCCCACGCCAAACATGGCGGCCTGCAAAGCCGCCGTGCCCGAGCTGTGTGCCAAAGCGTACTTGCTGCCATGCCAGGCGGCATACTCATCCTCGAATTGCTTGGTAATATCCGTCCCAGACATATTGCCGGCACGCAAAACCTCGAGTACCGCGGCCTCCATCTCGCTAGTAACTATAGGCCACTGAAACATATCCGGCGACGCAGCCGCAGCGACTGCCGCCTTACCACCCAACAAAGCCAGCTTACTCATAGTAACATCTCCGCATGAATGACAACACTAGGGGAAAACAACAAAAAAAACCACAATCGTTAATGTAAACGAAACTATATGGATTGCCAATCAAAACCTGCTTTTTCTGGAATTTTGGACACGAAGACACACTAAGACAGACAAAGTCGTTTTCGGCTTAGAGAGGCAGTGCGGCCAAGGACCAGTTGGGCGTCCTTTTACCCAGGGTGGCGCTCGACTCTAATAGGTTACTCTTTCAGGATACTATGTGACTGAACCCCAAAGAAAAATTTGAATTTTTTTCCAAAAACTACGTTTTTCGGGAGAATTGTGATTGTTTTTTAACAAAAAAAAACCACCGGTTCAAGCCGGCGGGTGTTCGTAGTACAGGCTTTTGCTGGCTAATGCGTCCGATGCGTCCGATGCGTCCGATGCGTCCGATGCGCTTTTTGGGACGGGAACGGGGAGCACGCTAAAGCGTGTACTACATACGTGGGACGGGAACGGGGAGCAGCCCGAAAGCCGTACTACACATATCACCTAAAGCGGCACTCTCAGAAACCCCAGACTCTTTGTGGACAAGATATTAGCTCGTCTCAAAAGTCACTGAGCCGGCAGAGAGAACACTCAGGCTAAAACTATGGCTTTTTTGATGGCTTCATCCAATCTCTTTTCAAAATCTTTTGAAAAGTCGTTGTTAAAACCTTGTTTTGCCAGGCTCTTATCCGATCCTTGCCAAAATATCTCAGCATCGCGCTGTTTAAAAATGTCGGGAAAGCATTCTACTGCCCCCAAAACGGCATTGCGAGTCCATTCAATAAAAACATTTTGGTCTTTAAGCGAATCAGCGACCTTATCACGTAAACTTCGAAGCGTTTTCAAGCTGTGTGAATTTTTGTTTTCCGGGCTGTTTGCAAAGACATAGAACATAAAGGAAGCTGGGTCAAGATAATTGCACATTGTAAATACCCTTTGATTTATTTTTTGAGAATAATTGATTTTCCAGATTCCAGAATTTTCTGTTCTACAATAATGTCAGGCGGTTTTTGTGCAAGCTCTTTTGTGTATTTTTATATTTTTTTGCTGGAATCCCAATTTTTCCAAAACCTGCGTTTCTCAAAGGTGGGACAAGTTACTCCCGTGGGACTTTTGGGACACTTGGGACTTTTATTTTTTGAATAATAAAAAAGCCGCTTAATCGATCAGGATTAAGCGGCTTAAAAATGGTGGGCCCAGCCGGACTCGAACCAGCGACCCGGTGATTATGAGTCACCTGCTCTAACCAACTGAGCTATGAGCCCCGGATATCAGGTAAATATGATATCTGAAACGAAAAAGTCAAGTGTAAGCGCTGAAAAAGCCCAAAAGTCCGCGTTGTTTGTAAGCAGTAAAACTAAATGCACGTATGTAAGCGTGCGTCCCAAAAGTCCCACGTATGTAGTACACGCTTTAGCGTGCTCCCCGTTCCCGTTCCCGTTCCCGTCCCAAAAGTCCCACGTATGTAGTACACGCTTTAGCGTGCTCCCCGTTCCCGTTCCCGTCCCAAAAGTCACACGTATGTAGTACACGCTTTAGCGTGCTCCCCGTTCCCGTTCCCGCACCCGTACCCGTACCCGGCCCTATGCCGGCAAGGATGCCGGCGCTCCGACCCCGCTACACCCGATCGATTCGTCCGATGCGTCCGATGTGTCCGATCGATATGTCCGATTCGTCCGATGCGTCCGATGTGTCCGATCGATATGTCCGATTCGTCCGATGCGTCCGATCGATATGTCCGATTCGTCCGATGCGTCCGATTTATATGCCAGATCGCCATGCCCGACCCCGCCATGAACGCCACCCTGGGTAAAAGCCCCCCCCGAATTCGGCGCCCTGTAGGGGCGCCACAAATCCGCTGGACGGCAGGAAACGGGAGCAGGGAGCACGCTAAAGCCTGTACTACGAACATGGACGGCAGGAAACGGGAACGGGGAGCACGCTAAAGCCTGTACTACGAACATACGCCGGCTAAAGCCGGCGGAGAACAATGCTTTTCAGGCTTAAGTTAAGTTAGCGCCAATAGGCAATGCAACCGGCTCCCCACTCCCATTTTCCGCCATCTGACGGATTTGGGGCATTCCTGCGGGGTGCCGGAGTCCGAGGGCTTTTCCCCAGGCTGACGCTAGTCCTGAGTCCTCGCTTACCCTGAGCTGATAGTAGGCTGCCTTTTAGGGCACCAAATGGACTGAATCTCGGGATAATGAAATCCGGAGGTTGGCGAAAAAAAGAGGGCGTGTTTACCATGTCCGAAAAACAAGGACTCGTAGCCTCGCAGGAGAGAACTGTTTAAAATCTGGCTTTTTGTCAAAGTAAACGCACGTGGCACCGCTTGGGAAAAAATGTTTTCGAGGTAAAAACGGGCCGGAAGAAAAATTTGCGAAGAAAAAGAAGAAAAAACACGGGGAAGAAGTGGTTCCACGCCGAAACGTGCATTTACTTTTGCTATTTACCGTTCACGCTCCCGTCCCAAAAGTCCCATCAGAAGTTCGTTTTCATGTGGCAACCTCGGAATCGACATTGATTGGTTCCGGGCTGAGCAAGCTCAGCCCGGCTTTGGAGCTAGTCTTCGCAGTAGCCCACACCTACATAGTAGGCAAGCGCCTGCTGTGTAGTGTCAACCCGGCCAAACTGGCAGACGATGGGCGCCGAAGCGCTCACTTGCAAGGCGTACTGCGTGAGCGGCGGAATCAGCGCGCCGCCCAGGTCGGCAGGATTGTCCAGACGTATGCTGATCACCCTCTCAGCGGGCACATCGATGATTATGCCCTTGAAAGGCGCCCGGTCGCTAAAGAACACCGACAGCTCTACTTGCACTGCAAGCCCCGAAGGATTGAAGAACATCAGAGCCTCGTGCGCCTCCATAAGGCCATTGTCCACCTTTTCAGGCAGGTAACCGTCAGCAAAATACCAGTTTTTCTTGCCAGCCATGCTTATACCCCCTTTGCCACTAGTTCGCGGATAAAGGGGGTCAGCGAACGCGGCCCCTCGGACGTGATGACAAAACCCTCTTCGATGCGATTGGAGCCAGCCGGGCAGCCCCAGAGCGAGACATCGCTATTGACGCACATATTCTCCTCGAAGAGATAGGTGGCGTTTTCGTCCGGATACGGGCTTTCGGCCTCGGCCAGGCCTATGCCGTGCATGGGCGGATACAAGTCGTACTGGCTCATATTGTGCTTGGCGAAGACCGCCTTCACGGCGCGCACCATCTCTCCGGAAACCACGCCGGCGCGCAGATACTTCTGCTGCAAGTTGGCCGCCTCGAAGAGCACATTCAGGAAGCGCTTCTGCTCATCACTGGCCTTGCCCACCACGAAAGGATACTCTATGGTGGCCACATAGCCCTGGTATTGCACTGCCATGGCCGCCATCAGCATGTCGCCGCTGTGCATAATCTTGTTGGTGGCTCGCCCGATAACCGTCTCAGTGCGTTTTCCGGAGCCAAAGACCATGAAGTTGATATCCTCGGCGCCGGCCATGCGCGCGGCGCCCTCGGCGGCTCCAGCCGCCATGGTCTCGGGATTGCCCTCCACGGCGTACTCCAGCAGCTTTCGGTATCCTTCGCAGGCCTGTCTTCCGGCCTCGGCCAGGCAGGCGATCTCATTGGCGCTTTTGATCATGCGCAGCTTGTAGATAATCGGGGCTGCGTCAACGATCTCCACCTCGCCAGCCGCCTCTTTGATGCGCTCATAGATAGGTGCAGGTATGTCCCAGACCCCCACTATGCCCAGCTTCTTGCCGCCGGCCAAAGCGCCCTGAATAAGGTCGGAAAGCTTGCTGAAGCTGCTCAGAGGGTAGTCGATCTCCTCAGGCACGGTGACACAGGCAAACTCCTTAACATTGCAATAGTTCGACCAAACCGACATCTCGCGGGCATATACCTCGCCCTCCGGCGCGCCTATCAGCGTAGGCTCGCCGGATTTGCCTATCATGCAGACGGCACGCTCGAAGATAGGCCAGAAGTTGCAGACATAGCGCAGGTTCTCCTTGCGATATTCATCGCCGTAAACCAGCACCGCATCCAGCCCCTGCTCCTGCATGGCGGCTTGAAAAGCCTGGATGCGCTCGACAAATTCACTTTTGGGGATGACTGGGTTCATTGTTCTCTTTCTCCTCTAACAGGTCCATACTATATTGGGCAAAGAGCCCGTCACGAATCCAGGGAAGATTTTCATCTGGCAATTCAAGCTTTAGGCGGCGCATAAGGTCCAAGCCCATGACTGCGTTGCCCAGCGGGTTGATGTGCAAGGGGTCGCGCATCAGCAGGCGGTAGAGCCTAACATTGCTCTTGCGCAGGCGTTCCCAGCGCCTGTGGTTGTCGTTAAGCATGTCGCCGGCCACCAGGCGTATGGCCTCGGTATACAAGGCGTAATTATCGGCCCAGCCCGGGCTGGTTTTCTGCAAAGCCTCGATGTCGGCGGAGTAATAGGTTTGAAAAATCACCTCTCCGCCCAGTTGTTCCACCCGGCTGCGCAATTCAGCCAGGTTGCTTTTGGTTTGCTGCAGCTTGACTGCGCGGCTCGGATTGGCGTCATTGATGCCGGCTGTAAGTATAAGCAGGTCAGGGCTAAAGGGGCTTACGTCTCGGTCAAAACGCTGCAGCAGCTCAGCCGTGGTGTGATTGCTGATGCCGGCATTTAGAAACAAAGCCGGGTTGTCGACACTCTGGCGGTCTTGCGTCCAGCGCCGGAATTTATGGGTAAAGCCGATCTGCACGTAGTCAAACCAGTGCGTGCCTACCATAAAGCGTTCGGTGTTGGAGCTGCCCAGCGCCATCACCCGCACCTGCTCGCCGGCGGCAATGCGCTGGAATACCTTAAGCTGGGAAAAATCTTTCATGCTACTCTCTTGCTTACTAGCCTTTAGACTACTTCAAAAAAGATAGGCCGATGCGCAGAAAATGCCTTCGTGTCCAATTTCCCGCCTATTCCACGACTACGGTTTTGATGCGCATCAGCTCGGCGGTCTTCTGCAGTTCTCTCCAGGCATCACCGGCTGCCAAAACCACATGGTGGGCACAGCCCACATTAATCAGCTCCTTGAGGTATTGGCGCACTTCGCTTTTTACCCTGATCATGGCATGCAACTCATTGCAAGGCAGACGGGGATATGCAATGCTTTCTCCGCGGGATATGAGCATTTGATAACTGTCCCCCAAATTTAAAAAATGCCCCATAGTGACTTCGCCGGGCTTGAGGATCAGCTCGTAGTTCAGCCCAGAGCCTTCAAAGCCCCACTCCTCCGGCGAGCCAGTCAAAAGAACCTCGTCGTCGTTTTTTGCCAACTGTGGAGCGCCAATGCCGTGCCCAAGCAGAAACAAGGCGTTATTGGCCAGGTCAAACTGTCCCCACTCCGCCTGGAAAGGCTGATTGCCAGTGAACTTGTATAGCAGGTCCATCATCACCAGGCCGCCTATGTCACCTTCACAGGAGACCATAAAGCCGTCCTCCTCCATCAATTTGGAGGCACCCATGCGGGCCGGAGCGGCGCAAACCTTCTCGATGTAATGCTGGCCGAGAAAACAAAGGCCGTCCAAGTTGAATTTCTTGTAAAGCCGGCGCATGGCCAGCCCCAGACGCAGGGAGGCAAGCACGTCGCTGCTCTTTATATTCTTGCTTTTGAAACGCTTCTCTAGGGCCTCGGCATCCTGCTCGCAGTCTTTTTCACTGGTCTCACGCCAAAGCTCGAGCAGATGCTCGGCTTGTATGGTCATTACTTCCGGGCCAAGAAACCCCTTGACCTTGGAGCGATCAAACTCCAGATCGTACATACCTCTGAAAACATGGCCAATAAGACCGTAGGTGCTGGCACGCAGGGCCTTGACTGCGTTCCCCGCCCGCAGCAGGCTGGCTATTTCCTGGTAGGCGCGCAAGTCGCTGGCCTCAGAGACCACGGTATCGTAGTCCAGCTTCATTTTACGAAAACTGCCCGAGAGCTGGGTTATGGCGATCAAGGCACTGTTGCGCATGGTGGCCACGTAGTCATCTGCCGGATTGACATCATTGCCAGTCTGGCTGTTGAATAATATGATCATGGGCCTTGATGCACACTTGTTGATGGCATGCATGGTGATAAAGTCAGGCAGGTAGGTACCGGCCATGACTACGATGGCCGCAACCTGAGCCTGCCGAAAAAGCTCGCCAGCCTCCTCGGCACGGTCCAGAGTGTCAACCATGCCGGGAAAAACCAGGTCGCATTCCGGCAAGGCCTGAGCCAGGCGCTCCGAGGCGGCCTGTAAATCGGCACGCACCTGATGCTCCAGCTCCGGATACATACGCCAGTACTCGAAATAACCCAAAGCCAAAAAACCAATCTGCGGGCGCCGCCGCGTCGGCTCCCTGGTCAACACATCGCCAAAAATGCCTACCTCGCCGGCGTCAAAACTGGTGATCGGCAGCTTCTCTTCTCTGCTTTTCATCTTTACCTCGTTAACATATAAATCTCAGGTCTCTTCTAAGGACACTAAGACACACTAAGACACACTAAGACACGCTAAGACACACTAAGACACACTAAATGGTTTCAAAAGCTATGTCGGTCATGGTGGCAAACTGCAGTTGTCGCCCCTGCCGCGTGCATTCCTCCTGAGCCATGTCGAAAAGCTCTTCGAGCAAGCGCATGCCTTCGCCGGCGAACACCGGGTTGACATGGCAGAGGGGCACAAAGGGGATCTCCGCTTTCATACACTGCCTCAAGTCATGCCTGGCCAACTCGACGGCTGCCTGGTACTTGTCGGCACTCAGAAACCAGGTGTAGTCGCAGGTCAAAGGCAACATCAGGCCATGCGCCTTGTCGCGCAATTTTTGCCAGCCCGCCCGGTTTATCTCCCTGGGCTGACTCTGCATATTTCCCACTATGTAATCCCAGCCGGTCTCTTGCAAACAATTAGAGCTGTCGTACAAGTAACCCTCCGCCGCCAAAGCCGCAAACATGCCCGGACTTTCCTGCAGGGCCGGCGAGCGAAAACCGCGCGGCGGCGCGCCTAGGACGCGCTCCAGAATCTCTCGTCCCTGGCGCAGCTTGCGCCGACAGTTCTCCAGGCTGTGCTCCTCTGCCAGCTCTGCGGCATTTTCACGGGCATAGCGCTTATTTTCCGCCTCGTGCGGCAAATCCAGCACCATGTCAGGGGGCACTCCCAGTTCAAAGCGATTGTGGCTCAGACCATGCTGGGCAAACTCGTGACCGGCAGCCTGAGCGGACTGGATTAGACTCACATAGTCTCCGGGCATCTCGTCAAGGGGCCTGCCGCTTTCTTCGTCAAGAGGCACAACAAAAAAAGTCGCCGGCAAATTCCTTGCCGCAAAAAAATCCATCAGCCTGCAGAGATTGTCGCGTTCGCACCAGTCGGCCAGGGCGACATCATCAACCGTCATGCCAAAAAAGAATTTTTTCATCCTGTCTCCGGCCTTGTCAGTTAAAAAAATCTTCTGCCTCCTTTATCTTCGTGGGCAGATATGCGCTTTGCTTGAATGCCTCGGCATATTCCACCTGTATGCGCGAGCCATAGTAGCGCGCCCGAGCGCGCATCTCATCCTGCCAGTCATCCAGGTGACCGCCTTCGGCGTCGTAGGCGGCAGCGGCCTGCATCTTGTCTTCAAACTCGGCGGAGACATCGACCAGGTGCGTGGGCTGCGGCAAAAGATCATTGAGTTCGAAATGAAAATATTTTTGAGCAGTCCAAGGCTGGGCGCCAAAGTCGGCGCTACAGTTCCAGCGCGCCTGGTTCCAGGCGTCTATAGACATCTGCGCCATTTGATGATGTTGGAAGTACTCTGCCGGCCAGTGGCCGAAAATAATATCTGGCCGGTGTTTGCGTATGGCTGCGATGCACTGCCGATAAAGTTCGGCGTTCGCTGTCACCTCGAAATCACCGATGTCGAAACATTCCAGGCTATGCACTCCTAACATGGCATGCGCCTTTTCGGCTCCCTCTTTGAAGCGGCGCACAGCGGCAGGACTGCCTCCAGGCTGCGTATAGGCCTCGTCACCGTTGCCAAAGCAAAAAACGCTGACCTGTGCGCCAAACTTCACCAGCTTGCGTATGCTGCCGCCCATGGCAAGCACCGAATCATCAAGGTGAGCAGCTAAAATCAAGACTCTTTTCATCAGGAGGCTCCAAATCAATTTATCGACTAATGATTAAAATATCGCAAAATAAAATGAATACGTCGCATATTTAAGCTTTTTAACCGCAAATTTAGGCTTTAAAACCAGAAATTCGCTGAGATCGCATGAAAAACGCAAACTTTCGGCTCGGACGAAGACGGCTGGCTGTGCCTTCGTGTTTAAAATCCTGCGCAGACCATCTTTTTGGCCCGGCATTTCTTGGCCTTGTATGCCACTGGTCTTGTCGGTGCCTTATACAAAAAACGAAAAACTACCATTATATTATATTTTTAGTTATTTCATGCCAGCAGTATAATTTCATGTCTACACGCAAGCTTATCCATGGTTTCACCCTGATCGAGTTGCTCACCGTTGTCGCCATTATTGCTCTGCTCGCCGCCATGCTTTTGCCGGCGCTGAGCCGTGCTCGCAGCAAGGCACATGACAGCGCCTGCCTGAATATGCTCAGGCAATACGGCCTGGCCACCGCCATGTATAGCATGAGCTGGGACGACTATCTGCCCGATGTGCAGACCTATCTGCAGCCCGAAAGCGGCTTCGTCGAGGCTTTCGCCGCCTCCGCCGGCGGCACACTGCCCGAAAAAATCACCCGCTGCCCGGCGGACGGCAGCACTCAGGCCCTGGGACGGCTGGGCAAGACCAGCATAGGCGGCCAGGAACTCGAGCTGAGCTATGGTGGCAGCGGCAATATTTTGTCAAACTCGCTGAGCGGTCGCAATATGGGCGGCGTCTTTGTCACCGTGCCCGACTTTATCAAAATGGCCGACTCGCGCATCAAGCAGCCCGCCAAGTCATTCACCTGGTGCGACTACCAGGCGCGTGCCGGCGACAGCCATGTGGGCTTCTATCCGGCCTCGCCGCCCGGCGACAGCGACAGCCTCGGCAATATCGCCTTCCGCCACCAGCGCCGCTGCAATGCTGTCTATTTGGACGGCCATGCCGGCTTCGCGCGCATGAACAGCAATATCGCCCTGAGCGACAACGGACATAATCTGGCCCCAGGACAGACCTGGGCCAAACCCAGCAATATGCAATACCCATTCGGACCCAGAGCCGCAAACGCATCCTGGGGAGTGACTGAAAACCCCTCGGTCACATATCAGTAACTACACCGGAAGCCAAGCATGCCCGCCAAACAAGCAACCTTGCACATCGAAAAACTGGTGAAAACCTTTGCTGCCGGCAACCAGCGCATACAAGCACTGCGCGGACTCTCAATGCAAGCCGAGCAAGGCGACTTCATCGCCATTATGGGACCCTCCGGCTCAGGCAAAAGCACACTGCTGCATTGCATCGCCGGCCTCTGTCAAGCCGACGCCGGCAAGATATACCTGGACGGCAAGCTGCTGGCCAATAACAACGACCGCCAGATGAGCGCCCTCAGGCGACGCAAAATCGGCGTTATCTTCCAGTCCTTCAATCTGCTGCCCAACTTGAACATAGGCGACAACATCTGCCTGCCCCTGTATGCCGACGGCAAAAAGGTGGAGCGCGACAAGCTGCACAGCCTGGTCGAACGCCTGGGCATAGCCGACAAGCTCAAGCGACGCCCGGCCAGCCTGAGCGGCGGCGAGCAGCAGCGCGCCGCCATCGCCAGGGCACTGCTCTGCGAACCCAGTCTTATCCTGGCAGACGAGCCTACCGGCAGCCTGGACAGCATAGCCGGAAACCAGTTCTGCGAGCTGCTGCGCCGCCTCTGCGAGGAGGAAAAACGCAGCATCCTGCTGGTCACCCATGAACCGGCAGTCGCGGTCTGGGCCAAAAAAGTCCTGGTTCTGCACGACGGGCAGCAGGTCGGCGAACTTGAGCTGCCCGAACAGATGCCGGCGGCTGAACTAGCCGCCGCATACAGCAAAATGATCGCCTGACCCCTTAGTGTATCTTCGTGTGCCTTTGTGTGTCTTCGTGTCCAAAAAAGAATCAGCAGCCATGTTTTTCCAGTTCAAGCTCGCCCTAGCCCATCTACTTGCCAATCCGGCCCGCGCCCTGCTCACCCTGCTGGGCATGATTGCCGCAGCCACCCTGGCGGCCTGGACGGTGGCCAGCTACGACGGCATGCTCAGTCAGCAGGGCCAAAGCCAAGGCGACGAACAACTGGGCAAGTATGACTTTTTCATCCTGCCCAGCAAGGCCGGCCAGGACAGCGCGCTGCTGACCCCGCAGTATCAGAGCACCGACCCAGTGCTGGAACCCTACTCCTGCAGCGAAGTGAGCCTGCGCAGCCCTAGTGCGCCCGCACGCGGAGGCCGAGGCGGCGCCCCCGCCGTCCCGCCCGCCGAGCTGGTCGCGCCGCCGCCTTTGAAGGGGCTGCCCATAGCCCTGCCCTATCTTATAGGCTGCACTAGCCTCGAAGCGCCGCGGCAGCTCGAGGCCGGCCACTGGCTAAGCCAGGACGAAGCTGCCCTTGCCGAGCTTAAACAGCCCTTTCCCTGCGTGGTCAGCAGCAATCTGGCGAAACGCTTCGGCCTACAGCTGCAAACGGTCTTTGCCGTAGGCTCGCATGCCGGCTCCTTTCTGCTGCAAGTCAGCGGCCTTATCGAGCCTGCCGACAGCAAAAACCACTGGGCACTCTGGCGTAGCCTGGACCCGGCGCTCAGTCCGCCGGGCCTGGACGGCGTCTTTGTCAGCTGGCGCATTGCCGAGCAGGTTGCCGGCGGCAGCCTGCAAGCCAGCTATTTGGCCGGCAATTTGCCCAAGGGCAAGCTGAGCAAGAGCTTCAAGCAAGCTCTACAAGACGAAGGCCTGGTCTTGGCCGACGGCGCCGCCCTGCGTCGCGCCGCCAAAAAACTGCAGCGTTCCGACACCCGTCTGCGCCTGCAGAGCTGGACGGCCTCCGGGCTGTCCATGCTTATCGCCTTTTTTATTATTTTCACCAGCCTTAGCATGGGTGTGGAGGAGCGCATCCGCCAATACGCCCTGCTGCGCTCGGTGGCACTGACACGCCGCCAATTGGTATTCAGCATACTCTGCGAGAGTCTGCTGTTTGCGCTTATCGGCTGGCTGGGGGGGCTTTTGGCCGGCGGGCTTTTGCTCAGATATTTCTCCGCCTCCCCCATTCTTCAAAGCCCCATGCAACGCGGCGAGGCACTGCGTCTGATCGGCTACAACACGGTGTGGCTGACGGCGCTGTGCAGCATCCTGGGCGCGCTGGGCGCCGCCGCCCTGCCGGCCTGGCGGGCGGCAAAAAGAGACATACTCGAGTCCCTGCAGCCCAGTTCCCTGCAGGAACGCCGCCAGGTCTCCTTCAAGGTCTGCATCATAGGCCTGCTTTTGCCGCTTTTGCAAATTTGGATCATTACCCAGCCCGGCCTGGCTGAGATGAGCCGGGTAAAGCTCTACAGCCTGCTGGGCTGCCCGGTCACTGCCCTGGGCTTTGTGCTGGCTGCGCCCTTCTTTCTGCTTGCAGTCAATTATATTTTCTCTCCGCTGCTAGCGTTTCTGTTTCGTCTGCCCCTGCCTTTTCTGCGTTCGCAGCTCGATGCCAATCTCTGGCGCAGCAGCGGCACAGTGGTGGCCCTTAGCCTGGGATTGGGTTTTTATATGATGATCCTCATCTGGAGCGCCTCCCTGCTCAAGCCCTTTTTGCCCGGCGATTGGCTGCCTGAACTTTTTGCCAGCGTAGCGCCCGGTGGACTGCAGGAGAGCGACTTTGACCTGGTCAAAGAGCTGCCGGGGCTGGAGGCGCAGGCCTGCCTGCCGGTCTATGTCGAGCAGTGCCAGCTGGCCGAGGACCTCACTGGCAGCGCTCTACGCCAGAATGTGGTGCGGCAAAATAACGTCACCATGATGGGAATGCCGGTGCAGGAGGCCTACGGCGGAAAACAGCCGCTGCTGCCCTTCGAGTTTTTAAGCGATAAGCAAAGCGCACTGCAGAAACTGGCCAGCCCGGGTAACTACTGCCTGCTGCCCTCCTTTTTTGCCGAGCTGGCCGGCCTGGCGGTAGGAGACAGCTTTGGCCTGGTCTCACCGGGCGACCCGAAAAATATCCAGCGCTATGAGGTCGCAGGGCTGATCCGGCTCAACGGCTGGCATTGGTTCTCGAAATTCTCCGGCACAAGGCGGCACTACACCCGCACTGCCGCCATCATCTTCTGCTCGGAGCAAAGCCTGCGACAAAGCTTTAACCTGCAACGCATCAATTATTTCTGGAGCCAAATCAAGCCGGACTTCGAGGAAAAGCAATTTATGCGCGCCTTGCAGCAGCTTGCTGACAGCCAGGCCGGACAGAGCTTTCAGGTCAGCGGCAAAGGCCAGGCCATCGTGGGCAAGCAGAGCCTGAAGCTGACACTCAAGTCGGCCCTGCACAGCTCCATCATGGCGCGCACCGAGCAGATACTCAGCGGCATGCTGCGCATGCCCAAGCTGCTGCTCTGGATCATGTCCCTGGCAGTGGCCAATACGGCGCTGGCCTCGATTCGCGTGCGACGCCTGGAGATAGGCCTGATGCGCGCCCTGGGCCTGGACCGCTGGGGACTGATGCGCCTGCTGCTGGCAGAAACCCTGCTGATTGCGCTCTCCAGCATCAGCCTGAGCCTGGCATACGGCCTCTACTCCGGACTGTGCAGCGCCCAAATGGCCACCCATATCGGCTTCTTCGGAGGCATGGGCTGGAATTTCGTCGTGCCCTGGAGCCGTATCTGGCAAGGCAGCCTGCTGATGTTCCTGGTCTGCTTCGTAGCCGCCATCATTCCGGCACTGCTGGCACTGCGGCCAAAACCATTGGAACTCATACAGACAGAGTGAAGCGTAGTGTTTTTGGACACGAAGAGACACGAAGGGACACGAAGGAACACGAAGCTTAAAACAGCTCGCTTCTTTGTCTTAATACATTTTTATAATAGTCAAGCAATTCGGCCTTCGAGATCAGGCCCAGATATTTTCCCTGGTCGCAGACCGGCAGATGCCAGCTATTTTCCTGGTCAAAGAGCCTGCTTGCCTCGACCAGGCTGTCCTCCGGGCTGAGGGCCGGCTCGGGCGGACTCATCAGGTCTCGGGCCAGCACCAGGTCATAGATGCTTTGTTTGAAGAAGAAGGGCCTCACCTGCTCTTCGCGTATCATGCCCACGATCTGCTGCTCCTTATTCAGCACCGGAAATATATTCTGCCTGGTGTCCAGCATGATTTCGAGTAAGCTGCGCAGGGTCTGACGCTCGGACAGGGAGACAAAGTCGCGGCGCATCAGCTCGCCTATGCGCACATTGCTCAGCAGTGCGGACTCTTCCTGCAGCTCTGCAATGCCGCCCTTCTGCGCAATGATGGACTTATACAAATTGTGTCCGGCCAAATTACGGCTGACAAAGCTGGACAGCGAGCTGACTATCATCAGGGGTATAAGCAGCTCGAAACCGCCGGTTAGCTCGGCAACAAGGAAGATACCGGTGAGCGGCGCATGCATGACCCCGGCCAAAATGCCGCCCATGCCGGCGCAGATAAAGGGCACCGGCGTGCTTACTCTGGCGCCCAGGCGCAGGGAAAGCTCATAGGCGAAATAGCCCAGCAGCGCACCGCAAAACAGCGAAGGACCGAAGATACCGCCGTCCCCGCCGCTTTCTACGCTTAGGGTGGAGACTATGGGCTTGAGTAGAAAAAGCAGAGGCAGCAGAGCCAGCCAGAGCGCTGGATGCCGTAAAAATGGCGGCAGCGCGCTGCGCAGCAGGCTGTCGCCTTGGTTGCCGGCCAGCTCGATGATATGCTTGTAGCCCTCGCCCATAAGCACCGGAAACAGCAGAAAGAAGACATACAGCAGGGCTGCTCCGAGCAGCGCCTTTAGCCAGAGCGAGCGCAGAGCCTCCATTTTCCTGCCTATAGACAAAGACACCTTGATGATATACGCCGATACTATGCCGCAGGCCAGGCCTATCAGCAGGTAGTAATGCAGATTGAACAGGTTCCATTGCGTGCCCTGGGTCTGCATGAAATGCTGTCCGCTTTGCAAGAGCCGCGCCAAAACCGCCGCTGTGGCTGCCGAGAGCAATAGCGGCACCAGAGCGGAGAGCGAGAAGGCCGGCAGCAGTATCTCGCAGGCGAAGAGCGTGCCGGCCAGCGGGCTGTCAAAGACCGCCGCTATGCCTGCCGCTCCACCGCAGGCCAAAAGCAGGATGCGGCTTTCGCGTCCCAGCCTGAAGAATTTGGCCACATTTGCGCCTATGGCCGAGCCGGTGAGCGCGCTGGGTGCCTCGAGACCGGCCGAGCCGCCCAGGCCCACCGCCACCGCGCTGGTGAATATATGCGCATAGGTATGATAAAAGGGCAGTTCGGCATTGCCGCGCCCGCTCTGTATAACGCTGTCCAGCCCCTTCACGTAGCTTTGCCGACGCAGCACAAAGCGCACAAAGAGCAGGCAGAGCAGTATGCCCAAAGCTGGAAAAGCCGGCAGCAGCCAATAGCGCAAGACCCCCTGCCCGGCCAGCAGTGGCGGCAACCGGGCTATGCCATGGCAGAGGTTTTTCATCGCCAAAGCCGCCAGCGCACTGACCAAACCGACCAGGATGCTGAGCGCAAAAATCAGCCCCTTGCCGCCAAATAAACGTGAATGAAGCAATATCCGCAAAGTTACCTAAACCTCGTCAAAAACTTCGTGTGCCTTCGTGTGTCTTAGACCCCGTCCAAAAAGCCTACCGGGCAGGATTTTGGACACTAAGACACACTAAAACACACGAAGATACACCAAGTCGTATTCGTTTAAAATTAGAATTCAGCAGGAAATTTGTGTTTTTCATGCAATTTCATTGAGTTTTCTTGTTTTGTCAGGTTCACTTTTCCCAACAAACCAAAACAGGCAAGCGGCTTATGCGGCGCCGCATAAGCCCTTAGTGTGCCTTCGTGTCCCTTCGTGTGTCTTCGTGTCCTCCCCCCTTCGTGTGTCTTTGTGTCCTCCCCCCTTCGTGTCCAACATATTCACAGCATACCGAAGCCATTATCCAGTGTGAATATTTGTTCAAATGGAATTGCTGCGGCACCCAGGGCTGCGGCTTCGGCGCCGAACTGCGATATTTCCAGGCGCACGCGGTTCAGGCACGAGGGCAGTGCGGCCTCTTGCAGTCCCAGCATAAGGGCCGGCATTAGCACTTTATCGAATCTGGTCAGGTTGCCATGCAGTACCAGGAGCGGCGGGCATAGTATGTTCACCAGCGGTGCCAGTCCGCGCCCCAGGCTATGTCCGGCTTCTTGCAGCAGGGTCAGGGCCTCGGCGTTGAGTTCTTCAGTCTGCAGTTCACGCAGGCTGTGCAGCGTATGCGGCAACACCCGGCTCAGTTCCTGGCAGAGTCTCTGTTCGGAGACATATGCCTCCAGGCAGCCTCGGTTTCCGCAGGCGCAGGTTCGGCCTTCCGGCTCTATTTGGACGTGTCCTATTTCTCCGGCATAGCTGCCGCCGTGCAGGCGTCTTTCGGCCACGATGCCTGCGCCTATGCCTATGCCCAGGTCTATGGCGACAAAGGAGGCCTGTTTGCGTCCCAGTCCGAACCAAAGCTCAGCCAGGGCCTTGGCGCGCGAGCTTTCCTCGATAAACAGCGGCAGCGGCAGGGTTTCGGGCAGGAGCAGCTGCGGGGCCAGGCCGTCCAGGGCGGGCAGATTAACCGAGCGCAATATCCTGCCGGCCTCGAAATCGAGCACGCCGGGCAGTACCAGGCCTATGGCGCCAGGCGCTACGGCGAGGTCGGCTGAAAGCCGCCTATAGACCTGCAGCAGGCAGCCCCTGATGTCCTCGAGTCCGGCAGGCAGGGCAAAAGAGCGGCTTTGCTGTGAAAGTATCTCTCCGTGCAGATTAATCAGCACGCCCTGCACCAGGTTTTCGGAGAGATACAGTCCCAGAAAGAGATGCTTCTCGCGGTCCAATGCCAGCAGGGTGCCGGGTCGCCCGCGCCTTTTTGCCTGTATGCCCACTTCGCAGAGCCAGTCTGCGGCGATCAGCTCGGAGACCAGGTTGGTGATGCTCTTGCGGTCCAGGCTGAGGGCATCGGCGATCGCCGCCCGGGACTGAGCCGCAGTGGCGCGTATATGCGCCAGGATGCGGCTCTTGTTCAACTGCTTTAAATCGCTTTGATTGGCCATGAAAATGCCTGAAAAAAAAAGAGGCCGCTGGGCGGACGTAGCCCTGCGGAGCCATATGGTTTCAGGGCATGGCCCCCAGCCATAGCTCGCAGACCCCGGTCACCAGCATCTGCGCCGCAATGGCGCTGAGTATAAGCCCGGTGATCTTGCTGAGCACCGCAATGCGGGAACGCCCCACAAACTCCTCGAGGCGGACGGAATAATATAACATAAACCCGATTGTGGCCGAGGCCGCCACAATGGCCAAAATCGAGATCAGCTTCTGCGTCCAAAGCACAGTGTCCATGCCGGAGACCATTAAGGCGCCCAGGGTGGCCGGCCCGGCAGTGACCGGCACCGCCAAGGGTACCAGGGCCAGCTCGGAGAGGCTCCCAGAACTAGCCTGCTTCTTTTGCTGTTCACCGTAAACAAGGCTGATCGCGCTAAGCATCAGCAAAACGCCCGAACCAGCCCGGAAGGCAGCCACCGTTATGCCAAAAGCCTGCATGATCCAAACGCCAAAACCAAATATAAGCAGACAGACAGCGGCCGCATTGCAGGCAATGGAAAGCGCCAGGCGATGGCGCTCAACCAAAGTCTCATCGCGGGTTAGTGACAGAAAACTGCCAAGCACAAAAAATGGCGTGAAAAGAAAAAATAAACGCAGATAAAAAGCCAGAAAAAAATGCAGGCCGGAAAAAAATTCTGACATCGAAGCATACCCAGTGGAATAGGGGGAGGGGGGAGGACACGAAGGGACACTAAGAGACACTAAGGGGGAACGGGTTCGGGGAGCCGGCAAGGATGCCGGCGATCCCAGGGCGGGGAGCCGGCAAGGATGCCGGCGATCCCAGGGCGGGGAGCCGGCAAGGATGCCGGCGATCCCAGGGCGGGGAGCCGGCAAGGATGCCGGCGATCCCAGGGCGGGGAGCCGGATATTTTTTACAAAAAAATGCCCCGGCGGCTTATGGCCGGCGGGGCAATGGTTTAACTCATCTTAACGATGATACTATGACTTAGTAGCTGTCGTTGGTGAAGCTGAGTTTGACCTTGGCGACATCTTTTACACTTTTCCAAACATCAAAGCCTTCCACGTGTCCATCAAGCATCAAGACGTTGAAACGCGCGCCGTGACGGTTGGCGATATAATGAGCAGCTTCTTTATCTTCAGAGATTGAATCACCGACTTTAATGGGATTACCTCGATTATCCTCATCATACAGCGCATAAGGATAGCTAACATCAATGCCACCGCCGTCAGCATACATCAAAGTAGTGGTCGGGCTTGTAGCACTGGTCAAAATCTGGGCAACTTCGTTCAGAGGAGTTCCATAAAGAACTGTATCACTAGCAGTAGGAACACCATTAATGCCATAGGAAATGCCATTTTGCCAAGCTTGATCTACTCCAAATCCCCATGGGTCGGCCTGTGCCGGACAGTTAAAGCATTTATCATTTTTAACATAGGCATTTAAGCGAACCCACCAATTGGTTTTCAGATAGATGTTAGCCGTCGTCGCATCATCACGGTACGGGGGCAGGTTATCGTTCTTGTCGCCGGCGTACATATGCGCGCCCAGGCCGATCTGTTTCAGGTTGTTGGTACAGGAGGTGGTCTGCGCCTTTTCCTTGGCCTTGGCCAGGGCCGGAAGCAGCATGGCCGCCAGGATCGCTATGATCGCGATCACGACCAGCAGCTCAATTAAAGTAAACAATGTGTTCTTTTTCATGGTGGTTTCCTTTATGTTAGAAGTTTAGTTGTGTGACTTTAGTTCTCGTCGATTCCGTCGTCGCTATCTGACAGTACCGCCTCCCATACCAGCTGCACACGGTCAGTGACCCAGAGATTCTTTGTGGTGGTGTCATTTTCAGTCGTGCTTGTAAAGTTAATGCGCAAGTCCTCAACGTGCCCATCAGCCATACAGATATTCAAGCCGTTGCCATGCCGGGCGGAAACGCGGTTCTTGGCTTCTGCCACTGTAGGCTTCAGACTAGTGACAAAGCTGGATTCGCCGTTTTCTCCACCGGTAATTGAGCCGGCATCGGAGACCATCAGAGTTTTCGAGGGACGAGCGGCCTTGGAAATCACCATGTAGCTGACCTTGCTATTACCATTGATGCCATAGGAAAGACCCTCGGTGAATGCGGTGTATCTTTTGGGATCGTCCTCATCGTTTGCAGCAATATGGGCTCCTTTGTGGGAGTCACAAAGCTTATTGGTATCAGCCGGGCAAATAAAGGATTTTTCGTTAGAGACATAGTCGTTGAAGGCAAACCACCAGGGTGTGACAGAGCCTGTTTCGTAGTCGATGCCACCGGAGCTGCCCACATAAGGCAAGCGGTCGCGGCTGCGCTCGGCATACATGAAGGCACCGGTGCCGATTTGCTTGAGGTTGTTGACGCAGGAGGCGTTGCGGGCTCTTTCGCGCGCCTTCGACAGCGCCGGCAGCAGCATGGCCGCCAGGATGGCGATGATCGCGATCACGACCAGCAGTTCAATTAAGGTAAAAACGGTTCTTTTCTTCATTGCAAATTCTCCTTTTTGCTAATATAATGAAACCAAAAAAGCCGGGTTTCAAACTAGAACAACTGCGTTCTATGCTAATTATAGGCCCAAACAAAAGCAAACTCAAGCCCATCAGCCAAATTTTCCTAATCTTTCCGCCAAACCAGGCAATAATCATATATCCCCTTCGTGTGCCTTAGTGTATCTTAGAGCGCGTCCAAAAAGGGTGTGGCATAGTAGCGCCTCTACGAGGCGCCAGTTTTGATGGTTGCCTGCACCCCAGGCTGAAGCCTGGGGTTAAGCATGGTTATGCGCCTACGGCGCAAGGAGATATGATGTTTTGTGACAAATTGTGCCAAAGGACAAAACGGCTCGTTTTTGCAGCAGAATTCAGCTGATGATTTTGATTTTGCCAGCAGGATTGACCCTGGTTGGTTATCCACAAAAGTAAATTTCTCCTGAAAACACAGTTTTTGGAAGAAATTCTAATTCTTCTCTGAGATTCAGTCACATGGTGCCCCGAAGGGGCAACCTAATGAAGCCCAGGGTGAGCGAGGCCGCAGGCCGAGCGACACCCTGGGTAACCCCCCCCCCGAATCCGGCGCCCTGTAGGGGCGCCACTAACGGCCTCTCGGCGTTATGACCTTTTTGGACGGGGTGTATCTTCGTGTGTCTTCGTGTCCAAAAAACGCTGTTTTTGCCGGGGTCAGTTTTCCTCACAGGCTTGCAAGTTTTCATTTATGCTTTAGTTTAGAACAATTGCGTTTTTTCATTATATTTGGAGCAAACGGAGGTTCTTGTCATGTATGTCTTGATCATTTTGGCGGTCTTGTCGGCTCTTTTGCTGGCCTGGGCGAATTTTTGCAGCGTGAGCGCCGCCGAACCAGGCAACGAGCTCATGTGCCAGATAGCCGCGGCCATCAAGGAGGGCGCCAATGTCTTTATGCGCCTGCAGTATCGCGCCATCGTCTTCATCGCCGCCATTATCTTCGTCTTTATATTGCTGCTGGTCTCCTGGCAGGCCGGTCTCGCCTTCCTTATCGGCTGCACCATGAGCGGCACGGCCGGCGCCATAGGGATGCATACCGCCACTCTGGCCAATGTGCGTGTCTCAAACCGGGCGCGCGAGACCGAAAGCCTGAGCCAGACCCTGAAGCTGGCCTTCACCGGCGGCAGCGTCATGGGGCTGGCGGTGGCCGCCTTCGCCCTGCTGGGCCTGGGCATAGTATACTTCGTCTTCGGAAAACTGGGCGGGCAGTTCTCCCCCGAGCAGATCACGCTGCGCAACAACTGGCTGGGCATACCCGGCATCATGGACATACCCTTCACCATGACGGTCTCCTCATACGCCCTGGGCTGCTCGCTGATCGCCATGTTCAACCGCGTGGGCGGCGGCATCTATACCAAGGCCGCCGACATGGGCGCCGACCTGGTGGGCAAGATGGAGGCCGGCATCCCCGAGGACGACCCGCGCAACCCGGCAACCATAGCCGACAACGTGGGCGACAACGTGGGCGACGTGGCCGGACTAGGTTCGGACCTGCTGGAAAGCTTCGTCGGCGCCACCGTCTCCGGCGTTATCCTGGCCTGCTACCTATTCTATATATACCGCGGCAGCGCCAAGGAGATTTCCCCGGAGCTTCTACAGGACCTTATCAGCCTGCCGGTGGTCTTTGCCGCCCTGGGCCTGCTCTCCTGCGTGCTGGGCATAGGCTATATGCGCATCAAGCGCATCTCCGACCAGCCGCACCAGGAGCTTAACAGCGTCACCTGGCTATCCTCCGGACTGACCGTGCTGCTTTGCGGACTGGCCAGCCACTTTATCTTCAAGGGTCAGGACCTGGCCTTTCTGGGCTTCAAGCTGGGGGCCTACTCGCCCTGGCTCTGCGCCGTCTCCGGCATTGCCAGCGGCGTCTACATCGGGCATCTGGCCGAGCGTTACACCAGCTACGACTACAAGCCCACCATGAGCGTGGCCGAGGCCTCGAAGGAGGGCGCGGCGCTGACCATCACTCAGGGCATGGCCAGCGGCATGAAGTCGGTAGCTCCGCCGGTCTTTGTGCTGGCACTGGCCATTATCGTCTCAAACGCCCTGGCCGGCCTGTACGGCGTGGCCCTGGCCGCCATAGGCATGCTTTCATTTGTGGCAGTGACCGTGTCGGTGGATACCTACGGACCAATCGCTGACAACGCCGGCGGCATCAGTGAGATGGCCAAGCTCAACCACAAGGTGCGCGAGATCACCGACAGTCTGGACGCGGTGGGCAACACCACCGCCGCCATGGGCAAGGGCTTCGCCATAGGCAGCGCGGCGCTGGCGGCGCTCTCGCTCTTCGCCTCCTACGTCTATGCGCAGGCCGGCGAGGCGGCCCGCGAGCCTGGCTTCCAGCTAGTGCTCAACATGATCAACACGCTGACTTTGTCCGGCGCAGTGGTCGGCGCCGCCCTGCCCTACTTTTTCTCCGGCATGCTTATCGAGTCGGTGGCGGCCACTGCCCGCAAGATGGTGCAGGAGGTGCGCCGGCAGTTCCAGAGCGATCCGGGCATCATCGCAGGCAGCAGCGAGCCGGACTACAAGGGCTGCATCAGCATCTCCTCACAGGGAGCACTGCATGAGATGAAGGCCCCGGCACTAATCGCGGTGGCCTCGCCGCTGGTCTTCGGCTTTATCTTCGGAGCCGAGTTTGTCGGCGGCCTGCTTATCGGCACCACGCTGTCAGCCATACTGCTGGCCCTCTACACCGCCAATGCCGGCGGCGCCTGGGACAATGCCAAGAAATACATAGAAAACGGGCATCTGGGCGGCAAAGGCTCCGAGGCGCACAAGGCCGCCGTGGTCGGAGACACGGTCGGAGACCCGCTGAAGGACACCGTTGGCCCATCGCTGGACATACTCATCAAGATCATGGCGGTGATCTCGCTGATCTCGGTGGCTATCTTCAACAAGTACAATCTCTACGCCTGGATAAACAGCATGATGGACTGAGGCTGACACCAGGGCGGCATAATGCTTTTCATTGCTCATATGCACTTAAACACTCAAGCCAAGGAGGCGATTATGCAGCGCAATTATTATCTCAGCGTTTTTCCCATGGAGGCCTTGATCGCCTCCCAGCTCGAACCGGCGGCCTTTGCCTCCTATATGGCGATAGGCGCGCGCAAAGGCTCCGCCGAGGCTCTGATTTTCATCCGGCTTACCGGCGAGGCCGGGCCTTTTGCCTGGAAGGAGGCCGAGAAGCACTGTTGCAAACAGGATGACGGGCAGCCCAAACACTCGTTCTACCTGTCTATCTACCGCGTGCTGGAAAATATGCCGCTGTCGGCCCTAGGCTCGCTCTACCTGACGACACGGGACGGGCGCTGCCTCGAACTCGAACAGGGTCAGTGGCAGGACGAACAGCTGCCCAACTGGCAGGGCTACGGGCTATACAAGGAACTTTGCCCCATTATGCCGCTGGTGGTCAGCAACCTGAAACCGGCAGACTTCGCCGCCTATATGACTAGCGCTGACACCAGAACCAACGTGCCCAGCCTGCTCTTCTGCGACTTCAAGCTGCCCGCCGACCTGAAAAACCTGGGCGCCGAAGACAACGGCGGACGTGTCTATAACGAGCATATCCCGCATCTGCTTAACTGCCTCGAGCAAATCCAGAAAGAGCCGGACAAATACACCAAGATCGTGGACCGCACCTACTTCAACCGCTGCCCTTACGGGCTGATTGACCAGGGCCTGTTTCTCGGGCGCGGCGAGGAGCTGCGCTTCTGGCCCATGCCCGGCCTGCAGCAAATCAAGGAAGAGTCCTACGACTGGGGCAGGTCCGCAAACATACTCTGAGCCTGTTTGGAATTATGAAAAACAAATTGTTAAACTTTGCTGAGCAGATTCGCTTTCTTGCTATACAGTATATTCGGGTTTTTCTTGTACATACTGACCAGAAACAACTCAACTTGACAATTTAGATTTCCATAGTTCCAAGCATGACATAGGGTGCAGCAGTAATACACGGCACGGTGTCAGCACACATGACACAGTACCAGTATCAGCACACGGCAGGACACTGGCGCACCTCAGAACATGGCGCTTCGCGCCACTGCCGGCCAGATTAAAAGAGGCGCTTCGCGCCCCCGCCAGCAAGACATAAACCGCCCCAAGCTGCGTATCCAACACAACAAATCACATAAAAATACCACATCAGTATTGCGCACCGGTACTAAGGAACTCTGAAAAAATAATTTGTTAAACTTTGCTGGCAGATTCGTTTTCTTTCTATATAGCATATTCGGGGTTTTCTTGTACAAACTAACCAGAAACAGCTCAACTTGACAATTTAAATTTCCATAGTTTCTTAGCTCACCAAGACACACCAACCGATTCGTCCGATTCGTCCGATTCGTCGTCCCACAGGTCCCACCGTCCCACAAAAAAGCCCGCCGGTTTTGTGCCGGCGGGCTTTTTTATTTGCGTCTTTAGTTGCTATTACAGGTCCAGCATGGCATGCAGGTCTGAGGCTGCCTCTTTTTCCTCGAGTCCCTCGGCGTATTCGAGCTTAACATTCTGCACCTTCTGGTAGCCGGTACCCGCCGGTATGAGATGTCCCATGATGACATTCTCTTTAAAGCCGTGCAGGTTATCGACCTTGCCCAGGGTAGCGGCCTCGGTAAGTATGCGCGTCGTATCCTGGAATGAGGCCGCCGAGATAAAGCTATCGGTGGCCAGGCTGGCCTTGGTGATGCCCAGCAGTATCTGCTCGGCGGTGGCCGGCTCGCCGCCCTCGTCGAGCACGCGCTTGTTTTCCTCGTTGTACTCGCGCTTGTCGACCACCTCATTGTAGAGGAAGCGGCTGTTGCCTGGGCTGCTGATACGCACGCGGCGCATCATCTGGCGCACGATGATCTCGATGTGCTTGTCGTTGATCTCGACGCCTTGCAGGCGGTAGACCTGCTGCACCTCGTTCACCAGGTACTCTTGCAGCTCGCGCGGACCGCAAATCTCCAGCATCTCATGCAACACGGCGGCACCGTCGGTAAGCGGTGCACCCTTTTGCACGTAGTCGTTGTCAAAGACGATGATATTCTTGCCCGGCGGTATCTGATGGTCCACCTCGGAGCCATTTTCCAGGTCGGTGATAATGATCATGGTCTTGCTTTTATTGCGCCGGTCTATGCGCACGATGCCGTCGATCTTGGCGATCTCGGCGGCCTCTTTGGGGCGGCGCGCCTCGAAAAGCTCGGCCACACGCGGCAGACCGCCGGTGATGTCCTTGGTACGCGAGGCCTGGCGCGGAGTCTTGGCCAGTATCTGGCCGCTTTTCACCTTGCTGCCCTCGCCGACCACGATATGGGCGTCGGCCTGCAGGCGGTGATAGTCCAAAGCCTCCTTCTCGGAACCCTTGGCGGCGTCCTCGGGCATGACCAGCAGGGCAGGCAGCAAATCGTCGCTGTGTTCGAGCACAATGATCTCCTCCTGGCCGCTTTCGGCGTTGATCTCGCGCTTCATGGTGACGCCCTCGATAAGGTCGCGATATTCAATGATACCGGCGTTATGGCTGATAATGGGGATATTGTAGGGGTCCCAATGGATAAACTCCTCGTCGACCTTCACCAGCTCGCCCTCGTCCTTCTCGAGAATAGAGCCTTGATACAAGTCGTATGACTCCAGCTCGAGTCCGTCCTTGTTCTTTAGAATGGCTCGACCGTTGGTGGAGAGCACGATCAGGTTGCCGTCCTCGGTAGGCACCGGGTGTGCCTCCTGGTAGCTGACATAGCCCTCCTGTCCGGCCTTGTATGACTTCTGGTTGAAGGTGGCTGTGGCGGTGCCGCCAAAGTGGAAGGTACGCATGGTAAGCTGCGTGCCCGGCTCGCCAATGGACTGCGCCGCGATAATGCCCAGGGCGTCGCCCTCGTCAGGCATTTCGCCGGTGGCCAGGTTGCGTCCGTAGCATTTACAGCAGACCCCGCCTTCGCTCTCACAGGTGAGCACGGAGCGTATATGCACGCGGTCTATGCCCATGCCGGCGATGCGACGGGCGCTTTCGGTGCTGAACTCCTCGTCGGCGTCCACAATCACCTTGCCGTTGCGCGGGTCCAGGATGGCGTTGACGCTCACCCTGCCGGCGATGCGCTCATCCAGCGGCACTGTGTCCTTGTTGCCTTCGCGCAGGGCGCGCACCCAGATGCCGTTAGTGGTACCGCAGTCCTGCTCGACGCAGATAACGTCGTGGGCCACATCGACCAGGCGGCGGGTCATATAACCGGAGTCAGCGGTCTTCAGGGCGGTGTCAGCCAAGCCTTTACGCGCACCGTGTGTGCTGATAAAGTATTCGAGAACAGTGAGGCCTTCGCGGAAATTGGAGATAATCGGGTTTTCAATGATCTCGCCGGAGGGTTTGGCCATCAGGCCGCGCATGCCGCCCAGCTGGCGTATCTGGTCGCGGCTGCCGCGCGCGCCGGAGTCGAGCATGGCCCAGATAGGGTTGATCTCGCTGCGCCCGTCATTATTCTCCAGCGTGCCGGCCAGGCTCAAGGCCAGCATATTGCTGGTCTCGGTCCAGACATCGATGCATTTGCTGTAGCGTTCCTTTTCGGTGATCGCTCCGACCCGGTGCTGTTCGCGGATAGTGGCGATCTCGTCCTGCGCCGCGGCGATGCGCTCGGGCTTCTCTCGGGGCACGATCATGTCTTGGATGCCGATGGAGAATCCGGCCTTGGTGGCATACTCGTAGCCCAGGTCCTTCAGCTTGTCGAGCACACCGATTAGCGCCTCGCGCCCGGCGGTCTCATAGCAGTCCTTGATCATGCGACCCAGCTCCTTCTTGCTGGCGCTGGCGTTCCAGAAGCCCATCATCTCCGGCCAAATCTCATGAAAGATGCATCTGCCGGCGGTGGTGACCAGGAAGCGCTCGTCCTTATAGGCCTTGGACCAGGGCGCCTGGCTCTCAAAGTAGGGGTTGCGCAAGTGGAAAAAGTCGTGTATGTGGATAACCTTGTTTTCCAAAGCCTGCAAGACTTCGAAGTAGTTGTTGAACCAGCGCTGCCCCCGAGGGCCGGCCTGCAGGAAGCGCTCCTTTCTAGACTTGCTCTCGTAACAGAGGTAATAGACCCCCAGGGTGATGTCCTGGCTGGGTGTGGTCACCGGACGCCCGCTGGCCGGCGAGAAGATATTGTTGGGGGCCAGCATAATCAGCTTGGCCTCCAGCTGAGCCTCGTTGGACAGGGGCACGTGCACGGCCATCTGGTCACCGTCAAAGTCGGCGTTGAAGGCGGCGCAGACCAGGGGGTGCAGGCGTATGGCCTGACCCTCGATAAGCACCGGGTCAAAAGCCTGGATGCTGAGGCGATGCAGAGTGGGCGCGCGGTTGAGCAGTATGGGGTGCCCCTTGCTGACCTCGTCGAGAATGTCCCAGACCTCGCGGCGCCTCTGCTCGATCCATTTCTTGGCGTTTCGGACCGTGTAGACGTAGCCCTGCTCCTTCAGGCGACGGATAATAAAAGGCTCGAAAAGCACCAGAGCCATCTCCTTGGGGAGGCCGCACTGATTGATCTTCAGCTCCGGACCCACCACGATGACCGAACGCCCGGAGTAGTCAACGCGCTTGCCCAGCAGGTTCTGGCGGAAGCGGCCTTGCTTGCCCTTCAGCATGTCGGCCAGCGACTTAAGCGGACGGTTGCCAGTGCCGGTGACGGCGCGGCCATGCCTGCCGTTGTCCAGCAAGGCGTCCACCGCCTCCTGCAGCATGCGTTTCTCGTTGCGTATGATGACTTCCGGAGTGTGCATGGCCAGCAGGTTGCGCAGGCGGTTGTTGCGATTGATGACGCGGCGGTAAAGGTCATTCAGGTCAGAGGTGGCAAAACGCCCGCCCTCTATGGGGACCAGGGGTCTGAGGTCGGGCGGCAACACTGGCAGCACATGCAGGATCATCCAGCGCGGGTCCATTTTATTTTCGCTAAAGCCCTCGAGCAGGCGCACTCTTTTGGCGGTGCGCTTGCGCAGAGCCTTGCTTTTACTGGTTACCAACTGTTCGTTAAGCTCGATAAGCAGCCCTTCCAGGTCCATTTTGCCCAAAAGCTCCTCGATTGCCTCCGCTCCTATGCCCACCCTGAAGGAGTCTCCGAAGACCTGGCGGTTCTCCTCTAGCTCCTTGTCACTGAGCAGTTCTTTTTCCTTAAGGCTGGTATCGCCCGGGTCTATGACTATCCAGGCCTCATAGTAGAGCACCTGTTCGAGTGCCTTCTGTGTCATGTCCAGCAGCAGTCCCATGCGGCTGGGGGCGCATTTATAGAACCAGACATGGGAGACCGGCACGGCCAGCTCGAGATGCCCCATGCGCTCGCGCCTCACCCTCGAATTGGTCACCTCCACGCCGCAGCGGTCGCATACTATGCCCTTGTGTTTGGCGCCCTGCTTGTATTTACCGCAGCTGCACTCCCAGTCGTGCTGCGGGCCGAAGATGCGCTCGCAGAAAAGGCCGCCCTTTTCCGGCTTGTAGGAGCGGTAGTTGATGGTCTCCGGGGTTTTCACCTCGCCAAAACTCCAGGAGCGTATGCTGTCCGGCGAGGCGAGGCCAATGCTGACGCAATTGCTCTCGTTCATGCCTTCCAGGCCGATCAGTTTGTTCAGTGTGCTAGTCAAGGAAGTAACCCTCCGTAAATTATATCAATTTTCCAGTATTGGTCGGGATTGGCGCCAGGGCGCTTTGAGCCTGGCCTTAGGCGATGATGTTTTTGCTTCTGCGTATCTTGATGTCCAGGCAGAGTCCCTTCATTTCCTGCATAAGCACATTAAAGGACTCCGGCGTGCCGGCCTCCAGTTCATTCTTGCCCTGCATAATGGAATCGTAGATTTTGGTTCTGCCGGGCACATCATCGCTTTTCACGGTGAGCATTTCCTGCAGCGTATAGGCTGCGCCGTAGGCCTCCAAGGCCCAGACCTCCATTTCGCCGAAGCGCTGTCCGCCGTGCTGCGCCTTGCCGCCCAGGGGCTGCTGCGTGACCAGCGAGTAGGGGCCCACGGCGCGCGCGTGTATCTTATTGGCCACCAGGTGATCCAGCTTGAGCATGTAGATTTGCCCGACGACGATGCGCTGGTCGAAAGGCTCGCCGCTGCAGCCGTCATACAGCACGGTTTTGCCGTCGTCTCCAACGAAGCAGTCGCTACGGTCGCGGCCATGCCGGTCTAAGACCCTGCCGTCCTTCTGCAGGCGCCAGCCCATCTCTTTCACTTTCACTGCCCGCGCCTCTTGGAGCAGCTTGATAATGGTATCCTCGTGCATACCGTCGAAGACCGGGGAGGCCAGATGCTTGCCGAGGATTTTGGCGGCCCAGCCGGCATGCGTCTCGAAGACCTGGCCGACGTTCATGCGCGAGGGCACGCCCAGCGGGTTGAGTATGATGTCCACCGGTGTGCCGTCCGCCATGAAAGGCAGGTCGGCGATGGGCACGATCTTGGCGACTATGCCCTTGTTGCCGTGACGTCCGGCCATCTTGTCTCCCACTGCGATGCGTCTTTTACTGGCGATATACACCTTCACAGAGGATATCTTGCCAGGCTCCTGCCCCTCGTTTTTCTCGAGCAGCTCGAGTGCCTCCTGGCGGCACTGCTCGTTGTCGCGCAGCCTGCCGCGGAAATTCTTGATGACGTCCTCGATGCGGTTTTTCTCCTCGCAGTCCTTCATGCGGAAGTTATCATGGTTGTTGGCCAGCTTGGTAAGCATCATCTTCGTGATTTTGCGGTTGGCCGGGATTAGCTCCTCGATCTCCTCGTCGGCCATGATCTGAATTGGGGTCTGCAATTTTTCGCCCAGCAGTTGTTCGCCGAGCAGCTTCACCATGTCATCGATAATGCCGGCCAGCTCCGAGTTGTACTTGTTCTCGGTCTCCTTGCGTTTCTGCTTGAACTCAGTCTTGCTCATCTTCTGCTTGGTGGGGTCGAACTTGCGTTCCAGGCGCACCTCCATAACAATGCCGGAGCTGCCGGAGGGCAGCAGCAGCGAGCTGTCTTTGACGTCGGCGGCCTTTTCCCCGAAGATCGCCTTCAGCAGTCTTTGTTCAGGGGCGAGGTCCGGCTCGTTTTTAGGCGTGATCTTGCCTACCAGGATATCGCCGGCCTTCACCTCGGAGCCGACCCGGATGATCCCCTCGGTGTCAAGGTTGCGCAAGGCCTCCTCGCCGACATTGGGAATATCCCTGGTGATCTCCTCGGGACCCTGTTTGGTATCCCTCGCCACGACTTCTTCGAGGCTGACGTGCACGCTGGTATAGATATCCTCCTGCACCAGTCTTTCACTGATGATGATGGCGTCCTCGAAGTTGTAGCCCCGCCAGGGCATGAAGGCGACCATGACGTTGCGCCCCAGGGCGATCTCGCCGCGGTCGGTGCAGGCGCCGTCCGCTATGGTGTCACCTTTGCGCACTATGTCGCCGCGCTGCACTATGGGCCTCTGGTTGATTAAAGTGGAGGCATTGGAGCGCAGAAACTTATACAGATAATAACGCTGGCAATCCTGCTCGTTTGCATCGTCGGCGGGCTGCTTGCCGTCCTTGGTGATGATGATCTGCTCGGCATTGGCCGAGAAGACGATGCCGTCGGCCACTGCGCAGACAATTGCCTTGGAGTCGCGGGCCACCACTTTTTCCAGCCCGGTGCCTACCAGGGCGGCCTCGGCCTTCAGCAGGGGCACTGCCTGGCGCTGCATATTGGCCCCCATCAGCGCGCGGTTGGCGTCATCATGCTCGAGGAAGGGGATAAGGCCGGCGGCGGCACTGATGAGCTGTTTGGGCGAGACGTCGATGAGCTGCACGTCCTCACGCTTAAACAGCCCGTTCTCACCCTGGTATCTGGACAAGACGTACTCGTTGATAAAGCTGCCCTTATCGTCGCGGGGCGCATTGGCCTGCGCGATGATGTACTCCTCTTCCTTGTCGGCAGTCAGATAGATGATCTGGTCGGTGACCCGGCCCTTGACTATCTTGCAATACGGGGTCTCGATAAAGCCGTACTCGTCAATCTTGCCATACAAGGCCAGGGAGGAGATTAGCCCGATATTGGGGCCTTCCGGGGTTTCGATGGGGCATACCCTGCCATAATGGCTGGAGTGCACGTCGCGCACGTCGTAGCCGGCCCGCTCGCGGGTGAGGCCGCCCGGTCCCAGGGCGCTAAGACGGCGCTTGTTGGTCAGCTCGGCGAGGCAATTGGTCTGGTCCATGAACTGGCTGAGCTGGTTGCGTCCGAAAAAGTCGCGTATGACGCTGGCAAAGGGTTTGGGGTTGACCAGTTTGGCTATGCCCTTATCCCGGTTTTCCTGGGAGCTGAGCCGGTCCCGAATCTGGTTGGCGGTGCGCACCAGGCCTATGCGGCACTGGTTCTGCACCAGCTCGCCAACCGTTCTAATGCGGCGCCTGCCCAAATGGTCTATGTCATCCTTGCTGCCGCGCCCGTTGCGCAAAGCCATCAGATAACGCGTGGCGGCTGCAATGTCGTCGCGCGTCAGCACGCGCACACTGGGGTCCACGTCTATGCCCAGGCGCTGATTTATCTTGTAGCGCCCCACGCTGCCCAGGTTATACCTGCGGGGGTCTTCAAACAGCCTGCGGAAGAGGGCCTTGGCGCTGGCCTCCGTGCAGGAGCGATGGTCCTGCGGGCGCATGCGCAAGAAAATATCGCGCTGCGCCTCGCGCCAGGTCTCGGTGTCATCCTTGTCAACGCAGCGCACAAAGTAGTCGCCTACCTCGAGGGTATCGACTACCGGCAGCTTCTTGACGCCGGCCTCCTTCAGGTCGGCAAGCAGCACCTCGTTGATCGACTCGAGGGCGGTCACCAGGTTGATTTCCGGGTTCTTGGGATGGACTATGGTTTCGGCGCAATAATAGTGCGAGGGGTCTTCAAGCTGCAGTAGCTGAGCCACGCTTTTTTCTTCAACCCCATATACCGCATCAAGAAGCTCGCGGTCGCTTTCAAAGCCAAAAGCGCGCAGAAATGTGCTGATGAGGAATTTGCGCCTTCTGCGTTTGCGGTCCAAATAGATATGCATCAAGTCGTTGGTATCAAAATGTATCTCCAGCCAGGAGCCGTGGTCGGCGATGATCCTGAAAGAATACAGATACTTGCCGCTGGCATGGCGGTTTTCTTCAAAACAGATACCGGGGGAGCGATGCAGCTGGCTGACGATGACACGCTCGGCGCCGTTAATCACAAAGGAGCCGGAGGGGGTCATCAGCGGTATGTCTCCCAGGGAAACGACTTCTTCAGGCATCTCACGAATGTTGGCGGAGCGTTTCAACCTGAAGCGCACTTGCAGGTTGCCTTGATAGGTGCCGCCGTCCTTCAGGCATTCAATGATGCCGACCTTGGGCTTTTCTATCTCATAGCTGACAAATTCCAGGCCGCAGATAGACTCGATCGAATCCGTGGCCGGGAAGATCTCCTGCAGGGTCTCCTGCAAGCCCTGCGGCAGGCGTTTTTCGGCGGGCACATCAAGCTGCAGAAAATCTGCGTATGACCTAAGCTGTATGTCGATAAGATTCGGGATGTCTATGGCGTCTGCGAGCTGGCCGTAGTTTTGGCGCTTGAATTTAGGCACCTCGCGCGGTTTTGGCGGCGGCGGCGGGTTGATAAACTGCTTTTTGCGCGGCGGGGTTTTGATTTCGGGCAGGTTCTTGCTCAAATCATCCTCAGCGGCGGAGGCGTCCTGCACGCTGGCAACCGCATCGCTGGCCTTCTTTTTCATGCCAGGGCGCAACTCGAGGCATTCCAGCGGGTAATGCTTCACGGAGAACTCATAGAGTCTAAACAGCTTGGCAAAGATATCCTCGACCGTCTCCAGACTGTCTTCAAAACTGTCTTCGCTCAGATTCAAGGGCTTGCTTTTCAGCACTACCTTCATGGTACCCGCACTGGTCTTTTGTACGGCTACCTTTTCGTCGCCGAAAAACGACTTTACCATTTCACGGCACTGCTTGACATCCTCGGCACTGGAGCCAGGCATGTAAAACACGGCCTCGCCAGCAGTGGTCTGATGCGCTAGATAGGCCAAACCAGCACCCCAGGGACGAAAATAGATGCTGATGGCGTTGGTCGGCTTAGGCTCGCCGCCGTAGGACATGTTGAGATAGGTATAAGGCGTGGCCAAATAATAGGCGTGGTAGCTCTGCCAAAAGGCGGTGACTTGAGGATCAGTATTGGACATCAATGGCCTCATCGGTTAAAAATGGATAAAATGAGCGCGCAGGCGCAAATATGGCCGCGGAAAAAAGCGAAGTTTAAACAGAAAAAGACGGGAGGGCCGCGGAGCCTTGAATTTGCTTGTCCAGGGGCGGTCTAGCAAGTCTCACTGCCGCTGGACAAATAAATTCAAAACAAACCGTAACCAACCAGTCTTGTGTTTTTTCGTCTAGGATATGTAGTCGTCGCATAAGCCGCAAGGAATATGCCTTTCCTTGCAGCTCATGCCAACGACGATGTGTCTTCGTGTGACTTCGTGTCCCTTCGTGTGACTTCGTGTCCCCCCCCACAAAGCCCATCACCACAGACGGCGGATGACACAGCACAGGCAAACTGGCTGGTTGGCGGCTCGAAGAGCCGCCAGCCAGCCCTTAGTGTGCCTTGGTGTGCCTTAGTGTGACTTCGTGTCCTCCCCCCCACAAAGCCCTTCGCCACAGACACTCTTACTTCAGTTCGACTTTGGCTCCGGCCTCTTCGAGCTTGGCTTTGATTTCCTCGGCCTCTTCCTTGCTGACGCCGGTCTTCACCGGTTTCGGCGCTTCAGTGACCAGGTCCTTGGCCTCTTTCAGGCCCAGGCTAGTGATGGCACGCACTTCTTTAATGACCGCGATCTTCTTCTCGCCGGCCGAGACCAGGATAACATCAAACTCGGTCTGCTCCTCGACCGGGGCTGCCGCGGCGGCGCCGGCTCCGGCAACTGCGACTGCGGCTGGTGCCGCGGCGCTTACGCCCAGGCGCTCTTCCAGAGCCTTCACCAGGCTGGAAAGCTCGAGTACGGTCAATCCCTCGATATAAGAGACGAATTCTTCCATTTGGGCATTCAATTCAACTTTGTTTTCTTCTGACATGGCTGTTTCCTTTAATGATTAAGCAGCTTGCTCTTTCTTTTGCAAGAAAGCATTTAACACATAAACAACACTAGCGACCTTGGCGTTAAGCACGCGCACCAGTTGCGAGGCGGGCGCCTCGAGCAACCCGAGCAGTTGAGCCAGCAGCACTTCACGCGGGGGAAGCTCTGCCAGTGCCACGGTCTCATCGGCACTAATAAGGGTCTGCTCGACATAGGCCCATTTAATGACTATCTTGTCTTTTTGCTCTTTAATGAACTCGCGCACGATTTTGGCCATGCTCACCGGGTCACAGTCCCCGCTGATAAGCGCACTGTCGCCTGTCAATTCGGCGGCGGCGACTTCCTGCAAGCCCAGCTCGCCGGCGGCATGCAGCAAAAGACGGTTGGGTACAATATGGCACTGAGCGTCAATCTCCTGCAGTTGAGTGCGGAAACTATTTAAACTAGCGGCGCTCAGACCGTGATAGCTGATCAAGATGAAAGGCTTGTCTTGCAACAATGACTTGATCTCTTGAACGATTTGTTTCTTTTCTAATCTCATGATTGTGCCTTTGTCGCAAATTTGAGGTCTATGCGTACGCCGGGGCTCATGCTCGAACTCAGGGTGAGTGAAAGCAGGTATGTTCCCTTCGAGCTGGCGGGGCGTGCACGTTGTATGGTGGAAACCGCAAAGCGGATATTCTCCAGCAGGGCTTCCGCCTCGAAGGAGAGCTTGCCCACCGGCATCATAACGCAGCCAGCGCGGTCGTTACGGTACTCGACCCTGCCCGCCTTGGCCTCGGCAACCGCAGTGCCGGTGTCATCAGTCACCGTCCCGGTTTTCGGGTTGGGCATGAGGCCGCGCGGTCCCAGGACACGTCCCAGTGTGCGCACCTCTTTCATGGCCGCAGGAGTCGCAATCATGACATCGAACTCCAGCCAGCCCTCGCGAACCTTCTGAATCAGTTCCTCGTAGCCCACCTCGTCGGCTCCGGCAGCTTTAGCGGCCTCGGCAGCTTCGCCGTCAGCGATGACCACCACCTTCTGCTCCTTGCCTATGCCGCGGGGCAAGACCATGGCGCCGCGCACGATCTGGTCGGCCTGGCGCGGATTAATGCCTAGCCGAAAGGCCAGGTCTACGGTCTCGTCAAATTTCAAGGGCGGCATCTGCTTGAGCAGCTCGACGGCTTTCTCCAGCTCATAGTAGGTCTGGCGGTCAAACAGCCCGGCCCTGGCTCTGTAAAGTTTACTACGCTTCATTGCTCACCTCGATTCCCATGCTGCGTGCGGTACCGGCAATGATCTTTACGGCGGCGTCCAGATCCCTGGCACTCAGGTCGGCCTTCTTGATCTCGGCGATCTCCTCGAGGTCCTTGCGGCTGACCTTGCCAACTTTCTCCTTGCCGGGGTTATTGGCCCCGGAGGCCAGGCCAGCGGCCTTTTTCAGCAGCACCGCGGCAGGCGGCGACTTGGTGATAAAGGTGAAGGACCGGTCTTGGTAGACGGTAATCACAACCGGGATGATCATCCCGGCCTGGGCCTGGGTAGCAGCATTGAACTGCTTGCAGAACTCCATGATGTTGACGCCGGCCTGTCCCAGACTGGGTCCCACCGGAGGGGCGGGATTGGCGGCGCCAGCAGCAATCTGCAATCGCACTACTCCTATGATTTTTTTGGCCATAGTATCCTCTTTTGCATAGTTTGGTCAGAACCGGCAGGTGCTCTCCCAGAACTATGACTGCTTGATTTTTTCATTGACCGCTTCCTAATCGAAACGGTCAACCTGCCCAAAACCTACCTCGACTACAGTCGAGCTGCCAAACATATTGACAGATACATTGAGCACCTGCTTGAGATTGTCTATCTTCAGCACCGTGCCCTGAATATTCTCGAAAGCGCCTTCGCGCATCACTATGGTCTCGCCGATAACGAACTCGCGCAGCGGCTTGGCGGGCGCGTCCTTCTCCTCGTCCTGCTTCTCCATGGCGGCCACCTCTTCCTCAGTGATGGGCACGGGGTCGTCGCCGCCAATAAAGCCAATCATGCCGTTAATGTCGCGTATCTGCGTCCACAGCAGCGGGTCTATACTGTGGTCCGGGTTATACAGCTCTAGCTTTGCAAAGACATATCCGGGGTACAGCTTGCGCTCGCGCTCCTGCTTGGCAGTGCCGCTTTTGCGCTCGTAGACGACGCGCTCGACAGGCACGCGCACATCGATGATGCGCTCGGCGGCGGCCTGCTCGGCCTCAGTTATAGCGCGCTCCTTGAGTTGCAGCAGAGCCTTCTCGACTTTGCTCTCCTGGCCGGACATGACCTGCATAACAAACCATTGTGACGCATCATGCTCTTGCATGGAATCTCCTAAACAATTTTTCCGCCTATAGGCATGGCCTGAACCGGCTCAGGCTCATACACCGGTGATCATGCGTACACAGAAAAGCAGCAGCTTGTCAGCCACCGTAACCACTACGCTGAGCACAATCAGCGAAGAGACCACCAAAATGGTGGATTCGTATAACTCGCTGCGGTTAGGCCAAGTGCATTTGCGCATCTCGGACATGGTCTCTTTATAAAGAGTGCTAATCGCCTTGATCGGATTCTTCATTTTAATGCCTGCGCACTAGCTGTTCAGCCTAAATATTATTAAAATGGCAGGTGAGACAGGGATCGAACCTGCGACCTGCGGTTTTGGAGACCGCTGCTCTACCAATTGAGCTACTCACCTGCGTATGATTGACTACACCATAATTCTAGAAAGGGAGAATCAGCGGGTTTCCCGGTGCAGAGTTGCCTTGCGCTCGAAGGGACAGAATTTCTTCTTCTCGAGCCTGCCCGGTGTGTTACGCTTGTTTTTGGTGGTTGTGTAGTTGCGCTGTTTGCATTCAGTGCAAGCCAGTATAATTATTTCTTGCATGTCTGGCACTCCTCAGTGCTTTGTGGTAAATCGCAGACTCGGGCTGCAATATGCGCCTTGCCAGGCGCCAAGTAGTGCCGCTCGAACGCATACGCTCTGCTGTGCGCACACTGCAAAAATCAACCCCATGCACCGGCTCGGGCTGGGGTTGATGGCAATTGCGAAGCGCTCTTAGTCCTCGATGATGTCCGCTACTCTGCCGGCGCCAACGGTTCTGCCGCCTTCGCGGATGGCGAAGCGCAGGCCTTTTTCCATGGCGATCGGGGCAATCAGCTCGATGGTCATGCTGGCGTTGTCGCCAGGCATAATCATCTGCACGCCTTCTTCAAGATGGCAAACGCCGGTGACGTCAGTGGTACGGAAGTAGAACTGCGGGCGATAGCCGTCTTTAAACTGGGTGTGACGTCCGCCTTCTTCTTTGGTCAAAACGTAAACTTCGCATTTGAATTTGGTATGCGGGGTGATGCTGCCGGGCACTGCCAAGACCTGGCCGCGCTCGACATCTTCTTTTTTAATGCCGCGCAGCAGGCAGCCGACATTGTCGCCGGCCTGGCCCTGGTCGAGCAGCTTGCGGAACATCTCCACACCGGTAACCGTGGTCTTCTGCGTGTCGCGGATGCCAATGATGGACACCTCCTGGCCCACCTTCACCACGCCGCGCTCGACACGGCCAGTGACCACAGTGCCGCGTCCCTCAATCGAGAACACGTCCTCGATGGGCATCAGGAAGGGCTGGTCCAGCAGGCGCACCGGGTCCGGGATAAAGCTGTCCACGGCATCCATCAGCTCGGTGATGCACTTGCACTCTTCGCAGTCCCATTCCTTGCCGGAGGCCAAGGCCTCGGTGGCCTTCAGTGCCGAGCCGCGAATGATCGGCGTGTCGTCGCCGGGAAACTCGTATTTGTCGAGCAGCTCACGCACTTCCATGTCAACCAGCTCGAGCAGCTCTTCGTCATCAACCAAGTCAGTCTTGTTCATGAAGACCACCAGGGCCGGAACGCCGACCTGACGGGCCAACAGCACGTGCTCACTGGTCTGGGCCATGACACCGTCAGTGGCCGCAATCACCAAAATGGCGCCGTCCATCTGAGCCGCGCCAGTGATCATGTTCTTGACGTAGTCA